>Ga0075028_100000487_pt1 | contig 14320 bp, 10 predicted proteins | sample LitLauG_LLR_2014_FD_71390 | JGI IMG/M metagenome (GOLD analysis project Ga0075028, IMG submission 71390) | Freshwater sediment microbial communities from Pennsylvania, USA - Little Laurel Run_MetaG_LLR_2014 | ecosystem: Environmental > Aquatic > Freshwater > Creek > Sediment | place: USA... | reverse complement strand
AATGACGCGGACCGGTATGGCCTCCATCACGCGCTGGAGGCGGCCTTTGCTGCGGAAGGCTTCCATGAAGAGCGGGCCTTTCAGTTTTGCGAGAATCTTCGGGGCAATGCCCCCGCCGAGGTAGACGCCGCCGGTCGCCATGGCTTTGAGGGCCATATTGCCAGCTTCGGCGCCGTAAATTGAGATGAAGAGATCGAGCGCCTGCTCGCAGAGCGAGCACTTGCCCTCCATGGCGGCGCGGGAGATCGCTGCAGCGGGGTCGGAGGCGGCCATTTCCTCCACCAGCCAGGCGCCGGGGCGTCCGTGGCCGGTGTCGCGCAGGAAGCTGAAGACGTTGACCAGGCCGGGGCCGGAGAGGATGCGTTCGTAACTGACGTGGCCGAAACGCGCCATCAGGTACTGGAGAAGCTGCATCTCCACGTCGTTACGCGGGGCGAAATCGGTGTGTCCGCCCTCGCAGGCGAAAACGTGGTGCCGGGTGCCGTCCCAGTAGAGGCCGGCCTCGCCGAGGCCCGTGCCAGCGGAAACGACCGCCTGGTTTCCGTGGGGCTGGGTATCGATATGGTTCAGGGTGACCAGGTCGTCCGCGCTTAGCGCGCCGATGCCCCAGGCGTTGGCTTCAAGGTCGTTGATGAGCAGCGCCCGCTTGATGCCCAGCTCGGTCGCGAGCTGCGAGGATTCCACCACCCACGGAAGGTTCGAGGTCTCAACCCGGCCGTTGACGACTGGCCCGGCAATGCCGAAGCAGGCCGCGTCGGGCTTGTTCTCTGGCGGAATGAGGGCGGAGAATTTCGCCACGATTTCATCCAATCCACTGTGCTGGCGGCTGGGAAAGACGGACTCCGTAATTTGTTCTAATTTTCCCGCCTGAACTTCATAGAGCGCCAATCGCGCGTTGGTCCCACCTATGTCCCCAGCTAAAATCACTTTTCGAAATTCCTCCAACTGCGGCCGTCTTTGGTGAGCAGCTCGTCGGCCTCTTTCGGACCCCAGCTTCCCGAGGGATAGTTGGGAAAGTTCCGCGGCGGCAAGGCCTTCCAGACGTCGAGGAGGGGGGTAACGATGCTCCAGCCCGCCTCCACCATATCGGCACGCTGGAACAGGGTAGCATCTCCGAGCATGCAATCGTGCAAAAGCCGCTCGTAGCCGGTGCTGGGCTGGACGCCGAAATAGTCGGTGTATTCGAAATCCATGTCGACCGAGCCGAGGCGCATGGAGGGGCCGGGGACTTTGGCGGCGAAGCGCAGGGAGATGCCTTCCTCGGGCTGAATGTGGAGGACGAGCTGGTTGGGCATGAGCGATTCGATGGTGGTTTCGCGGAAGAGGATGAGCGGAGCGCGGCGGAACTGAATGACGACGTGGGTGTTGCGGGCGGCAATGCGTTTGCCGGTACGCACGTAGAAAGGAACGCCCGCCCAGCGCCAGTTATCGATGGCCAGCTTCATGGCGACGAAAGTTTCGGTGCGTGAGTCGGAGGCGACGGATGGCTCGTTGCGGTAGGCGGGGACGCGTTGGCCTCCCACTTCACCTTCACCGTACTGGCCGCGGACGGTTTTCGTTAGGACTTCTTCTCCTGACAGGGGTTGAATGGCGTGCAGCACTTTCGCCTGCTCATCGCGGAGCACATTGGCCTCGAAGGAGATGGGCGGCTCCATGGCGATGAGGCTGATGAGCTGCATGGTGTGATTGGGCAGCATGTCGCGCAGGGCGCCGGATTGGTCGTAATAACCGCCACGGCCTTCGACGCCGACCGTTTCACCCACGGAAATCTGGACGTGGTCGATGTAGCGGCGATTCCAGATGGGTTCAAAGATGCCGTTGGCGAAGCGCAGGGCGAGGATGTTCTGGACCGTTTCCTTGCCCAGGTAGTGATCGATGCGGTAAATCTGGGTTTCCTTGGCGGCATTCAGGAGCTGGCGGTTGAGCGCGACGGCCGATTCCAGATCGCGGCCGAAGGGCTTTTCGACAATGACTCGTCGCCAGTGGCCGCCGTCTTCGTTCATCAGGCCAACGGCGGCGAGATTGTCGACGATGGTGCCGAAGAAATCCGGCGCGGTCGCCATATAGTAGAAAAAATTGCCATGGGTGGCATGGTCCTTGTCGACTTGAGTGAGCAGGTCGTTCAATTTCTGAAATAGAGCTTTGTCGCCGAAATCGCCGGTCAAGTAGTACATGCGGCGTTCGAACCACTCCCAGATATCGGCGTCGACGTTCTGCGTGGTGGCGAACTGCTTGATGTCGCTCGACATCTTTTTGCGGAAGTCGTCGTTGGACATTTCATTGCGCGCGACGCCGATGATGGCGAATTCCCGCGAGAGCAATTGCTGCTTGGCCAGGTTGTAAAGGGCGGGAATGAGCTTGCGGCGCGTCAGGTCGCCGGCCGCGCCAAAAATGACCATCACACAAGGGTCGCCGGTCTTTCCCACACGCTCGTTGTTCGCCGCTACCGCGGTTGCATCCGCCATGCCACACTCCGTTGATCGAGTTTCTTCATCTGGGGGCTAAAACCCCGGATTGTTTTTTTCTTGTGTGGCACGGCTGAAGCCGTGCCCTGATCCGAACCTTACCTCAGTGGCTAGAGCCCCGCCCTTTTCGTGCCCTTGATGCAGGGCTGAAGCCTTGCTCCACCCAAAAGCAAGAACGTTTGGAATTTCCCCTGCAGGCTGCGAAGCCGTTCGCTTGCACAGCCATATATCTGCGAACCCATGATGCTTATTGCTTGCCTTGTTCGATGTGGCCGCCGAATTTCTGCCGCATCGCCGATAGCATCTTCTCCGCGAAGGTGTGATCTTGCCGCGACCGGAAGCGGGTGTAGAGCGAAGCCGTGAGAACTTCCGCCGGAACCGCCTCTTCGAGGGCAGCCTGGATGGTCCAACGACCTTCGCCGGAGTCTTGCACAAAACCGGTGTATTCCGAGAGGGTTGGGTTTTCCAGGAGCGCCATCGCGGTGAGGTCGAGGAGCCACGAGCTTACGACGCTGCCGCGGCGCCAGACTTCGGCAATGTCGGGCAGGTTCAGGGTGTAGCGGATGTTTTCCGGCAGCTCTTTGCTGTCGGCGTTCTTGAAGATGTCGAAGCCCTCGGCGTAAGCCTGCATCATTCCGTACTCGATGCCGTTGTGCACCATCTTGACGAAATGCCCGGCGCCAGAGGGGCCGCAATGGATGTAGCCGTCTTCGGCGGTACTTGCGGCCGCACTGCCGGTGACTTTGTCGCGGCCCGGGGTGCGCTCGATCTCGCCTCGGCCGGGAGCAAGAGTTTTGAAAATCGGATCGAGGCGCTGAACCGCGTCCTTGGGGCCGCCGATCATCATGCAGTAACCGCGGTCGATGCCCCAAACGCCGCCGCTGGTGCCGACATCGACGTAATTGATGCCCTTGGGTTGCAACTGGGTGGCGCGGCGAACGTCGTCTTTGAAATAGGAATTGCCGCCGTCGATGATGGTGTCGCCGGGCTGCATGCGGTCGGCGAGCGCCTGAACGGTTTTTTCGGTGGCGTCGCCTGCGGGAACCATGATCCATGCCGCGCGCGGGGCCTTGAGCTTGCTCACGAACTCGTCGAGCGATGCTGAGCCGATTGCGCCTTCACCGACCAGACCCTTCACCGTATCGGGACTCAAGTCGGAGACCACGAGTTCGTGCCCGCCACGCATCATTCGGCGCGTCATGTTGGCGCCCATTCTGCCCAGTCCCACCATTCCGAGTTGCATATGTGCTCCCTTGGTCGATGTATGAAATTGTTGCGAAGAATCCCGCCGCGTGTCGTTTTTCCGAGTGTCTCTTCTTCGGATTATCCTTCTCGTTCCAGTTCCAATATTTTGTTCAACCGCCGGACGTGGCGTTCCTCGTGGGTAAACTGCGCGGGCAGGTAGGCTCGCACTATATCCGAGGCCAGCGCGACGCCGATCACCCGCGATCCCAGTACCAGGACGTTCATATCATCGTGTTCCACGCCCTGATGCGCGGAGTAGGTGTCGTGGCAAATTCCGGCGCGGATGCCGTGCAACTTGTTCGCCGCCACCGACGCCCCCACTCCGCTGCCGCAGATGAGCACGCCACGGTCGGCGCGGCCATCCAGAACCGCGTGGCCAACTTTCGCCGCGAAATCGGGATAGTCCACAGCCGCCGTCGAGTCCGTGCCCACGTCGAGGGCTTCATGACCCATTTCCCTGATGATAGGTATCAGTTGCTGTTTCAGCTCAAATCCCGCGTGATCCGACCCGATAACGATTTTCATGACCTATCGCGCCTTCATCGCGTCTTTGGCGGCTGCGATCACTGCCTCCACGGTGAACCCGAAATGCTTGAGCAAGTCTTTCAAGGGGGCCGACGCGCCGAAGGATCGCATTCCGATAATCTTTCCTTCGGACCCGACATAGCGCTCCCAGCCGAACGTTGAGGCCATCTCCACGGCGACGCGAGCTTTGATCGAAGGTGGCAGGACGGTGTCGCGATAGCCCTGATCCTGCGCGGCGAAAAGCTCCCAGCAGGGAAGACTCACAACGCGGGCTTTGACTCCCTCGGTCTTGAGCTTCTCGTAGGCCTCGATGCAGAGCGGGACTTCGGTGCCGCTGGCAATCAGGATCACGTCCGGCGAGCCGCCTTCGGCGTCGGCTAAGACATACCCGCCTTTGGCCGCACCCGAGGCCGCCGCATACTTTGTTCGATCCAAAACTGGAATCGGCTGGCGTGAGGCTAGAATCAGCGCTGGCTCGTGCCGGAATTTCATCACTACTTTCCAGGTTTCCACCATCTCATTGGCATCGCCGGGCCGGAAGGTATGCATTCCTGGAATCGCACGCAGGGAAGCCAGTTGCTCGATGGGCTGATGCGTGGGGCCGTCTTCGCCGACGCCGATAGAGTCGTGGGTAAACACGTGGATCGTCGGGATCTCCATGATCGAACTGAGGCGAATGGAGGCCCGCGCGTAGTCGCTGAAAATCAAGAAGCCCGAGCCATAGGCGCGGATGTGGCTCAACGACATTCCATTCAGAATCGCGGCCATCACATGCTCTCGAATGCCGAAGTGCATGTTGCGCCCGCCGTAGTTGTCGGCCTGGAAATCGCCAGCGTCGGCAGCGGTAATGCGCGTCTTGGTCGAAGGCGCAAGATCCGCAGCGCCGCCCATCAGCCACGGCACGTTCTGCGCCAAAACATTCAAGGCTTTGCCGGAAGCGTCGCGTCCCGCAATTCCTTTGGCATCGGCGGGAAATACGGGCAGATTCTTATCCCATCCGTCCGGCAGATCACGCTTCAGCAGGATATCGAGTTGTTTCGCCAAATCTGGGAACTGCTTGCCGTAGGCATCGCGCAGGGAATTCCACTTTGCGCGCAAACCGGCCCCACGTTTCCCAACGCCTTCTTCAAAGCGCTCGCGCACGCCGTCAGGCACCAGAAACTTGGCGTCTTCCGGCCAGCCATAAAACTTCTTCGCGCCCTTGATTTCCTCTTCGCCCAGCGGCTCGCCGTGCGCTTCCTTGGTGTCGTGCTTGGTGGGGGCACCATACCCGATGTGGCTGTTGACGATAATCATCGTCGGCCGGCTGTTGTCAGATTGGAACCCCTGAATCGCCTTGCCGAGCGCCGCCGTATCATTGGCATCCGCCACATGGGCCACGTTCCACCCGTAGCTGGCAAAACGCCCGCCCACATCGTCGTTGAACGCGAGATCGGTGCTGCCCTCAATCGTGATGCGGTTGCTGTCGTAAATCCAGCACAGGTTTCCAAGCTTCAGATGCCCCGCCAGCGACCCAGCCTCGCTGGAAATGCCCTCCATCATGTCGCCATCGCCACAGATGGCATACACGTTGTAGCTGAAGAGCTCAAAGCCAGGCCGATTGAAGTACCTTGCCAGCCAGCGCTCGGCAATCGCCATGCCCACGCTGTTCGCCACGCCCTGGCCCAGCGGCCCAGTCGTTGTCTCAACGCCAGATGTCCAGCGATATTCCGGATGCCCAGGACACCGGCTACCTAATTGTCGAAAGCGCTTGATGTCGTCCAGCGGCACGGCCAGCTTGTCCGTCGGGTGGTTCGAGGCATCCAGATGCTTCACACCCGCCAAATGCAGGATGGAATACAGCAGCATCGAGGCATGCCCTATCGACAGCACAAACCGGTCCCGGTTCGGCCAGGCAGCGTCCTGCGGGTCGTAGGCCAGGAACTCCTGCCACAGCTCATACGCCACCGGCGCCATTCCCATCGGCGTCCCCGGATGTCCGGAGTTCGCCGCTTGGACCGCATCCATGGAGAGCGTGCGAATGGTATTGATGCAGAGTGTGTCGAGTTCCTGCGCGTTAGCCGTTGTAAGCGTTGCCATCATTCCTCCACCAAATTCCCCAGCAAAATCGTCGTGGAATAACCCTGACTCCCCAAGACTGAGCCTTTGGTGCCCATAGGATGCCAACGCAAAAGGGAAGTTCCCGTCTATTAAAACATTTCATTGGATTTCGCGCCGGGACTCTTTTTGCACAGGGGGGCGGAACGAAAGTCGTGTGAGGTCAAGTCTGACCGAGGGGCGCAGATGGGCCTTGCCGCGTTTTAGGCAAAAACGGCTGTGCAAATCTGCACAATGGTACCCCTGCATTGTGCAGATTTGCACAGCCGTTTTCGAGCCATGGCGCGATCGAGCTCTTACGAATACATCCCCGTCCAGGGCGTGGCCGCCTTCAGGCGTTCGTTGACGTTCTGAATGTTCTTAACGCCTTCGGTCTCGAGCCACTGCCGGAACGCTGCGCCGCCCTGCTTGGCGTAGACCGGAATGCCTTCCTTCCAGGTCGCACGTCCGCACAGGACGCCGTTGTACTTCACGCCGGATTCAGCGGCCAGTTCTAGCGTCTCGCTGAACTCCGGATTGCTCACGCCCGCCGAGAGATAAATGAACGGCTTGGTTGCGACCGATGATGCCTTCTGGAACAAGGCTTTCGCTTCCTGCTTTGTGTAAGCCTTCGTGCCTTTGAAGCTCCTCGTGCCTTCCACGAACTGCATGGCGATCGGCACTTCGACCTTCATGATGTCGACGCCATAGCGGTCCTTGGTGAACTCGCGCATGGACTCCATCACCAGTTCAGGCTTCTTCCTGGCGTACTCGACCGATTTCTCGTCCAGGCCTTCTTCGTAGGCGATGAACTCGAGGAAGAAGGGAATATCGTTAGCTCGGCACTCGTCGCCGAGGCGCTCGACCCAGGCGTGCTTCACGTCGTTGATTTCCTTTTTATCGGTCGGCGAGTAGTAGAGCAGAATCTTCAGGCAATCGGCATTCAATTCCTTGATACGGCGCACCGACCAGTGGTCGAGCAAGTCACCGAGGCGTCCCGGCGTGGTCTTGTCATAGCCCGTCTTCTCATACGCCATGATCAGCCCCGCACCCTTGGCACGCTTCTTCGACGCCGGAATGCCCCATTCCGGATCCAGAAGGATCGCGCTGGCATACTGCGTTAAGATCTCGGTGACCAGAATCTTAAACTCTTCCATCATTTGATCATTGACCTCGCCGCCTTTTTCCTTGGCGAGGGATTTCTGCAACGAACCGCGCTGGTCCATGGCGGCTGCGGCGATGACGCCGCGATCATTGGATACTGCCTTCAGGCCTGCAAGTTTGCCCGGCGTTAGCTTCATTTCGTGTCTCCAATTTCTAGGAATATCGGGAATCGGTACCGCGCTGTCTGCCCGGATCAGGATAGCTGTCCATTGTAATATGGCGGGAGTTTGAACATGTGTTCGGGATCACGTTCAAGGGATTGCGCGCGCCTACTTCTGCGGAAATAAATTCTTCAAAATCTCCCGTTGCTGAACGATGAGACCTTCCACGCCCTTTCGCGCGATGGCAATCATCTTTAGCAGTTGCTGTTCTTCGTAGGGGTTTTGTTCCGCCGTAGCCTGCACTTCCACAAGTTTGCCTGCGCCGGTCATGACGAAATTCATGTCGGTATCGGCGCGTGAGTCCTCCTCGTAACAGAGATCAAGCAGTATCGCGCCGTCGACGATGCCCACGCTGGTTGCGGCGACAAAATCCCGTAAGGGTGCGGCCTTCAAGGTTCCAGCTTCGATCAGCTTCTGCATCGCCAATCCCACGGCGACAAACGCACCCGTGATCGACGCCGTGCGCGTGCCACCATCCGCTTGAATTACATCGCAGTCGACAAACAGCGTGCGCTCGCCCAGCTTCGACAAATCCGTGATGGCACGCAACGAGCGTCCGATCAGGCGTTGAATCTCTTGCGAGCGCCCACTGGGCCGGCCCTTGGTCGACTCACGCGGTGTACGCGTTAGGGTGGAGCGGGGAAGCATGGCATATTCGCTGGTGATCCAGCCTTTGCCACGACCGCTCATAAACTTGGGCACGGACTCTTCTACCGTGGCTGTACAGATCACGCGGGTATTGCCCACCTCGATCAACACCGAGCCTTCGGCGGTGGAAATGAAATCCGGAATAATCTTGACCGGGCGCATCTGGTCCGGCGTGCGGTTGTCGGAGCGATAAATCATAGGGTGAGATTGTAGCAGCGGCTGGTGCAAAACCATTCACCACGGAGACACGGAGACACGGAGAAAACCGAAACCACTTTGGAACTCTCTGACTAGCGGATCGTAGGGCCGCAGAACGGTGACTAAAAACGAAGACTGAATTCGAATCCCTTGAAGTTCTCCGTGTCTCCGTGCCTCAGTGGTGAGCAGTTTCAGCGCACCGTTCTCAGCTGGTCGGCCAATTGCTGCACATTCACCGTGTCGAACAAATCGGCAATATCGGCATGGCCGGCCAGGGTCTCGCGCTCTTTGCCGTCCACCAGAATCTTGACGCGATTCACTCCCGGCACGTTCGCTGCCAGGGTTTGCACCAGCGAAATCACCGTTAGTTCTTCCACCAGAATTCCCGAGCGGTGGCCGTCGGCCAAAGCGGAGTTGGTGTCAATTACAGCCATGCCCGGATCGACGAGGTACACATTGCGGATCTCCGACCCCGCCGGAATGGGATGCGAAGAGTCTTCCTCCCGGTATCGAGCCAAAAGTGCCTGCAACACTTCCTGCGCCCGCTCCTGACGTCCCTGGGGCAAGGCAATCGTCGCGGCGCGCGGTATCAGGATCCCCGGATCGTCATAGGCCACGTACAGGGTTACTTGCTCTTTGGGCCCGGTCGCGGGCGGGGTCACGTGCGCCGGCTCCACGACCGTTGGCGTGCGAGCGGCATGCCGCTTGAGACGCCAAACGTATCCACCCAGTCCCAGGACTGCGACCAGCAACACCCCCACGCCAATCTTCAAATGACGGGGAATCATCGTCCAGTCTCCAATTGGGGACGGACCACGGCGATACCATCGGCGACGCCCGCAGCCACCGATTGCTGGTAGGCAGGAGCTACCAGATCGGCGAGGTCCTCGTCCGGCGAAGACACCTCAATCGCCAGGGCAGCAGCCACGATATTGTTCAACGGGCGCAACGGCGCTGCGAGCACGCGGGTTGGAATGTCATGCTTCCTCAACTCCGCTGCGACGCTCGCCGCCGCAGCTACCGCGGTTCGTACATAGGGCGCCTGCGCAGTTTCCCAGGGCTGGAAGGCTCCGATTGCGTTGCCGCTAAAGGGAATCAGGGCGGTGAAGACGCGCACTCCTCGGCCCTGTGTTGCTGCATGAATGGAAATATAAATGGCCGGGTGCGCCGAATTGGCGAGTGATGCTCGCTGTTCCAAGGACAGTGTGCTATCCGAGTCACGCAAGACCAGCGCCGAAATACCGCGCGCCTGCAACTCCTTGAGCAGGTGGCGGGCGAAGCTCAAGCACACGTCTTTTTCAGGGATATCGTCGCTCAGGCCAGCACCACGCTCTGCGCCGCCATGGGCAGCATCGATCACTGCGAAAAAGTGCCGCAAGCCGTTGTCGATGGGTATTGCTGGCGCCACGGCGGCTGCGGGCACTTCCACCGTGCCCGACGCGATGGGTGTGCCCGGGGTCTGAGCCGGCGGCGCGGCACTTTGAGCGGCGGCGGCGCGCGTATCGGGCGCCCGGCTGAACGTCAGCGTTCGGCCTTCGTTGCTGAAATTCGCCAAAAGCGGCGTCGAAGTGGAAACGGTCAGTATCGCCACGCCGTTGGCCTCTTCATACTGCGCCGCCGTAATTACGTTGTCATCGAACCGGTTGGAGGTTACCTGCGGCGACAGAATTGGCTCGCGAGTAAATGTCAGTCGCACGCGACCCGGCTCGCTTGCAATCGTCGGGCTGACCGGAGAAGTAAAAGTCAGCACCAACACCGGCGGCGAATCTTTGCGCAACTCCTCCGTAAACCGGACGGCGACTTTGCCCACAAACAGCCTGCGCGACTCCTCGTGAAACACCACCGGCTTGGTTCCGGTAACTTCTGGAATCAGACTGCCGAGAGCCGAAACCGGAACCAGTCCGCGCTCATTTTCCATTCGGAAGGGAGCAGGCAGATCGACATCCTTGCCTGCAACTTTGGCCCGGGTCTGCCCGTTCTGGAATTCGGAATCGCGCAGGTCGAAGCGCAGCTTCCACTTTCCGCCCTCACGCGTTGCCGTTACCGATCCCAGCGGTTCAAGGACTTCGACCAAACCAACATAATCTCGCCCGTCGCGTGCCACTACCGGCAGGGTAAAGCTGGTCAGCGGGGAAAAAATCGCGAGGCGCCTCTCTTGCGCAGACGCAGGGCTGCATAAAGCCACTGCCGAGACACACCCCAGCCCCAGCAATACCAGCGTATTAGTCCACCGCATAGATGGTTAGACCGTCCAGCATTTTCGGGAAAAAATCTGTCGATTTCTGCGGTAAAACCTCGCCTGCGAAGGCGATATCCCGCACCTGTTCCATTTTGCATGGATTCATCAGGAAAGTGACATTGGCGCCGTTGCGCGCACGCGCGATGGCTTCGCCAGTGTCCCGGAGATACCTAAGATTTTGCTGATTCCGAATCGACTCCTCTGAAAGTCCGAGCACGCCCTCAAGGAGCCCCTTATGGAGTTGCACAACATCGAGAGCCTGTTGCCGCAGAGAGAATCCGGAGAACACCGCTGACCCGATTGATTTCGGAGAATGCAACAGAAACGCGCGTTGCGCTGTGACCGCGATTAAAGCCGTGCTGTCCTTGCCGGAATCCTTCAAGACGGAGGTCGCATGCGCAGCGCTGATCGTCGGCACCACTTCTTCAACGACAAAGTGCTTGCGCGCGTCTTCAACGAACTTGTCCACGGAAAATGCCGCAAGCCCGTGGACCACGCGATGGGTTGGCAGGATCACCAGCCCAGGGCTGTTCATGTTCACCAAGGTCATCATGACCGAGTCGTAAGGTGCGGGCGCAGAATTCCCGGCCGCTGCCCGCCGCTCGTTGCGGTAGTTCAACGAGGTTTCGTAGCGATGATGCCCATCGGCGATAATCAGCCGCTGATCTTTCATCTTCTCCTGCACCGCGGCAATCACAGACGGGTCCGAAACCTTCCACACCCTGTGCGTAACCTCGTACTCGTCCGTGACCTCAATGTCTGGGGACGCCGTTGACGCAAGAAGCGAATCGGCCTCGCCGGCATCGGAGTACAGCATGAAAATATGCCCGAAATGGGCCTTCGTGGCCCGCAGCAGGTTCAACCGGTCGCTTTTCGGCTTGGAGAGCGTCTGCTCGTGCCGGAAAACCACTCCAGCGCCGTATTCCGCGATCTCCCCAGCCGCGATCAGGCCGCGTCGCTCGGCCTTCACGCTGCTTCCCGGCACGGTAAACGACTGGGTATAGGTGTAAAAACACGGCTCGGCGTCCGGCTTCAGAACCCCTGACTTCCGCCAGTCAGAAAACGACTGCGCCGCCCGGGAGTAGACGTTTATCTGCTCGCCATCCCCCGGCTCAGGCTTGCCCAGGATGATCCTGACCAGGTTGTAGGGGCTGGCGGCATAGTACTTGTCCTGCATGGCAGGGGTGATTTTGTCGTAAGGCTGCGTAACGGCCAGTTGCGGTTGGACCCGGGTTGGGTCATAACGAAGCGCGCGAAAGGGACGTAAGATCGCCATAAATAGGAAGAATTCTGCATTGTAACAGCCGCAATGTGGACGGTTTTCCTAAGATCGAACCATCCTCCAAATAGCTCTAGCAGCAAAGGTTCCGGCAGTTTGCGCCCTTCGTGTGAAACGGCCCCAGTCTTGCACACATTCCTGTGGTACTATTCGCTTTAAGAGGCGAGGTCCGGGCTGCGCCGTGAAGCCTGGGAACGCTCCCCAAAGCCGCTGTTGCCGACTCCGGCAGTGGGTTAAGCCTGGCCTAGTGGAGGACTTATGTCGTCACCACGATGCAGTTCCGTCGTACGGGCGTTCGCCCTCGGCATGGTTCTTGCAGCCTTAGCTAGCGTGTCTGCGCTGTGCCAAAGCCCGCTTGACGACCCCCACATTCTCGCGCCAGCCAATGCAAAACCCTTGGAATCCGCCGTTCCGCCCGCCATTCCCGTGCCCATTACGCCGTCCGGCGGTCCCGCCAACCTGGGCAGCTCGGCTCCGAAGGATCTGATCTCTCCAGCCGCTTCCCGCACCCGCGAGAAACCCATTAAGGTCGGCGTAGAGCTTGTCCTGGTTCCCGTCACCATTACCGACCCCATGAACCGGCTGGTCACCGGCCTCGACCGCGAGAACTTTACCGTGATGGAAGGCAATGCGCCGCAGGAGATCAAGAACTTCTCCAGCGAAGACGCGCCGGTTTCCATCGGCGTCATTTTCGACATGAGCGGTAGCATGAGCAGCAAGATTGAAAAATCCCGCGAGGCGGTCTCGGAATTTTTCAAGACTGCCAACCCGCAGGACGAGTTCTTCATGATCGCCTTCGCCGACCGGCCGGAGCAAATTTCCGATTTCACATCCTCCGTCGAAGACATCCAGGGCAAGCTCGTCTTTACCGTGCCGAAAGGCCGCACCGCGCTGCTGGATGCCATTTACCTCGGCGTGAACAAAATGCGGGACGCCAAGTATCCCAAGCGCGCTCTCCTCATCATTTCCGACGGCGGCGACAACCACAGTCGCTACACAGAAAATGAAATCAAGTCTCTCGTCAAGGAAGCCGATGTGCTGATCTACGCCATTGGCATTTATGACCACTATTTTGCGTCGGACGAGGAACGCCTGGGTCCAGCCTTGCTCAGCGACATTTCGGAACTAACCGGCGGCCGCTCCTTCACCATCGATAATCCTAACGATCTAGGCGACGTAGCGACGAAAGTCGGCATCGAACTGAGGAACCAGTATGTCATCGGGTACCGGCCAAAGAACCCCCTCCACGATGGCAAGTGGCGTAAGATCAAAGTCAAGTTAACCCCGCCTAGGGGACTTCCACCTCTAAAGGTATATGCGAAGACTGGATACTACGCTCCTGTGGAATAACCGTTGCACCCTCGCGCTGGCACTTTTTGTTTCGTTTCTGACACCATCACTTAGTGCTCAAGATTCGAGCACTTCTGCCGCATCGCCGCAGGCGTCAGCGCCGGCTCCTTCTGCAACAGCAACGCCTTCGTCGGGCGGTCCGCAAACCGGCACACCGCCGGCGGGAACTCAGCAGTCGGGCCCCCCGCAGCCGAGCGAGCCCCAACCCATCGCGAAAGACGACGAGGGTTCATTTGTACTCCGCAAGAGCGTGGAGGAAGTCGCGCTCCACGCCACCGTAATCGACGAAAGAGATCGCCTCATCACGAATCTCGAACGATCCGCGTTCACGGTCTTCGAGGACGGTGTTCAACAGGCAATCACGTCCTTCCGCCATGAAGATATTCCCGTGGCCATGGCCATCGTGATCGACAACTCCGGTTCCATGCGTGAAAAGCGCGAAAAGGTGAATCAGGCAGCCCTGAACCTGGTTCGATCCAGCAACGCGCAGGACGAAGTGATCATCGTCAACTTCAACGACGAAGAGTTCCTGGATCAGGATTTCACATCCGATATTGGGAAGCTCAAGGAAGCTCTGGAGAAATACGACGCCCGCGGTGGAACGGCGCTCTACGACGCCATCGACGGGGCAGCCGACCATCTCAAGCGCAACGGCCGTCGCGACAAGCGGGTCATTTTTGTTGTAACTGACGGCGAAGACAACGCCAGCCGCGACACGCTCGAGCAGGCCGTTCAATCGATGCAGCAGGACGGCGGACCCACCGTCTACGCCATCGGACTCCTCGGCGGCGAAAAAGAACATCGCGCGCGCCGCGCCCTGCAGATCCTCGCGCAGAAGACCGGTGGCATTGCCTTCTTTCCCAAAACGCTCGATGAAGTGGATGAAATCAGCAAAACCGTGGCCCACGACATCCGCAACCAGTATTCCATCGGCTATAAACCCTCGAATGGCAAAACCGCGGGCGGGTAC
>Ga0075028_100000485_pt1 | contig 14377 bp, 9 predicted proteins | sample LitLauG_LLR_2014_FD_71390 | JGI IMG/M metagenome (GOLD analysis project Ga0075028, IMG submission 71390) | Freshwater sediment microbial communities from Pennsylvania, USA - Little Laurel Run_MetaG_LLR_2014 | ecosystem: Environmental > Aquatic > Freshwater > Creek > Sediment | place: USA... | reverse complement strand
CGGTGATCGTGGCACCGGGAAACAAAGTATTAGCGGTCTGCACGATATGACCGCGAACTTGTTCGTCAGGCACATAGCCACTCAAGGCCAGCTGGCCGGGTTTCCAAGCAGCGTCCCAGGCAAAGGGCTTAGCGATCGGTGGCGTGATATCCACCTTTGTGATCTTGAGCCCGGCCGGGTAGGGACCGCCCGAAAGTGCTTTAGTGAGGCCCTCATAACTCTCCGGGGTCGAAGCCGCCCCGGAAATGCTGAGGCCGAGGTCGGTCAATCTCGCCTGCCCCTTGGACAGCCCGGCCATCTGGGTCGCGGCAAAACCGATCGCCGCCAGCCATTGCTCGCGCTGTGGCATACCACGGGCCAGCTTCAAACTCTGCTTGACGGTAAGCCCGCGAAGCTGCGCAGCCGCCGCATCGCCCGCGCCCTTGCGGTTGGCGTCGCTGTCAGCATAGCCATCAATGGCAACATTCCGACCATCACGCGTGATCGACCAGGAATAAGGCTTCAGTGCCTGGATCAGATTGGTTTCGTCGCCAACGATCCGCACGCCCCATAGTGTGCGAGCGGTATCGAGGGCCGCTTGCTGGTCATGCTCGGAGTTGGCGGTTCCAGTTATATGTCCATCACGGGCATCGAAGTCGAGCTTGGCCCAACCGAAGCCCGCCGCTTGCAGCGCATCGGTCGCGCGGCCCCGCAAGTCATCCTGGACCGAAGGCAGCTCACCGAACACGGCGATAGCACCCAGTACGATCAGCAAGGGCAGGCCGATCAGCCAGCGCAAGGGTCTCCATCTCATGCCAACGCGCTCCCCACAGGTGCCAGTCGCCCGGCAAGCATCCTTGCGTCATGCCACCGAAGGCGCGCCGAAAACCGCCGCGCTCCGCTTTTCAATCGGGATTGAAGCCAATACGGGACGCCCGTCTCCCCGGCGTACGCATCCACTTGACTACCCCCGGTCCGGCGCCGATGCCACGCGCATTTCGGACAAACTTGTCCCAGCCAAAGGCCGGAATTGAGTTGTCGATGCACGGGACGACCCTGAACTGGTTCGGTTATAGCCAAGTTCGACATGCGTTTACAAGCGTCCGCGACAATGCAGCGGCACGGGACTCTGCGTAGCCTGAAGTTCGGGCGGCACAAGCGCGGCCCCGCGACCGCGCCGATGAACTCGTGCTATGGCTGGCCATTGCGGCGGACCGATGGCATCGGACAGAGAGGCAAGGGCTGTTCATGCGCATCTGGTCAACCGCCTGGCTGCTGCTGGTGCTGACGGGAACGTTTCTTGGCCTGCAACTGCCGCTCGGGCGGATGGCTGCGGCCGCCGGAGTGCCGGCTCTCACTTGGACGCTCCTGATCTCGTGCGGCGCGGCTCTCGCGCTGTCGCCAGCTTTGATCCTCGGCAGCGGTCTGCGTTGGCCGGACGGGCGGCGGCTGCGGTTCTTCGCAATCACGGCGACGATGAGCTACGCGCTGCCCAACCTGTTGCTGTTCACGGTCATTCCCAAGGTCGGCGCAGGATATGCCGGCATCATGTTCACGCTGTCGCCGATCTGCACTCTGCTCTTTGCAACCATGCTGCGCCTGAAACGGCCGAGCCGCTTGGGGGTGGTGGGTCTTGGCGCGGGCTTTGCCGGCGCGCTGCTGGTGGCAATCACGCGCGGTGGGCTCAGCGAGCCGGCCGCGATAAGCTGGATCGCGATGGCGCTGCTGATCCCATTGTTGCTGGCCGCCGGCAATGTCTACCGCACGATCGATTGGCCAAGGGACGCTGGACCGGTCGAGCTCGCAGTCGGCAGCCACGCGACGGCCGCCCTTCTGCTGGCAGCGCTGGCGTTTGCCCTGCTTGGAGGATTGCATCTGGACGCGCTTGGCGCGGTGCCTTGGCTGGCGCTGGCCCAAGTCGGAGCTGCGGCTGCGATGAACGCCTTGTTCTTCCGGCTCCAGCAAGTCGGCGGGCCGATCTATCTGAGCCAGATCGGCTATGTAGCGGCCGCGGTCGGGCTGACATTCGGGACGCTCGCGTTTGGCGAGCAGTATCCGGTTATGGCCTGGTGCGGGGCCGGGCTGATCGTGGCCGGTGTGGCGATGACGAGCCTTGCACAATCAACATAGTGGACGACGCTATTCGTCGGAGCGGGGTCCGTTGCCCGAGTTGTCACGTTCCAGCAGTATTTTGGCTTCGCTGAGGTCCAATTCGCGCTCGATCCGCCGCCGCGCCTCATCCGTGATGAGATTTTCGGCAAAGGACCGGCCGATTGCCGTGCGCTCCACATTCAGCAATTCCAACTGGAGTGCAACGAGGTCCGAGACCGGATCGTCGGGGGTCGTTGCGTCGGCGGTGACCAACTGCCTGTCGCGGCGTTCCCGGTGATGCCGAAGCAGTGCCACGGCCGCGGGTGCGGAGGACGCACTTGCTCCGCACGCATCGAGGGCGACGAGCACATCATCGATTGCCCCAATCCTTGCCCTGCGCTCGTCCTGCTTGTCCAGCAGCGCCTCGGCCTCGCCCGACTTGGCCAGATCGAGCCGTCTTACCAAGCAAGGTAGCAGTCCGCCCTGACCGACCAGCGTCACCAAGATGACGCAAAAGGTAGTAAACAGCACAATGTCATGGTCTGGGAAGGGCCTACCCTCAAGGACAAGCGGGATCGAAAGCGCCGCCGCGAGACTGACAACGCCGCGCAGGCCCGTATATCCGACGAGGAAAGGAAGCCGCCAATCTGGATAGCCTTCGCCTCGTCGCCATATCCACGGCAAGTAGGTCGCGGGAAAAACCCAAACGAAACGAACGACTATGACAGTGAAGCTGATCAGCGCTCCGGCCAACAGGAGCCGCTCCCAACCCGCCTCCGTCAAACCGGCGAAGATCCGACTGGCCTGCAGGCCGGTAAGAAGGAAAACCAGCGTCTCAATCGCCCAGGTTACGAGACCCCAGATGAAATAGCCCTGCAGCCGGGTTGCTGGCTGGATTAGGGTTCTACCATTCCATGATACCCAAAGCCCCGCCGTCACACAGGCGATGACCCCCGATCCGCCCAGTTCATGGGGCAGCCAGAACACAATGAACGGCGTCGCAAGCGACAACAGCACCTCGGCGCGGGCGTCGCCGGCCACATTGCGCAACAGAAGTATCCCCCACGCCATGGCCGCCCCATAGACAATTTCAGCGGAGACGATGGTGAGGAATCGCAATCCCGCGCCGGCCGGCGAAAAGGCTCCGGAGGTGACGGCGTTCAAGGCAAAGCTGAAAAGCACAAGTGCTGTCGCGTCATTGACCAGGCTCTCACCCTCAAGCACGGTCAAAAGCCGGTTCGGCAGTTGCCACCGACGAAGGATCGCCATTGGAGCGACGGCGTCCGGCGGAGACACGATCGCGCCAAGCACGAAGCCAACGGCCCAGGTCATGCCGAATGCGTAATGGACGACGGCGGCGACGGCGCTAGCCGTGAACAGCACGCAGCCGACCGCCAGCAGCAGTATGGCGCGAAGATGCTTGCGGAATCCGCGCCAACTCATGCCGACGCCCGAGGCGTACAGCAGCGGCGGCAACAGCAGTAGCAACACGACTTGGGGGTCCAACTCGATCGTCGGCAAGCCAGGCCCAAATGAGACGGCTGCGCCGACGCAAAGCGCCAGGATTGGCGACGAGTACCCAGTCCGCTGGGCAACGACGCTGAGGGCGGCGGTCAGCAGCGCGAGAGAGAGAACGAGTAGCAGCCATGAGATTTCCATTCCGGCAACTTACGTTCTCGAACGGCCACTGGAAAGCTAGGGAGCACAGTGCGCAAGTCGGATGTGCATTTGACCGTCTTGGCTCTTACTTGCGCCTCCTCCGGCCCGACTTCGAGCCTGCCGAGCCTGGCTTGGCGAACTGCCCCGCCTTCTCCCGCCCGCCCTTGGGCCAGAACGCCTCGGGCTGCTCTATCTTGCCCCCGCGCGCCGCTTTCGCCGCCCGCGCCACCGCCGCCTCGACGTCACTCTGCCGCGCCATCGGGTCGTCCATCACGGCGAGTTCGACTTCGCGCAGGCGTTTCACCTCGTCGCGCAGGCGGGCGGCTTCCTCGAATTCGAGGTCGGCGGCCGCGTCCTTCATGCGCTTTTCCATGTCGGCGATGACCGCAGCCAGATTGTGCCCGGCCAGCGCGATTCCCTCACCCGTCTTGAAGCCCTCGCCCGCATCAACCGTTACATGGTCGCGCTCGTACATCGATCCCATGACGTCGTTGATATGGGTACGGACACTTTCGGGCGTGATGCCGTTGGCGACGTTGTAGGCCACCTGCTTCTCGCGCCGCCGCGCCGTTTCGGCCATTGCGCGCTCCATCGAGCCCGTCATGCCATCGGCATAGAGGATCACCTTGCCGTCGACGTTGCGTGCCGCGCGGCCAATCGTCTGCACAAGGCTGGTCTCGGAGCGCAGGAACCCTTCCTTGTCCGCGTCCAAAATCGCCACCAGCGCGCATTCGGGGATGTCGAGGCCCTCGCGCAGCAGGTTGATGCCGATCAGCACGTCAAACGCGCCGAGCCGCAGATCGCGGATGATCTCGATGCGCTCCAGCGTCTCGATGTCCGAATGCATGTAGCGCACGCGGATGCCCTGCTCGTGCATGTATTCGGTCAGGTCCTCGGCCATTCGCTTGGTCAGTGTCGTGACCAGCGTGCGGTAGCCCTTCAGCGCCACCTGCCGCACTTCGTCAACCAAATCGTCGACTTGCGTGCGCGCAGGACGGATTTCCACAGGCGGGTCGATGAGGCCGGTCGGGCGAATGACCTGCTCGGTGAAGACACCGCCGGTCTGGTTCAGCTCCCACGGCCCCGGCGTCGCGGACACATACATGGTCTGCGGGCGCATCAGGTCCCACTCCTCGAAGCGGAGCGGGCGATTGTCGACGGCCGAGGGCAGGCGGAAGCCGAATTCGGCCAGCGTCGCCTTGCGGTTGTAGTCGCCCTTGAACATGGCGCCGAGCTGACCGATGGTGACGTGGCTCTCGTCCACGAACACCAGGGCGTTGTCCGGCAGATACTCGAACAAAGTCGGCGGCGGCTCACCCGGTGCGCGGCCGGTCAGGTATCGTGAATAATTCTCGATGCCGGCGCAGGCCCCGGTCGCCATCATCATCTCGACGTCGAACTGGGTGCGCTGCTCCAGCCGCTGCGCCTCCAGCAGCCGGCCCGCGCCGTTGAACTCTGCCAGCCGCACTTGCAGATCGTGCTGGATGCGGCGCACGGCCTGCTCCAGCGTCGGCTTCGGCGTGACATAGTGCGAATTGGCGTAGATCTTGACCGTTGGCAGTTCAGCGGCCTTTTGCCCGGTGAGCGGATCAAACTCGACGATGCTCTCGATCTCGTCGCCGAACAACGTGATCTTCCAGGCCCGATCCTCGAAGTGGGACGGGAACAGATCCACCGTGTCGCCGCGCACGCGGAACGTGCCGCGCACGAAATTCTGGTCGTTGCGCTTATAGTGCAGCGCCACCAAATCGGCCAACAACCGCCGCTGAGAAATCCGCTCGCCCTTCTTTACCGAAAACGTCATCGCCGAATAGGTCTCGACGTCGCCGATGCCGTAGATGCACGACACCGACGCCACCACCACCACGTCGTCACGCTCAAGCAGTGCCCGCGTCGCGGAATGGCGCATCCGGTCGATCTGCTCGTTGATGGACGATTCCTTCTCGATGAAGGTATCCGTTCGCGGCACATAGGCCTCGGGCTGGTAATAGTCGTAGTAGGAGACGAAATACTCGACCGCATTGTCGGGAAAGAAGTTCTTGAACTCGCTGTAGAGTTGAGCCGCCAGAGTCTTGTTGGGCGCAAGAATGAGCGCGGGGCGCTGTGTCGCCTCGATGACCTTGGCCATCGTGAAGGTTTTTCCCGAACCCGTGACGCCAAGCAGCACCTGGTCCCGCTCGTGGGTCTTGGCGACGCCCTCGACCAGTTCAGCGATGGCTGTCGGTTGGTCACCCTTGGGCTCATAGGGCGAGACCACGCGGAGTGGAATACCCCCTTCGGACTTTTCTGGACGCGGCGGCCGGTACGGCCTGAAATCAGTGCCGGAAAACGGCAGCACCGGCCGCAAGTGCTCCAGCCCGGCGCGCGGCGAACCATCCGGTACGGGCGCCGAGTCGAGTGCCTGAGCTGCAAGCGCGGGCAACGTACGCGAGCGGCGCGGACCGACGGTCGGATCGGGCGCGATGAGCTCGCCCTCGACGCGATCCTGCGGCCGGTCCGCAAGCCCCGGAGTGTTGGCGGCGGTCTCGACCGGCGGTTGCACCGGCTTGCCCGATTTGGCTTTGCCGCGCGCACGTTTGGCGGGCTGAAAGCCGCCGTCCTGGCGTGAGTGTCCCATGCGGGGGAATATAGGCCTTCCAGCCGCAGGCGTCATCCCGGATGCGTGGTTGCGTTTTCGCGATGCGCCGGGGGCACGCGACGACCAATTCACGCCCGTCCCGCCTCCCTCGATATAGTACCAAGGTCGAGCACGGAACTTCCGTTTAGAAATACTAAACTCCCCCACACCGGTCTTGAAACACAAAGTGATTCGGCCGGGCAGGACTTGAGGATTGGGCAAAATCGGGAGGATTTCATGCCACTTTTGACAGCACTCGCCGTAAGCATAGGCGTTCTGGGCGGCATCGCCACGTATCTGTTCCTCGGCCCGCTGGGAGGCATGGGCCTCCAGATCTGGGCTGCGTTCGTCGCCTGGGCCTGCTTTTATCACAACGGCGGCAAGGAAGGCGGTCTGACGACGACCATCGTCTGCAACATATTTGGCGTCATTGTTGCCTGGCTGGCCTTCATCCTGTTCAACGCCATCGTCGGCGGTATGGGTGCACCACTTGCCGCCGGAATCGCGGTTGCCATCGCCGCCGCTGCCATGTGCCTGGCCGCCAACGTGCCGAGCCTTTCGTCGATCCCCTCGAGCGTCTACGGCTTTGCCTGCACCGCCGGCTTCACGCTGCTTGCGGGCGGCGGCAAGCTCGGCAATCTGTTTTCCGGCTCGTTTGGTGATAGCCCGGTGCTGAACATTGTCGCTTCGATGGTGATCGGTGCGGTGTTTGGCTATGCGTCCGAGAAGGTTGCCGGGATGCTGGTCGGAAATTCGGCGACGGCCAAGGCCTGAAAGGTCTTATACCGGCGCCGGGCGACTCTCTTGTGGCAACCGAGCACCCGGCGCCGCTGCAGGCCGCCGAGCAAGGTCTTGTGGCCAGTCCCAAACTGAGAGGCTGGCACTAGAACCTAAGCGGCCTTCGCACTACGTTCGCTTGCCATGCCGAGCCCCGACCTAGACGCCAGCCGCGCAACGAACTTGCGCGGCTTGGTTCTTGTATCGCTTTCCACCATCACCTGGGGCTCAGGCGGATTGTTCGTCCGCCTGCTGCCATTTGACCTGTGGACCATCTGCTTCTGGCGTGGAGTGTTCGGCACACTGTTCATCGGTGCCTATGTGGTCTGGCGGTTTGGTGGCCAGACTTGGACGGTGATCCGGCGGATGGGCTGGGACGGGGCACGAATCGCGGTCCTTTCGACGGCGGTTATCGTGCTGTTTCCCGCCGCATTCCAGCACACCAGCATCGCCAATGCCTTCACCGTCTATGCGGCCGCGCCGTTCTTCACCGCCGCGTTTGCCTGGAGCTGGCTGGGCGAGCGGCCAGCTTGGTTGACCGTCGGCGCGAGTATCGTTGCGCTGGCTGGGCTGGTGGTGATGCTGGGTCCCTCGACCGGCGGTCCCCAGGTGGGTGACCTGCTGGCGTTCGCCGCCACCGCCTGCGGCTCGCTGATGACCGTGGCGATCCGGCGAAGCAAGGATGTGGAGATGGTGCCGGTCGCGGCGCTGTCGACGGCGCTGAGCGCACTGATTTCGCTGCCGCTGGCGGTGCATTTATGGGACTTGCAGCCGCAGCACTATCTGGCCGCGGCGGGGTTCGGTCTAGGGCCCATGACGCTTGGCATGATGCTTTACATCATGGGCTCGGCCCTGATCCCGGCGGCGCTTTCGGCCCTGATTGGCACCGCTGAAGCTCCGATTGGCGCGCTTTGGGCCTGGGTGGGCGTCGGTGAAGTGCCTGCGGTGACAACGATGATCGGAGGGGCAATCGTCCTTTCAAGCGTCGTTGGGCGGATCGCGCTGGAGCGGCGCGCGAACTCGAACGCTGCCTGACGTGCCGGGCGCGGAATCTGAGTTCCACCAATCGCTTTCAGTGGCTCGGCGATCAACTGATCCCGCCGTCTTACTTCAGCAACCGCTCAAGATAATCCAGCTCGCCGGGCGGGCGTTGGGTTTCACCAAGCCGACGCCGCAGCTCCTCGATGATCTGGCGCGAGCGCTGCACGTCCTTGCCGTCAATTTGCAGGTTCGAACCGTTGTCGAGGCCGTTGTCATTCAGGCTATCCTGACCCGTGCGCCGGCCGAGCGGGTCGCGATTGTTGTTGCCGGCCCGGTCACCTTGCTGCTGGCCCTGGGCCTTCATCATCTGCTCGGCCATCGACTGGGCCCCCTTGCGCAACTGATCGAGCGCCCTGCCCTGGTTCTGGGCCGCGGTGTCGGGATCCTCGGCTTGCAGCGAGTCACGGGCGTCATCCATCGATCGCCCGGCATCTTGAAGCTGGTCCGGCGATTTCGCGCCGGCACCGTTCAGATCCTCCAACAGCTTATCGAGTTCTCCCCGCAGATCGCCCTGGCGCTTCTCAAGGCCACCCAAACCGCCGGGATCGGTTCCTCGGGTTGCGCCATCGCCTTGGCCTTGCTTGTCGTTCTGGCCCTGACCCTTACCCTCGCCATTGCGGCGCTCGCGGCCCGATTTGAAAGTATCGTCCAGCAGTTTCTTCTGCTTGCCTATGAGATTGCCGAATTTGTCGAGCATCTGTCGCATCTGGCCGCTCTGCCCTTGGTCGGCCATTTTGCCTGACTGCAACCTGTCGAGCAGGTCGCGCAACTGCGACAGCATCTGCTGGGCGGCGCCCTTGTTTCCTGATTGCGCCATCTGCTCCATGTTCTTGAGCATCTGCTCAAAATCCTGGGGTGACAGCTGCTGGGCATCCTGGGGCGGGCTGTTGGGATCGCCTGGACGCGGACCCTGCTCGGCGAGCGAGCGCAAGAAATTGTTGAGGGCCTGGCGCAGGTCCTGCATCAGGCGCTTGATTTCCGCATCGCTTGCGCCCTCTTCAAGCGCCTTGGCGAGCTTGTCCTCGGCGTCCTTCAGCGCCAATTCGTCCTCGCTGAGCCGCCCACTCTCGACCCGCAATGCCAATTGCCAAAGCTGCTCCGTCACCGACTTGAACAGCTCCGTGGATGGCGTCTCAGTGAGTTGCCGATAGGCCGAACGCAAGGACAGATAGGCGGCCGGATCGATTGGGAACTCCTCGGGCGCGATCGCCATCGCGTCCAGAGCGTAACGAACGTCGAGATAGTTGCCCGGCGAGAAGGCCAGTTTGCGCCGCTGCTCGATCAGCGCACGGGCGAGCGGGTTGCGGAACTGCCGCTCGGGCAGAACAAAGGGTTGAGGTTCGACAGTACCAGTATGGCCAGCGTGATCAGTCGCCACCAAGGTCATGCGCACCTTGAGGCCCGCCCACAAATGGCTGGCGAGATCGAGGCTGGTACGCCCCTTCACGTCCTTCATCGAGGCAGACTTGGGCAACTTCAGTGGCATTTTGGGTGCCTCGCCCAAGGGCGCGATCTCGGTTCCATCGGCGAGCTTCAACGCCTTGGCCTGGGTCACTTCGGCCAACGCGAAGCGCGCCTCGGCGCTGGCTACGCCATAGTCGTCGGTGGCACGATAGTCGAGAATGAGAGAGCCGCGAGCGCCCTGCTTTGGATCCTGAGTCAATGCGATGGTTGGCGGCAGGTCGGGTATGACCTGAAACTGCCAGGAAAATCGCGTCTGGCCGCCGTCGTTGACATGAATCGCGCCAGACCTGTCAAGTTTGGTGCGGAATTCCGAAAGCAGACTGGACGGATCAGGCTTCGGCTGTTCGGCGATTGTCGAAAAAAGCGCCCCCTCGGGAGAAATGGCTCGCACGGAGTAATTCGCGTGGGCGGGTCCAACCGCACGCACCGTCAGCTCGCTGCCTTCTGGCACGTCGAAACGACGGCTCGATTGCTGTTCTTCGGCACCGGCGATTTGTTGCCCGTCAGTGAGCAAGACCGGCTGGCGACCGGTATAGGCCGGCGGTGTCACCCAGGCATCCAATCGGGTTGGCACGGTGGCGACAGCCGGGCCAAACCGGAAGGCGGCACTGAGGCGATCGGGGAACGCATCGCCGGCGGCCAAGCCCATGGCGGCAAGAGCGATCAACAACAGGGCCCGAAAGGCAAGGGGATCGCGCGGCTCGGTGCGCGGCCGGGGCGGCCGAGGCCTAAGGTTCCCGATCAGTCGCGCCAATCGTTGGCGATGAGCGAGCCAGAGCGTGGCCGTTGGCTCCGACTGGGGGCCGTCCGCCAACCGATCCTCGTAGGACGAGGCGGGGCGGTGAGGCATTCCTGACAGGGCCTCGAGCCGCTCCAGCGCCTGTTGGCGGGTTGGCGCCGGCAACCGAACCAGGGGTACAAGTGAACCGGCCAATGCCAGCGCCAACGCTGCGAGCAGCCCAATATGCGGGCTGGTTGCCAACAAGGGCCACACCCCGGCCAGTGACATCAGTACGGCAAGACCCAGAACGCTCAAGGGCAGCCAGAGCAACGGCCAGGCCCGTTCGAACGCGAGCGCCCAGCGACTGAGCGCGATCTTGCGCTCCAACCCGGCGTCGACTGCCGAACGGGACGGAGCGGGATGTGCGCTGGGGACCGGTTCCATGCCTTATCCTAGCACAATCGCCGGACGACGGCCGGCCTGCTCGCGGGGATGTTACCTGAGGCGTTCATCCGCCCATTCTGCGTTGCGAAGGTGGCCCGAAAAGGGCACTTGGGCAGCTTCAGCGGCGGCCACCCGATGGACGTTTCGTGGCCGCCCCAGCTCCCGCGCCCGCGCTTGCCGCCTCGGGTTTGCGAGCTGGCGGCTTGACGGCAGGCGGAGGCGCGCGCTCGGGATTTGGCGACGGTTGCTGGGACGCGGTCTGCCAAGGCGCGAGGCGGTCGAGGCCGATCAGTTCGTCATAGGTTTGGCGCTGGCGGACGACCGCGAACTGGTCACCACGCACCAGCACTTCGGGCACCAGGGGCCGGCTGTTGTAGGTGCCCGCCTGCACCGCGCCATAGGCTCCGGCCGACATCACCGCGATCAGGTCCTCGGCCGCGAGTGGCGGCAGTTTGCGGCCGAGCGCCAAGTAGTCGCCGGTCTCGCATATGGGGCCGACGACATCGACCAACACATTGTTTCCCTTACGTTTTTCGCTCGCCGGCCAGATCTCGTGGTGAGCCTCGTAAAGGGTCGGGCGGATGAGGTCGTTCATCGCAGCGTCGACCACAACGAAGGTTCGTTCTGAGCCCTTTTTGACGGCGATGACGCGCGATACCAGTATTCCGGCATTGGCGACGATCAGGCGGCCGGGCTCAAGCATCAGCTTGACGTCAAGGCCCGCGAAACACTTGCGAACGATCTGGGCATAGTCGTCGGGATGGGGCGGGATTTCGCTGCCCGCCTTGTAGGGGACGCCCAGCCCGCCGCCGAGATCGACATGGCCGATGTCGTGCCCCTCGGCGCGCAGCCGCACCACCAGTTGGCGCATCAGCGTGAAGGCCTTCTCGACCGGCGCCAAATCCGTCAGCTGGCTGCCGATATGCATGTGGACGCCGTTGACGTCGATGCCCGCAAGCCGGTCCGCCTTGGCATAGAGCCGCATGGCGTCCTTATACGGAATGCCGAACTTGGCCTCGCCCTTGCCGGTCGCGATCTTCTTGTGGGTCTTGGCATCGACATCGGGATTGATGCGCAGCGCGACCTTGGCGCGCGCGCCCAGGTGCGTTGCAATTTCGCTAATGAAATCAATCTCTTGATCGGACTCCACATTGAACTGGCAAACCCCGTGGCGGAGCGCGAAGGCGATCTCGCCGCGGGTCTTGCCAACCCCGGCAAAGATAATCTTGTCTGGCTTGACACCCGCCGTCAGCGCACGCCTGATTTCGCCCTCCGACACCACGTCCATGCCCGCGCCCAGCCTGGCCAAGGTCGTCAAGACCGCCTGGTTCGAGTTGGCCTTCACGGCGTAGCAGATCAGCGGATCGAGACCCTTGAAGGCCTGCGCGAGCACCTTGTAGTGGCGCTCGATCGTGGCGGTGGAGTAGCAGTAGAAGGGCGTTCCGACAGCCTCGGCGATCCGCTCAAGGCTGACTTTCTCGGCGTAAAGCTCGCCGCCCTTATAGGCGAAGTGATGCATGGGTCCACTCGCTTGAAGTTGCCGCTTTGTTCTGACAAAGTCGGGAATCGAATGCTTTTGCATGAGATGTCTAAGAGCCCTGCGGCGACATGGCAACCCTCTCCATCGCGTGCCGTTAGCACGGGTGGTTAACGGGGTGCGACTCGTGCCGCGTGTTGTCGTCCAGCGCCTTGTTGCTGTCGCGTTGCATCGTGCTCTGGTTGGGTCAAAACCGGCATTGCAGCGGTCCCGGCCGCCGCAAATATCACAGCCCAGGATTTGCCCCTGTCAGGCAGCCGCCGGGCCGCGCCGCTCCACCAGCACGCGGCCCTCGAACGAGAACACAACCCTGCCGTGCTGATTGCACCCGTCGTTGGACATCACCAGCAGCCCCCAGTTCGGGCGGCCGGGCCAGTCCTCGGTACGCAGCGCGCGCGAGGAATAGGCGATGGTGTCGCCGGGGCGGACGGGTTCGAGAAAGCGCATGTCGCGAAAGCCGGGCGAGGGCCCGAGGCGGCCCGGCCGTTCCCCTCGGGCGGTGATCTCGGCGGCGAGGCGCGCCTCGTGCGCCACCATCAGCTTCATCCAGATCGCGGCGGTGTGCCAGCCCGACGCGCAAAGCCCTCCGAACACGGATTTTTCCGCCGCCACCTCGTCGAGATGGAACGTCTGCGGATCATAAAGACGGGCGAAGGCCTTGATCGTCTCGGCGGAGAAGGTGTGGGCGCCGAGGTCGATTTTCTTGATTGCCGCTGGCGACTCCCGTTCCGGGAGCCGGCCGCCAGCGGCTGTTGCCTTCCGAGCTTGTGAAGCCTCCTCTGAACCTCCATTGGGTGTACCAGCCGCATCCGGCCGGCTCCCGGAACGGGAGTCGGATGCGGCAAGCAAGAAATGCGTCGCGTCCCAGGTCATGACGCTCACGCCGTCCTGGTTCCTGACGTCGTAGACAAATCTGCATACGCCCATGTCCGGCCGCGACTTCGAGACCCGCGCGTCCTTCACCTCGTATGAGGCGGTGAGCGTGTCGCCGGGCCTGACCGGCTTCAGCCAGCGCACCTCCTGGAGACCTGGCGAACCCACGCTGGCGGTGTCCTTGAGGAACCCATCCCAGATCATCCGCATCAGCATGGCGCAGGTGTGCCAGCCCGAAGCCGCGATGCCGCCGAGCAGCGTCTTGGCGGCGGCGGCCTCGTCGAGATGCATCGGCTGCGGATCGAACTCGCGCGCAAAGGCGATGACCTCGTCGCGGGTGACGAGCTTTGGCGGGAGGGTGCCGGTGTGGCCGACGGGGAAGGAGGAGAAGGTGAGCATGGTGGTGGGGTTTGACCGTTGACGAGACCTGCCAACGATAACCCAATTCCCACCCAACCCACCACCCTCATCCTGAGGAGCGCCCACAGGGCGCGTCTCGATGGATGGGTTGGGTTACGCGTTCAGTCCCACGTCATCCTTCGAGACGGCCCGCAAATACGGGCCTCCTCAGGATGAGGATGGTGGGTGGGGCGCTGTGACGGCAAGGTAAGTAGGCCGCTCCACAAGCCACGCCGGCCACCTCATCCTGAGGTGCGAGCGCTGCGAGCCTCGAAGGATGCCCCGAATTACTCCGCCAGCACCGCATATCCGTCCCACGCCATCCTTCGAGACGGCCCGCAAATGCGGGCCTCCTCAGGATGAGGACGGTGGGTGGGGCTGCCGACGGGAGGGGGGACGCCGGCTCAGTTCCTTGAGCAGCTCAAAATCCCCAGCAATCAGTGCTTCCTTCTTTGCTCGGCGCCAACCCTTCACCTGCCGCTCGGCCGCGATCGCGTCCTCTGGGTTCGCGAATTCCTGCGACCAGACCAATCCAACCGGACGCCGCGAAGAGGTGTAGCCGCGATAGGTTCCGGCATTGTGTTGGGCAACGCGGAATTCGAGACCGCCGCGCGTCACGCCAACATAGTAGCTGCCATCGCGGCAGCCCAGGATGTAGACGTGGATGATCATGCGCGACAGCTTACCTGCGCGACCGTGCTAGACCGCTAGGTAGAGCCCCAGTCGAGCAGTCATTCCTTGCAGCTCTCATCCACCCTCCGCCCTCATCCTGAGG
>Ga0075028_100000484_pt1 | contig 14380 bp, 12 predicted proteins | sample LitLauG_LLR_2014_FD_71390 | JGI IMG/M metagenome (GOLD analysis project Ga0075028, IMG submission 71390) | Freshwater sediment microbial communities from Pennsylvania, USA - Little Laurel Run_MetaG_LLR_2014 | ecosystem: Environmental > Aquatic > Freshwater > Creek > Sediment | place: USA... | reverse complement strand
CACATCGCCCACGTAGACAGGCTGAAAGCGCGAGCCGCCGGAGATTACCGGCATGATCGGCGCACTTTGGGCGATTCCTGCAAAGCGGTTGAAAAACTGGTCCTCGGGTCCGAAAACAAGGGAAGGCCGCAGAATTATCGCGCCAGGGCTTTCGGCCAGTACAGCCGCCTCGCCCTTGGCCTTGCTGGCGGCATAGTTCGAGGAGCCCGGAGTGCCCGCGCTGATCGATGAGACATGGACGAGGCCCCGCGCGCCGGATTCGCGAGTAACCTTCGCGACCAAGCGGGCACCTTCCACATGCAGGGCCGCGAATGTCTGGCGGCCGGTCTCGGCCAAAACCGCCACCAGATCGACAACACCATCGGCACCCGACACCGCGCGGCGCACTGAATCCGCATCCCGCAAATTGGCCTGAACGGCCATGATCTGGCCAACGCCACCCATGGGCTGGAGATGACCGGCCAAATCCGGCCGCCGGACCGCGACACGGATGCGATAGCCGCGCCGCGCCAGCAACCGGACTGTGTGCCGGCCCACAAAGCCCGATCCTCCGAACACCGTGATGAGACCGCCAGCTGGAACCACCGCGCAACTCCTGCCCGTTATCGCCACCTAGCCGGAGAGATACACGGCGCCCGCCAGCGCCTCAAGTCGCGCGCGCGGTCCGCAAGGCCGCACCGCGCCGATACATTGACATCGCCTTCTTGCCTGCCTACCACTTTTGTAACTCCTTCGGCCTGATCTTTCGAGCCGCCGGCCTGCACATGGGGGGCGGCTCCGGGAGGCGGTCTGGTCAACATCCGACGGGCCGATACGCCCTCGGGTGGCTGGTGGCTTTGCCTCGTCGCTGTGGGGGGACCGCATGGAAGACGGCGACCTCATCTCCGCTCCGGCCCTATCCAGCGTCATCGGCGCGATCTATGATTGCGCGCTTGAGCCCGAACATTGGCTCGCGACGATGAAGCTGATCGCCGCTGTCTGCCATAGCCCGATGGGTACGCTCGGCATCATCGACGCAAGGGACGGCTCCTTTCGGGGCGTCTACGACCACGGCACGTCCGATGCCTTTGTCGAACTTTACCCGAAATACTCAGGCCTGAATCCGCTCTTTCCGGCGGCTTATCTGCGCGAGGTCGGCGAAGTCAACACCCAGTCGATGCTGCTCGACATGGAGGAATTTTACGAATCACGGTTCTTTCTCGAATTTCTGAAGCCGCACGGAATGGGCGATATCATCACCTGTCTCGGTTTGAAGTCCTCGACAGGAGTGGCGCTTCTTACTGCGACCCGGCGCCTCGAAGAGCCGGGATTTGGCGAGCGCGAAGTTCGACTCCTGCGATTGCTGTCCCCGCATGTCTGCCGTGCACTCAAAATATCCGATGCGCTCGACCTGCGAGCGCTCACCTCCGAAATGCTCACCGGCACACTCGATACATTAGCGGCCGGCGTCTTCGTGCTTGATGCCAAGGGCCGTGTCGTACACAAGAATCGTGCGGCCGAACGGCAATTGCGGACCTCGCGGGCTTTTCGGCTCGATCATGGCGTGCTGGTGCTTCGCCATCCTGAGCCGCGTGCTGCACTGGCCAATGCGTTGGCCGAAATCGCCGGTGTTGAAGACCATTCAAATGACTTTGGCTTGACCATTGCGCTGGCCAATGGTGCCGAACCAGGGTTCGTGGCCAGCGTGCTGCCGATCAATCGCGGCCAACGGCGCGGCGTGTTCGCGCCCTATGCGGCGGCGGCGGCCTTGTTCGTGCAGGATCCGACAATGGCGCCGCTGATGCCGGGCGAGGCGTTCGCCAGGCTTCATGGTCTGACGGCGGGCGAGCTGCGGGTGCTCTTGGCCATGGCGCCAGGTCTCGGTCCAAACGAGGCCGCCGACATTCTCGGCATCGCCGAGTCGACCGCCCGGACCCATCTGCAGCGCATCTTCGCCAAGACCGGCACGAACAGGCAGGCCGAGCTCATCCGGCTGTTGATGGCGTCCGCCCCGCCAACGGGGGGGCATTAGCGGAGCGAACGCGGCGTCACCGCGTCAGTGTCCTTGCGGCACGCGCAACACGGTGAGCGATACCAGCAGCCAGCGGCCTTGGCGCTTTTCGAAGATGGCGGTATCGAACGTCGGATCGTTGAAGGTCTCGCCATGCTTGGTCTTGCCAGTCGCGATCACCTTCTCGATCGACCAAGCCGTATCCCCCTTGACCCTGATATGGGGGCCGTCCAACGGCATGATCTTGAGTTCGGACAAGGCATTGTCGTCGCCCGCCAGGCTTTTCCTGACATTGTCCCAGCCGACAGCAACCGCCTTGTTCTCGGGAAGGATCAGCATCGTATCCTTGTCATGGGCGAACACGGCTTCTTGTTGCGGCAGATCAAGCGAGCCGAAGGCGGCTTGATAGGCGCTGACTGCGGCCTTGACCTCAGCCTCCTGTGCCTGGCCTGAGGAGGCGCCAAACGGCAGCGCGAGAGTGACCGTCAGGGAGGCGAGAGCGATCAGCGTCACTGGGTGACGACGGGTCATGGCGGTTCTCCGATTTGTCTGGAAATTCTTGCCAACGGTGAAAAATCCGCCCCTGATTGCAGCGGTCATCGGGAGGCTAGTGCCAGGCAGTCATTGGCGCGTCCCCTAAACAGATGACGGACAGTATTTGTTTGAACTCGAGGGTGTTGGTCCGGCGCGCGGAAGGCTGGGCTCTCGGGGGTCATTTGACTTTGCCTGTCAAACCGTGATTTATCGCCTGCTATTCCTCCGGCCCGATGCTTCGAGCCGCTAGACCGCACAAGGGGCTTCCCGGGAGGCGGTCTGGTAAACATCCGACAGCGCGATGCGCCCTCGGGTGCGTTTCTGCTTTGTCTTGTCGCAACTTTGAAGCCGCCAACCGATGTTCGACTCGCTTTCAGATCGCCTGTCCTCCGTCTTCACCCGGCTTACCGGGCGCGGATCGCTGAGCGAAAGCGACGTCAACGACGCCATGCGCGAAGTGCGCCGCGCGCTGTTGGAAGCCGACGTCAATCTCGATGTGGCGCGCGAGTTCATCGACAAGGTGCGCGCCAAGGCGGTCGGCCAGGCCGTACTCAAGTCGATCAAGCCCGGCCAGCTCGTGGTCAAGATCGTCCACGACGAACTGGTGGCGATGCTTGGCTCGGACGCCCGGACTATCGACCTTAACGCCACCCCGCCGGTCGCCATCCTGATGGTCGGCTTGCAAGGCTCGGGCAAGACCACCACCAGCGCCAAGATCGGCCGCCGGCTGACGGAGCGCGATCGCAAGAAGGTGTTGCTGGCCTCGCTCGACACCCGCCGCCCGGCCGCCCAGGAGCAGCTGCGCGTGCTCGGCGAGCAGACGGGCGTTGCGACCCTGCCCATCGTGCCCGGCGAGGGTCCCACCGTCATTGCGCAGCGCGCCATGATGGCCGGGCGACTCAACGGCTATGACGTCGTGATCCTCGACACCGCCGGCCGCATCCATATCGACGAAGAGCTGATGGCTGAGACCGCCGCCATCCGCGATCTGACCCGCCCGCACGAAACGCTGCTGGTCGCCGATGCGCTGACCGGCCAGGACGCGGTGAATCTCGCCAAGAACTTCAACGAGAAAGTTGGTATCACCGGCATCGTGCTGACGCGCATGGACGGCGACGGGCGCGGCGGCGCGGCGCTCAGTATGCGCGCGGTCACCGGCAAGCCGATCAAGCTCATCGGCACCGGCGAGAAATGGGACGCGCTGGACGAGTTCGTGCCCGACCGCATCGCCGGCCGCATTCTCGGCATGGGCGACGTCGTCTCGCTGGTCGACAAGGCGATCCAGACCATCGACGCCACCAAGGCGACCGCCATCGCCGAGAAGATGCGCAAGGGCGTGTTCGACCTCGAGGACATGGCCGAGCAGCTCGCCCAGATGGAGCGCATGGGCGGCGTCGGTGCCGTAATGGGAATGCTCCCTGGCGCAGCCAAGATGAAGGACCAGGCGGCGCTTGCGGGCTTCGACGAAAAGTCGGTCAAGCGCCAGCGAGCGATCATTTCCTCGATGACGCCCGCGGAACGGCGCAACCCGAAAGTGCTCGACGGCAAGCGCAAGCGCCGTATCGCGGGCGGCTCTGGCACCGATCCCGCCGAGATCAACAAGCTGCTGAAAATGCACCGTCAGATGGCTGACATGATGAAAATGATGTCCCAGAAGAAGGGCATGATGGGCAAGCTGATGGGCGGCATGATGGGGATGCCCGGCGGTGGCGCCATGCCCAGCGAGGCCGAGATGGCGCGGATGCAGGCCGAACTCGCTGCGCTGGACCCGAAGGCGCTTGAGGCTTTGCCGCAGGATTTGAAGGAAATGGTGGCGAACGCGGGTGCGCCCTCGGGCAAGCCGCAGCCGCAATTGCAATTGCCCAAGGGTCTGCACGGCCTCGGCGGCGGCCGTGGGCTGCCGGGTTTGCCTGGCTTTGGCGGAATGCGCCTGCCGGGCCTCCCTGGCCTTCCGGGGAAAAAGAAATGATCGCGATGAATGGGGTCAGACCCCCATTAGAGTGGGGTCTGACCCCAGCCGGGGCAAACCCATGATCCCCGTCCTTGAAACCGAACGGCTCCACTTGCGCGGGTGGCGTGCGGCGGACTTCGAGCCGTATGCGGCTTTTTACGCCAATGAAGCCACCGCGAAATACGCTGGCGGCGTGATGAGCCGGGAGGACGCCTGGCGCGATCTCGCCACCGTGATCGGTCAATGGACGTTGCGTGGCTACGGGTTTTGGGCTGTGGAGCAAAAGCAGTCGCGGGACTTCATCGGCTATGCGGGCGTCTGGCATCCCGAGGGCTGGCCGGAGCCGGAATTGGGCTGGGGACTGGTCGCCCCGGCGCACGGCAGGGGCTTTGCCTTCGAGGCCGCGAGCCGCGCGCGCGAACACGCCGCGTGTGCCTGGGGCCTCAAGCATCTCGTCAGCTACTTGGACCCGGATAACCATCCCTCCCGCCGCCTCGCCGAACGGCTGGGCGCGAAATTCGAAGGGAACTGCGATCTCGGAGGCGACATGGCCGCCGCCTACCGGCATCCGGTGAACCGGGGGTCTGACCCCATCACAACCCAACGATCAACAACGGAGCCTACCAAATGTCCCTGAAAATCCGCCTTTCCCGTGCTGGCGCCAAGAAGCGTCCGTATTACCACATCGTTGTCGCCCAGGCCGACTCACCGCGCGACGGCAAGTTCCTGGAGCGCGTCGGCTCGTTCAACCCGATCCTGCCGTCCGAACACGCCGATCGCATCAAGGTCAACGCCGAGCGCTGCAAGCATTGGCTCTCGGTTGGCGCGCAGCCGACCGACCGCGTTGCCCGCTTCCTCGATGCCGCCGGTCTGATGAAGCGCAAGGCCCGCCACAACCCCGAGAAGCTGAAGCCGCGCAAGAAGACGCAGGAGCGCCTAGCCGCCGCCGAGAAGGCCAAGGCCGATGCGGCTGGCGCGGCTCAGGCCGAGGGTGCAGCGAGCTGAGGTGACGGGGACATGATGTTCATATTCGGCGGACAGAGCCCGAGGCTCATCCAGGCCCATTGCGCCGAATGTGAACTTCGTGTCCCCGTTGGCACCGGCCTCAACGGGGACACAGTGTTCATCTTCGTCCGCGAACGCTGAGTGCTGCAACCGGCGGTGGATCTGGCCCGAAGATGAACACTATGTCCCAGCGTGTCCTCCTTGGCCGGATCGGCGGCGCGCATGGACTCAAGGGCGAGGTGGTGGTGCAATCGTTTGCCGCCCGGCCTCTCGACCTCAAGGCGTATGGAGTGCTGACGGATGACGCCGGCAAGCGCGAGTTCGAGATCGTCAGCCTGCGCGAGGCCGGCAAGGGGCTGATCGCGCGGCTCATGGGCGTCGAGGACCGCAACCACGCCGAGGCCCTGCGCGGGACCGAGCTTTTCATCGAGCGCGCGAAACTGCCGCCGCCTCGCGCCGACGACTTCTATCTGGCAGACCTGATCGGCCTGACCGCCGCCATGTCGGACGGAACGATCCTTGGCGAGGTCATCGACGTGCCCAACTATGGCGCGGGAGACCTGATCGAGATCAAACCGGAGGCCGGCGGCGATACGCTGCTGGTTCCGTTTACGCGCGATTTCGTGCCCAGCGTTGACATCCCAAGCGGCCGCATCCTGGTCGTGCAGCCGGAAGTGGTGGACGCAGGACGTGAAGCGAGCGAGGAAGAGTAGGAACAAACATGCCCGGCCGCACCGAGGACGCAATGCACCCCACCCGGGCCGAATGTGCAGCGATGGATGCGGCCGATCCGTTGGCCCACATGCGCGACCGCTTCGTGCTGCCCGAGGGCGTCGTGTATCTTGGCGGCAATTCCATCGGGGCGATGGCCAAGGCAGTCGCAGCGCGGGTCAAAACTGCGACCGAGGACGAGTGGGCGCTCGGCCTCAAGCGATCCTGGAACGACGCCGGCTGGTTCACGCTACCAGCCCGCGCGGGCGACAAGATCGCCCGGCTGATTGGCGCCCCCAAAGCCAGCGTGATCGTCGCCGATACGATTTCCGTCAATCTTTTCAAATTGTTGTCCGCCGCGCTTGATCTCGTGCCGGGTCGCAGGGTCATCTTGTCGGACACCGGCAATTTCCCCTCCGACCTCTACGTGGCGCAAGGACTGATCGCACGGCTGGGTCGCGGCCTTGCGCTCAAGGTCGTCGAGCCTGAGGACGTCGAAGCCGCACTCGATGAAACCGTGGGCGTACTGATGCTCACCGAGGTGGACTACCGTACCGCCCGCATCCACGACATGCGGGACCTGACCACCAAGGCACACTCGGTTGGCGCGGTCACGGTCTGGGACCTTGCCCATTCGGCCGGCGCCATCGAAGTCGATGTCACCGCCGCCAACGTCGACTTCGCCCACGGCTGCACCTACAAATACCTCAATGGGGGGCCGGGTGCGCCGGCCTATGTCTATGTCCGGCCGGACCTCATGGGCGCGGCGCGCTCGCCGATTTCCGGCTGGTGGGGGCACGAAGCGCCCTTCGCATTCGATCTCGACTTCCGCCCCGCGCCAGGCATCGTCCGCTTCCAGTGCGGAACCCAACCGATTCTCACATTGTCCGCGCTCGATGCCGCGCTGGACGAATGGGCGGATGTCGACATGGCCACCGTGCGCGCCAAGTCCGTGCGGCTGACCGGATTGTTTACCGAGCTTGTGGCTGCGGGTTGCGCCGAGCATGGCCTGCGGCTGGCTGGACCTGGCGATGCGTGGGCGCGCGGCTCACACGTATCCCTGCATTGCCCGCACGGCCTCGCCGTCATGCGGGCGCTAGTCGCGGACGGCGTGATCGGTGACTTCCGCGCCCCCGATGTCATCCGCTTCGGCTTCGCGCCGCTCTATAACAGCTTCGTGGACGCCTGGGACGCCGCCGACAGGCTGGCACGCATCCTGGAGAAACGCCGCTGGGACGATACGCGCTTTCGGGAGCGCGAAGCCGTAACTTAGAGGGTCATCTCGCCCAGATAGCGCGCCCGCACCTCGGGGTTGGCGATGACCTCGGCCGGTGTGCCCTGCATCAGCACCTGGCCATCGTAGATTATGTAGGCGCGGTCGATCAAGCCAAGCGTCTCGCGGACATTGTGATCCGTGATCAGCACTCCGATGCCGCGATCGGTCAGGTGCCGGACCAGCGCCTTGATGTCGCCAACCGCGATGGGATCGATGCCGGCGAACGGCTCATCCAGCAGGATGTAGGACGGCCGGCTGGCGAGCGCGCGAGCGATCTCGCAGCGCCGCCGTTCACCACCCGACAGCGCGATCGACGGCGATTTGCGCAGCCGGGTGATGCGAAACTCATCGAGCAGCGCGTCGAGCTGCTCGTGCCGTCTACGCCGGTTCGGCTCGACCAGCTCGAGCACGGCCATGATGTTCTGCTCGACGGTGAGGCCACGGAAGATCGAGGCCTCCTGCGGCAGATATCCGATTCCCAGCCGGGCGCGCCGATACATCGGCAGCGTGGTCACATCATTGCCATCGATCAGGATCGTGCCGGAATCGGCCGGGATCAGCCCGGTCACCATGTAGAAAACTGTGGTCTTGCCCGCGCCGTTGGGGCCAAGCAGACCGACCGCCTCGCCCTGATGCACCGCCAGCGAAACCCCGCGCACGACCTTGCGTTTGCCAAACGCCTTGGTGACCGCCACCGCCGTCAACCAGCCTTGCCCGGAGGCCGGCGGCCGTTCCGCCAGCTCATCGGATTCGTAGCCGTCGAGGCCGTCCCGTTCCCAGTCGCGCGAGTCGTGTCCGTTGAGTAGAGGTTGTGATTCGGCGGCCGGCGAGGAGCGGCGGCGTGCGAATAACCTACCAAGGCCAGAGCCAACTCTGCTCATTGGGAGGGTTCCGCCCCGGCCGATTGTGGCGTTTCGGGAGCGACCATCACCTCACTCGCGCTCATTTCCGATTTCGCCTTAGGTTTGGATACCGCCTGGGCGCCCGCCACCGGCGGTCCACCGATCTGCCGGATACCTTGGGGCGTGATCAGCACTTGGATACGGCCTGAAGTGGTGGTGGTGCTCGGCAACGCGCCAGCGGTCTCGTCAGCGCGGGTCTCAAAGTGGCTCTCGCCGGAAGCCAGATCAACCACCAGCTTCTCACCATGAACGACATTGTCGCCCTGGCTCACCGTCACGTTGCCGCCCATCGTCAGCAGGTTGCGGTTCGCTTCGAAAATCAGCCAATCGCTGGTGGCGGTCTGGTTGTCTGGCGTGCGGATAACGACGTGATCCCTGGCTCGCAGCCGCGCAAGTTGCGCCGGGCCGCGAGTCGCTGCCCCGCCGCCGGTATAGTCGACAGTCAGCAGGTTCGCCGAGATGCGATGGCCGCCGCGCACGACCACGACATTGCCGGTGAATATGGCCTCACCGCGCTCATCCTCAACTGTCAGGCCATCGGCCTCGATATTGGTCGGTTGACCATTGCTGGAGGAGAGACTGGAGAAACTACTGCCCAGGCTCGGCTTGGCGGAGGGCACGTTGGCAACATGGGTGACCTTGGTCGCGCGTGCCTGACCCTCGGCGGCCTCGAACACACCACTGACACGGCCGGGTCCACTCATCGCCATGTGCCGCTTGACCATGTCGATGGCAAGTCTGTCACCGGTAAGCCTGTTGCCGCGTTGGCTGACAATCACCGTCCCATTGAACACCGCCTCGTTGTCGGCATCGGCGATGTCGAGAGCATCGGCCGTGATATCGGTCGCTCCGTGCGCCGAGCTGAGCCCCGACAACCCCGCGGGCGCCGCCGAATCTGGCTCGAAGTGACCCGCGATCCGGTTCTTGGCAGTTGCATGGGTCGTCTTGGCAACGAGGTCATAGACGACGGTATCGGCGTGCAACTGACTCCCCTTCTGGCTGAGCACGACCGAACCGAAAAGCGACATCGTGTTGGCCTTCTGGTCAAAACGGCTTTGTTCGCAGGTTGCCTTGCGGCCATCCGGCGTGGTGATGACCACACTCTGAGTTGCCGTAATATAGCTAAGGTTCTGGGCGGCGGCCGCGCCATCCGCCAAGGTGGCCGAACCGGAACCTGGAGTGCCGGTGTAACCAATCTCCATCTTGGCGCTGTGCAGGATGATGCCCGCTTGAACGGCCTCGACCGTGCCGCTGAAGGTCGCGGTCTTGGCGTTGTCCAGCACTTCGAGCTGGGCAGCGGTTATATCGATGGGGGCATCGCTCACCGCCGGAACCGCCGAGAATCCAGGCGAGGCTGCGACTGGTGCCGTCCTGGTGCGACTCGGCGGCGTCAAATGTGCGACCACCGCCTCGCGCAACAACAGCCGGTGTTCGGCGTCGTCGACCAACAGCCCGCGCCCGCGTAGCGTGCCGTTCGGCATCGTCATTGTGACATCGCTGTCGGAGGTCACGACTTTCTTGTCCGTGTCGATGTCGGCGCTCGCCAGCTCGGCGCGCATGTTGCTGCTGGTGGTGATGATGATGCCATCAGTCAGTTTCAGCCCTTTGGTCTTGGTCTGATACGTTCCTGACTTCGAGGTGAGGTCGGTCCAGCTCTTATCGAGCTGTTCGATATGTCCGTGGACAGCTTCAAGTTGCATGGCATCGGCGTTGCCAAAGGATTGCACTGCTGCTTTGGCGGTCACGACATAATGGCCCTTGTCGGCCGTGTAGCCGTCAAAGCGGGGGTTGACCATGCGCAGCTGGTCGGTTGTGACATCGATGGCACCAACCGAGGCGTTTACGTCGGGCCGGTACAGGTGCACCAGCATCGCGGGCGAAAGAATCAATCCACCCGTTGAGACAACAGCCAGCGCCGGCAGGCCGAGTTTCAATACCCGCACAAGCCAGCTGTGGCGTTTGGCACGCTGGAACGCCCGCTGCCTGTCGGCCTCGGCGACGACCACGATGCGGGGTCGGCCGCGCCGCGATGTCGTGGGCAAGTGGGTCAAATCAAGCGCCATCGCATCATTCTTTGCCGCCGACCAGGGCCGAGTCTATGGACGGGCCGCAGCGAACCGGCCACATGGCGCGGCAAGCGGCAGTTCGGATCCGGACCAGTGGTCTAGTGGGCAAATATGTCCTCATCAGGCCACCCGGCAAGGTCCAGCCGTACACGGGTGGGAAGATAGTTAAACGATTCCCGCGCCAGATCGGCCCGGTGTTCACGCTCCAGCATGGCGACAAGGACCGCCCTCAACCGATGCAAATATAGCACGTCGGCCGCCGCATAGCTCTGCTGCTCGGGGCTGAGCCGGCTTGCGCCCCAATCGGAGCTCTGCTGCTCCTTGGATAGCTCAACCCCGATCAGTTCCCGGCACAAGTCCTTGAGCCCGTGCCGGTCCGTGTAGGTGCGGGCCAGCTTGGAAGCGATCTTGGTGCAAAATATCGGTGCTGGCATCACGCCCAGCCGCAGCGATATCACGGCCATGTCGAAGCGACCGAAATGGAAGATTTTGGTGACATTGGGGTCGGCCATCAGCGATTTCAGGCGGGGCGCATGGACCATCCCAGATTTGTCCGACTCCACCCGCACCAGATGCGCGTTGCCGTCGCCCGCCGAGAGCTGGACGAGGCAAAGCCGGTCGCGATGCGGGTTGAGGCCAAGGGTTTCGCTGTCGACAGCGACCGCCGCGCCGAACGTCAGTCCCTCGGGTAGATCGCGCTCATGCAAGGTAATGGCCATCGTTCCAAATCCCGCCCGTCAACTGAAAGCTGTCGCTTGGATTTCATAGCACCGCGGCGTCCGATTGCTAGGGCCTGCGAGAATCGGTCCGGTCCTCGTTTGCAGGCCGATTGACGCGCCGGAAGTTTCGGCTACGGTTCGCGATTATCTCAATTTACTCCCACTTTCCCGATGGAGGAGGCCCCATGAAGACCGTTCGGCTGACGACGGCGCAGGCCGTGGTGCGCTTTCTGATGGCGCAGAAATCCGTGATCGATGGGAAGAAGGTGCCGCTGTTTGCCGGCACGTTCGGCATCTTTGGCCATGGCAACGTCACCTGCTTGTCGGAAGCCCTGGAGGCGGTAAAAGAGGAATTTCCGACCTGGCGAGGCCACAACGAACAGTCGATGGCCCTGGCCGCGGTTGGGTTTGCCAAGGCCAAGCTGCGGCGCCAGATGATGGTGTGCACCGCTTCGATCGGGCCCGGTTCGCTCAATCTGGTGACAGCGGCAGGTGTGGCCCATGCCAACCGGCTGCCAGTCTTGTTCATATCCGGCGACGTGTTCGCCAGCCGTTTCCCCGATCCAGTGCTGCAGCAGGTCGAGCACTATGGCAATCCGACCATTTCGGTGAATGATGCGTTCAAGGCGGTGACACGGTATTGGGACCGCATCACCCGGCCCGAACAGATCATCCAGTCGCTGCCCCAGGCCGTGGCGACATTGCTTGATCCGGCCGATTGCGGCCCCGCGTTCCTGGGGCTGTGCCAGGATACCCAGGGTGAGGCCTTCGACTATCCAGAGGTCTTCTTTGCCGAGCGCGTTCACGACATCCGCCGTCCGCGCGCGGACGCGAACGAGATCAGGCGGGCCGCCGAATTGCTCAAGAGCGCCAAGCGCCCGCTGCTGATCGCCGGTGGCGGTGTGCAGTATTCGCTGGCCCATGCCGAGCTGACCGCCTTTGCCACAACCCATAGGATTCCCGTGGTCGAAACCATAGCCGGGCGCGGCATCCTGGTTCATGACCACGCGCAGAACGCCGGACCGATCGGCGTCATTGGCTCATCGTCCGCCAACGCACTCGCCGCCGATGCCGATGTTGTGGTGGCGGTTGGCACACGCTTGCAGGATTTCACCACCGGCTCCTGGAGCGTGTTTCAGTCGCCCGACTACAAGCTGGTCGCCATCAACGCCGCGCGGTTCGACGCAACCAAGCATCTGGCTGCCAGTGTCGTCGGCGATGCGCGCGAAGCGATTGTCGAGCTGGGCGCGGCCATTGGTGCGTATACGGCGCCAAAAGCCTGGGGCGACAAGGCCAAGGCGCTTTATGCCGAATGGAACGGCACCATCGACACCCACACCAAGCCGACCAACGCCGCCGTGCCGACCTATGGCCAGGTGGTGGGCGCGGTGAACCGGCTTGCCGGAACCCACGACCGCATCATGACTGCCGCGGGAGGGCTTCCAGGCGAACTCACCAAGAACTGGAAAATCAAATCACCAGCGAGCTTCGATTGTGAATTCGGTTTTTCCTGCATGGGCTACGAGATCGCGGGGGCCTACGGCGCCAAGATGGCCAAGCCCGAGCACGAGGTCATCACCATGCTGGGCGACGGTTCGTACCTGATGATGAACTCGGACATCTATGCCAGCGTGCTGACCGGACACAAGCTGATCGTCGTTCTCTGCGACAATGGTGGCTACGCTGTCATCAGCCGCCTGCAAGTCGACAAGGGAACGCCGGGCTTCAACAATCTGCTCAAGGACAGCAAGCACGTTGTGGAGCATGTTGTGGATTTCGCCGCGCACGCCAGGGCGATGGGCGCGAACGCCGAGAAGGTGAAAAGCATCGGCGATTTCGAAGCCGCGTTCGAGCGGGCAAAGAAGGCGGACAAGACGAGCGTGATCGTCATCGAGACCGACGCCTACACCTGGACGCCGGGCGACGCCTGGTGGGAAGTCGGCGTACCGGAGGTGAGCAAGCGCGAGACGGTGAAGGCGGCCAAGAAGGATATTGTGGAGAGCAAGAAGAGGCAGCGGGCGGGGGTTTGAGGGTTCCGATCTACGCTCCTCTGGACCAAACCATCACAGAAGGCGAATTCTGGGGCCGGATGGAGATGCGCGTCTGCCGCGAACTTTGCGGCATGGATGATCCTGTTCTGCGCCATATGTGGTGCGACGGCATACAGGGCGGCGTCGTCCGGCCACAAGCAGGCCGGGCATATTTGGGAGGCACCATCTGGATCGGGCGCGATGGTCAAACAGAGATGCAATTCGAGATGGCGCTGCCTGAAACTATTTCAATCGAGCGTGACATAAATTGGAAAGATCTTCTGCCTTCAGAAGACCTGACGGGCTGGCTCGCTGTGGATCTTCAACGAAAGCGTGTGACGATTGATATTGGGAGGGGTGAGCGGCTCCAAATCTGATGGTCGACGTCGACGACGCTCACGCAGGAACAGGTCGGCTCAAGGCAGGCGACACAAGTGTCGCCCCTACGAACGATGATCCGGTGTAGGGGCGACACTTGTGTCGCCCGTGCCGCCGATTTTGTGGAGGAAATGCCAAGCATGGAAAATGGGCAACCCCTCCCACAACGGCGATCAATCCGGTTGGCTGGATTCGACTATACCAGAAACGGGGCCCATTTCGTGACCATCGCGACGGATGCCCGTAGATGCCTTTTTGGCGAGATTCGCGACGAACGGCTGTTCAAGAGCCGCCTTGGCGAAATTGCTGTCGAGGAGTGGCTCGCCGTTCCGCGGCATCGCCCGACCGTAGAGCTGGGGCCGCATTGTCCGATGCCGAACCATTTGCACGCCATCGTGAGCATCGTTGGACCACCATCGAAATCGCTGGGCGACACAAGTGTCGCCCCTACACAACAACCAATATAGCAAAGACAAGAAACGCCCCCATGCCCTCCTTCCACCCCATCCTCGCCCGCGCGGAACACCGCAAGGGCGGACCCGCTGCCCTCAAGAAGCTGCTGCCCGCGCCGCCCAATCCGAAAGCGCTGGCGAAACTCGCCGACGACCGCGCGCTGGCCGAGATGACCAGGCGCGTGTTCTCGGCCGGGTTCGCCTGGAGCGTCATCGAGGCGAAGTGGCCGGGCTTCGAGGAGGCGTTCCTCGGCTTTGCGCCTGGAAAACTGACGCGCCAGTCCGACGCCTATTGGGACGCACTCGCCAGCGACACCCGCATCGTGCGCAATGGCGCGAAAATCCAGTCGGTGGCGAAAAACGCGC
>Ga0075028_100000479_pt1 | contig 14496 bp, 8 predicted proteins | sample LitLauG_LLR_2014_FD_71390 | JGI IMG/M metagenome (GOLD analysis project Ga0075028, IMG submission 71390) | Freshwater sediment microbial communities from Pennsylvania, USA - Little Laurel Run_MetaG_LLR_2014 | ecosystem: Environmental > Aquatic > Freshwater > Creek > Sediment | place: USA... | reverse complement strand
GGCGGCGTCTATCTCGACCTGCCGGCCAAGCTGTTCGGACAGGTGATGGATGCAGAGGCTGGAAAGAAGTCACTTGTAAAAGTGATCGAGCCAGCGCCGGCTCAGATTCCCGCGCCCGAAGCGGTCAAGCGTGCCCTCGATGTGCTCAAGAGCGCCAAGCGCCCGCTGATCATCCTCGGCAAGGGCGCGGCCTATGCCCAGGCCGACGATGCGATCCGTGCGCTGGTCGAAGAGAGCGGCATCCCCTTCCTGCCGATGAGCATGGCCAAGGGTTTGCTGCCCGACACGCATCCGCAGTGCGCAGGTGCGGCGCGTTCGACGGTGCTGAAAGACAGCGACGTCGTCATGCTGGTCGGCGCGCGTCTCAACTGGCTCCTCTCGCATGGCAAGGGCAAGAGCTGGGGTGACGCACCGAAGAAGTTCATCCAAATCGACATCGAGCCCAAGGAGATGGATTCGAACGTCGAGATCGTCGCCCCGGTAGTTGGCGACATTGGTTCATGCGTCTCTGCGCTTCTGCAGGGGATGGGTGGCAACTGGCCAGCCCCGCCAGCCGATTGGCCCGCCGCCGTCGCCAAAAAGCGCGAAGAGAACGTTTCCAAGATGGCTCCGCGGCTGATGAACAACAATTCGCCGATGGACTACCACGGCGCACTCGGCGTGCTGCGTAGTGTCATCAAGGAGCGGCCGGATGCCATTCTCGTCAACGAAGGCGCCAACACGCTCGATCTGGCGCGTGGCATCATCGACATGTATCAGCCGCGCAAGCGTCTGGACGTCGGCACCTGGGGCATCATGGGCATCGGCATGGGCTATTCCATTGCCGCGGCCATCGAAACCGGCAAACCGGTCCTCGCGGTGGAAGGCGACAGTGCTTTCGGTTTCTCTGGCATGGAGGTCGAAACGATCTGCCGGTACAAGTTGCCTGTCTGCATCGTCATCTTTAACAACGACGGTATTTATCGCGGCACCGACGTCAATTCCGTAAGTTCGGATCCTGCGCCGACTGTGTTCGTGAAGGGTTCGCGCTACGACAAGATGATGGAGGGCTTCGGCGGCGTCGGCGTTAACGCGACGTCCCCGGACGAGCTCAAGCGGGCCGTCAACGCCGCTATGGATTCCGGCAAACCGACCCTCATCAACGCGGTGCTCGACCCGGCGGCCGGCAGCGAGAGCGGCCGCATCGGCAACCTCAATCCGCAAAGCAAGCTTCGCAAGAAATAAGGACACGGCGGCGCTTACGCAGCCCGCCTCTCGTTTCATAGTCAGAGATTGAGTGGGAGGAAGACGGAAAATGGCAAAAAGCAAGAAGCAAAAATCGAGAACCAAAGCGGAGTCGAAGAAAGTCGTGAAGCTCAAGTCGAAGAAGCTTGCCGCAAAGGCGAACGGGCTTCCGAAGCCGAGCAGCAAGCCGTACGGCAAGGACGGCAAGGCTCTCACTGGCGTTCGCATCCTTGACTTCACGCACGTGCAATCCGGTCCGACCTGCACGCAGCTGCTTGGTTACATGGGCGCCGATGTAATCAAGGTCGAGCGCCCAGGCGTCGGCGACATCACGCGCACTCAGCTGCGCGACGTTAAGGGGCAGGACAGCCTCTATTTCACGATGCTCAACGGCAACAAGCGTTCGATCACGATCGACTCCAAGCATCCGCAGGGCAAGCGCGTGCTCGACGCGTTGATCAAGACTTGCGACGTACTGGTGGAAAATTTCGCACCTGGTGCGCTCGACCGCATGGGTTTGACCTGGGAGCACATCCACAAGCTCAATCCGCGCATGATCGTGGCATCGGTCAAGGGCTTCGGCCCGGGGCCATACGAGGACTGCAAGGTGTACGAGAACGTCGCGCAATGCGCCGGCGGTTCGGCCTCGACGACGGGTTTCCGCGAGGGTCCTCCGCTCGTGACCGGCGCGCAGATCGGCGACAGCGGCACCGGCTTGCATGTCGCCTGGGGCATTGTCTGCGCGCTCTACCAGCGTATGCGCACCGGCCGCGGCCAGAAGGTGTTGTGCGCGATGCAGGACGGCGTGCTCAATCTCGCCCGCGTGAAGCTGCGCGACCAGCAGCGGCTCAAGGTCGGCCCGCTGAGTGAATACAGCCAATTCGGCGAGGGCGTGCCCTTCGGGAAAGCCGTGCCCCGCGCTGGCAACGACTCCGGTGGCGGCCAACCGGGCTGGATCCTGAAGTGCAAGGGCTGGGAGAGCGATCCTGACGCTTACATTTACTTCATCACCCAAGCGCCGGTCTGGGGCGAGATCTGCGATCTGATCGGCAAGCCGCAGTGGAAGACCGACCCGGACTACGCCACGCCACCGGCGCGGCTGCCGAAGCTCAAGCAGATCTTCGCCACCATCGAAGAGTGGACCATGACCAAGACGAAGTTCGAGGTCATGGACATCTGCAACAAGGTCGACATTCCGGTCGGTCCGATTCTCTCAATGAAGGAAATCGCCGAAGAGAAGTCGTTGCGCGACACCGGAACAGTGGTTGAAGTCGATCATCCGGGCCGCGGCAAATATCTCACTGTCGGCAACCCGGTGAAGATGTCGGACTCGATCACCGAGGTGGAGCGTTCCCCGCTGCTGGGCGAGCATACTGACGAAATCCTCAAGGATGTGCTCGGCTTCAAGGCTGCCGAAATTGCAGAGATCAAGAACTCCGGTGCTCTTAGCGCGCCGAAGAAGGAAGAAAAGGCGGCATAACGTACACCGTTCGTCCCTACGAATTCGGGGACCCAGACTTCAGAAGCGCTGGATGCCCGCCTCCGCGGGCATGAGCGGAAGGGAGGGGTTGAATGCGTATCGTAGTTCACGGCCAGCAGGCCTTCGGTAAGGCCGTGCTGGAAGCGCTGCTCAAGCGGGGCGAGAACGTGGTCGCCGTCTATGTGGCGCCGGAAAAAGAAGGTGCCAAGGCCGATCCGCTCAAGGAAGCCGCGGTCGCGGCCGGCCTGAAGGTGTTGCAGCCCGACTCCTACAAAAAATCGGAAGTGCTGGCGGAATTCAAAGCGCTCAAGCCCGATCTGCAAGTGATGGCGTTCGTCACGTTGTTCGTGCCGGAAGAATTCCTCAACGCGCCGACGCACGGCTCAATCCAGTACCACCCGTCGCTTCTGCCGCTCTATCGCGGTGCCAGCGCGATCAATTGGCCGATCATCAAGGGCGAAAAGGAAACCGGCCTGTCGATCTTCTGGCCCGACAATGGTCTCGATACCGGCGATATCCTCGTTCAGAAGAAAACGCCGATCTCCAGCACCGACACACTCGGCACCGTCTATTTCGACCGTCTCTTTCCGATGGGTGTCGATGCCATGATGGAGTCGGTCGATCTGGTAAAGGCCGGCAAAGCCCCGCGCATCAAGCAGGACGAATCGAAAGCGACCTACGAGGGCCGCTGCGGCCCCGGGAATGCAAAAATCGATTGGGGCAAGCCGTGGGAGCAGATTGATCGGGTGATCCGCGGCTGCAACCCGGCCCCGGGCGCGTGGACGACGCTCGGCGGCAAGACCCTGAAAATCTTCGACGCAAAGCCGCTTCCGGCAAAAGACCCGAAGGGCATTGCCGGGAAGCTCGGCGAAGTCGTCGCCGTCGATGCCGACGGATTTACCGTGGTCTGCGCCGACGGCCGTTTCAAAGTAACGCGTGTTCAGCCCGACGGAGGCAAGAAAATCGATGCGTCCGAGTTCATCTCCACTGCCAAGCTCGCCAAGGGAACAATTTTGACCTGATCTCTCCGCCATCATGCCCGGCCTTGTGACAGGCATCTACGTCAATCTCTTTTGACTAAGGCGTGGATGGCCGGGACAAGCCCGGCCATGACGAAACTGAAAAAGCAATGCCGGTTCATCGCATTCACATTTAACGGAAAAACTCCATGCCCGCCGTGCAACATCAAAGCCCAAAGTCCGACATCGAAATTTCGCAGGCCGCTAAAAAGCGGCCGATTCTCGACATCGCCAAGGAAAAACTCGGCATTGCTCCGGACAACCTCGAACCTTACGGGCACTACAAAGCCAAGGTGTCGATGGACTACGTGAAATCATTGCAGGGTAAAAAGAACGGAAAACTGATTCTTGTGACCGCGATCACGCCAACGCCGGCAGGTGAAGGCAAGACCACAACCACCGTCGGACTGACCGACGCGCTCAATCATATCGGCAAGAAAGCAATGCTGTGCCTGCGCGAGCCGTCGCTCGGTCCGTCCTTTGGCATGAAGGGCGGCGCCGCCGGCGGCGGCTATGCCCAGGTGGTGCCAATGGAAGACATCAACCTGCATTTCACGGGTGATTTTCACGCCATTACCTCGGCGCACAATCTGCTGTCGGCGCTGATCGACAACCACATCTATTGGGGCAATGCACTTGGCATCGATTCGCGTCGTGTGGTCTGGCGCCGCGTCATGGACATGAACGACCGCGCGCTGCGCGAGATCGTCTGTTCACTCGGTGGCGTTGCCAACGGCTATCCGCGCGAGGCCGGATTCGATATCACCGTCGCATCGGAAGTGATGGCGATCTTCTGCCTCGCCAAGAATCTTGACGACCTTAAAGAACGTCTCGGCAATATTATTGTCGCCTATACCCGTGACCGCAAACCCGTGCGCGCACGCGACCTCAAGGCGCATGGGGCAATGGCGGCGCTGCTCAAGGAGGCGATCGCGCCCAATTTGGTGCAGACGCTCGAAGGCACACCCGCCTTCATCCATGGCGGTCCCTTTGCCAATATTGCGCATGGCTGCAACTCGGTGCTGGCGACAACGACAGCGCTCAAGCTTGCCGACTATGTCGTGACGGAGGCGGGCTTTGGCGCCGATCTTGGCGGCGAAAAATTTATCGACATCAAATGCCGCAAGGCTGGTCTGACACCCGATTGCGTCGTGTTGGTCGCGACGATCCGTGCGCTCAAGATGCACGGCGGCGTCAAGAAAGAGGATCTCAAATCCGAAAATCTTAAGGCGCTGGAGGCCGGCATGGCGAACCTCCAGCGTCACGTTGAAAACATGAAGAAGTTCGGTCTGCCGGCGGTGGTTTCCATCAATAGATTTTCCGCCGACACAGATGCCGAGATCGCCCTGGTGAAAGAAAAGTGCAAGGCACTCGGCGTTGAGGCACTGATGGCCGATCACTGGGCCTTGGGCGGAGCAGGTGCTGCCGATGTTGCCAAGGCGGTGGTGAAAGTGATCGATGAAGGCAAGAGCAAGCTGAAGTTTCTTTACCCAGACGACATGCCGCTATTCGAAAAGGTCGAGACGATCGCACGCGAGATCTACCGGGCGAAGAACGTGACGGCCGACAAATCGGTGAAGGATCAACTCAAGACCTGGGAAGAAATGGGCTATGGCAAGCTGCCGATCTGCGTTGCCAAGACACAGTACTCGTTCTCGACCAATCCGGACTCCAAGGGAGCACCGGCAGATCACACCATCAATGTACGCGAGGTACGGCTCTCTGCCGGTGCGGAGTTTGTGGTGGCGATCTGCGGGGAAATCATGACCATGCCCGGCCTGCCCAAGGTGCCAGCGGCTGACGCGATCGACGTCAACGCGCAGGGGCAGATCGTTGGTCTATTTTAAAACCCAGGGCATAGCCCGACAGCGACAAAGGCCCGCCAAAAGCGGGCCTTTTTGATACAAAAGGCAGGCAGCGTCTCGTTTCGATGGACGCAAATTTCTTAAAATTTTTCGCATTTTTGCGTGGTCCTTGTAGAGCGAACCTTGGGACATTTCCGGTAGCGTCATTCGCACAGACTTGCGTTTGAGAAAGAGACGGAATTCGTAGTCCTCGATCAACCAGTATCGCCAATGCCAGCTACTGCTACATCTCACCAGGCTGATGTGCTCGCGGACAGCCGTTCGCTGCTCGACGAGTTGATCAGTCCGCTTGCCAGCGCCACCGCCAAACATCGCCTCAGAATCATCGATCGGGTTACCGATCTTTTTGCGGCCGGTTCGCGCAGCTATTCTCACGACCAGATTGCATTGTTCGATGACGTGCTTCGGCGGCTGTGTGCCGATATCGAGGTCACGGCGCGCGCAAAGCTTGCACAGCGGCTGGTGGTCCTGGGCAGCGCTCCGCCAAAGCTCATCCGTTCGTTCGCCTTCGACGATGCGATCGAAGTCGCCGAGCCTGTGCTCGTCCATTCGGAACAGTTGAGTGACGATGACCTGATCGAGAACGCGACAACCAAGAGTCAGGACCATCTCTTCGCAATCGCACAGCGTTTGAAATTAAGCGAAACCGTCACTGATGTGCTGGTCGAGCGCGGCGATGAGCGGGTTGTCTACAGGGTTGTGAAGAACAAAGGCGCTCGTTTCTCTCTTGCGGGATACGGCAAGCTTACGAACCGTGCCCGATATGACCGAAAACTGACTTTGGCACTCGGTGAGCGCAGCGATATTCCGCGCCAGTATTTCCTCAAGCTGCTGGAGGCTGCGTCATCGACCGTTCGCGCCAAGCTTGAAGCGATCAATCCGGAAGCGGTTGCCGCAATTCGAGACACCGTCGACGACGTTGCAACCGCGATGCAACGCGAGGTACGCAAAGATTCACGCGCGCATGTCGCAGCCGTACGAGAGGCCAAACGGCGTCTCAACGTGCGTCCGATAACGGAAGCCAGCGTTCACGGTCCGGCTCACGCGCAGGATTTTGAGAAGACGGTGGTTGCGCTGTCGCGGCTTGGCGTTTTCTCAGTCGACCTGGTCGAACGCGCCCTGCTCGACGAGGGCGAGGATATGGTGTTGCTGCTGGCCAAGGCCGCCGGCTGTTCCTGGACGACAGCACGCGAATTGCTGCTGATGTACGCTGCCAACCGAAGCCTCAAAGCGGACGATATCACCCGGGCATTTGAGCGATACAAGAAGCTCAGTCAGGAAACCGCGCGGAACATTGTGACCTTCTATGAGCGGCGTACAAGGCTACGTGTGAAAGCGAATTCCAAAAACAAGCGTGCACCTGAAGAGACAGCCAACGAGCCAACAATTGATGACGACATTGTTGAGGTGCCGTCGCCTCCGATCGCGCCGATTTAGCAGGCTATTTTTTTATTCGATCTCGATCGGCGTCCAGCGGATTGCCGCACTGAACATGGCGGCGCGCACGCGGTTCACCGAATAAGGCGATCCGAACAGGCGCAGTGTCGCTCGCCCATGCGGGTAGCAAGATTGCTGGCCTCATGCAGTTCGAGAATGGCGTCGTGCACGCGCACCGCATGGATCACCTGGCGCTGCGATTCACGTACGGTGCCGTAGGTCAGGTGCAACGATGTTTCTCTTTTTTGCCGGATGAGTTCATCGAAACAATGAACGCCGCGGGACGACATGTCGTCGTCCCGCGGCGCCTATTTCGCGACTAGAAAATTTTGGCGGCGCTTACCAGTGTGATCCACACACCCCAGGCGAGCGGAATGCCAACGAAGGCCCAGAACAAGGCGGCTTTCGCATCCAGGCCGCCGAACCCGATGCCATGCGAACCCGTTGACGCCGTACTCTTCGCGCTAGCGGCTTGCAGCTTTGCAACCTCCTCGGCGCTCATGTACCACTTCGAATCGACCGGCTTGATTAGGTAATTGCAGATCAATCCGATCACCAGCATTCCCGCCAGGATATACAGCGTGTAATCGTAGAGATGGTCGCGTGGCACGCCGGCCGCAAGTTGAGCTTCGCGGATGTAGTTCACAACCACCGGTCCGATGATGCCGGCCGTGGACCATGCCGTCAGCAGTCGCCCATGAATTGCACCCACGAACTGAGTGCCGAACATGTCGGCAAGATAAGCCGGCACGGTCGCGAAGCCGCCGCCGTACATGGACAAGATGATGCAGACCGCGCCGGCGAACACGGCTTTTGAGCCGAGGTTCGCCGACCACGGCATCAGTAGGTAGCAGATGATGCCGAGCACGAAGAAGGTAAAGTACGTCCTCTTGCGCCCGATGTAGTCGGACAATGACGCCCAGAAGAACCGTCCGCCGATGTTGAAAAGCGATAGCAGACCGGCGAATCCGGCGGCGATCCCGGCGATCGCTACTTTCTGGTCAGTGCTGAGCGCGTTGAAACCAAGCTCTGGATGACCGATCAGCTTGCCGGCGAAGATCTCCTGCAGCATCGGAGAGGCCATACCGATCACGCCGATACCGGCCGACACGTTCAGGCAGAGCACCCACCAGATGAGCCAGAACTGCGGTGTCTTATGCGCATCTTTGAGATGCACGTTGTGCTGCGAGATCATCGCGTTCGATTTTGAGGGAGGTGTCCAACCTTCCGGGCGCCATCCGGCCGGAGGAATGCGGTAACGGAACGCGCCGATCAACATGAAGAAGAAGTAGATCGCCGCCATCGCCAAGAAAGTTTGCCAAACGCCGACATCGCCTGGCGTCTTGAAATAGTTCATCAGCAGATTGGCCAAAGGCGCGCCGATCATGGCGCCGCCGCCGAAGCCCATGATGGCCATGCCGGTGGCCATGCCGCGCCGATCGGGGAACCACTTCACCAGCGTGGACACTGGCGAAATGTAGCCAAGACCAAGGCCCAATCCGCCGATGACGCCCGAACCGAGCCACAACAACCACAATTGGTGTCCGATGACGCCGATTGCGCCGAGCACGAGACCGCCACACCACAGCACGGCGGCCGCGACGCCCGCTTTGCGCGGGCCAGCGCGTTCGACCCATCCGCCGAACATCGCTGCGGAGATGCCGAGGAACACGAAGAACAGCGTGTACATCCAGCCAAGGCTTGCGACCTTCCAGTCGCACGTCGTGGTGACGAGCTCGGTGAAAATCGACATGTCCCGGCACGCTTTTGGTGCGGTCAAACCGATGGCTCGCGACAGCGGCAGCCAGAACACGGAAAACCCATACGCCATCCCGATGCAGAGATGGATGCAGAGCGCTGCCGGCGGCACCAGCCAGCGGTTGAAGCCCGCCGTTGCAATGATGCGTTCGCGGTCAAGAATGTTAGTGATCCTGCCGCTACCCGCGAGCGGTTGGTCTATCGTCGCCATGCGTCTCCCCCTGGAAGTTTGTGCGCCTGTGCGCGTTCACGCGCGCTTGGGCGGCGAGAGTGTCCACGCGCCTAAGATGAATCAATCGCAAGATCTTTATCGGGCGATAGGAATTTTCAATTTCGCAATAGCGAAGCACTATATTGCTTCGACCGGTATGAAGGTGGGTTGTGCGTCGACACCACTCGTGTGGAGCATTGACCATGTCGCCCGTACATTCGACTAAAGGCTTAGTGGAAATCAATCGGACAGCAGGGGCGCAATGCGACGCGCTTCAGCGACGAGCGCGGCCGTCAATGTCGTCATTGGCTCACGCGCCGGCGCCACAAGGCCGATCGTGTGAGTCGCCTCCGGATCGGTGATTGGAATCGATCGCAGCACGTCGGTGAGGCCAAGCGATGCCGCCAACCGCGCCGGCATCACGCTCGCCCAGCGCCCTGTGCGCACGTGCGAATAAAGAAGAATCATCGAGTCCGATTCGAGCGTGATGTGGGGGTCGATGCCGGTGTCGCGCAACAGCCGTTCGATAATGCGGCGGTTCTGCATATCGGGGGTCAGAAGGCACAGTGGCACCTGCGCCACTTCACTCCACGTGACGCTCTGTCGGTCACCGAGTGGCGCGTCCGCAGCGACCAGCAGTCGATAGCGCTCGCGATAAAGGGGAATCGCTGTGACGCGGCCAAGTGGTTCGTTGTCGAGATAGGTGAGCCCGGCGTCGATCTCGAGATTTTCCAGATGCGTGAGGATCTCGATTGAGGTGCGCGAGAGGACAGTGAATTGCACCTCGGGATGACGTGCGCGGAAGGGCGTAGTCAGAGTTTCCACCATGGCCAAGGCAGTTGGAATTGCTGCCAGCCGGAGTTTTCCGGCGAGGCCGTGCTTGAGCGCGTGCACCTCCTGACGCATGGCGCGCGTATCGCCGACGATGCGCCGCGCCCAGTCGAGCACGCGCTCGCCTTCAGCGGTGAATCCCTGGAAACGGGAACCGCGGTTGACCAGCAACACGCCGAAGCTTTCTTCGAGCTGCTTTACCCCCGCCGACAACGTCGGTTGGGTGACCCCGCAGGCTTCCGCCGCCCTCCCGAAGTGCTTTTCACGGGCCAGTGCGAGGAGAAATTCCAGTTTTTCCAGCAACTGCCGCCCCGATGCGTACCGAAATGAATAGTTCCCACTTTGCTCGGCTATGACACCGCGCCGATTGAATTTTTCGATTAAGGCACCATTATTGAAAAAATCAAGGACAGCGGTAAGTTTGATAGGCTTCTTCTATCGATCAATTTGGGTATAGGGCTTGCCGACCATGATTCAGAAGCGTTTTTCTCTGATTTAGAGGAAACGAAAAGAGATGAGCGTTACAGGACAGCTGCCCCCCGCGGCCTCAACCGTCGGGGGCGGCGGCAGGCGCCGCCCGCCGCGCACCCCCAAAGGCCGCCAAGTCGATCCGCAGGCGCTGGTGGAAGTACGCGGGTTACTCATCGATCGGCCGCGCCGCCGCGATCTATTGATCGAGCATCTGCACCTCATCCAGGATCAGTATGGCTGCCTTTCCGCTGCTCACCTCACAGCTCTCGCGGCCGAGATGAAAATGGCGCTCACCGAAGTCTACGAGGTCGCGACCTTCTACGCGCATTTCGACGTGGTGAAGGAAGGGGAACTTCCACCGCCACCGGTAACCGTGCGTGTGTGCGACTCCTTATCGTGCGCCATGGCCGGCGCCGGAAAACTGTTGGCGGAACTTTCAAGCAAACTTGGACGCGGGGTCCGCGTCGTGCATGCGCCCTGCATGGGGGCATGCGACCGCGCGCCAGTCTGCGCGGTTGGCCATGTGCAGACATTCAAAGCCACACCCAACACGGTGGCGGCAGCGGTGAAAACGAAACCGCACGCACATTCCTGGAAACCGGGCGCCGATTTTGCCGCCTATCAAAAGACAAATGGCTACGCGTTGTTGAAAGCTTGTATCGCCGACAAGCGCACACGTGACGAATTGATCAAGATCGTGAGCGACTCCGGACTGCGCGGGCTCGGGGGCGCAGGTTTTCCGACCGGGCGCAAATGGTCACTTGTGCGCGCCGAGCCTGCACCCCGCATGTTCGCAGTCAACGCCGACGAAGGCGAACCCGGCACTTTCAAGGACCGTTACTATCTCGAACGCGATCCGCACCGCTTTATCGAAGGCGTACTGATCGCTGCATGGGTGGTGGAGGCGGGCGATACGTACATCTACATTCGCGACGAGTATCCCGAATTGCGGCTGATGCTCGCCGACGAAATCGAGAAGGTCGAGGAGGCCGGACTTTCGCCGCACACCAAATTGCATCTGCGGCGCGGTGCCGGCGCATACATCTGCGGTGAAGAATCAGCGATGATCGAATCCATCGAAGGCAAGCGCGGGCTTCCGCGCCATCGGCCGCCTTACGTCGCGCAGGTCGGTCTGTTCGGACGCCCGACACTCGAGCAGAACGTAGAGACCATGTTCTGGATTCGCGACATCATCGAGAAAGGCGCCGAGTGGATGACCTCGCAGGGCCGCCACGAGCGCAAAGGCTTTCGAAGCTTTTCGGTGTCAGGCCGCGTGAAGAACCCGGGTGTCAAACTTGCGCCGGCCGGCATCACCATGCGGGAGCTGATCGACGAATTCTGCGGCGGCATGCAGGATGGCCACGAATTCAAGGCCTATCTGCCCGGCGGCCCGTCCGGCGGCATATTGCCGGCATCGATGGCCGACATTCCGCTCGATTTCGGAACACTTGAAAAATACGGCTGCTTCGTAGGGTCGCACGCGGTTGTGATTCTTTCCAACAAGGACGACATCAAGGCTGCGGCGTTGAATCTGATGAAGTTCTTCGAGGATGAAAGCTGCGGTCAGTGCACGCCCTGCCGCGTGGGGACCGAAAAGGCAGCCAAGCTGATGGCCAAGGGCCCTTGGGACGTCAAGCTCCTGGAAGAGCTGTCGACCGCCATGCGCGATGCGTCGATTTGTGGGCTTGGCCAGGCGGCTCCGAATCCGCTGTTGTGTGTTTTGAAATATTTTCCTGATGAATTGACCAAGCCGCTGGGAAGCTGGTGACACATGGCTGACACGAACGGGAAAAAGCCGGCCGGTTACGGCCACGATAAAAAGGGTGCCGCCGGCGGCTCCAACACAGGCGCTGGCAAGCCAGGCGTCGCTCACACAGCACCGGTCGATAAGGTCGCCGGCAACGGGCTGGGTGACAAGACCATCAACTTTGTTCTCGACGGCAAGGACGTCACTGCGCGCCCAGGCGAAACCATCTGGCAGGTCGCCGAGCGCCTTGGCACCGACATCCCACATTTGTGCTATTCGCCCGAGCCCGGCTACCGCGCCGATGGCAATTGTCGCGCCTGCATGGTGGAAATCGAGGGCGAGCGCGTGCTGGCGGCGAGCTGCATCCGCAAGCCGACCGAAGGCATGAAAGTGAAGGCGAGCTCCGACCGCGCGAAAACGGCGCGGCAGATGGTGTTCGAGCTTTTGGTCTCCGATCAACCCGAACGCGCGACCTCGCACGATCCTCAATCCAAATTCTGGAGCTGGGCCGACAGGATGGGCATCGATATCGGCCGTTTCCCGGAACGCGAGAAAATGCCGGCGCCCGACCGCAGCCATCCTGCCATGGCGGTCAATCTTGATGCCTGCATCCAGTGCAATCTCTGCGTCCGTGCCTGCCGCGAAGTGCAGGTCAACGACGTCATCGGCATGGCCGGCCGTGGGCATGGCGAGAAGATTGTCTTCGATTTTGACGACCCGATGGGTCAATCGACTTGCGTCGCCTGCGGTGAATGCGTGCAGGCTTGCCCGACGGGCGCGCTGATGCCGTCGACATTGGTGGACACCAAGAATGTGCGCACGGAATACCCTGACCGGGAAGTGAACTCGGTCTGCCCCTATTGCGGTGTGGGCTGTCAGCTGACTTATCACATCAAGGACGACAAGCTTTTGTACGTGACCGGCCGCAATGGCCCGGCCAACGAGAACCGGCTGTGCGTGAAGGGCCGCTTCGGCTTCGATTACATCAGCAACCCGCAGCGTCTGACCAAGCCGATGGTGCGCAAGGACGGCGTCAAGAAGGCCGCCGACGATCTGGTCGATCCGAACAATCCGTTCACCCATTTCCGCGAATGCACGTGGGAAGAGGCGATGGAGCGTGCCGCCTCCGGCTTGAAGAAAATTCGCGACCGCGATGGCGCGCGCGCTCTGGCCGGTTTCGGCTCGGCCAAGGGTTCGAACGAAGAGGCTTATCTGTTCCAGAAGCTGGTCCGCACCGGCTTCGGCTCCAACAATGTCGATCACTGCACCAGGCTCTGTCATGCTTCGTCGGTGGCAGCACTGCTGGAAGGCGTTGGCTCCGCGGCGGTGACCGCGACCTTCAACGAGTGCAAGAATTCCGACTTCATCATCGTCATCGGCGCCAACCCGACCGAAAACCATCCGGTTGCGGCAACCTTCTTCAAACAGGCGGCCAAACGCGGCGCCAAGCTGGTCGTGATGGACCCGCGCGGACAGGCGCTCAAGCGCCACGCCTGGAAGATGATGCAATTCAAGAACGGCACCGACGTCGCCATGCTCAACGCCATGCTCAATGTGATCATTGGCGAGAGACTCTACGACCAGCAATACGTACAGACCTATGTCGAAGGTTTCGATCAGATCGCCGAGAACGTGAAAGACTTCACACCGGAAGAGATGGAGCCGATCTGCGGTATTCCCGCCGACACGCTGCGTGAGGTGGCGCGCAGCTTCGCGCGCGCCGAAAGCGCCATCATTTTCTGGGGCATGGGCGTTTCACAACACACCCACGGCACCGACAATGCCCGCTGCCTGATCGCGTTGTCGCTGATCTGCGGCCAGGTCGGCCGTCCCGGCACCGGCCTGCATCCGCTGCGCGGCCAGAACAACGTGCAGGGCGCCTCCGACGCGGGCCTCATTCCGATGTTCTTTCCCGACTACAAGTCGGTGGAAAATCCCGACATCCGCGCCAAGTACGAAAAGGCCTGGGGCAAGACGCTCGATCCCAAGCGCGGCAAGACTGTGGTCGAGATCATGGACGCCGTGCACAACGACGAGATCAAGGGCATGTACATCATGGGCGAGAACCCCGCGATGTCGGACCCGGACTTGAACCACGCGCGCGGCGCGCTGGCGCATCTCGAATGCCTGGTGGTGCAGGACCTGTTCCTGACCGAGACCGCGTCCTATGCCGACGTCATCCTGCCTGCCTCGGCCTGGCCGGAGAAGGACGGCACCGTCACCAACACCAACCGCCAGGTGCAGATGGGTCGCACGGCACTGCCGCTGCCCGGCGATGCGCGCCAGGATTTGTGGATCATCCAGGATCTTGCCCAGCGCATGGGCGAGAGGTGGAATTACAATCACGTCAGCGAAGTGTTCGAGGAGATGGCGCGATTGATGCCGGCGCTGGACAACATCACCTGGGACCGCGTCGAGCGCGAGGATCACGTCACTTATCCGGTAGACGGCCC
>Ga0075028_100000476_pt1 | contig 14542 bp, 12 predicted proteins | sample LitLauG_LLR_2014_FD_71390 | JGI IMG/M metagenome (GOLD analysis project Ga0075028, IMG submission 71390) | Freshwater sediment microbial communities from Pennsylvania, USA - Little Laurel Run_MetaG_LLR_2014 | ecosystem: Environmental > Aquatic > Freshwater > Creek > Sediment | place: USA... | reverse complement strand
CCTACGGTGAGCGTCACTTTCGTAGTGGATGTGGCGAATCCTGCCGATGTCACTGAAACGTCATAAGTGGCTGGCTTGAGGTTCACCATGTTGTAATTTCCGGAGCTGTTGGTGGTAGTTTCCGTCGTGATGCCGGTGGCGGAATCCTTCACAGTTACCTTGGCGTTGACTACAGCCCCGCCCTGCGCATCGGTGATCGTGCCGGTCAGCGTTGCTCCGGCTACCTGCGCGTGCAAGGGGGTTGATATCAGAAGCCCGACGACCCAAATCAATACGAGCACTTTCGTCACGTACGATTTCATTCGGTTCCTCCCGTGCTTCAATAGACTTTCCGCAACATCCCGCGCCCCTACTCCCCAACAGCCCTGGTCCGTATCCTGGTGAGTGCCCTGGTGAGTGAAAGATGCCCGCTACAGAAAAATAAAGTTATGGATGCAAGCTGGATGAAACGATCACGGTCGGAAACGACAGGAGAAGCGCCGGTACAAAAAGGCGCGGAACGAGCAAGGCCGTGAACGGCCGCAAGCCCCCTGGCATGGGTGAAAGCGCACACGTGGTGCCTCCAATGGTTCGGAACCCTGCCACTCGGCAAAACTTATTGTTGAGACTACAACCACCCCTGATTGATGGCGTAGGTAACATAGACAAGAGAATGATGTCAACTCTATTTTATTGTTTTCAAATACCCGCTGAACGTTCGGTGCTTTATCAGCGGCGTCTTCGCGTTGCATGCACACACTAAAACTTGGGAGAACCGCGGCTGGAATTTACGCCGGAAGGGCGCCCCGAGGCCCTGCAAGTTTGTCGCAGGGCCCGGGCCACGCGTTGCATGCAACCGGCTGCGCGCCGGCACACCACACCAGGATCGCGCTCTCGTGCTCCGCTATTTCTTCGGATGCAGAATTAATTTCTGCACGCGCCAGTTCAGCAATTCCGCCACGAAAATCACGTTTTCCGAAGGGCACGCAATTTCATGAATCCAGCCGAACTGCTTCAGTTCCTTGCCGGATTCGCCTAGCCAGCCAAGGACCTTGCCGTCCAGGCTGAGCTTGTAGACGCGCCCGGGAAATGCATCCGAAGCGTATAGCACTTGATTGGGAGGCGGAGTGATGCAAACCGACCACGGCGAACCGGGGCCAAGCTGCCGCGCGAAAATATCCGTTCCGCCCATTTTAGGTTTCGGGCCGATCGCGGCGACTTCCTTGTCATAGTCGAAAGGCACATCGATCTTGATCTCGCGCAGGTACTTCCCTTCCTTGTCATAAACCTCAATGCGCGAATCGCCGCGATTGGCAACGTAGATGTTGCCCTGCGCGTCCGCCGCGATGCCGTGCGGCGTATCGAGCTGCCCTGGGCCGTCGCCAGGCTCGCCGAAAGACTTCAGCCAGCGGCCGTGCTTATCGACTTTGGCCACGCGCGAATTGATGTAGCCGTCGCTGATGAAGGCGTTGTCGTCGGCGTCCCAGGTCACGTCGGTGACCTGCCGGAACATTCCATCGACGGGAGGGAGCGGAGGGTGCGGGTGCTTCAGCGGCTCGGTTCCCTCATCGGAAGCTTCCTGTTTGCGCCCAAAGATCATGGCCACCTGGCCGGCGGGATTGAACTTGATGACCATGTCCGAACCCTTGTCCGCAGCCCAGATGTTGTCCTGGCGATCCACGCGAACGGTGTGCGCGAAGGACCAGGCGTAGAGATTGCGGCCAATCTCGCGGATAAACGTGCCGTCCGGACCGAACTCCAGAAGCTGCGACGCGGTGGCGGCGTAGGCCGGGCCGTTTGAGTTTCCGCGGGAATACACAAAAATGTGTCCCTTGGAATTGACGGCCACGCCGGAAGCTTCGCCGAGATACAGATTGGGCGGAAGCTTCAGCAGATTGGGAACGGATTCAAACGGAATTTGCGGGGCCGACTGCTGGGCCAAGAGCGCGAACGGAGCGAGCAACAGCATGCCAAGGGCAAGCGCGAGCGATTTCATCCTGTCCTCCTGAATTTTCCGAGTCTCTATCCGAGTCGAGCGGAATGCGGCTTACGAACCCTTCAACTTGGCTGCATGCTACACCTGACCGGGATTTTTGAAACAGAATTTTTCCTCAGGCTACGCGGCGTGAAAAGTGCCGACGATAAATATCCAATGACAAAATTACAATTGGGTGTAGCATGTCGCCACTCTCGGAGTTGGGTGGCGGTCCCGGACGATTTCGTCCTGACGTGCATCGGTCGGATTTTCCTGTTCGAAAGGAGAACTACCAGATGAGACGGTCCATTGTGCTGTCCGCGTTGATCGTGGTGTGCGTGGGAATGGGTGCGAGGACGTTGCGGGTGCATGCGCAATTCGGCCCGCCGAGTCCGGAACGCCAGGCTGCCATTGAAAAGCAATTAGCTTTGGAAGCGGCTACCCCGAAGCTGACCATTACGGAAGAAGTTTTGAACCTTTCCATTCCCGATCACACCATCGGCGAGACCGAAGGCGTGTCGATGAATTCCAAGGGCCACCTGTTTGTGTACTCCCGCACGGGAAAAGGCGGCAGCTCGCGCGGAGGAACGGCCGCGGAACTGTTTGAATTCGACCAGAACATGAAGTTCGTGAAAATGTGGGGGCCGGACAACTACGCCGCGTCCTTCGCACATTCCGTGCGCGTGGATAAATATGACAACGTGTGGATGGTGGACGAGGGCTCCGGAATGATCGTGAAGTTCGACCCCAACGCCAACGTGAAAATGACGCTGGGCCGCAAACCCGAAGCCATCGACTGGATGGAGCGCTACGTCGAGCGCGGCGAGAAAGTAACCGAACGCTATCCCGTCGGCAACCTGGGCACCTTCAACCGCCCGACGGATATCGCCTTTGACAAGGACGACAACATGTTCGTCAGCGACGGCTACGGCAACTCGCGCTTCGTCAAGATTCTGAAGGACGGAACGTGGGTCAAGGCCGTGGGCACGCACGGCAACGGCGACAACCAGTTCAGCACACCGCACGGCATCGCCGTGGATAAGGACTCCGGGCTCGTCTACGTCGGCGACCGCGGCAACTTCCGCATCCAGGTGTACGACACCGACATGAATTTCAAAAAATCCATCGGCGGAGTGGGCGCGCCGTGGAGCGTGCAGATCACGCCAAAGTATCTTTACAGCGGCGACGGCACGGGCAAGCTGTACCGTTTGGATCATGACGGAAAACTGCTCGGCTGGGCGCAAACCAGCATGGGCCACGGCCAGACCGGCTGCCTGATTCACGAGATGCACGCGGTATCGGACAACGTGCTGATCAAGGGCGATTGCTCGACCTGGACGGTCGAGAAGATCACGATTAAGTAACGCGGGCGGCGGCGCTGACTCGGGGGAGGCTCGAGGGCAAGGCTCGAGCCTCCTCGAGCGGCGGCGAACCGACGGCGCGGGCACTTCAATCTAGTTTCACGTTATTCTCGGCGCGCGGAAAAGATGCGCGGAAGCCTTGCCTCGGTTTGTCATTCTGAGCGAAGCGAAGAATCTCTCCTGGGTTCTTTGCTCGCACGCCGATCGAAGAGGGATTCTTCGCCTCGGCGCGAGTCCTCGGTGCGAGCGCTCAGAATGACAATGTTTTGAGTTTTTCCGCGACCTGGCAGTCATCGCTGTATTCATCCACGCACGCCGCTGCCTCGCACGGCCGCTCGTCGTACGCCGTAGTACTAAGTAAAAAATGGCCGAGAACTGTTCCTGCGTCCAGTTGTCCGCCTGGCCACACCCGTTCAAACTCAATAGAAATGCAGACGTTGAGGTGAAAGGGAGTTAAAGCAATGGCAAGGCCGAATTTTGCTCGAATCGCAGTTCGCTTCTCACTGATATTTGCACCACTTCTGTTTCTAGCGGCGCAAGGCGCGCGCGCCCAATCCTATTACGGATCGAAGTGGGCCGCTGACAGCCTGGCCAACACCAGAATCGGACCAGTCCAGGTTCAAGGCGACTACCGGTTCCGCGCCACGCACACCGGCACGCTGGCCGCGATTCATACTTACTTTCAAACCGGCACTGGATACAGCGGAGGAACCCTCGGAACCTACCGCATCGATCTCGAAACCGATGACGGCACGCCCAATCATTTTGCCTCCGGAACAGTGCTGGCCACGACGACGGAGCTGCATCCCGCCAGCCATTTCGTGACCGAAACATTTTCTTCGCCCGCGGTTATTTCTTCCGGCGCGCTCTATCACGTGGTCTACACGAATATCGATGCCAGCCCGGCGATCAGCTACAGCTCGCTCGATATGCTCATGCTTTCCAGCCCCGGCCCACTCCTTCACAGCCAACGATCGCGGACACCGACTGGGCGCACCTGTACAACGCCGGCACGATAGCCAATCCCAAATGGCACTGGCGCCACGGCGCGACCGAAGGCGACTACATGCCGACGCTGGAACTCGTTTACGGTGACGGCACGATCGCAGGAAACGGCTACATGGAAGTGTGGGTCAAAACGTCGCGCGAAAACATCAGCGGCAGTTTCGAGGCCCGCGAAACGTTCACCGTTTCGGGCGGCGATCGAATCGCCACCAGCTTCTCCGTCCGCCTGCGCAAAGATAGCGGAGCCGATCCGCTGACGGTCACGCTGGAGACAGGTTCGGGAGCAACGGTTGAATCCGGAACCATTCCGGCCGCAGCGTTCACCACGACTGACGGCTGGGCAACCTACACTTTTTCAACGCCGCGAACTTTATCCAGCGGCGCGACCTACGACATCATTCTCAGCGCTCCCGGCAGCTCCAGCTATTCCCTCTTCCCGATTCGCAAAGGCCGCAACTACAACTTCGACTCCCCCACATTTTTCTCCGACGGCTACGCGCAGCTTTCCACTAACGGCGGCTCCAGCTGGACCAACTGGCCCGCCGAAACGGGCGTTCCCTCGCCCGACGGGGATTTGCAGTTTTTCTTTACGATTGGAGGGGTCGCGCCGCCGGCAGCGCCTACGGATTTGAGGGTGAATTCGATTTCGTGAGGGGATCGTAAAAAAAAGGGCCAACGTTTCGCGTTGAGGCGAGAAGTTTGATCTCGATCGGTTTCGTCGAGGAAGGAGGGGTCATGCTCCTTGCGAGGCATCTATGGAATTTGCAGGTTTAGCCAAAAATGAAGCTCTTCCGCCCAAAATCAGATGGGAGCCCTAGAGAAGACTAGATTTTTGCTTTCAAATCCCTAAGCATTTTGATTCCGTCTATGCAAGGTACGTTAAAGTGCTTACACACATCTGGAATCCGTGCCTTGTGAGCCTTCGGTCGCAAACTAGACTCCTGCGTTACGACAATGCCTTTGTCATGAAGCGCATGAGCAATTACCCAGGGGTCCGCGCCATTCGAGAAGTCCAAAGCCTGGTGTTGCTTGTATTCTGTGAATACGTAATCTGAAATCAATCCCACTTGTGCCTGGACGGCCTGGTCAGACGCGACGCAGAGCCCGCTGCTCTTTCGGGTTTGAAACCACTTTGCCAGTTCGTCTTGTCGTTCGTGACCGTCTACAACCTCCTGGTATACCAGTTTCGGACAAACAATTGTTCCGTCTGCCACGCGACCTGCCATCCATTTCCAATAGGAATTCATGATTCCCATTGGATAGGTTCTGTTGTGCGCCTCGATGAAGACACTGGCATCAAGCCAGTAGTGAGTCATCGTTATTCACCAGCTCGCTGCTTTAGGTATTTGTTGAACGTCTTAAGTTTCAGGCCGAGCAGGTTAGCTGCGTCACGGTATTGAAGTTTCCCCTGCCGTAACGATTGCACAACGGAATTCTGTAATAGATGGCCTGTCCTAGCACCGAATGTGTTCCAGAAATTTCCTCCACCCTCTTTTTCCTTTTGTTGCTTGGCTTGCAATTCAAACCGATCATATTCGGCGTCCATTAATTTTGAAAATTCGAGATAGGACAGCTTATTCAGTTCGTAAGCGCGTATCAACGCGACCATTACACTTACGCGATAGGTGGAAGCAATTTTTCTGATTTTGTAGTTTGTTCCGCCAGGTTGCAGCCAATATCGTTCAAAGCCCGCTCTCGGAACAAGCAGTTCAGCTGCTACCTTATTGCAAAACAGTTCAATTGCATTGATTGATGGTCGCGGCTGATTAGGCTGTGCCCGTTCGACGTTATTGGATATTCCGCTCTTACCTATCCAAATGTGGGCCAGTTCGTGCGCCAACGTAAATGTTTGTGCAGCCTTTGCATCTTTTGCATTAATGAAAACCAATGGCGCGAGATCATCGCTAATTACGAATCCTCGAAACTCTTTCGCATCTAGCCCGCGAGAAGTATCGTGTTGAACAACACCGCCACGCATGACCATGACCCGCAAACCTTCTGCTTGACGAACAAAACATGACAGGAAGGACTCCCAGGTTGTGCAGTCCGCCCGCAACTCGTCATTGATCCCTAGAACGTCGGCCATGTCTGCGGCCACGGCCTCAAAGTTACCGTTCGGTTGGAATTTTCCGACAAATGGGAGCTTGGGCGCATTGCTTTCTTCTAGGTATTCCCGATACCACTCTTGTTTTACGAGCGCGTCATTCAGGACATCGACAAAATCTAAACTGAGTGTCCCGGCCTGGGCGTTGCCAACCGTTCGCAGGTCTGGAACCGGGATATCCAGTTTAGGAGGCTGATTCATGAAGAACACCGCAAGAGGAATGCGCAGCCTGTCCGCTAGAATTTCTGCCTGAGAAAACGTTGGCAACGATTCGCCGTTCTCCCACGCCATGATTTGTTCGGCTTTAACAGTCTTTATTCGGCGTGCTAGTTCGGTCGGATTCGTGCCCGCTCTCTTAATCGCCCATTGGATCGTAGCCGGAGAGACATGTGCGACATCACGAACCGCCATTCGATTGCGGTTTGCTTGATTCGATTGTCCTGTTTCGACTTTCTTCCGGGTCATTCATCACCTTTCGGGACCGCTCGTCGGCGGATGAATCGAGGATGGGGCAGGATAACTCAACCTGTGATTGCGGGGCACAGATTTGTTCATCCTGGTGTTCTTATTTGTTCGAATCGGCAGCGCCTGCGGATTGCTTGCGATTACATTTATGCGTAAGATAATCGACACTGGCGCTGTGCGAATTGCCGAGACATTCCGGTACCGGAAAGACCTGCCCCGCAAAGGTTGGGTCCTGACGGATACTCTCGATCAGGGTGCTGCTGACTTCACATGCGAAAATTGCGGCTATCCCCACGTTCGATACAAGCACCAGTTGAAAAATGAGAAGATGCGGAAACAAGTCGTCGTGGGCTGCGTATGCGCCGAGCACTTGACGCAAGACTTCACAACACCAAGGTTGCGTGAACGCACGTTGAAAGGCCGTGCTGGACGGCGGTTGCGCTGGCCAACATTAAATTGGGTTTACTCCGCGAGGGGAAACCTTCGACTCAATAAGAAGGGCATGATTTTCGTTTTGAAGCGCGGGCAGTTCGGTGGTTGGGCAGCTAGCTACTTGCCATTTAAGGGGGGTGATTGGGTTCAAATATCAGGCTGGTACAAGAATCCCAATGATGCAAAGCTAGCGGCCTTCGATGCTGTATTTTAGGCACGTAACGCCGATTTTCCTTGAAGCGTGAAACCAATGATGCGGAGTGGTGATGACTTCCAACGCCGAAAAATTGGCTGCCGATTTTCAACAAGAATTGTTCAACGGATACCTCGAAGCGAAGACTCGGTATCGTTACAATGCAGCTCGTTTCTTTCAGATGCTCGAAGAACACGGAGGTGTGGAAACCGCGAGACGATTGCTCAGCAGTAATGACCCATATGGACAGAGTGGCCTTACAGAAATGTACCTTTGTAAGCGGCTAGATTTGACCGTTGAGGCAAGGGTTCTAAATCCGAAATATGAATCACTGTTCGCGTCCGACTTGAGAGCCGTCGCGCAACAGCGGCTTGAGGATCGAGATTTCGATGTCGCAGCATGGATAAGGGAAATGAAAGCGCGATCCAAGGGAGAGACTTAAGATATCTTCAATTATACTTGATGGAATCATGACTCTGGCGTCGGGCCCGGTTCATTTAAATTTGGTAGGGTCGGCGGGATCGAAATTACATCTCCAACAAATGAGTCGTGAAAGGCGTAGCACCACTACTCTTGTTCCAATTGGTGTCAAACGACGTCAAATTGCCTAGCGATAGCTATGCGGCATCGCATAAAGTTCTCGTAACTTATTGCTTTGACCGACCGCAGAATCGCCGCCCTGAGGAATTGATCAACTAACACCGCCCTACCGCCCGCGCGTCTTTTCCGGTTTCACAGAGACCTTCACCTGGCCATTTGTCCAGCAGCACTGGAATCCCCCGCCGCCGTCTCCTGACCAATCGTTGGCTACCACGTGCAGGACGTACTCTCCAGGCTCGCTGAACGTGGCGGTCGTGGTGGCCTTGCCGCTGAAGGCAGGGGTGGTCTTCCACTTGCCATCCGCTTTTTCTACGGGGGGCTTGCTATTGGCAAACTTCACAGCGCCCGGTCCGCGGAACTTGCTCCAGGTCAAGGTCACGGGAGGGGTATCGAGCGGCTTGCCGCCTTGAAATGTCTTGGCATCGTCGGCGGCCCACACGGTTAGCGTAACGGGATTCGGCATTGTCGTCTCGATCGCGGTGCTGATTCCCTGCGGACCCTGTACAGACGGGCCACCCTCTTCAAAGCTGATGACGGGCGGGGTATTGCCAATGCCCACGTCGAAGAATGGCGAGATCTCCCACCGGGCATCCAGATGCGCGGGCACGGCCGTGGCCTGGCCGTTGGCGACGATCGTCCAGGTAAGCTTCTCGGTTCCGAAATTCTGCGGCACCGTTACGGTGAAGACGCCCCACTGCCTGCGAGCGAGAAAATGCGTCGGCTGGCCCTGGTCGGGAGGACCCGGCTCTATACGGTTGCTATCGCCTACCGGGATGTCCAGCTCTTCCTTCAGATTGCGATTGAAATATCCAAAAAGAAGACTAAAGCTGCCGTCCGGATTCTTGAACCAGCCTTCGTAGGCAGGCGTCACGTTCTGGCCCGAGGTGTGCAAAGGCTCCATCGGCAACTGTGCGGATTGCCCACTCAGTGGGAGCGCCGCCCACGGCAGTGTCGCCCACACCAGCGCCCAGCTTGCCAGCAGGATTGCAAGATACCGAGGTGTAACCGGAGACGCCAGCGCGCGCATCGGAGAAATCTCCTCTTCACCTTGAATTGTATTTCGCAGTCCCGACTTCTCAGGTCAAGAAAGAGGAGCGGCAACCATAAAAAGCTGCTGCCCCTGCCGATCTGTGGAGTTTCAAATCCATTGCTGTCAAATCAGGCGCCGTCAAATCAATGGCTGTGCATCATCTCCGGCATCGCCTGGCTTGGTTTGTGCGTGGCGGCCCATTCCTTATATTCGTCGTCGCTGATGTAGGTAACGTTCACCCAGGCGTGCGCCATCTCGTCGACCGTGCGCTCGCCCCAGCCGACCCACTGGTTCGGGTCGGGATTGTTGTGGTTGGCGGCCGTGTTGTCATGCCAGGCCGTGATGCGGATGACCGTGCCCTTGGGGAGAACCGGCGCCGCGTCTTCCGCGTAGATGTAATTATTCATCCAGTTGAATTCGAAACGGTCCACGTAGCTGAGCATCTCGGTTGTGCCGTCCGGCAAGATCGCTTCCATGGACATGGCCTTGCCGCGCAGATGCATGTGCGGCTGAAAATTCTCAAACCTGGCGGCCTCTTTCAACACGTGGAAAGACTGCGTCTCGGTGACCGTGTTGGGAGGAATGTCCAGGACCCTGCCGAGCTGGTTGGCATGAAATTCCATCAGGCGCGTCCGGTACTTGGGCGTCACGCCCTTGGGATAAAGATAGATGCCGATCTCGACGTTGTCGCGAATCTGTTCGCCGACGGAGTGATAGTGCACATCCCAGCGAATTCTTGCTCCCGGCAGCAGCAATTTGCCTGTGTTGGAAGGGTAGACATCGAATTGTTTCCCGATCGCCCATTCCATCAGGAGGCCACCGTCGTTGCGCCTGGCCTGGGCCAGCGGCCCTATGCCGTCGTCGTCAGCGGCGCTGCTAACGCCCGGTTCATCCTGCAGGAGTTGCGCGAGGGCATGATGAGTGACACGGCGCCCCGCGGAAGTCCCTGGCCGCATCTCGACCGCACGAACCCATCGCGGCTCAGTCACTGGTAGTTCTTCGCTGAGCGGCTTCCACCAGGCATCCTGCGCGAGGGCCGGCACGGTGTAGGGCGTCGATTTGACGACAATATCCGGCTGGCCGAACTGTTCGGCCAACTGCCAGCCTTCGTCACTCGGCCACAGCTTCGCGGGCGGCATGTCTTTCAGGTTCCCGCGCACCTTGCCTGAGTCAATCCAACGGACAATCGTGTCAATCTGTTCATCCGTCAACGAAGTGTCGTTCTTGAAGTGCTGGATTCCCACCGTTCGATCGAGGTGCCACGGCGGCATATTCCGGGTAGCCACGCGGTCTTTGATTTTTTCCGCCCACGGCAGGGTCTCTTCATAGGTCACAAGAGACATGGGCGCCGCGGTTCCTGGATGGTGGCACTCCTGACAGTGCGCCTGAAAAATCGGCGCGACGTCCCTGGCGAAAGTCACCGGCGGTTTGGCCGACTCTCCGGCGATGGAAGAGAACGGAAGCATCAGGAAAGCACCGAGACCCAGCACGCTCGCTGCAATTCTCTGCCGCAGCGTACCCTGGAATTTGGCATTGATCATGACATGCTCCTTCCGTAAGGCTGCAACGTACCTACCGAATTGGCCTGGTGGAACGTGGAATTCCCATTGGAAGATATCGTGAGCCCACTCTACACCCCTCTGTGGGACGCAGCGCAATACTTTTTATCGGTGTTGATCCAGGAGCACGCCGGATTGTTTGCAGAGCAAGGGTTTGCGCGGTTCAAAGCAAAAGCTGTGGAATGAGTGAGATTGGTAGGGGTGGTGGGGATCGAATGTATCCCCAAATTCCTAAGTCCTGGATCTAGACGGCGTTGCACTCACTGAGAATGGGCAATTGCTGATTCTGCTGAACCAGAACCCGCAAAATTGGCAGAATTCAGACATTCACTGGCACAAGGCTTTTAGGCGATCTGAAATTGCAGTTCCTAGCGCTGAACGAATTGCCTACCCCTTACCGTGTTGGTTTAGATGCTTCATGAATCCGGGCGAAATCCGAGCCGTCCGACGCGCATCCACGTACGACTTGCCCATTGTCTTTGCGAACTCGGGCGAAACCGTGACTAGTTGCAACGCTCCAGTTGCAAGGCATTGTAGTCGCAGAAAATCTGGAACTTGATTTCCGATGCTTAGCTCGAATACCACGCCCGGCACGTAGAACCTGAAACGGTGAAATTCACGTTGCATCATTCTGACAGGCATCAGAACAGCAAGTAGTGGCACGGTTGGCGGAAGCACGCAAACGGAAAGGTATGTCTTCGATGGAAACCTCCCGCCGTTCAGAACGAATTGCCTGATGGATTCGCCATATTTGCCGAGTTCGATTTGAATGTCTGGACCTTTCGTGCCCCAATTCCGCACCGATGCCTTCCAGAATATAGACATCCCAAAATGGACGATTTTCGCTGTCTCGAAGCCAGAGATGCTTGAAGCGTGGTAAGCGGTAAACACGCCGTCCCGATAAAACGACTTATCCTTAGAGACCAGATTGTAGAGCGGAAATCGGTCCAGAGAAGCAAGCAACGGAACCGTCCAGCGTTCCCCGCCGTCGTTGAAGACATCTTCGCAAGCTCGGCAACAAAGATAAGCGGTGGGCTGTTCCGAACTCTGGACCATGTGGTCGGGGCTGAAAATTAGCGGATTTGGATTGGAGGAGGCTCGGGCACGAAGATTTCTGAACACGCTAGCCGGGATAAGATGACTATTTTGGAGTTCTTCATGTCGAAGACAGAGTTTGCAAATACCGGATGGCATTGGGTTCCTAGAGGCTCGGCAGGAATTGTCGATATCTTGCTAAGTCAGACGTTACGACAGGAAATTCGTAGCCGCCGCTCCGAACGAGTTGGGTAATCTCGTCGAAGATCGTCGATGACGCCCAAGGCGAAACAACAATCTGTGTGACCAATGCTCGTAGGTCCACTTTACGCCTAACACCATCAGGTACGCTATCAGGCGGCGGAGTAAGCGGCCTTGGGTGCACGCGATTGTCGGCATCGATATGTCGATTCGTTGCTGCATGTGGGTGCGTGAGCCACAAAAGTGCCCTCACTTCATTCTCGTCCGCAAACTCCATCCGTTTCGTGAACACAAACCTGAACAGATTCCATCGCGCCACATTTTGAAAGCCATATCGCACGAGGCCGAGACACGAATGGTCACTCATGCCACCAAGCTCAGATTTGAGCAGCGAATATCGGGAACAAATGGCGACTCCATCCGCGCCGTACGTTTCCCACATCCTGCAGGTCTCTTCGCGTAATAGATGCCAACAATTAACGTAAAAGCCCTCTCGTAACTGTGCGACAGCCCCGACCGCATTATCGATTGTGCGTCTGTCAAGCAGGTCCAGTGGGTTCAGATTTGGAGACGGATGGTGTCCCTCAGGCGGCAATCCCTCTCTATCATCTTCAAAGAGATCAGCGCGGCAGAAATATAACTCTGCGGTCTTTATCAAATTTTCGAACTTCTCCATGTTCATGAAACGCCAAATCACTGCGTCACGATTCTCCGGTTCCAGTTGATCGAAATAGGAATCCAATCCCACACTCACCATTATAGCGAAACTAAAGCGAAGATGCTACACCATGCTCGTCGTGGCCGTCTGTTCATATCGAGTGAGCTTCGCGGATTTGGGTAGGGGGATTCGCACAGAAGTCACTGCAACCTTGTGCGAAGCCGCAGGTGGCCCATCCTTTCGCGACGTTGCGAAAGGGTGGGAGCTATCATTGCTGGTGGGTGTATACCTGTCCCTGGCGAAAAGCCCGGTTCGATGAGATTGGTAGGGGCGGTGGGGATCGAACCCACGACCTTCGGCTTAAAAGGCCGCTGCTCTACCACTGAGCTACGCCCCTAACGCGTTACAAATCATTGAGTTACTGCTTTAGACCTCTGCGGCTCGGCCTCAAAAGTGTCCGTTTTGGGGCCAAACTTTTCAGCGTGGAAGATGCCGAGCTTCCGGCCGGCTTCACGGACGTCGCTCGGTGACACGATGTTGTAGCGCGCGAAAACGCTCCGGGTTTTGTGTCCGGAAATTTCTTGCGCCACGCGTTCGGGCACGCCCGCGCGCACCAGGTTGCGAACCCCGGTCCGGCGCAGATCGTGAAAAATCATTCCCTGATAGACCATTTTCATTTTCGGCTTTGACCGTGGGCCCCGTGGCGGAGCGAAGAGCGCTCGGCCGGTGACGCGGTCCTCCGCAGGTTCCATCTTTCCGAGCCCGGCCTTGATACAGGCGCTGTACCATGCCTTCCGGAAACTACTTATCTTACCAGCCTCGCCGGTTCGTTGCAGTCGAAAACACACAAATTCGCATCCAGCGTGGCGCAGAGCAAATTGCCGTTCAAGCAAGGTGTGCAACTGCGGCGCGATCGGAACTTCCCGGGCCTCGTCGTTCTTTGTTTCGCCGGCGCGCAGGCGGATGATACCGTCGAGAAAATCGACCTGATTCCACTCGAGCGAAAGAATCTCACCGAGCCGCATTCCTGTGAAATAACCGATCGACAGCGGTAAACGCAAGTATTCCGGAAGCGCGCGAGCCAGCTCGTCGTACTGTTCGGGTTCGAAAAATCCTTGGCGCGCGCGAGCCTCTTTGAGCATCGGGAAATGCGGGACGTCGCGCAGCTTCCCGTCAACTTTCGCGAGGTTGAACATCCGGCGCAGCGCGGAGATCGAGCGGTTGATGCTGGCGTTTGAAAGCCCGTTCGCCTGCTGCGCCGCCGTGAATTTCCTGATGACGTCTGAATCAATATCCGCGGAACGCCATCCGGTGAAGAATCCGTCAAGACGCGTCACCTTATCGAGCGATGGATTCCCTTCCCGATCAAAGCGCAGCGACTTCCGGCCGTTCGTTCGATAATCTGCGATGTAGGCTTCGCGAAGATCCTCATACGTGAGGCGGCGCACGTCACGGTGTACGCCAACACGCACCTCGGCGACCTTCAATTTCAACAGCTTTTCGGCTTTCCGCGGGTCGTCCGTTCCAGCGCTGATTCGAATCTTCTGGCCATGGGCGTAGTACTGCAGCCAGTAGTAGCGACCTTTCCGCCAAATGCTTCCGGTTCCGCGCTCGCGTCGCGAGTTCTCCGTTGATTTGTCGGCCATATCACTACCCTCCCGTCTTACTCTTCTTCGTTTTCAGCTTGGGGCCCCTACGCTGGTTTGCTTTGAAGCGTTTCAGCCGGGCAACATCCTGGGGCGTCCACAATCGCACGACACGGCGGCCGCTCCGCAGCGTTTTCGGTGCGAGCGCAGCATCTTGCGAGAGCCAGCGCTCGAGAGTAATTGGATGCACTCCGACCTGGCGGGCAACTTCAGACGTTGAAAGCGGGTTCATTTCACTAGTGACACTAGCAAATTAACATTGACGCGTCAACCTCCATGTGAAAGAATTCTCACTCGGA
>Ga0075028_100000472_pt1 | contig 14590 bp, 11 predicted proteins | sample LitLauG_LLR_2014_FD_71390 | JGI IMG/M metagenome (GOLD analysis project Ga0075028, IMG submission 71390) | Freshwater sediment microbial communities from Pennsylvania, USA - Little Laurel Run_MetaG_LLR_2014 | ecosystem: Environmental > Aquatic > Freshwater > Creek > Sediment | place: USA... | reverse complement strand
CGCATTGGCATCCACGACGGAAGTGATCGGGTAGGAGGAAATCACCTTGCCCGAATCGGCGTCCATCATGATCATGAATTGCGGGCCGCGGCCTCCTGAGAACAGCCGGCGAGTCTTCGGGTCAATGGCCATCGAAGTTGGAGCGCCTTCCGGAGCAGTGGGCCAGCGCGCCTTGATGCTGTTGGTGCGCGCGTCGATCGCCACGATGTCATTGTTTTCCGGGTTGTTGTCGTACACCATTCCCTTGCCGTCCACGGCCGGGAATTCCACTTTGCCGATCAGGTCCAGGTTGGTGATTACCTTTTCCTTCACCGCGTCGATGATCGTGGTGTTGTGGCTGTCGCCGTTAAACGTGAAGATTTTCTTGGTCACCGGCTCATAAATAATCGCGTCGGTATCGATCTGCCCCGTTTTCACGTGGCCCGTCACCTTCAGCGTCTTCAGATCGAACACCGCGACTTCCTGCATATCCGCTCCGGCCTTGGAATCGCCGTCGGTGATGAATCCCTTCCCCAAATCCTTGGCGATGGCGATGCCGTGGCAGCGGGACAGGCCTTCAATCTTGCCGGCAACCGAAAAGTTATCGGCGTTCAGGATGACTACTTCCGCGCCGTGCGACACGTATACGCGCCGCGCTTCCGCGTCCACAGTAATGTAATCGTAGTACTCCGCGCCGCCCGGAGCGTCTGGCAATGAAATGCTCTTCAGCAGATGGTAGCCCGACGCCCCCGGTTTCGGCTTGGCGTAGGAACTGGTCAGCAGGCAAGCGCCTGCCGCCAACACCGATAATCCGGCCGCGATACGACCAATATTGGAAAACTTCATGGAAACGCTCCTTTTCATCAAATGTGCCGCCCGATCGGAATCCGAGTGAAATCGTGCGCGGGAATCTTTCCACCCCCCGCTGCGATTGACTATTCTATTCATGCCACCTGAGTGTTACCTGAAGAATCGGCAAGCGTCGCTAAAAGCATAAGGATCAACGCCGTCCGCCCAGCCCTTCCTTACAAAAATGCATTCAGCACCTAAACGCCTATTTGCCCACCGCCGCGCGCGCTTCCAATTTGCGAACTCGCCGGTCGAGAGTCGGCGGGATGCCCCGCTTGGCCTCAAAGCGGTTCTCGCCGCGCAGCCACTCCGAAAGCGGCCGCGAACCGATGCGGATCTGCGCCCGCCGCAGCATGGACGTGAGAAACTGCACCTCAGCCGGCAGATTTCTTTCCGGCACTCCCCGCGCCTCGCGTTTCACCACGATTTGCCCACGCTCCAGCCACAGAAGTCCCCACTTCGGGGGTAAGTCTTTAATCTGAATCAATTCCGGCGGGCACAGGTAATAGCGGCGCTGGCCCATTCCTAACCGCGATTTCCGGCGGGCGGGCTTCGCGGCATCGCGCAGGAAATCCGAGCGAGTCAGCTTGCATTCGATCAGCACGGATCCCGATCCCGTGGCCCAGCCGATCACGTCCGGGTTTTCATCCGCAGGCGTGGCGAATTCATAGAAAACGATCGAGCACCGCCGGCTCAGCCACCGTACGCCCATCGCGACCAGGGTTGAATGTTGCATGCTGGTCGAAGATTGTCACACAGGACGGCTCGATTTTTTCTACGATCCGCCAAACGATTGTTCCTGAAATGTACCTGGGGAGGGCCCTCCCGGACGCCCGGCACAGAAATGCGGACTCCACGGCACTTTTACGCAGCGGGGTTGTTGTAGGATTTGTGATGAACCAGTACAAGAATCACGCTTGCTGGCATCACGACGAAAGGCATCGATTATGAATCCGAATCAAGCTTTGTGGGAAAAGGGCGATTTTACCGCCATCGCCGCTTTCATGCGGCAATCGGGGGAAGACCTCGTCCGTTCAATGGGAATCAAGCCGCCTCTGCGGGCGCTGGATCTGGGCTGCGGAGACGGCACAACCGCGCTGCCGCTGGCGCAACTCGGCGCGGACGTTACGGGCATCGACATCGCCCGGAATCTGGTGGAAGCCGGTAACAAGCGCGCGGCCGCCGCAGGACTGACTCGTCTGAAATTTCAAGAGGGCGACGCCTGCAATCTCGCAGGCGTGCCTGACCAATCGTTTGACCTTACCGTGTCGATCTTCGGTGCCATGTTTGCGCCCAAGCCCTTTGACGTTGCGCGGGAAATGGTGCGCGTCACAAAGCCGGGCGGCCGCATCGTGATGGGCAACTGGATTCCCAACGATCCAACTTTTGTGTCGCAGGTGCTGAAAATCAGTTCCGCGTTTACCCCGCCGCCTCCCGAGGGCTTTATCAGCCCGATGACCTGGGGGTTGGAGAACCATATTGTCGAACGCTTTGGCCAGGCCGGGGTGAAGCCGGAGAAAATCTCGATGATCAAGGACACATACGTGTTCGCGTCCGCCGATAAGACGCCGGAAGAGTTCATCGATTTGTTCAGGAGATTCTACGGACCGACGATGAACGCGTTCGACGCGGCCGAAGAGAACGGAAAAACCGAAGAGCTTCACCGCCAGCTGGTGGAATTGGCGAAATCGCAGAACACGAACAAGACCGGCGGCACGTCGATTCCAGCAACGTTCATGCGAGTGACGGTTAGCGTTTAGATTCGTTTCCGATTTAGGCGAGAACCGCAGCGGCAAAACGGCGGCGGGTCAGAACGTAGAGTGCTTTCTGAGCCACGTTTCAATGGCTCGCGCATCCGGCGCCGTCAACGCCGGCAGCGTTTGGCGGAGCATGACCATGAACCACTCGATTTCCTCCCCCAGCGCGGGATAGCCGACATTCTCACCCTTCGCCTTGCCCTTCACCGGGCGGATGGAGTTGATCAGCGGGCGTCCTTGCGCATCCAGAAACACCAGAAACGGCACGCCGCCCGCTTCCCCGCCGAGATCGGCTACCAGCTTTTCGCCGCCGGGGTTGTTGAGCTCCGGATGCTTGCCGCGCTGTTCGAATACATTTAAATGGGCCAGGACGAAGTATTTTTCCAGTATCGGCCGGATTTCGCGGTCCGCCATGAAGCTATCCAGTTGGCGGCAAGGCGGGCACCATGACGCGCCGAATACCAGAAAAATATCCTTGTGCTGGGCGGTGGCGTCTGTTCTAGCAGCGGAAAGCACTTCGTCGGCGGACGGTCGCTGTTGCGCCCGAACCGCGCAGGCGCCCAGGAAGCCGACGAATAGGACGACCCACAGAAATGGAAACGTTCTTCGCACACGCACAGGATAGACCGGATTTCCTCTCCACGTAAATAACAACGGAACAGGCTGCGAAAAAAGTACCTATCGTTGTCATTCTGAGCGCAGCCAAGAATCTCTCTTCGATCGATGGGAGAGCAACCAAACCAAGAGGGATTCTTCGCTGCGCTCAGAATGACAAAGTTTTGAGTTTTCTCGCAGCCCGAAGAGCCGCCGCAACTTCCAGCACAACGTCGCCGTTTGCCCGGCGGCCTAAAGCTCCGAAAGCATCGCTTTGAGCATTTCCGGATCGGCGCGCTCCAGCAGCAATTCTTCCAGCTTCTCGGCCTGCTGCCGCAGCACCGGGAACTGCCCAAACGTCTTGAGCGGAAACTTAACGTCGTAAGTCTGCTGCATTTTGAAGGTGATTTTCAGCGCCGCCAGCGAATGGCCGCCGAGGTCGAAGAAATTATCGTTGCGGCTGACGCGCTTTGCGCCCAGCATTTCCTTCCAGGCGTCGGCGAGAAACTGTTCGAACTCGCCCTGCGGCTCCTCATGGCGGGATTCTTCCCCGCGGGCCTGCATTTCGGCCAGCACTTTGCGGTCAACCTTACCGTTGGCGGTCAGTGGAAAGCTGCGCACCTCGACATATTGCGAAGGAACCATATATTCCGGCAGCGCGGCCTTCAGCGCGGCGCGCAGGGAGTCCGGCACGATCGCGTGCCCCGCCGACGGCAGGATGTGCGCCACCAGAATCTTGTCGCCTTGCGAATCTTCGCGCGCGTTCACAATTGCCTGGCGCACTCCCGGCTGTCGTTCCAGCACGGACTCGACTTCGCCCAGCTCAATGCGGTAGCCGCGGATTTTCACCTGCAGGTCGACGCGGCCCAGAAATTCGAGATTGCCGTCCGGCAGCAATCGCGCCAGGTCTCCGGTGCGATAGAACCTTCCGCTTGGAGTGAACGGATCGTCGATAAATCGTTCGGCGGTAAGCTCCGGCCGGTTCCAGTAGCCGCGCACCACGCCGTCGCCTCCGATGAACAGCTCCCCCACCGGCGCAGGCTTGAGTTCGGAATCGAGAGTGTAGACCTGCGTATTGCGTATGGGCTTACCGATGGGAATGGAATTTCTGAGGTCGCCCACAGGAAAGACCGTCGACCAGATGGCCGTTTCCGTGGGCCCATACATGTTGTAGAACTCGCCGCGGTATATCCGCCGCACGGACTCAACCAGCGAGGCCGGCAGAGCTTCGCCGCCCAGCAGGAGCTTTTTCAGCCCCGCCAGGGCTTTGCCCGCCTGCGGATCGCCCAGCAGCGCGCGGAACAGCGATGGGGTGGACTGCAGGTGCGTGACTCCATGCCGCAGCATTTCCGAACCGACGCTATTCGAACTGCCTTCCTCATGAATCACTACGCGAAAGCCGCGCGTCACGGTCCACAGCAATTCGAGCACGGAAATATCGAATGAAACGCTGGTCACCGCCAGCCAGGTTCCCGGCGCGGCGCCGATGGCTTCGTCCATGCCCAGGAAAAAGTTCAGGACATTGCGCTGCTCGACCATCACGCCCTTGGGCTTGCCCGTCGAGCCCGACGTGTAAATGACATAGGCCAGGTTATTCCCGGCCGCCGGGCAGGAGAACGCGGCGTCACTCTGCGCGGCGATCTGCGCCGCGTCGCCATCCACGCTGATCATTCGCGCGGCATGCCCAGGCAATGCCGCACGGATTTTTTCCGAGGTCACCAGAAACTTGATCCGCGAATCCTCCAGCATCAGCGCCACGCGCTCTGCGGGATAGCCGGGATCAATAGGCAAATACGCTCCGCCAGATTTCAGAATCGCCAGCATGGCCACCAAAATGGACGCAGAACGCTCCACCGCCAATCCCACCAGCGTTTCCGGCCCCACGCCCAGCGCCTGCAGATGCCGCGCCAGGCGCGCCGTGCGCGCGTCAAGTTCGCGGTAGGTCAGGCGTTCGTCCCCCGCAATCACGGCGATCTGGTCCGGCGTGCGCGCAGCCTGCGCCGAAAATAGATTGGCAATGCTGCTTTGCGCGGGGGAATCAAGGGATGGCGAGTTCAGGTTACGGATTGGCGTTTTCAACAGCGCACCTCACTGCAGGAAAATCATCGAAGGCCGGCTTGCTGCGGCTTGCGCTCCAATCGCATGCCGAAATAGCGCAGCGCTCCGTCAGTCGATTGGCCGGTATGAAAGATCGTGAATCCAAATTCGAGATACCACTTGAGCGCGACCGCGTTCTCCGCCTGCACGTCCAGGCGGAACTTGGAATAGCCAAGCTCGTTCCCGCGATCCAGCCAGCGCTGCATCATGAAGCCCGCGAGTCCCTGCCCTCGGAACGCGCGGCTTACGGTCATCTTGCTGCCGTAGTATTCGTCCTCGGCCACCGGCGCGAAAAGATCGGCGCTCTGCGTAAGCTTTTCCAGCAGCGCCTCCCGCCCAGGCATATCCAGAATTTCCCAAAGTGAATCGACGTCCGCAGTGCGAGCCTCTTTCAGCTCCGCGCCATTCAATTCAATCGATCCCCCGGCGATTTTGGAGTCACACTCCGCGAACAACATGCGATGAATGGAAGATTCAGAGTCAGGGCGCCGTATCCAGTTGCCCACCGCCCGCTCCGCGCCTTCCTTCCCCCCGCACAACCAGTAGTAATAAGCCCGCCCGGCCGCCAGGATCCAGGGCAGCCCATGGGAAATAAGGTTCTCAATATCGGTACCGCGCTTCTCAAGTTCCGCCGCCGTCCGGAACACAATCGCCTCCGGGCGAGCCATAACCCCAGCGGAGCTATCTCTTTGTGGATTCATGGCGATACCTGCCAGTATTAACGGTGCAATTACTATTCCATGTGGCTTATATCGTAAGCTCGCTGATGCGCAACAGGTATAGGGGTGCCCCTGTAGAGGCGGGATGTGCCGGAAAGGGACAGTCGGGGGCGTTGGTGGACGGGACTGATAGAGAGAGGCGGGCCGATTGGTGCATGCAGTAGAATGGCGAATTCGCCCGCCCACTCGAATCCCATGCTCCGGCTACATTCTTATTCTGTCCCTGCAGCTGAGCTTCAGCGAGCTTCGCCGCGGAAGCCTTTTTAGAAATGGCTGAAAATCCCTATTAGAAGGATTATCGGAATCGGAACTCCCAGCACTAACAGCAGAATGGAACGCATTGTGTTCTCCTTTCATCTTTCATTGCTATTGAACTAGCGAACAGGCAAACGATCTCTCTGCTTCCCCCCGATTGTCGCGGCAAAACTGGCGCAGAACGCGCCCGCCAGGAGAGCGAAGAACGTCCAGTAGGACAAGTGGGCGCCTGCTTTGCGCGCCACGTCCGCAGATTGGCGAGCCTCTGCAAAGATTTCCGAGACGCGCTTCTCGGCGTCGGCCTGACTTGCACCAGTTCTTGCAGCAACAAGTTTAGCTAGATAGGACTTGTCGGCCGCTGAAAGTTCGGTTTGCCGGAGATCATTCGAAAATATAGTTGCGACTTCTGACCGGACGGCAGCCGAATTGTTTTGCTCCGCGTTTGGCGCATCCGAGCGAAACAGGCTGTCAATGTAATAGGCATTGGGATCGTTAGCGGAAGGTACGGCCGCCGCTCCCTGGGCCACGTGCCCTGCTATCGAAGTGGCTGCTCCAGCCAAAAATGCCGCGGTGACCACCAGGCCAACTGCCCACACCAGAAAGCCATGCGCCGTATCGCGGAAATAAACCTCGTCGGTGTGAACATTCACCCATTTGGTGCGAAGCCGTCCCGCCAAGTAGCCGCCCATGGCCGAGGCAATAATCTGTGTCACGACCAGCCAAGTGATCGCAGCGACTCCTACAGCGGTGGCAACCGAGCCGCCCGACCAGGGTGAGACGGACGACAATCCGATTCCGGTGCCCAACACCAGGAGGATCAGCGAGGTTGCTGCCGCTACAAAACCACCACCTACAATCGCAGCCCATGACAAAGCAGACGACGATTCGTCGTTGGTTGCGGAAGTATATTCATACCCCGAAGCTTGAGAGAGCGGTGCTCGAGCTGGATGTGCCATACGCGTCCTCCATGAAACCTTGAGGCAACATACGGCTTCATCGACATTCTTTGCCATACGTGGATAGCTTTATGTCCACGGTTCTTAGCGTGTAGAGAGACTTGGTGAGGAGACAGGAGACTCGCTGAATCGCGGTTATGAGACGGCACGACTTGGGAGGTTGTTCGTCCTACGCCAGCGACAAATATTCCACGCGCTTTCGCCCTACCAGCCACGCCATGCCTCGGCGCGCCATGGCGAAGAGGATCATCCACCAGCCGGAGGCCAGCAGCGCCAGGGCGTTGCGGTACAGGCGCGCGCGGATGGCTGTCTTGGTCCAGTAGAACACCAGGCCGCCAAACCACGCGGAGCGGGGCGCCCAATGCTTTCGCCCGCCGGGATACCGGCCGGCTTTGGCTTTGGCCAGCAGCACGTGGACGCCTTCCACGAAGGGCAGAATCTTTTTGGCGGAATTGTTCGGGTGCATGCGGTACCACACCGTGCTGGGCGCCAGCACCAGGATCGTTTTTCCGGCAACTTCCATTTTGGTCACTAAGTCCTGGATGTCCTGATAAAAAATCTCCGGCGACCAGCCGCCGGCGGTGTGGAAGGTGGAGCGGTCGACCACGAACGTGCTGGTGTTGAATACGCAGGGCCGGTCCTTGGAGAGAAAATTGGGGTACTCGACGAACTGAATGGCGACCGGGACCACCGTCGCAGGCGCTTCGGGAGTGTTTGCATCGCTCTGGTTGCAGCGGCCAAAAATCAGTTTTGGACTTCGCGCGGTCACCAGGCGGGCATAGACATCGAGCGCACCGGGCAGCAGCACGTCGTCTCCATCCAGAAAAACGAGGTACTTTCCTCTGGCCAGAGAAGCGCCGTGATTGCGCGCCGCCGGAGCCCCACCGTTCTTGGCCAGCCCGGCAAAAATAATGGATTCGCCGAACGAATCCAGAACCCTGGATGTCGCGTCACTGGAGGCGTCGTCAACCACGATGACTTCCCTGCTGGAGAAGTCCTGCGACAGCGCCGATTCCACGGCTTCGCGAATGAAATTTTCCTGGTTATAGCAGACCACCACGACGCTAAACAGGGGCTCTGGCACGGGACCATCTCCTCTAATCATGTCAAGTCATGGGGCGTAAGCGCTGGCGCGAACGGTGCCACTGCGTGCAAGCGTAGCAAGCCACCCCTCGAGGCGCCAACGAAACCGCGCGCAGCGCATCCTCGGACATATTAATCTGAGTGATATTTTCTTCCGGCTGGATAATAGCGATTTGTCTTACGTCATCTATGAGGCAATGGTTTCGCGTTTTCCGGCGCCTTCGCTTTTCTGGGCACCCAACACTTCCGCACCTGGAGGGTCGGAGTTTTCGCTTTCGCTCCCTTCCATAACTCACAAACTATTTCGCGGCTGTGAACGCAGGCGTCTCCGTTTCATCACGCTCACTGGCATCGGCCGCTGATCTGCTCGATGCACTCGCGGATCGTGCGTGTTCAGATTCTTCGCGAATCCCGAAGCGGCGGACCCGTTCGCGTCAAAGTAGATGCGGATTTAATGGTGGGGCTGGAGGGAGTCGAACCCCCGGCCTAAGGTTTAGGAAAACAAAGGGCGTTCTGATTAGTGTTGAAACTTCTGGACTCTACTATATTCCTCAACAGCTTACAACGTAGGTGAGTCGATCCGTCTGTACTGGAGTTGAACCGATTTGAACGGATAACTACTACGAATTTACTACAGTGCTCCGCTCCGGAGTGTGTCTCAACCGCACGATTGAGCAACTGCGCTACTTGCCGTCTTCGATTGAGTAGAGCCAGAGCACATTCGAAACTCGCTGGTATGCGACAAAAAGCGATTCCGTTGCGCTTGCGGCAACTCGTAACTCGTTCTGAAAAGAACCGTAGTTGGTCGAACGTTGAGCGACAGCCGCGACCCGAGAATTCTCTAATCTCCAAACCGAGAACGAACTCGTCACAGACAAGTTTTCCTCGCTGAGCCACTTTCTTCTGCTAATACCGGTGAAAGCCACGACGTATCTATTTTTTACAACGCCTAATGCATAATGAACACCAGTAGGCTCGGAACAGTATTCGCGGGTTACGGAACGCGAAGCAGGATCAACAGCAAGTAGGCAGTCTTTTTTATTATCGGCGAACGTACTTAGCGCGATCAGAATTCGTCTGCCCAAGAAGCTAATTTGCGATACTGGTTCGATTTGGGCGATAGTCGTACAAGTAAAACTTGTATCGTCAACGCAGGAGAAGATATTGGATTTGCTTCCAGAGTGGCTGGTTACGTTTACGGCGATCCCGATCTGACCGCTCTGCGGAGCGATTGCCAAGCTGATTCCATTCGCCTTCGCAACTGGTAAGACCGTCTCGTGTTCCTTGCTTCCGTTTAGAAGGGAATAGCCAGTTAGTCGAACCGAATCACCTTCTGCTGAAGTCAATACGAAGAGTCGACTTCGAAGATCATCGACAGCGAAGTCGCGAATATACTCAGCGGATTGCTGAGCGATCTTCCCGACGATGTGAAGGTTGTCTGTGTCGATCAACTCAAGGTAGGAGCCGGCACTGCAGATTAGCGCGCGCCGCAACTTCGCGGATGTTTCAACACGGCCACATGGGTATGCTGATCGTTCTCCTTGGTTATCATCAAGCGCTTGCGTTGTGATGACCGAACCCGTTTTGAGATCCCAGGATGACAACTCACGATGTGCGCGAATCACTAGGCCTTGGTTCTCGGTCGTTAATACGTCTTGCTGAACAATCAACTTCCCCGCGCTTTCGTCGAAAGCTGCCCCGAGAACGTTTCCCTCAGGGAGAGATAGTTGCGAACCGCTGACTTTCAAGTCCTGCGCTTTCACATCGAACCAGCATATGGTGCAAAGGAGCGTTACGGATAGGAATTTGAACACAGTTAGCACCCGGGGTCCAAGTTTGCGCTGTGGGGGAATAAGATACTACCGACACCGAGATCCCACACGCCGTGAAGGAGAAGGCCGGTACCATATCCAGCAGCAGGGTTAAAAACATCGATGTGACCTTGCACGTTGAGGATACCCGTCATCCCTCCATCCACCTGGGCGGGTGGCCCAATCTCTAAGCTTTCTTCCAGCGAAACAGTTTTCAGTTAACTGCGCACCACATTTCGACGATACCACTGTACTACTACAGTTTTCGGTAAACGGGTTGCCTTTTCGGGTGCCCGTTCCTTCGCGCACTTCGAAGGGACGGGGTTCGGCCTATGATCAGACATCCGATTCGCCACTTCGGCCGCGGACATCTTCATTTCATCACGTTCAGTTGTTACCGCAGGCTCCCGCTACTCTGCTCAGCGCGGTCCAAAAATGTTGTCGTTGAGGTTCTGGCCCAGGTGCGCGAGCGTTACGGCTTCGCTCTGGTCGGTTTTGTGGTGATGGCCGAGCACGTGCACCTGCTCATCGGCGAGCCGGCCAAAGGAACGCCGTCTACCGTCGTGCAAGCGCTCAAGCAAAGCGTTTCGCGCCGCTTGCGCCGCAGACAGCGAACGCCGGCACGCCAGCTCCGGCTCGGTTTCGAACCGGCGAACGATCTGCCCCGCCGCTTCTGGCAGCTCCGCTTTTATGATTTTCGGGTGCGGGCTCTACTTGGAGCCCGCTGGAATCTTGTTTGGAGTCTGAAGAAAAGAGTCGAAACACTGCACTTCATGCACATAAACCCGTTGAAGCGAAAGCTGGTCGCCCACGCAAGAGACTGGCCCTGGAGCAGCTTTTCCTTCTACTCCACACAGAAGGCAGGACTGGCCCCCATCGACCCCGTCCGGTAATTTTGTGCTCGATGACTCGAAACCGAAAAACCCGTCCCTTCGCACCCCACGAAGGAACGGGCACCCGCAAATTCAAAACCGCGCGAAGCCAGGGCGACCCGCCTGCTTTGCAAAGCTCATAAACTCATTCGCGATTACGGACGCGGAGTTTAATGGTGGGGCTGGAGGGAGTCGAACCCCCGGCCTAAGGTTTAGGAAAACAAAGGGCCGTTCTGATTGGTGTTGAAACTTTTGGACTCTACTATATTCCTCAACAGCTTACAACGTCGGTGAGTTGATCGGTTTGTACTGGAGTTGAATCGATTTGAACCGATAACTACTACGAATTTACTACAGTGATTCGGCATGAAGTTCAACGGCCCCCGTCGCGGCGCGACTTTGTCAATTTAACCTTCTGTATTGCTCATCAGTGGCTGGCAATCGAATGATAGGTAGCTCAAGCTAGCCCCTCCCGCCTGTGCAATTTTGAACAGTGCGTATCTCCAAATCCATGCCATGATTGCCTATGTTACTGACGAAGCCCACGCGCGGTCGCATGGAGGCCTCTCCCTTTCGGAAGAAGGCGTCCTCCAAGCGGCCTGTCTTCAACGTGGAGTCTTTCCTCTACTCAACCGGCCTCGGGAAGTCGATAGCCCAATTCAAACGAAACGACATTATTTTCAGGCAGGGCGATGCCGCCAGGGAAGTCTTTTACGTTCAGAAGGGAAGCGTAAAGCTTACTGTGGTCAATGAGTCCGGCAGGGAAGCCGTGGTGGCTATCCTGGCTGCGGGAGATTTCTTTGGTGAAGGGTGCTTGACGACCCAATCTATTTCGGTGGCGACGGCCGTTTGTATTGCGGCTACAACTCTACTTGCCATCAAGAAACAGGAAATGATCCAGGTTCTCAGCGCCGAGCATGCCTTCTCCGACCATTTCATCGCTTACATGCTGGGGCGAAATATGCGTGTGGAGCAGGACCTGATCGACCAACTTTTCAACAATAGCGAAAAGCGGCTGGCGCGCACGCTTCTGATGCTTGCGCAGTATGGCAGGAAAGATCAGCCGAACAAAATGATCGCCCACCTATCTCAAGAAACATTAGCGGAGATGATCGGGACAACGCGTTCGCGGGTAAATTTTTTTATGAACAAATTCAGGGATTTAGGCTTCATCCAATACTCTAATCGCTCCATCCACATCAATAAATCCCTCCTGAGCGTCGTTCTGCACGATTGATCGTTCGGATTGTTTCATTCCGCGGATTCTGACGCCCATCCCACAAAGGCCTTTGGGGGCACGGACTAGATGAGAGTGTTCAACACCGAACAGCGCTTCTTGGCGGCTTGGTTTACTTTAAGCGTGCGTCGGAATGGGCCAGTTAGGAGACACTATGGAAACCCAATATGACATCTTCGAAGTACTTCTCAATCGCACCGTAAAATGGCATCGGTGCGTTCTCGGAAAGCAAGGCGCACTTTACATGCTGAAAGACGTGAGCTTCCATACGTCCAACGAGTGTTTCGCAATCGATCTCGAAACTCGAGAAATTCTAACTCGAATGAATGGGTGCAATGTCGCCGGGAAAGTGCGCATCGCAGGGGTCGAGGTCGCCGCATCTTGATCTTGTCAGGCCTTAATCGGAACCCGTGGGGCATGGAACCGCTTCCTCGACGAAATCAAGATCTTCGAAAGACGAGTTGGTGCCTTTGGTAGACCGACGTCTCCCCGCAACTCGGGCAGATCACGCTTAACCCGCCATCCGGAAACACCGGTTTCCTCAAGGTCGCATAGGGGTCATATCCCGCCAAATCAGTTTCGGATATAAGGCTATGCGTGGTCACCCCCGCGCACTTGGGGCAGTATAATATCCACTTCATTATTGAAACTCCTCGGAAATGCATCCTTGTCTCGCCTCAACTTGGGAGCGTGATTGCAATATGGGCTAACGCCACCAGGATAGATATACAGTTAAACTGCGATGGCGGATCAGGCAATGGCAGTGCCTGCGAACGAGTTTAACCAGTTAGATCCACCATTGCAGTCGCCGCAATCTTGTTGCGGCCCGGCAACGCATTTGGAATTATTCCGCTCGATGTCACACATTCGACTCGGCTAAACGGTTATCCTTATCGGCCCCGGCGAGGTCGTTTTGTAAGCAAGCGTTGCCCCCAGCCAGGCGCGATAGCCATGAACTGCCCACGCATCCGCCAATTCGTCATTCTTTTCTGAAAAAGTGCAATTGAGCACAGTATCCATCTTCGCGAACGTGGATACTGCAGGCCTAGAGCAAGTTAAGGAGATCCACCTTGAAAACTTCCGTAATGCTTTTGGCAGTCTTGGCAATATCGGGCGCATCGATGCATGCGCATGCCCAGTCCACAAATTTCGATGACCACAATCAAATACCGGCGTATAGCGAACACGTCGTAAGCCGCACGACGGGCGCTGTGAAGTACGAGCACCGCCGCGGATCCACCAAAATTGATTTCGCAGGCACGGCCCTGATGCCGGGCGCCTCTGGAGTAGCGGAAGTGGCGAGCAAGAGCGGCGCGACGAAGATCGAAGCTGAATTCCGGGGCCTCGATAAGCCGACTTCTTTTGGCACCGAATATCTGACTTATGTAATGTGGGCCATTTCACCGGAAGGCAGGTCCATCAATTTGGGAGAGGTATTGGTTAATGACGAGCGTCGCAGCAAACTGGACGTCACCACGAACCTGCAATCGTTCGCGCTCATCGTGACCGCCGAACCTTATTATGCCGTGCACCGTCCCAGCAACGTGGTGATTGCCGAAAATGTAATTCGGCCGGATACGATCGGAACCAGCGAAACGGTAGATGCAAGGTATGAACTCATCGACCGGGGCGGATACATTCCCACCGGCTATCACTTCGATCCTGTGGTACTGAATTTAAAATTGCCGCTGGAATTTTTTGAAGCGCGCAACGCCATGCGCATCGCGCAGTCCGCGGGAGCAGAAACCTTTGCGGGTCCCAGCTACGAAAAGGCCGTCAACCAGATGAAGATCGCCGACGATATGGCGATCAGCCATCACATGAACAAAAGAGCGCTCATATCCGCATCACGCGAGGTTGTGCAAACGGCGGACGATTCAAGGGAAATCGCAGTCAAGCGAATCGATGCTGATCGCATCAATGCCGACAAGGATCGCGAAGCAGGAAAATTGGCCAATGCCCAGGCCTCCTCCAGGAGCGAAATGCACGCTCGCATGGAAGCTGAATCCGCGAACGCGGACGCGCAAAACAGATCCATGAGCGATAAGCGGGACCGCCTGGAGGCCGAGTCGGCGAATTCAGACGCTCAAGCGAGAGCGAGGAGCGACGCGCAGGGACGCTTGGCTGCTGAATCCGCCAACGCCGATGCGCAGGCCCGATCGAATAATGACGTGCAGGGACGTTTGGCCGCAGAGTCAGCCACCGCGGATGCCAACCGCGGGCGCGATCAAGCGGACCAAGCCACTTCCGAGGCCCAGCGCCTGCAACGCAATGCGCAGGCGGAATCCGACAGGAATCGCGCCCTGGCGATTGACGCAAATCAAGCCACCGCGGAAGCGCAACAGGGACAAGTGCTTGCCGAAGCGGAATCAGATAAGAAC
>Ga0075028_100000471_pt1 | contig 14593 bp, 13 predicted proteins | sample LitLauG_LLR_2014_FD_71390 | JGI IMG/M metagenome (GOLD analysis project Ga0075028, IMG submission 71390) | Freshwater sediment microbial communities from Pennsylvania, USA - Little Laurel Run_MetaG_LLR_2014 | ecosystem: Environmental > Aquatic > Freshwater > Creek > Sediment | place: USA... | reverse complement strand
TTCTGGGCGCAGTGCGAGTTCGGCAATCTATTCCCGCTCACGGCCGTTTGCGAGCCCATTGCGTGTTCTGCCCAACCGCGCCACAATTCCAACCTTCATCCTAAGGAGCGCCTCTTGGCGCGTCTCGAAGGACGGCCCCGAGTATGATGCCATCCTTCGAGACGGCCCGAAGGCGGGCCTCCTCAGGATGAACGGAGTGGGTAGGCCTGAGAAGCGACCGTGCCATACCCACCACCCTCATCCTGAGGAGTGCCTCTTGGCGCGTCTCGAAGGATGGCCGCGTGCCCCCCTTCGGCAAGCTCAGGAGGGCGCTCCTCGGGAGGAGGGTGGCGGGCCCGACCGGCCACGAGGCGCGCAATTCCAACCCCTTGACCTTCCGGCTCACTTCAGCCGAATTGAGCGGACAAGACAAAGCAATGGCGGAACCAGGCGAAGGAAACCGGAATGCCGATTTTGGATTGGTTGGTGACCAAGGGCCGGGCGGCCGGTGTGGTGGGAGCCGCCGTGCTGGTGCTCGCCGGGCTGGCAGCCGTGCTGGGCGGTGCGCTCGGTCAGGGCTCGGCGTTGTCCGGTCTCTTCCACGTCGATATTGCCGCCGTGCAGTCGGTTGCGTTCCGGCTGATCGCAGCGGCCATCGTTTTCGGCGCCATAGTTTACGGCACCCGGGTGCTCCAGACCGTGCTGCGCCGGGGCGTGCTGACTGCGGGCCGCATCGACCAGGGCATCGCCTATTCCATCGACCGGGCCCTGGGCTATGCCGGCCTGGGGTTCGCCATCCTCTACGCCGCCTCGGTCGCCGGGCTCGACTTGACCGGCCTCACCATCGTCGCGGGCGCCCTGTCCGTCGGGGTCGGCTTTGGCCTCCAGACCGTCATCAGCAATTTCGTCTGCGGACTGATCCTTTTGATCGAGCGGCCAATCAAGCTCGGCGATTGGGTGGTGGTCAAGGAGAACGAGGGCATCGTCAAGCGCATTTCCGTGCGCTCGACGGAGATCGCGACCGGCAACGGTGCCAGCGTGCTGATCCCAAATTCCGAGTTCATCACCGGCACCGTTGTCAATTGGACCCATGGCGATCCGGGTGGCCGGGTGGAGGTGAAGGTCCGCGTTGCGCAGAATTCCGATCCGCGCGCGGTGCTGGCCGCATTGCAGGCCGCGGCGGCGCGCACGCCCGGCATTCTTGCCCAGCCGGGGCCCGACGCCAGCTTCGAGAATTTCGGACCCGAAGCGCTGGAGTTCTCGGTGGGGGTGCGGGTCGCCGATGTCAACACCGGCGGAAAGGTTCGGACCAACATGCGGGTCGCGATCCTGGAGGAGTTCCGGCGCGCCGGCATCGAGCTGGCATTGCCACAGCGCCAGATCATGGTGCGCCAGGGCGGCGAAGCATTCGTCAATGGGGCGCGGCCAGGAAGCGGGCCGGCGGAGTGAGGTGTCTGTGATGTTCGGTGGCGTAGGGGCGACCGGCGGTCGCCTTTGCCACGCTTTCAAATCGCGGGGTGCCCGCTGGTGACCGGGAAGGGCGACCGCCGGTCGCCTCTACACAACCATCGTTGTGCGCCGCAAGGAGACAGTCATGCGTCAGATCATCGGCTTACGCTCGTTCACCCTCGTGGCCGCGCTCGTTGCCATCTCGGCCACCCCGGCCCTGGCCGACGCGATCGACGGCGACTGGTGCAACGGGGCGGCAAGCTTCCACATCCAGGGCCCCGCGATCCGCACCCCGGCCGGCAAGGACATCACCGGCGACTATGGCCGCCACTCCTTCCACTATCTGGCGCCGGCCGGCGAGAAGGACGCCGGCGCCGACGTGCTCATGCGGTTGATGAACGAGGAGACGGTGTTTTTGGTGCGCCGGGTCGGGGGCACCGACAGCCCGGTCGAAACCTGGCTTCGGTGCAAGCCGATTTCCTAGTCGCTCCGCCCGACTGCGACATGAGCAGACGCGGGTCCGTGCCGTCGTGGTCGAGAACTGGTCCATGGACGGCCAGACCTGGACCAGATGCGACAGGAACAAGACGTAGCACGACAGATTTTGCCGGTGCCATCACGGCATTAACTGTCCGCCGTTGATGTGAATATTCTGGCCGGTGATGTAGCCGCTCATCTGGTTACTGGCCAGGAACAGGAACGCGCTGACGCACTCCTCGGGCGTGCCGATGCGCCCCAGCTTGGTGGTCAGCCGCATCGCCTCCATCCGCTCGGGCGGGGTCTTGGAATGGAAGGGCGTCGCGATCACGCCCGGCGACACGCAGTTGACCCGAATGCCGCGATCGGCAAGGTCGCCGGCGAAATGGCGGGTCAGATTATGGACGAACGCCTTGGCTCCGGCATAGATGCCCGAGCCCGGCCCGCCGCCATTGTTGCCGGCGATGGAGCCGACATTGATGATGGCGCTGCCGGGCTGTTTGGCGAGGTGGGGAACCGCGGCCTGGATCGCCTCCAGTACCGAACGGACATTGAGCGCGAGGATGTCATCGACCAGTTCGTCGCCGATGGTTTCGGTGGGCACGCGCTGCACCAGCGAGCCGGCGTTGTTGATCAATATATCCAGCCCGTTCATGGACTTAACGGCTTCGGCGACCAGCCGCCGGGCCTCGCCGCGCCTGGCAAGGTCACCTTGCACGCACGCCGCCGCGCCAATCTCCTTGGCAAGTTTTCGCGCCTCGCTCTCGGCGTGGGCATAGTGGATCGCGACCCTGGCGCCCTGCCCGGAAAATGCCCGCGCCACTGCCGCGCCGATGCCGGTGCTGGCGCCGGTGATCAGCACACGCTTGTCCGCCAAATCGTCGATTTTCATGCCGCCTCGCGATCCCGTTAAATCCGCCAGCCCGAGTGCATCGCCGCCACGCCGCCGGTCAGATTGCGATAGCTCACCTGCTCGAAGCCGGCCGTCCGCACCATTCCGGCGAACGTCTCCTGGCGCGGAAATCGCCTAATACTTTCAATCAAATAATCATAAGGCCGGGCATCGCCCGCGGTCAGTCGGCCGAGCCGGGGTATGGCCACGAACGACCACAGGTCATAGAGCTTGTCGAGCATCGGCACCTGCACTTGCGAGAACTCCAGGCACAGGAACCGCCCGCCCGGCCGCAGCACGCGGAACGCCTCGGCCAACGCCTTGTCGATGTGCGTGACATTGCGGATGCCGAAGGCGATCGTATAGGCGTGGAAGGATTTGTCCGCGAACGGCAGCGCCTCGGCATTGCCTTGCACGAAGCCTATCCTCTGTCCCTGCCCGATACCATTGATCCGCCGCTGTCCCACTGCCAGCATCTCGGCGGAAATGTCGCAAATGATTGAAGTTGCTGCGTTTCCAGCCGCCAGCATGACCCGCGACGCGACATCGCCGGTGCCGCCCGCAACGTCCAGATGGGCGAACGGCGTGGCCCCCCGGGGCGGCGCGAGCCAGCCCACCAGATCGTCCTTCCATAGCCGATGTAGCCCGCCCGACATCAGGTCGTTCATCAGGTCGTAGCGGTCCGCGACCTTGGCAAAGACCCCGTTCACCAGGCCTTGCCGCTCGCTTTCGGGCACTTGGCGGAAGCCGAAGCTCGCTGTTCCATCGGTCATGTTGCGACTTTAGCGGCGGCCGCCACATTGGCAAGCCTCCGGCAATTTCCTCCCGTATTAACCTACCGGTAACCAGTGGCATTTAATCTCCGAGGCTCCTGTTGGTTGCGTATGGGTACACTCACGTGACATTGGCATTTGACTGCCTCCTGGCGGCATATTTGCTGTTGGCCAGCCTCACCATTTGGTGCGCGCAGGCCTCGATCACCGTTCTGATCGTGCGGACGGGACCCGTTCCCGCCCACGGTTCTGGCCTACCCGTCACCCGTTCGGCCGAAACCGTCTTGCGCGTTGTCGCGCAAGGCCTGGCCGCGCTGCCGTACGGCCTAGGCTCGCTTGCCTGTCTGGTGGCGGCGCTCGCGCTGCTTGTCGGCACGCCATTCGACATCCGCTATGCCGCCATCGCCGTGTTTGGCGTTGCGCTCTACCTGACCCTGATCAACCTCACTCACTTGATCGAGGACTGGCAGCATGGCGTTCCGCCCGAACGGATGCTCTGTGTCCGCTCCTTGTTGCCCGCGGTCCTGGCCTTGCCCATGGTGCTGGCCGGACTGCGGCTGATCTAGCCTAGGCAACGTTGGCGGGGTCCGGCGACAGTTGGCCCCGCCAGACTCTTTGACGCAAGGGATTGAAGCCCATCCGATAGGCCAATTCGGCGGGCTCGCGCAGGTTCCACACGCAAAGATCGGCCTGCTTACCCAAGGTCACGGTTCCGATTTTATCCAACATTCCCAGCGCCCTGGCACCCTCCCGTGTCACACCGAGCAGCGCCTCCTGCGGAGTGAGTCCGAACAGCGTGCAGGCCATGTTCATGGTCAGCAAGATCGAGGTCAGCGGCGAGGAACCAGGATTGCAGTCGGTGGCGAGCGCCATCGGCACACCAGCCTTGCGCAGGGCCTCGACGGGGGGTCTCTGTTTCTCCTTGATGAAGTAGAAGGCGCCGGGCAGCAGCACGGCCACGGTGCCAGATTTGGCGATGGCAGCGATGCCCTCAGCATCGAGATACTCGATGTGATCGACCGAAAGCGCACCGAACTCGGCCGCTAACTTAGCGCCGCCGAGATTGGAAAGTTGCTCGGCGTGTAGTTTTACCGGCAGCTTCAGCGCCCGCGCCGCCTCGAACACGCGCCGCACTTGGACGGGCGAAAACGCGATGCCCTCGCAGAAGGCGTCGACGGCATCGACGAGGCCTTCGCTCACCGCCAGCGGCAAGTGCTGTTCGATCACCTCCGTAATGTAGGCGTCCTTGTCCGTCGCGCCCGGCGGCATGGCGTGGGCACCGAGATGGGTTGTGGTGACCGTGACGCGCGGACCACTGCGCTCGGTCCCGAGATCGCGGGCGACCCGCAGCATCTTGGCTTCGCTCTCGGCATCGAGGCCATAGCCGGATTTGATTTCGACCGTGGTGATACCCTCGCTGGTTAGGGTCTTCAGCCGATGGAGACTCTCGAACAGCAGCTCATCCTCACTCGCCGCCCTTACCGCCTTGACCGTCGAGACAATGCCGCCGCCGGCCTTGGCCACCTGCTCGTAGCTTGCCCCCTCCAGCCGCATCTGCCATTCGCCGGCCCTATTGCCGGCATGGACGATGTGGGTGTGGCAATCGACCAGCCCCGGCGTCAGCAGAGCGCCTTCGTGATCATGCACTTGCTCTGCGTCTGGCGCACCGCCGGTTGGGCCGACATAGGTGATGATCCCATCCGTGACCGCGACCGCGCCGTCCTCGATCAGGCGCACGGGCTCGCCTGGCGCGCTCTCGCCGGTCCAGACGCGCACACGGCTGATGAGCAAGTCGGCCTTTGACATGAACACCCTTCTCCCGCAGAAGCTGAAAGGTCGAGTTTGCACGCAAGTACCGCTACGGCAAGGGACTTGGGGCGGAAGGGACGTTCATGGCGGACGCAGCACACGAATCCAGCCCAGTTGCCCAGGCCCGCGCGTTCGCCAAGTCGGGCCGGACGAACGAAGCCGCCACGGTGGTCGCACGGCTGCTTGCCGAGGAATTCGGGCTCATCGCCACCAACTTCGCGATCAACTCCGATATCTACAGCCTGAATTCGCTTAATGGCACCTTCGAAGCAGGTGGGCAGCCGCTCTTCTTTAAGTTCCACCAGGAGGAAAATGAGGGGGCGATGGCGGGCGAGTACTACCGCGCCCGCTTGTTGGCGGACGCGGGGCTGCCGGTGGATTTGCCGCTGCACGCTTCAGCCACGCCAGGGCGGCAAATTCTCGTCTACCGCCGTCGCACGGAAGCGCGCTTTGCCGATGTTTTGCGTGGATTGGATTTGGCCAGCGATGCCTCCGGTTTCGCGGAGGCCCTGGCCGCCGAGCGGGTGCTCAACGCGCGAACGATGGAGGTCTACCGTCGCACGCTTCATCCGATCACGCCGGAACAGGCCGCCGCCGAGCCGATCAACCGGCTGTTCCATGAGCGACTGAATTCACCCGGGCGACCAAGGGAGCTAGGCGGAAGGTTTGCAAGCTTTTATCTGGACAAGCACTTCCAACTGCCTGGCGCGGTGATCGACTGGGCGCAATTGAAGGACTTGCCCTTTGTCGTCAACGGCATCCGCTACGATCGTACGCTAAGCCGGTTGTTTGGCGAGGCGTTCTCGCGGCTGGCCCCGAGCCAACTGGCCAGTTCCGGAGGCGTCACGGCACATGGCGATGCACACAACGCCAATGTTTGGTTCACGGGTCAAGCGGGGCAGCGCGAACTGGTACTATTTGATCCAGCATTCGCTGGAACCCACGTTCCCGCGCTGCTGGCCGAAATCAAGACCACGTTTCACAATGGTTTTGCGCATCCCTTGTGGCTGTACGAGCCGGCCGAAGCGGGTAAGCGCTACAAGGCGACCGCGCTGGTCAAGGCTGGAGCCCTTGCCGTCGAGACCGATTGGCGGCCTAGCGACGTGCGGGTGGCGCTACTGCAACTGAAATTTGAGCAGATCTGGAAGCCGATGATCGCGCTGCTCAAGGAACGGGGACAATTGCCCGCCGATTGGCGCCGGGTGGTCAAGCTGGCGCTGTTCCTTTGCCCTGCCCTGGTGATGAACCTGCGCGCCGAGGCTGAGGGCGGCTCGCACACCCCGGTCTCCTCCGCCATCGGCCTTGCAACCGCCGTTGCCATGGGTGCCGAGCCGGACCGCGCGGACCTGCTGTGCGGACTGCTCGATAGCGTCACCCCTGGTTGATCCCTCCGCCGACGCCCCAGGTATCCGAGACCACGTAGCCTTGCGGGTAGGGATCCTCGGGATCGACGAAATACTGATGCATTCCGGTGATCCAGGCCCGCCCCATGATGGCAGGAACGATGGCCGGTCTGCCACCTACAGCGGACACCGAGGCGATGCGTCCGTGGAACTCGGAGCCGATGATCGAGGCGTGGGTCATGCGGTCGCCGACCGCCATCTGCCCCCTCGCGTGGAGGATCGCCAGCCGCGCCGAGGTGCCCGTACCCGTCGGGCTGCGGTCCGAGCGACCAGGCGATACGATGCAGGTGTTGCGGGTGACTTTGCCCACGCCCTCGAAAGGCATCGCGAACTGGACAATGGAGACGCCCGAAATATCCGGGTTCTCGGGATGGACACAGGCGATCTGCTCGCGCGCGGCGCGGCGGATTTTCTCGCCCAGCACCGCAAGATCACGTGCCTCATCGGGCGCAATTGCAAAACCAAGCACCTTGGCGTCGACGCTGGCATAGATCATGCCGCCATAGGCAACGTCTATCGTCATCGGCCTGTGGCCCGCGACCTCTAGCGGATGGTCGAGGTGAAAGACGAAGCTCGGCACATTGGTGATCTCGACTGAGCGAACCCGCCCACCGGTGCAATCGGCGCGTACAACCACTTTGCCAGCAGGCGTATCGAGATGCACGAGGGTCGAAGTCCCGGTCATCGGCACCATACCGGTTTCCAGCAGCACGGTCGCCGCGCACATGGCATTGGAGCCAGACATCGGCGGATACTCGGTCGGCTCCATGATGATCAGGCCGGCATCACAGTCGGACCGAATCGGCGGGGTGACCAGATTGACATGGCGGGCGACGGACCCGCGCGGTTCGCAGATAAGTAGCCGGCGGATATGGTCGTGGTCCCGCTCCATGCAGCGCATTCGCTCGAACATGGTCGCGCCCGCCGGCGGCAGGACGCCGCCGACAATCACATCCCCAACTTCGCCCTCGGCGTGGCAGCCGACAACAGAGATGATACGGTGCGTTTGCATGGCTCGGCTCCGCTGGCATGAGGCGATTGTGCTTGGCGCAAGGCGCACCCCTGGTCAAGGCGCGCGGTCTCGCCTAGCTTGACACGCTGAGAGGTGCGACCTGAATGCAGCGTCTTTCCAACGCCTCACTGACAACCTTGGCCCATGCGGTGGAACGGCCACGCTACGACCGGGCGGCGATCACCACAGGCATTGTGCATCTGGGCCTTGGCGCCTTCACTCGCGCCCATCAGGCGGCTTATACCGACGATGCGCTGTCGGTGGGCGAGAGCGGGTGGGGCATCCTCGGTGCTAGCCTGCGCTCGCCCACGAGCCGCGACGCGCTGGCAGCTCAGGACGGGCTCTATACGCTCGCGGTTCGAGATGCGGGCGGCGAGCGGCTGCGTGTTATTGGTTCATTGACCGGGCTGATGGTTGCGCCTGAAAATCCCCAGGCGCTGATCGCCGCGATGGCCGCTCCATCGACCCGGATCGTATCGCTGACCGTGACTGAAAAGGGCTATTGCCACGATCCCGCGACCGGGACGCTGAACGAGGAACATCCTGACATTCTGCACGATTTGGCGAATCTCCGGCAGCCGCGCTCGGCGCCGGGCTTCGTTGTCGCAGCGCTGGCACGACGACGCGCTGGTGGAATTGCGCCGTTTACGGTACTGAGCTGCGACAACCTCCCCGCCAACGGGCGCACGGCCAAGCACGTGTTGACCCGATTTGCCGAATTCGTGGACCCCGATCTCGGCCGTTATCTTGGCGATACGCTAGCCTGCCCCTCGACAATGGTGGACCGGATCGTTCCGGCCACGACCGATGATGACCGCGGGCGGATCGCTCGTTCGCTTGGGCTCGAGGACGCCTGGCCGGTGGTGACCGAGCCGTTTTCGCAATGGGTCATCGAGGATCAGTTCACCCAAGGCCGCCCCGATTGGGGAGCACACGGGGTCGAACTCGTGCGCGACGTCGCGCCCTACGAGACCATGAAGCTCCGGCTGCTCAATGGCGCGCACTCCACCCTTGCTTATCTCGGGGGCCTTGCGGGTTACGGCGCCGTGGCCGAGGCGATGGCCGAGCCGGCGATGGCGGCGTTTGTCGAACGCCTGATGTTCAGCGAGGTGATCCCGGTGCTGAGGGGGCCTTCGGGCGCGAATGTTGGGGCGTATGCACGTTCGCTGATCGCGCGGTTCCACAATCCGGCGCTGCGTCATCGCACCGCTCAGATTGCGATGGACGGCTCACAGAAGTTGCCACAGCGGCTGCTCGGTACAGCACGCGACCGGCTTGCCCACGGGTTGGAATTGCCCTGCGTGGCGCTTGGCGTCGCCGGCTGGATGCGTCATGTCACGGGCAAGGACGAGCATGGCCGCGAGGTTGAGCTTCGTGACCCGATGGCTGCCGAGCTGCGCCGCCGGGCCGGTGCCGCCGGGCCGGTGGCGGAACGGCTGGTGCCAGCGTTGCTCGGCATCGAAGCGATTTTCGGAACCGATTTGCCAGCCAATCGTCAATTCGTCGAGGCCGTGACCGCGTCACTTCGGAATTTGCTCGCGAACGGCGCGCTGGCCACCTTGCGGCAGCTAGCCCAAACGGGAGATTGACGCTCATGCTGGAAACGTGGCGGTGGTTTGGCCCCGACGATCCCGTAACGCTTGCCCATGCAAGACAGGCCGGCGCGCGCGGGATCGTGACGGCGCTCCACCACATGAACCGGGGTGAGGCCTGGACCGCAACGGAAATCGGCAAGCGCAAGGCGCTGGTTGAAACGGCCGGGCTCGAGTGGTCCGTGGTCGAGAGTATCGCGGTCGCCGAGCCGATCAAAACGCGGACCGGCGATTTTCGGCAGCTGATCGACAACTACAAGGCATCGATCCGCGCGGTCGGGGCCGCTGGGATCAAGACTATCTGCTACAATTTCATGGCCATCACCGATTGGACGCGCACCGATCTGATATGGCCGCTGGCCAATGGCGGCCTTGCGCTGCGCTTCGATGCCGTCGATTTCGCGGCCTATGACGTGCTGATCCTGAAGCGCGCTGGAGCCGAGGTCGATCACCGGCCAGAAAACGTTCGGGCTGCGGAGGGGCGGCTGAAATCCTGGCCTGAGAGCAAAATCGTCGAGTTGGAGCGCAATCTGATCGATTGGGTGCCGGCGCGTGAGGTGGTCTATGACCGCGCGAGTTTCCGCCGCCAGCTGGATGTCTACAAGGATTTGAACCCGGAGGGGTTGCGCGTCAATTTGCTAGCGTTTCTCAGGGAAATCATACCCGTTGCCGAGGAGGTGGGCGTCCGGCTCGCGATCCACCCTGACGATCCGCCGTTCCCGATCTTCGGCCTGCCGCGTGTCAATTCCACTGCTGGCGACGCCCGGGCTCTGCTCGCGGCTGTGCCAAGCCCTGCCAATGGGCTGACGCTCTGCACAGGCTCCTACGGCGCCAACGCCGTCAACGATCTGCCAGCGATGGCACGCGAGTTCGCCCCCCGCATCCATTTCGCGCACCTGCGCAACACCACCCGCGAGCCGGACGGTTCGTTCCACGAAGCCGAGCATCTCGACGGCGACACGGACATGATCGGGGTCGTCTCGACACTGATCGCCGAGGAGGCCCGGCGGCGAGGTGAGGGCCGCGCCGATGCAATCATCCCCATGCGCCCCGACCACGGCCACCTGATCATCGATGACATCGGCAAGACGGTGAACCCCGGCTATTCCTGCATCGGTCGCCTCAAGGGCCTGGCCGAATTGCGCGGCGTGATGCGGACAATCGAGCGGTTGCGTTAGGCTGTTACTTGGCGTCCTGGAGCACCATCTCGGCGCCCTTGGCCCCGATCATCATGGCGGCGGCGTTGGTGTTGCCGGCAATGATGTTGGGCATGATCGAGGCATCGATCACGCGCAGGCCGGTGATGCCATGCACACGCAACCGGGCATCCACCACCGCGCTCGCCGCCTCCGGCCCCATGCGGCAGGTTCCAACCGGGTGAAACACAGTGCCCGAGCGCGCGGCGATATCGGCCAATAATGCCGCGTCGTCCTGGCAAGTTGGCCCAGGCAACAGCTCTTCGTCGATCACGCTCGACAGGGACGGTGTCGAGGCGAGCTTGCGCAGGAATTTCACGGCCGCCAGCATCTCGTCGCGATCCGACTGGGTGGCGTAGGCGTTGGCGACGATCCGGGGCGCCTGCGCGGGATCCTTGGAACGGATCGCTATGTTGCCCCGGCTGGTCGGGCGGCAGTTGGACAGACCTAGCGAGAATGCCTCGAATGGATCAGGATTGAGCAGCGGTCGCGCTCCCGTTCGCGCCGTGACCGTGGTGATCGCCTGCAAATAGAGCTGCATGTTGGGACGCGCCAGATCAGGGCTTGTCCGGAAAAAGCCGCCAGCCTGGTTGAGGCTGAGGCTGAGGGGACCACGCCGCAAGACGGCATAGTGAACGCCTGCCCTGAACTTGCCCCACCAGGGCCGAAGCGCGCCGTTGAGCGTGGGAATGCGCGAGCGATACGTGTAGTTTATGCCGACGTGATCCTGCAAATGATCGCCGACATTGGGGTTGTCCAAAAATACCGGCACCCCAAGCGACTGCAAATGCGCCGCTCGCCCGATACCCGACAGTTGCAGCAATTGCGGCGAGTTGACCGAGCCGCCGGCCACGATCACTTCGCGTCCCGCAAGCGCGGACACTTCACCGCCGTTCTGCGTGTAGGCAACGCCCGTTGCCCGCAACCCATCGAACAGCAACCGTGTGGCGTGCGCTCCTATTGCCACGCGCAAATTGCTCCGCCGAAGCGCCGGCCACAAAAACGCGCGTGCCGCCGACATCCGCCGTCCACCCTTGGTGGTGATCTGGTAGAGCCCGACCCCGTCCTGAGCCACGCCGTTGAGGTCAGGATTGATTGGCAAACCTGCCTCCCGCGCCGCCTTGAGAAAAACCCGGGCGAGCGGGTGAAGATCGGCCGATACATCACTGACACTGAGCTTGCCGCCAACGCCCCGGCAGTCGCTGGCTCCCCCTTCATTGTCCTCAATGGCCCGGAACACGGGCAAGAGGTCGCTCCAGCTCCAGCCGGGATTGCCCGCCATTGCCCAGTCGTCATAGTCGGCCCGATTGCCGCGGATGAACACCATCGCATTGATCGAGCTCGATCCCCCGAGGATCTTGCCGCGTGGCCAATAGTCATCGCGGCCAGCCAGCCCAGGATCAGGTTCGGCGCGGTACTTCCAATTGAGGCTCGGATCGTGAAAGATGCGGCCGTAGCCTAGCGGCACCTGGACCCAAAAACGGCCATCGCTCCCACCCGCCTCAAGCAGCAGAACCTGATGGCGGCCGCTCTCGCTCAGCCGGTCAGCCAGGACGCAGCCAGCCGATCCTGCTCCAATGATAATGTAATCGTAGTTCATCGGCTCCCTGCCGGGTTCGCCGAAGTCGTCGGCCGATCAACCCTATCGCCGAAAACGCTCGCATCGAGGCCGGGGCAGTTCAACCGAATTGATTTGTTGACATTGACGGCACAAGCGACGGCCGCTTGCGAGCGATCGCCGGGTGTGGGCACAATGTTTGAACAAGTTCAAATCGCAAGGGCAGGACATGCGCGAAAACAACGTACGCACTATTTGGACCGGTGGCGGCAACGTCGTCAACGGCTGGCTGAGCATTGCCTCCTCGATCACCGCCGAACTGGTGGCCAGCCAGGATTTTGATAGTGTGTGTATCGATTTGCAGCACGGCAGCATCGACTATCAGGCAGCGGTGCCGATGCTCCAGGCCATCTCCACCACCAGCAAGACGCCGCTGGTGCGCGTGCCATGGAACGATCCCGCCATCATCGGCAAGCTGCTGGATGCGGGAGCTTATGGCGTGATCTGCCCGATGGTGAACACCCGTGCCCAGTGCGAGGCATTCGTGGCTGCGTGCCGCTATCCGCCCAAGGGCAACCGCAGTTTCGGCCCCCAGCGCGCGGTGCTCTATGCGGGCACCGATTACACGGCCAAGGCCAATGACACCATCCTGACAATGGCGATGATCGAGACGGTCGAGGCCCTCGACAATCTTGAGGCGATTCTGGCCACGCCAGGTCTCGATGCCATCTATGTCGGCCCCTCGGACTTATCGCTGAGCATGGGCGAGACTCCCGGTTACGATCCGCGGTTTCCCCAGGTGATGAAAGCGATCAAGCGGATCGCCAAGGAGGCCAAGGCCCACAATGTCGTGCCGTGCATTCACGTCGGCACCGTTGCCTACGCCCTGACGATGTTCGAGGCTGGATACCGGTTGATCACCTATGCCGGCGACTACAGGTTTCTCCAGTGGTCACTGCAACAGGGGTTGAAGGCCCTGCGGGCGGGCAAGCCATCGCCCGACGCGCTATAAGGTTGACGACCCGCGCCGATCTTCGCTTGCCGGCCGCGCCCGGATGAGGCTATAGGGTTGTCCTTCCTGAGGCCCTGCCCCGTTCGTCTAGCGGTTAGGACGTCAGCCTCTCACGTTGAAAACAGGGGTTCGATTCCCCTACGGGGCGCCAGCCGGTTAGCGCTGTCCCGCTTTGGAGCCGATCAGGAATGGCGGAGTGTAGCGCAGCCTGGTAGCGCACCTGCTTCGGGAGCAGGGGGTCGGGAGTTCGAATCTCCCCACTCCGACCAATTATTTCAATGACTTATCTTAGAAATAGCTCGCGAGAAAAAGGTATGGGGGTCCCGTGGGGGTCTCGAAAAGCAAAGCTCGCCATGGACATCAATGGACGGATCGGGAGAGAACGCGGTCAAATCGCAGGCCTGAAGCATCAAGCATCCCATTGATTGGCGGAGCGCCCGGCATCGCCGGTGATTTCCCTTCTAAGTCCACCAACGCCAATCCCTAAATCACAGACAGTTGCCGCCTGATGGTGGTCGCGGAGATCACCTCACTCTCATCATCAAGAACAATCCGGTCGACGACATACCCGACCTCACGACCATAGAAGACATGGGTAATATTTGGGAGTTGCACCACGGCAAAGCACCCCGAATGCGCGTTCAAGGAGGTTTCGATGCCCTGCTTGACATCAAAGAATGGCAGCGGATTCCTCTCATCCAGCTTGTGGGTATCACGGACCGCAATGCAGGCTTGGCCGACCCGGCGGATCCCTTCCTCGATCAAACGCCGATGCCCGGCATGGAACGGTTGGAACCTGCCGACAAAGAGGGCCGTTGGATTCTGGGGATTAAACGTCAGTCTCGACATGTTGGCAATGGTCTCTGCCCAGAACAGCAGGGCGATTGGGTGAATCTGGAGGTGACATTGCGAGAGAATGCTGAATCTGTGGTGGTCCTCTTGATTCGCGAGGGGGGAACACCGGCATGGCTGGCAAGTTGGCGACGGAGAAGGCAGCCGAGGCGTTCGACACCATCGTCGATTTTTTCGAGTCATTTGAATCCCTTGACGACCCGCGCCAGCGCGGCAAGGTGCTCTATCCGCTCGACGAGGTGCTTTTGCTCGTGTTGCTCGGTGTGATCGCCGGCTGCGAAAGCTGGGTCGAGATCGCCAGATACGGCGAGAAGAAACTTGCGTTGCTGCGGCGCTTCCGCCCATTCGAGGACGAGACCCCGTCGCACGATCAACTCGGCGACATTTTCGCGGTCCTCAATGCCGAACAATTCCAATCGTGCTTCGTCGCCTGGGTCACGAACCTGACTGGCCTCGATGCCGGCATCATCGCCATCGATGGCAAGACACTGCGACGTTCCTATCAGGACGGTGGCGCGAAGGCTCCGATCCACATGGTGTCGGCATGGAGCGCGAAGCAGAACCTGGTGCTCGGTCAAGTCAAGGTTGC
>Ga0075028_100000467_pt1 | contig 14669 bp, 10 predicted proteins | sample LitLauG_LLR_2014_FD_71390 | JGI IMG/M metagenome (GOLD analysis project Ga0075028, IMG submission 71390) | Freshwater sediment microbial communities from Pennsylvania, USA - Little Laurel Run_MetaG_LLR_2014 | ecosystem: Environmental > Aquatic > Freshwater > Creek > Sediment | place: USA... | reverse complement strand
TGGACGGCGCTTAAGTCCGTGCTGGCCGTGGACGACTTCGATAATGGCCGCACGGCTGAGGAGTATCGGCGATCTCACGAAGGCTCGCACGCGGCGATTCTCGGCTACCTCGACGGAGCGATAGTTGCAAACGGACGCATCCTCAGCGACGGGGTTTGCAACGCCTACCTGGTCGACATCTGGACTGCGACCCCTCATCGCCGGCTGGGCATCGGCCGTGAAGTAGTACACCGTTTGATGGCTACCGTGCCCGGTCAGCACGTCGGACTCTTCACCGATCACCAAGAACCGTTCTACTCCGCCCTCGGCTTCCAGCCCCAGCGAGGCGGTATGAGCCAGGTTGTCGGCCACTGGCTCGGGCGCGGCTAGCCTCACCGACCGTGCGCCCACTATCGGCATCTGGGCGCTTGCCGGGGCCGTCGAAAGGGGTGTTCGGATGGCCGTCACCTGGCATGATCATCGCGTGAACACGGTGACGGACACCTCCGAAGCACCGCCCGCGCCCGACGCTGTCGAGCCTCCGACGTTCCGCTGGCGACGAGTTTGGCTCGTGGTCTCCGTTGTCGTCGTGGTGGCGATCGCCGTCACTGTCCTGACCTGGCCCCGAGCCGCCACGCCGGAACAGTTCACCGTGGTCGCCCAGAAGCTGAGCACCCTGTCAGCGCCGGGCGACTCATTCACACCGTATGACCCGATACTCAGCTCGTACTTGGGTTCGGCGCCCGAAGGGTCCTGGGTGTCGATCGCCAGGGATACCTGGTCTGAGGCGGAGGATCCGTCCTGGTGGAAAGCGGTAAGGGGGTGGGAGATGACAGTTCCGGCCGGTCAAGGTCCAGCGGTATGCAGTGATGTGCTGGCGTGGCTGACGAGTACCGGGTCAGCTTTGGGACTCACGACGCCGGGCCCGAACGAGAACCTGCCCGCATGCCTGTCGGCTCTCGACGTCGTCCGCTCGGATCCCGGAAACGCGAACGACTCCTGGTCCGGGCGGGGAACACAAACCGGCGACGGGCTGCTTCGCTACCGCATGGGAGCCGAGACCTTCACCGGAACCCGTCACGGTGACGTGGTCATCCGCGTGACAGCCGAGGCATCAGTGGCCAACCCGTAGTGCCCAGAACCACCGGTGAACCCGACAGCACGCCACTATCCACATACCGCCCAACAGATGGTGCCTAACCTAGCGGGCTACCGCCAACCTCGCCGCGACGTACCGTGAGGCTGAGCGCCGCTCACCACTGTGCCGAGAGGTCCGCACCGAGTTGGTGCCTGGTGCGACATGTCGATCCGATCACGTAGCCTCGGAGGACGTCCCTCGACGTGTAATCCTTCCTCATGAGCGACCTGACCGATCACCTGCTCAACGGCAACGAGGGCCTCGACCACGACACACCGCCGTGGCAGCCTCAGGATGTCCGCGGGCGGTCGTGGCGCACGCTGATTCTGCTGATGGCAGCTGCTGCGGGAGCCCTCCTCGCGGTGGGGTTCGTCCTCGCCGTGATCGGTGCGCGTGCCCTGGACACCGCCGCGGCGCAGGACACGCATATCGCCAACCATCGTCAACTCATCGGTGCCACCGTGCACGGGCTCACCAACGAGCTGACTCGTCAGGCTGCCCGGCCACCGTCCCGTCGTGACCTGGCGGCCCTCGTGGGATCGGCTCGCCTGGGCCTGGTCGGCTCCGGGGACAACACCCCAGTCATCACGACCAGGGTCGCGGTGTCCACTGCGGACGTTCTCGCCACGGTGACCGTCGTGACCTCCGACGGGTACAGCACAACACTGGTCCACGAGGCACGCCGCGAGGGCACGACGATCGCCCTGACCGGCTGCAGCGCGATCAGCAACCTGGACCAGGTGTACTGCGATCCGAGGCTCGCGAGCTACCTGAATCAGCAAGCCCACTGAGAGAATCACCATCGGTAGGGCCAGAGCAGAACCGAGTCAGAGCGGCATCACCTCGGTGCTTGGGCGTTCTTACAGTCCGCCCGAAAGCCCGTAGCCGCGAAAGTCGTCGGAGCCTACTCGAACATAAACAGTGGTGCCGCACCCCGGAACCCCGAACACAGTCTTGTGGCGACCCCACACCGCCAGGTCGCCGTGCAGGCTAGGGGCCACCCCGACACGCACGTTGCCCTCACGCGTGACCTGGTCGAGCGTGTACCGATGGCCCGGTCCGTCGAAGTCGCGCCCGCAGACACCAACACGATCCGGCGCCACCTGCCAAGGCCATTGGTGAAATCGGACACGAAGCGCGCCCGCCAAGACGAGAGCAAGGATCAGCACGAGGACGATCGCCCCGACCAGTCGAGCCGCGAACGACCGTGGCTCTGGCCGAGCTAGATGTTCCACGAGGCCATAGTGCCGCATCAAGATCCGCACATACTGGCCGGTTGTCGCGCTCATCGGTAGCCGACCGCGCCGGGAAGTCATCCCGCGACGGGCGCTTCCCCGGACGAACACCTAACCCGCCACATCGTCCCCGTGCGTTACGGAACACCATCCCCGTGCGTGGCCGGCCCAAGCATCAGGCCCCTAGACAGCGCGAGGCCGAGGACTGAACATCAGGCCGACCGCTGCGTCAACCTCAGGAGGCCGTCAGGTGCGCGGCGGCGATGCGTACCGAGACCGGCGCACCGCCCATCGCGTGATGAGCGGGAGGTCTGACGGTTGGAACTACAGGTGAGGACCGAACGTCAGGCCCCTCACCTCTTGCGACCGCGTTCTCGTTGCCGTGACTCATGTATCGGCCTTGCGGCGCCGATGTCAGCGGCCGAGCCGCTGCGGGCTGGTCACCCGTCGAGAAGCTGCAGCTCAGCGGAGATGTTGATGCGTGCGGCCGCCTCCCACCACATCTGGCCGCGCTCGGTACGAAACAGTGCTGGTGCCTTGACGAGGCTGCGCAGCACCTTCGCCCGGCCGGCTCGGAACAGCTCCTCGGGCATTGCCGCGTACTCGCGTCGCACGTCGCGTGCGTAGGCCGCATACCGATCCGCGTCTCCGGCCAGGACGGCAAGATCTGCGTCGCAGAGCACCGCGCCGTTCGTATCGCCCTCCGCCGGCTCGTGGGTGGCCGTGAGGCGGACCAACCGGGCGATCTCGGCCGCGGCAGCGCGCGCGACACCTAAGGACAGCAGGTCGCGTTCGGCCAGTGCGGCGCTCAGCTCCTCGCCCATCGGCTCTCCCGGTCTTGGCGCCGTCAGATAGACGGCGTCGTGGAACCAGGCGGCCAGGCGCACCAGGTCCGGATCGGCGGCCTCGGCGGCGAGCTCGTCGACTCGCGTCAGCACCTCGGCGAGGTGGCGCTGGTCGTGGTAGCTGCGCGCCGGTGAGCCGTAGGCGGCCAGCAGCCGCTGCCCCGCGCCGACTAGGTCCCCGCGCGCGCCCTGGGTACGGCACACACTCGTCCACGCGGCCAGCAGATCCATGTCCCGACTCTAGGGAGCAATGCCACCCGACACAGAGCAGCCGCCAGTTCCGGCGGCGCCGCGCCGCCAGGTTGGCCACCGCGGTCGAGGTGCAGGTCCCGTCTGTCGACGGCGAACCTGCGCGCTCCTGCGGGGGGCAGCCATGCCGGCGACGCGTCCCCGCGTCCGGCTGGACAACCAGAGCTGAAGGCGGTCGCTGGTGGCGCGCGATCGTCCCCGCCCCTATGGCGGTGCCTGGCCCCGGCGTGGACTCTGGCCGGGCATCCGCTGGGCACGCACTGCGCACCCGTTGGCACGGCTACCTGGCCCCGTGCGACCGCTGAGATCACTGCAACCCCTACAACGTCATCCGTCGTGCAGGCGGAGGCGAGCGACCGTTCGGACGATCTTGCCGGCGCCGCCCCGACGCTACGGTGGTGGCCTGTTCACGACCCGGGGGGGCCGGGACATCACGAACCGAGGGGCTAACACGCATGGGGTATCGGCCAGGGCAAGGGGACTACCAGTCACAGAGTCGGATCCGCAGGGCCTGGTCGAGGGCCGGGGCGATGCTGACCAGCCTCGCCGTGGATCTGGTCCGTGGGGCCCCCGCGAACCTCGAGGTAAGGGTCGCCGCCGCGCGCTAGCGTCACGGGATGACTTCACCGCCGACGGTGGTCTTCATCCACGGCATGTACATGAACGGTGTCAGCTGGCAGCCGTGGGTCGAGCGCGCCGCTGACCTTGGGTACGTGTGCCACGCGCCGTCCTGGCCCTACCACGAGGGCGACCCCGGGTGGCTGCGCGACAACGTCGACCCGGCGCTGGGCCGGCTGACCTTCGCCGCGGTCACCGAGCACCTCAGGAGGTTCATCGACTCCCTTCCCGAGCCGCCCGCCCTCATCGGGCATTCGATCGGGGGACTGGGAGTGCAGAAGCTGATCAATGGCGGCTACGGCACCGCCGGGGTCGCGATCAGCTCGGCGCCCGCCCGGTGGGTCGTGTCTGGCGACCCGCGGTTCGTCCGCGCCAACTTCCCCCATCTCAACCCCGCGGCCGGCAACGCGCCGGTGGTGATGACGCCGAGTCGCTTCCACTACACCTTCGCCAACACGATGAGCGCCGGCGCGAGCCGGCGCCTGTTCGACAGGTACGTGGTGCCGGAGAGTCGCAATGTGCCCCGCAGCATCCTGACCAGCCAAGGCCAGATCGACTTTCGGCGCAGCCACGCGCCGTTGCTCTTCCTGGCTGGAGACCGCGACCACCTGACCCCCTTGGCGATGGTCAGGCGAAACGCGCACGCCTACCGCCGGTCGCCGGCTGCGGTGGACCTGGTCCAGTTCCCCGGCCGCTCGCACGGCATCTGCAACCAGGACGGGTGGCAGGAGGTCGCCGACACTGCGTTCGACTGGCTGGCGCGTCAGCGCTGAGCCCAGCCGCTGCCCGTTCCGAGGTCGGCCGGCGGCGGGTAGGGAGGGGTTGGCGGGCCGTCGCCCGCCAGGTGCCAGGACTACATCCGATCGTGGTCGATCGTGTCCGCCGGTGTCCGCGCGTGTTCGACGGTGGTCGATCGTGTTCGACGGTCGCGATTGATGCAGGTACCGCTGGCCTCTACTGTGCGGAAGGGTCGCAGTTGGCTGCGGTTGCCCGGCCCCACGAAGCGAGTGAGATGAGGCGACGTGTCCAGTCCACACGATGGCGAACCTCGGGCGGCGACCCCCGTGCATCGACCGCCATCGGGGCAGCAGCATGCCGATGCCAACCGCCGGCTGATGATCGGTCTGGCCGGGTTCGCCGGTGTGGCCCTGGTGGGCGCGCTGGTCGGAGGGCTGATCGTCCACGCCACCGACTCCAGTGACGTCTCCACCACCGGCGACGCAGCCGGCAGCCCGCCCGCGATGTGCCAGGCGAGTGTGGTGGCCGACCAGGCCCTGCCGTCCGTGGTCACCATCCAGGCGCGCAACGGTCGTAGCGGCGGCACGGGCTCGGGGGAGATCATCAAGGACGGCGGCTACATCCTGACGAACAACCACGTCATCGCAGTCGCGGCCGACGGCGGCACGATCTCGGTCCTCTACAGCGACGGGAAGTCCTCGGCGGCGACGCTGGTGGGTCGCGACCCGCTGACCGACCTCGCGGTGATCAAGGCCGCCGACCACGCGGCTGGCCTGCCGCTGCTTCCACTGGGCTCCTCGCAGTCGCTGATCGTCGGCCAGCCGGTGGTCGCCCTCGGCGCCCCACTGGGACTGTCCAGCACGGTCACCTCCGGCATCGTCAGCGCGCTGGACCGCTACATCCCGGTGCCGGGCGACAACGGCCAGACCGCCCACCTCGTGGGCGCGATCCAGACCGATGCGGCGATCAACCCCGGAAACAGCGGCGGCGCCCTGGTGAACTGTGCGGGCGCGCTCGTCGGAGTCAACTCGGCGATCGCGACCGTGCCGAACTCGGCCGGTCAGTCCGGCGGCGGCAGCGTCGGACTGGGGTTCGCGATCCCGGTCGACCTGGCCAAGCCGATCTCCGAGGAGATCATCGCCACCGGAAAGGTCACCCACGCCACCGTGGGCATGCAGGTCACCGCGATCCCGCCGTCGGCCGCAGCCAAGGGCGGGGTGAGCGAGGGCCTGTACGTGGACTCGGTGACACCAGGCGGCCCGGCCGCCCAGGCGGGGATCAAGGCCGGTGACGTCGTCACCACGATCAACGGCCAGCCTGCGGTCAGTGCCGACCAGCTGACCGTCGCCGAGCTCCAGAGCAAGTCGGGCAAGGCGATCGAGATCACCTACACCGCCGGCGGGGTGCCGGCCACGGTCTCGCTGACTCCGGTCCCGCAGACCTGACCGGGGCAGGCCCGCCCGCCGACGGGGGTATGGCTGGCTGCGCTTGGGACGAGGGCGCGACCGGTGCCGGTTCGCGCGCTCGTCGGTCCTGTCGCAGTGGAAGGTCCGGGGCGTGCTGGGGCCCCCGGCGGGTCAGAACCCGTCGCCGACCATGACGTCGTCGGAGTCGATGATCCGGTAGGCGTAGCCCTGCTCGGCCAGGAACCTCTGCCGGTGCGCGGCGAAGTCCTGGTCGACGGTGTCCCGGGCCACCACGGCGTAGAAGCGGGCGGTCCCGCCGTCGGCCTTGGGCCGCAGGATGCGCCCCAGGCGCTGGGCCTCCTCCTGCCGGGACCCGAACGAGCCGGATACCTGGATGGCCACCGAAGCCTCGGGCAGGTCGATGCTGAAGTTGGCCACCTTCGACACGACCAGCGTGTGCACCTCGCCGGTGCGAAACGCCTCGAAGAGACGTTCCCGCTCGCGCACGGTCGTCTCGCCCTTGATCACCGGCACGTCCAGCCGCTCGCCGAGGTCGTCGAGCTGGTCGAGGTACTGGCCGATGACCAGCGTCTGGGCGCCCCGGTGCCGCTCCACGAGCCGCTCGACCACCGCGGTCTTCGACCCGGCGGTCGAGCACAGCCGGTACCGCTCCTCGGGTTCGGCGGTGGCATAGGCCATGCGCTCGGTGTCGGACAAGGTGACCCGGACCTCGACGCAGTCGGCCGGGGCGATGTAGCCCTGGGCCTCGATGTCCTTCCACGGCGCGTCGTAGCGCTTGGGGCCGATCAGCGAGAAGACCTCCCCCTCGTGCCCGTCCTCACGGACCAGTGTCGCGGTGAGCCCGAGCCGGCGCCGGGACTGGATGTCGGCGGTGAACCGGAAGATCGGGGCGGGCAGCAGGTGCACCTCGTCGTAGAGGATCAGGCCCCAGTCGCGCTCGTCGAACAGCTCCAGGTGGGCGTACACACCCTTTCGCCGCGTGGTCATCACCTGGTAGGTCGCGATGGTGACCGGGCGGATCTGCTTGCGAGCACCGGAGTACTCCCCGATCTCGTCCTCGGTCAGCGTGGTCCGCTTGAGCAGCTCGGATTTCCACTGCCGGGCCGAGACCGTGTTCGTCACCAGGATCAGCGTCGTTGCGCACGCCCGGGCCATCGCGGCCGCGCCGACGATCGTCTTGCCGGCCCCGCAGGGCAGTACCACCACGCCAGATCCGCCCGCCCAGAAGCTGTCCGCAGCCTCGCGCTGGTACGGGCGAACGCTCCAGCCGTCCTCGACCAGCGCGATCTGGTGCGCCTCGCCGTCGACGTACCCGGCGAGGTCCTCGGCCGGCCAGCCGATCTTCAGCAGGATCTGCTTGAGGTGACCGCGCTCGGACGCGTGGACCACGACCGTGTCGGAGTCCAGGCGGGCCCCCAGCAGCGGCTGCACTTTCTTCGAGCGCAGCACCTCCTCGAGCACAGCGCGGTCGCTGGACTCCAGGACCAGTCCGTGCGCGGGGTGGTTCATCAGCCGCAGCCGCCCGTAGCGACCCATGGTGTCGGCGACGTCGACCAGCAGGGCGTGCGACACCGCGTACCTGCTGTAGCGAAGCAGCGTGTCGACGACGAGCTCGGCGTCGTGACCGGCGGCTCGGGCGTTCCACAGGCCCAGCGGGGTCAGCCGGTAGGTGTGCACGTGCTCCGGCGCCCGCTCGAGCTCGGCGAACGGCGCGATGGCCAGGCGGCACTCTTGGGCGAGCGGGTGGTCGACCTCCAGGAGCAGGGTCTTGTCGGACTGGACAATGAGCGGTCCGTCACTCACGCAGGTCCCCTGACTTCGGTCGAGCGGGCATCGCGCGGCACCTGGGCAGTGTCGCCTACCGGGCCGACATCGGCGAACCCGGTGTCGACCGGGTCGAGGTCCACGTCGCCGGTCTCCAGGAATGCGACGCCGGTGATCCGGTGGATGGCGAACGTCCGGACTTCTTCGTAGCGGTGGTCGAAGGCGGTCAGGTATCCCCCCTCGAGGCGGATCGGGTCGACGACCCGCTCGGTCACCGACCCGTGCTGGTCCACGTAGCCGACCCACAGGGCGCGTCCCTGGTCGACTGCGAGCTGCACGAGCATCAACGTCGCCGCCGCGGCGGTGCGCGGCGGCACGCCGGGGCGGCCCATCGAGGCCACCGACTCACCGCGGGGGGCCCTGCTGGCCCGGTCGCCGGCCCGCAGGGCCCGCACCGCTGCGGACCGCAGCTGCGCGCTCGGCGTCGCCACCTCGCCCGCCAGCCGGGGCGGGCGCTGCCTGGCCGGCGCGCGGCGGGAGTCCGGGCGCCGGATCAGCACGGTGCCGTCGGCGGACTCGGCGGCCGGTGCGAAGCCCATGGCTCGCAGCCGAGCCATAACCGACTCGCCGGGCGCCTGCGCGGCGAGCACCGTCGGGGCGAGCCGGCGCAGCCGCAGCTCGGCCGAGCGCTTGTCGGCCAGCAGCTCGGCGAGCAGCCCCTCGTCGTCGCAGCGCAGGTATGAGGAGGCGGCGCCGACCCGGATCCTGCCGTGCCGGCGAGCCATGTCGTCGATCAGGTAGGTCAGTGGCTGCGGTACGGGGGTGGCCGAGTGCCCGGCCAACAGTGCGTGCAGGTCCCCCGCCGTCCGGCCGGCGTCCAGGGCCCGGCGCACTGAGGCCTCGGTGAACCGGTAGACCGTCGCCCCGCCGGTCGACTCCACGTCAGCCATCAAGGCCAGGGCGTGGGCCAGGTCGGTCACCAGCGGTCCCGGTGCGATCGCGGTCAGGTCCGCCTGAAGCAGCACGTGGTCCAGTGGCTGCGGCAACAGCGGCGCGAGGGCGTCCGCCGCGGCGTCGGTGGACGCACTGACCGATGCGGGCGCTCGGGCCATTCGGGCCATTCGGGTCGCTGCGGACCCAGTGGTCGGCTCAGCGGTCGTCACCAGGGCACGGCCCGGGCTCGACAGCGCCCCTTGACCGGTCATTCCCAGGTGCTCCGCCTCGGCCAGTGTCCACTGGACGATCTGGTGGCGCAGCCTGGTGGGACGGCGCGGCCGGCGCCAGGTCAGGACCGACTCGACGTCGCCCGGGGCCAGTGCCGACCCGGGCTCGGCCGCGGCCAGGACCGCCAGCACCGCGGACCTGACCTCCGGGGCGAGCACCCGGTCCAGATCTGGGCCCAGAGCCGCCGCGACGCGGTCCCGGTCGTCGCGGGTTCCGACGAGCCCGGGCAGCCGGGTGCTGCGCAGCCAGGCCTCGGCCAGCTTCGCCCACCGCTCCTCGGGCGGGTCTGCGCGCCAGGCGTCGTAGGCACCGGTCGGCAGCCAGCTCTCGTCCAGGTCGCCGCTGGGTCCGACCAGCCCCGCGGCGTAGGCGGTCTCGATCACCAAGGCGGTGTGCCCCGGGTCGACGTCGAGCAGGGCGGCGGCCCGGCGCAGCTCGCGCACTCCCAGGCCACCGGCCTTGAGCACCGGCGGGGGGTCCAGCCCCCACGCCTCGAGCAGGTCCTCGGTCAGACGGATGAACGTCAGCGCCTGGCCGCCGGCCGTGCGGTCGACCTGGTCCGGGACAGCCGCCACGCGGGGCGTTGGGGGTTCGGGCTGGGCGTCGGCGAAGGCACGCCCGCCGCGCAGGAACAGGCTGACCTCGCGGGGCAGGACCACTGTCGCGGAGTCGACGGCAACCAGCAGACCGCGCGCCAGCAGCCAGTCCACGGCCGAGGACGCGGTAGCCACCCGCACCTGCCGGTCGGCCCGCTCCACCGCCCCGAGCGGAGGGCCCCAGGTGAGCCGGTCCAGCAGCGCGGCGGCTTCGGCGGGAGCCTGGTCCAGCAGTACACCCCGCTGGGCCTCGGAGCCGATGCGCGCCGCGAGTGCGTCCACCACGGCACGCGGGGAGGTCGCCGCCGCGGCGGCCCCGGGGTCCAGGTCGGCCAGGATGTCGGCCGCCCGCGACGGCGACCCGGCAGACAGCAGGACTGTCAGCGGCGGGCCCAGCCCTGCAGGGTGGGCGCCGATGATCTCGCGCGCGCCCACGACCACGTTCAGGGCCTGGTCGTCACCCCACAGCAGGGCCAGCGCCAGCAGGCGGTCCACCGCGGCCCGCACGGCCTCCTCCGGTGCCCCGGCCAGCAGGGCCGCCACGTCGGGGTACCCGGCGGGGTCACCCGACCCCGGGCCGGCGGCGGCGCAGGCCGCCTCCAGCACCTGAAGAGTCCACCGGTCCAGCCGGTCCAGCGCCCGCGCCACCGACGGCGCGGTGGTCGCCCGCGCGGCCAGCTGGGACAGGTCGGCCGGGACCGGTGAGACCAGCTCCGGACGCAGGGCCAGGAGCTCGGCGAGCGTCGCGTCGTCGGTCCCACGCAGCGCGTCGGCCAGGCTCCGGGCGGTCATCCGACCCAGTTTACGTGGCCGGGGCCCGCCCCTCGGTCGGCGTACTGTGGCGCGGTGAACGCCGGACCGACCACCCCCGCGGTCGGGTTCGACCTCGACATGACGCTGGTGGACAGCCGACCGGGGATCAGGGCCGTGTACGACGCGCTGGCAGCGGAGACCGGCAGGCGGATCGACGCCGACGCAGCCGTCAGCCGGCTCGGGCCGCCGCTGGAGGACGAGCTGGCCCGGTGGTTCCCACCGCACGAGGTGGCTGCCGCAGGTGACCGGTTCCGCGACCTGTACCCGGCGCTGGCCATCGCAGCCAGTCCGGCTCTGCCCGGGGCCCGCGAGGCGATGGACGCCGTGCGCGACGCGGGTGGTCCCGTCGCCGTGGTCACCGGCAAGTACGAGCCCAACGCGCGCCTGCACCTGGACCACCTGGGTCTGGACGCCGACGTCCTGGTCGGCTGGGCCTGGGCGCAGGCCAAGGCCACGGCCATGGTGGACCACGCGGTCGGGGTCTACGTCGGCGACCACCCGGCCGACATGCGGGCCGCTGTGGCCGCCGGAGCGGTCGCGGTGGGCGTGCCCTCGGGACCGGCCTCGGCCGAGGACCTGCTCGAGGCAGGGGCTGACGTCGTCCTGGGTGACCTCACCGAGTTCCCGGCCTGGTTCGCCGACCACCTGCTCGGCCTGCGGGTGGGCCTGCTGACGGCCAGGCTGGCTTCGCTGGACGCCGTGCTGGTGGCCTTCTCGGGCGGGGCCGACTCCGCCTTCGTCCTTGCGGCGGCGGTCCGCGCCCTCGGCCCCGACCGCGTCGTGGCCGCGACCGCAGTTTCCGCCTCGCTGCCGCAGTCAGAGCTGGCGGCGGCCACGCGGTTCGCGGCCACGCTCGGGGTGCGCCACCTGACCCCGGCCACCCGGGAGCTGTCGGTCCAGGGGTACCGCCGCAATGCGGGAGACCGGTGCTTCTTCTGCAAGGCAGAGCTTCTGGACGTGCTGGGCCAGGTCGCCGCACCGATGGGCATCGCGCACATCGCGACGGGCACCAACGCCGACGACGCGGCCGCGGGGTTCCGGCCCGGCATCGCGGCGGCGGCGCTGGCCGGTGCGCTGACACCACTGCTGGACGCGGGGCTGACCAAGGCGCAGGTGCGCGCCGCCTCGCGGCAGTGGGGCCTGCTGACCTGGGACAAGCCGGCGGCCGCGTGCCTGTCGAGTCGTATCGCGTTCGGCATCGAGGTCACCGGGGAGCGTCTGGCCCGGGTGGAGCGGGCCGAGGTCCTGGTACGCGCGGTGCTGGCCGCCGCCGGCTGGACCGTGGTCGACCTGCGGGTGCGTGACCTCGGCCAGCACGCCCGGGTGGAGGTCGACGCGGACCTGGCCGCGCAGATCTGCCGGCAGGCGGACCTGCTGGCCACCGTGGTCGCGACCGTCCTGCAGGCCGGCTTCGCCGCAGTCGAGGTCGACCCTCGGGGCTTTCGGTCCGGGGCCATGAACGAGCTGCTGGCCGAGCCCGGACGTTACCGCTGACACCCGCGGCGGCACTACCCTGGGGTTGTGGCAGTCCTGGCCGGTGCCAGGCACAACCAGACGTGTCGGCGACGAACAGCGATTGAGGTATGCCGTGCCAACCGGCAAGGTCAAGTGGTACGACGTGGACAAGGGCTTCGGCTTCCTCTCCCGCGATGACGGCGGCGAGGTCTACGTGCACAAGTCGGCGCTTCCCACCGGAGCCACCGCGCTCAAGCCCGGTACGCGGGTCGAGTTCGGCGTGGCCGAAGGCAAACGCGGCGAACAGGCGTTGCAGGTCCGGGTCCTGGACCCCATCCCGAGCGTGGCCAAGGCGGCGGCCGAGGCTGCCCGCAAGCCCGCCGAGGAGATGGCCGTCAACATCGAGGACCTGATCAAGCTGCTCGACGGCGTGGGCAACGACCTGCGTCGCGGCAAGCATCCCGCACCCGCCGCCGGGCGCACCGTTGCGTCGCTGCTGCGCGCCGTCGCCGACGACCTCGAGGGCTGAGATGACCACGGTCACCGCGCCGGCGCGGTCCCGCACCGCGCCCGACCCGGCCTGCGCGGCAGCCGTCGACCTCGCTGCCGAGGCCGCGGCTGCGCTGGCCGGTCCCGCGGGTGTGGGGTCCTACCACGGCTGCGTCGCCGAGGACGAGCGTGTCGTGACGCACTCTTTCGCCTGCCTGAGCCCGGCGTACGTGGGCTGGAACTGGGCGGTCACGGTGGTCCGGGCCTCCCGGTCCAAGGTCGTCACCGTCGACGAGGCCTGTCTGCTGCCGGGCGACGGCGCGCTGCTCCCGCCGCCCTGGGTGCCCTACTCCGACCGGCTGCTGCCCGGTGACCTCGGCCCGGGTGACCTGCTGCCGATCGCCGCCGACGACGACCGGCTCGTCCCGGGGTGGACCGGGGGGTTCGACGCGGTGGCCGGCGAGCCCGACGACGTCGCCGAGCTGCGGGAGATCGTCCTGGACCTCGGGCTCGCCAGGGCGCGGGTGCTGTCCCTGCTCGGGATGGACGACGCCGCGGACCGCTGGGTCAACGGCCCGGGCGGTCCGCACGTTCCGCTGGCTGAGTCCGCGCCGGCTCACTGCTCGACGTGCGGGTTCCGGGTCAGGATGGGCGGCCTGCTCGGCCAGGGGTTCGGGGTCTGTGCCAACGAGAGCTCGCCGAGCGACGGGCGGGTGGTCACCTTCGACCACGGGTGCGGGGCGCACAGCGAGGCGACGGCGGTGTCACTGGCCTTCGCGCCGCAGCCGGTGCTGGATGAGATCGGCTACGACGAGCTCGGGCACGGCTGAGCCGCGGCGTTGACCGACCCCTTCGGCGCCGCCGAGATCCGGCGCCGCGTCCTTGACGGTTGGTCCGCCTCGCCGGCCCGCTTCCGGGAGGACGCCAACGCCGAGGAGGACTTCGCCCGCACCGGCTACCGGGACCGGCTGGTCGTCGAGCTCGCCCAGAATGCTGCCGACGCCGCTGCCCGGGCAGGCGTCGTGGGCCGGCTGCTGCTGCGTCTGGACGATGACCAGCTGGTCGCGGCGAACACCGGAGCACCCCTGGACGGCGCCGGGGTTGAGGCGCTGTCGACGCTGCGAGCCTCGGCCAAGCGCGGGGACGACGCCGCGGCGACCGTCGGCCGGTACGGGGTGGGCTTCGCTGCCGTCCTGGCGGTCACCGACGACCCGGTGATCGCCTCGACATCGGGTCAGGTCGGCTGGCACCGGTCCCGCACCGTGCGTGAGGTCCAGGCGGTGCCGTCCCTGGCCGACGAGCTGGCTCGCCGTGGTGGTCATGTCCCGGTCCTTCGGCTGGCGTGGGAGGAGCCCGCCCCGGCGGGCGCGGCTGTCCCGGGCTATGAGACGACCGTGGTGCTGCCCCTGCGCGACCGCGCCGCCCTCGCGCTGGCGCAGCGGCTGCTGGCCGAGACCGACGCCGGCCTGCTGGTGATGCTGCCGTGGCTGGGTGAGGTGGCGATCGAGGACCGCACCGGCCCGGACGGTACTGCTGGCCGGCGGGTGCTACGCGCAGCAGACCTTGACCTGCGCCAGGTCGAGCGTTCCGGCCGCCTGGACCCCGAGCTGCTGGCCGGGCGGCCGAGCGAAGAGCAGCGGCAACGGACCTGGTGGGTTCGCTGGGCCCTGCCGCGCCCGGCTGGGGTCAGTGCCGTGCTGCACGCCCCCACCCCCACAGACGAACCGGTGGACCTGCCCGGTCTGCTGCTGGCGTCGTTCCCGCTCGACCCGTCCCGCCGGCATGTGGCAACGGGTCCACTTCGCGACTTCATGGTCCAGCAGGCCGCCCAGGCGTACGTGAGCGCGGTGCGCGACGTGGCCGCCGACGACCCGGGCCCGCAGGCGGTGCTCGAGCTCGTCCCGGGCCCCCTGGGCGCGGGTCCGCTGGACGCTCAGCTGCGTACCGCGGTGCTGTCGCTGCTTTCTGTCGCGCCGATCCTGGCCGCGGGCCTGCGCCCCGACCAGGCAGTCGCAGTCGACGGGCTGGACGATGCCGCGTGGGGGGTGCTCGCCGACGTCGTGGACGGGTTGTTGCCGCCGCGTTGGGCGGCCCGCCGC
>Ga0075028_100000466_pt1 | contig 14675 bp, 8 predicted proteins | sample LitLauG_LLR_2014_FD_71390 | JGI IMG/M metagenome (GOLD analysis project Ga0075028, IMG submission 71390) | Freshwater sediment microbial communities from Pennsylvania, USA - Little Laurel Run_MetaG_LLR_2014 | ecosystem: Environmental > Aquatic > Freshwater > Creek > Sediment | place: USA... | reverse complement strand
TTTACAAGCCGCTGATCATCCACAACCTCGCGCACTCGATCGATATCCTCACCGACAGCTGCGCGAATTTCAGCAAGTTCCTGGTGCAGGGAACTCGCCCGAACCTGAAGAAAATGAAAGAGGACGTGGACCGATCGCTGATGCTGGTTACCGCGCTTTCCCCGGTGATCGGCTACGACGAGGCAGCGAAGATCGCCCACTACGCAGCAGAGCACGATCTGACGCTGAAGGAAGCTGCGCTCAAGCTGGGGCTGGTGAGCGAGGCCGACTTCGATCGGCTGGTCGATCCTCGAAAAATGGCGAAGCCCGAACCGGATAGTTGAGGCGCGGAGCAGTCGTCCACTGGCTCGTTGACCGCGATCTGGTTCGTCGGCCTGGTCGTGGTTCATATGCTTCTCATTCCCGTCGCGCATCTGGCGCTGAGGCATGCCTCAAAAAGCGGGCGCGCGCGTTTGGATCAAATTGAGGGCTTTCGGAAGTTTCTTTCCGAAGTAGAAACAGATCCGCTGGCGCGGTCGGTTAGCCCCATCCCATTTCAAGAGCCCGAATTGTTTCAGAAATATCTGCCATTTGCTTTCGCTCTGGATGTTCAGGCGCAATGGGCGCGCCGGTTTGAAAATATCGTGGCCGCAGATTCCGTGGGCGAAATAGAAATTTCGACAGCCTCGACGACATCGGACCTGATTTCCCTGGATTTGACTGCATTCGGCTTGTTCGTTCAAAGGTGGTTCCCATTTGACCTTGGTGAAATCAAAGTCTCACTGGGCCCATAGACCGGAATGATGGGGCACCCGCAAATTGAAGAATTACGAAGCCCGGGCCACCTGTCCGGGTGCGGCAGGATCCGGCTCCGAAGTCAATCTACTCGAAGGCACAAGTCACGAAACCTTCGCGCTCAATTGCCGGATATTCTGGCGGCTGTCGAGCGCGGCGATCTTTCGCACATGCCGCTTATCCATTCGCGGAAGCACTCTTTCACGATGTCACCGATGGTCTGGGCATTTTCACCGATTACTTTTAGCCAGGCCATGACGCCCATTTGCGGAAAATAAATCCCGCGGAAACAGAGTCGCGCGATCAGAATGTTGATGCGATAAGCCGCCGGTTTGTGATTGAAAGAGCGCACCGCATGGGCGATGGCCTCGGCGCTGTAGCTCTGGGCCCATCCGTATTTCACTTCGGCGTGTGCTTCCGCAACGGTCATTCTCAAGGGTGTATGCGCCATTGCGAACGGTATGAACTCCTCCCAGTGCTTTGGCCGCGTCAGCCGGCCGGCGGCTTCCAGGCGAGCATAGAGCGGGGTGGCCGGCAGGGGCGTGATCAGTCCAAAAATCGGCAGGCCCGCGGGCCAGGTGCGAACTTGCGCCAGCGTGCGCTCGGCGACTCCCACGGTGTCGTTGTCCATACCGAACATGAATGAAGTGATCGCGAAAACATTGCGATCCGCCAGCCGCTGCAGCACGGCCGCGTATTCTCCGGGCTTGTTGAAGCCCTTGTTGACGTCGGCGAGATTGGTCGGATCGATGGATTCCATGCCAATAAAAATCCATTTTCCGCCGGCTGCGGCGATTAAATCCACGAGTTCTTCATCCCGCAGCAGATTGGCGCTGATTTGAGCGATCCAATGAACCTGCGCGTCGGCCGCGATAATGTCGCGCAGCAGGGCTTTCGTTCGCTTGGGATTGATGGCGAAATTATCGTCAATGAAAAAGACCGCGATCTGCCCGTGCTCCTTCTTCGCACGTGCTTTCAGCAGCAGCAATTCATCGACCACACTTTTATTGGTGCGGAAGCGGATGGAATCACCGAAAAAGCCGGTGACCGTGCAGAATTCGCATCCGTACGGGCATCCGCGGCCGGACTCCACCGGGATAATACGAAAGGTTCCCCAGCCATCGCGAAACCGCTTGAGCATCCCATTAAACATTTTAGGAACCACGTTAAATTGCTGGAGGTCGAGCGAGTCCCAGGGAATTTCGGGGTAGGACTGCAAACTGGGCTTGCGCTCCTGGCCAAACGCATCCGTGGGAGCATACGTATCTTTGAGCTGCCCGCAAGCAGCGTCAGCCACGATCTGCGGCCAGGTCTCGTCGGCTTCGCCCAAAGCGACCGCATCCGCATGGCGCTTGCCGGAGAGCCTCCCCAACGCTTCATCGGGCATTTCGGTAACGTGCGGGCCGCCCATGACCACAGGCACGCCGGCCGCGCGCACCGCATCCGCCATGCGATAGGCCTTGGCGACCATCCTCGTCATCGCGCCGATGCCGACCAGTGCAATGTGGTTTTCACGCACGTATTGCGCGATGCCGGCTTCGTCCATGGGGTGGGCGTTCCCATCGATCAGCACCACTTCGTGGCCCGGCGGAGTCAGCGACTGCAGCAGGAACATCCACAAATGCGGCATGAAGTTTCGCGTCACACCATTGTCGGGACTATAGAGTAGTATTTTCATAAGCTTATTCTTCTCGGACAAGGGCCGGCGGGCACACTGCCATGGCTTTCAACGGGTGTCAGTTCGTCTAGTTCACTAGGTGCAACGGCATGCGGCTAACTTGGAAAGCCAAATTCAAGAAATGAGCCAGTGCCTTCCGACGCTGGCGTGGAGATCGGATCCCGCAACTATAACAACTTTAGAGAAGTGAACGGAAGGTTTCACAGCTTGCCTTGGGGATCGAAGCCGCAAAGCAAACAGAGTGAATAGGGCGAAGGCGACTCCATAAATTGCCAGCGCGATCATTGCACGCAGAGCAGTGCCTCTGTCTCTGGTGTAGACTCGGGCCGTACGCGCGTGTTGAAATCGCACCAAGCTTCGGAGACTCCCAGGTACCGATTAACTCGGCCCCTTACTTCCGCTGATTAAACCACGCCGACCTGAACGTGACCTTAACACGGTATTGAGGTGCCTGTTCCAAAATCCCTCAAGAAGACCCTACTTCAATTCAGTTGAAACGATAAAAGAGAAAACGGCCCTCGGCGCGCGAGCCTGTGGCCTGCTCAGGTACTTGCTGGTAGCGGTGCGGCGAAAGTCAAAAACTGGCGAGCATCAGAGGGGCAGGCCATGCGAGCCGCCCTTCGAACTTTGGTGTCGCTTTACATGCGGCGACACTCCGCACATTTCGGGAACGGTGGAAATCGAATCCAGATGGCATTCTGTTCGTCTCCCGCCTTGAAGTACCCGTCGCAACTCAGTCTTTCAAATTCGACCAGCGGAAGCCAAACATGAATGTGCGGCCATAGAATTCACGTTGTACCGGGTAAATTGTGCTGCCCTGATAGAATCCAAAAACTTCGTTGTTCAGGTTCAGCATCGAAACCACGAATTTGAGGCCGCCGTGCACGCGGTAGCTTCCCTGCAAATCGAGCTGGGTGTGGGCGTAGGTATAGACATCTCCGAGCGGGCCGTGAATGCCGAGATCTGCGCCGTCGGAGAAATTATATTGGTAGATATATGCATCGTTGTGAGTCAAGCCGAGCCGCGCAGAAAGCCTGCGCTTATCGTAGGTGACATCCACGTTCCAATTGTTCGGACCTTGCCGCACCAGAGCCGGGTCAACGGACCGGTTCGGAACTCGCGCTTTTGATGTCGTGTAGCTGTAATTCGCCGCCACTCCCAGGCCATTCAGCGGTCCCGGAAAAAAGGAGAGCCGCTGCTCGTACCTGGCTTCAACGCCAAGCAGATGTGCCTTAGTCCCGTTGGTAGGCTGCGTTTGCGTGAAGCCCGGCCGATCGGGACTGGGGCTGTCGATGGCAAAAATCGGATTCCGCAAGTCTTTGTAGAAAAATCCGGCTTGCAGGACCCCGACGGGTTTCAAGTAGTGCTCGATCAACAGGTCGAAATTGTTGGCCCGCGTCGGTTTGAGATTCGGATTGCCGACCAGAAGGGTCAAGTCCTGATCGCTTTCCACGACATAGGGTGGGAGGTCCGAAAAATTGGGCCGGGCGATGGCCATGCCGTAGGCGGCCCGGAAATTCGTGGTGGGTGTAATCGCGTACTGAAACTGGACGCTGGGCAAAACGTTCGCATATAGATTACTGCCGGGCACGGGAGTCGTGGTCGCATAGTCACCGTTGGTGTCGAAGGTAACGTGATTCCCGGTAAATCTGGACTGCGTCGTCTCAATGCGTACTCCGGTTTGCAGCCGCGCCCGCCCGAACGTGATCGTGTTCATGGCATAGACCGCGTAAATGCGCTCGGTCGTGTGGTAATTGTTGGGATCGGAGCGCGAATGGGTGGCGGTAACGTCCAGGCTGAGCGCCGCGGGATTGGCGGCGAGCAGCGCGAGAATTTTGTTGTAATCGGAAAACGGCGGGAGCGAATAGTTTCCAAAATAGAAATTCGGATCTTTCGGCGCATTTCCGAGCACGTTGCTGTATTGCAGCACGGGCGTGCCGGTTGGCACATAGACCGGCTCGAACGTGTTATTCATCTTGGAGCTGTTTCGTATTTTCGCGCCAAATTCAAACGAACCGAACCGGGATCCGGCGAGATAGTGGCGTTCCAACGAGATGGAGCCTTCGAGGTCATGGTCCCGCACGTGATCATCAGCAAGAATGGTCTTGAAGAACGTGTATAGCGTGGGGTCATTGATGTTGACGCCGTTCAGCACGGGAAACGTGGGAATCAAAGGATTGGAGGCGTTCGTTCCGAACGCGATAGTGTGCGGACTTCGGAAGTAGGTGCTCGGAAACTGGCCGTCCTGGCGCGAGCCGGAAACCGCAAACTGATATTGCAGAGTGTAGCGCCCAAGGTTCAGAAGTTCGCCGCCGGTAAAACTGTAAATTTTCTGCTGGGGAGTGCGATTGAGGTGCCGCAATTGCACAAATCCATTCGCGTCGGCGGTGTTTGGCGTGAGCATATCACCGAGATTGATTTCGGTGTTCCAGGTGTCGCCGAAATCCCTGAAATCTGAAAACAGGCCGCGGAAGTACGCGCTCGATCCGTTGCTCAACTTATAGTCCAGGCTGCCGGCAAATCCGTAACGGTTCCGGCGGTACTGGTATTCTCGTAAGTGAACGCCGTCGTAGACCGCGACCGGCCCGGAACCAAAGTCATTTACGTCGGGAGCTGGCTCGATGTTGTTAATCCCTCGCCCGTTGTAGTCGTAGCTGCCGCTGATGATCGCTCCCAGACGCTTGGTTGCGCCGAATCGTCTTCCGGCCGTTGCGTCATATTGCGTGAGGCTGCGCCCGTTGATGATGGGAGTGTAGCCGTAGACTCCTGACAGCGCGTAGTACGGCTGATCGTCCGCCGTCCGCGTCACCAGGTTCACGGAACCGCCGATTGCATCACCGTCCTGGTTCGCGGACAGAGTCTTGCTGACCTCGATCGATTCAACGAGATCGGCGGGAATCACATCCAGCTTGATCGTGCGTACATCCGGTTCGGGCGAAGTGATGTGGACGCCGTTGATAGTCACGTTGTTCAGGCGCGGCTCAGTACCGCGGATCTGAATATATTTGCCCTCTCCTTCGTCACGCTCCAGGGAAATTCCGGGCAACCTGCCGAGTGCATCTGCCACATTGGTATTCGGCAGGCTGGTGATCACTTCCGCGGGTAACACTTCCAGCAGGTTGTCCGCGGTGCTTTCGCGATTCAGCGCTTCCAGATCGCCTCGCAAGCGGTCGCCGCGAACAATCACCTGCTCGCTTACGGTCTCAATCGAGAGGGAAGCTTCCACGGACGCAGTCGCGCCCGGAGTAACAGAAACTGGAGTCGAAAATGTTGAGAACCCGAGATACGCGACAGTGATGGTGTAGTTGCCTGAAGGCACGTCGGAAATAGTGAATTGCCCCTGAATATCGGACACTGCCGTCAGCCCCGTGGGCTGGAGTTCCACTTTGGCGCCCTGCAGGGCGGCCTTGGCCGGATCCGTGACTCGACCGGCAACCGTTCCTTTGCCTTCCTGTGCCTGGGCGGCCGCTGGAACACTTACCGTGATTGAGCAGGCCATCAACACCAGCATGCAGGCAAGGTACGCGAAGCGTGAGCCGGGAGTTCGGCGTCTTCTCGCGGTGGCGGCCGATCGCGCTGCTGGATCGGAAGTCACAGCGGTCCCGTGGCGAGGGCAATAGATGGAGATCGTCCCGGGTTTCCTGTTTGTCTTCATGCGAGAGCTCCTCGTAAAATCTCTCCGAAGAATAGAGAAATTGGGACGACACAATATTACGCGGCCATGAAAATGGCCACAGCGAGCGCATGGAGAGCGGTTTTTTCTTCCTCTGCGGTTATAGATGCCATAACCAAACTGCTCCGCTATAACCGAATGGATATGGAATTCATAACCAGCGGCCGAAAAAACCGCGGTAGTACGCCGCAAAAACGACCAAGGGCAAATGGTTCCTGTCGTACTATGGGTATCTATGCAAAAAATCAAACTCGTTATTTTTGACGTCGGTGGAACCATCATTGAAGACAACGGTGAAGTGATTGATTCGTTCAGCGCGGCATTGAAAGCCAACGGCCTGGAAGCGAGCCAGGCTGAGCTGACGGAGATGAAAGGCTCGTCAAAACGCGCGGTGATTACGAAATTTGTGGAACGCCAATTTGGCAAGGACCCGGCCAATGACGCGCGGATTACAAAGGCCTACGAAGATTTCAAGAAACAGCTGGAAAACAGCTTTTCAAACGGCGGAGTCAAGCCGATCCGCGGGGCGGCGGCCACCTTCGAGTGGCTCAAGGCGCGCAACATTCTTTGCGCCACCACCACCGGCTTTTACAAATCCGTAACCGACGGAATTCTGAAATCCGCGGGATGGCGGGACACTTTCGCGGCCAATATCTGCAGTGAGGATGTGAAGATCGGCCGGCCCGCCCCGTTCATGATTTTTCGCGCCATGGAAGCCGCCGGAGTGGACGACGTGCGCGAAGTCCTGAACGTCGGAGATACGCGCCTGGACTTGCAATCCGGAAATCGGGCCGGCGTCCGCGGGGTGATCGGAGTGCTCACCGGAATTCAGAAGGAAGATCGCCTGCGTCCCGAATCGCCCTCGTATCTGATTCCCAGCGTGGCCGAACTTCCCAAGCTCATGGAAGAACACTATTCATGAAATTCATCGGACGCGGAAGCCAGCAGCACCGACCGGAAGGCACGGGCAGGCGGGCTGAGCGATTGTTTTTTACGGGAAACCAGGGCCAGCGGACGCTCCAGCAAAACGCCACGCACTTTTAACGAAGTCAGCCGGCCGGATTCGACTTCGGCTTGCACCGTGCGCCACGAAAGTATGGCAACTCCCAGATTGGCCTCAACCAGCGTCTTGATCACCTGGTTGTTGTTCAGTTCAAGGGCATAGGTCAGGGGAATCCCGATTTCCGAAAATTTGCTCTCGACGAACAATCGAGTTCCGGAATTTGCCTCGCGTACGATCAGCGGTTCGCCGGAGAGCATTTCGGGCTTGATCGCGGATTCTCCGGCGAGCGGGTGGCGTTTGCTTACCACGACCACCAATTCATCGATCCCGAATTTTTCGACTTTCAGATTTTCGGAGGGGCGGTGAGAAAGCGTGATGCCGAGTTCGTACGTGCCGTCCGCAACCCCTTGTTCGACTTCTTTCGAGTTGTGAACTTGCAGGTTTAACGCGATGTCCGGATAGCGGACGCGAAATTCACTCAGAGTCTGAGTAAGCATATGCTCGGCGGCAATCACAACGGTTGCGAGATCGAGGCGGCCGACGATTACTTTCCGAAGTTCGGCGATCTCGCCTTCCACTGCCGCGATCCTTTGAAGCAAATCGCCGCTATGCCGGTTCAGCAGAGAGCCGGGTTCGGTGAGATACACGCGGCGCCCGACGCGGCGGAACAGTGCGACGTTCAGTTTGCGCTCAAGCTCCTGAATCTGATTGGAGACATACGGCTGGCTGACGCCCAGCTCTTCCGCCGCATGTGAAAAGCTGGACAGCCGCGCGACGGATTCAAATATTCTCAGCCCTGACAATGTCAGCAAGGACTGAGTGTGAGGGCTTCGATGTGCTTTTTTATCTGCCATGGGAAGCCACGTAGCCGAAAACTGCCCGACAGGCGCTAAGAGTGTACATCATCACCGGAAGGCGTTAAATCGTTCGAGCGCCTCTCTTCGGGCGAACCGTGCAGGGCTTCGCTATTTGCGGCGGCTGCAGCCAAGTGAACAACCACTCACGGGTTGCGCCGCAATCCAATTCACGAGGGAACCCATGGAGTTAGCGGATCGCACGAAACACATCACTGCTTCCAGCACATCGCGAATGCGGGAGCTGGCAAACGATTTGAAAAAGTCGGGAATCGACGTGATCAATTTCGCGGCGGGAGAGTTGGACGGAGACGCCGACGATGTAATCAAGGCCGCGGCCAAACAAGCGATCGATGCCGGCTGCAACAAGTACACTCCCACACTGGGCCGGAAGGAGTTGCGCGAGGCCATTGCCAAGCATGTCTCGCAGCGTTGCGGAACTCCATATCGTTTCGATGAAATCGCGGTCACGGCCGGAGCCAAGCAGGCGCTCTACAACTCCGTGATGGTGCTCTGCAATCCCGGCGATGAAGTGATCATTCCCAAACCGTATTGGGTCACTTTTCCGGCTCAAGTCAGGCTGGCGGGCGCTTTGCCCGTCTTTGTCGACACAAAATTGTCTGGTTACCGGCTGCTGGCCGCGGATATCGAAAACGCCGTCACTCCTTCCACCAAAGCCATCATCGTAAACAGCCCCAATAATCCCACGGGAGTTATTTACGAACCCGAAGAGATGGTGCGCATCGCTAATCTAGCCCTGCAGCGAAAAATCTGGATTGTCTTCGACGAATGTTACTCGGAACTGGTGCGGCCGGGGGCCACGCATCGGAACATCGTCCAGCTTGTGGAAGCCGCCAAGGCCCAAACGATTTTGATCAACTCTTTTTCCAAAAGCCATGGAGTTACCGGCTGGAGAATCGGTTATGCGTGTGGACCGCGGGAAGTGATCGGCGCAATGGAAAATCTTCAGGGGCACACCACATCCAATCCGTGCAGCATTTCGCAATTCGCGGCCGAGGCGGCGCTCCGCAATGACGACGGGAAATTCATTCACCGCGTAAACGCGGTACTTGCGGAGAGGCTGCGGATGGCGATGAATATTGTCGCGACCATGCGGGACGTCCGTTGTGCGCCGGCCGAAGGAGCCTTTTATCTATTCCTCAACGTGGAAGGAAAATTCGGGAAAAGCTACCGCGGACGCGCGATCGACAATATCCAAACCATCTGCGAATTGATTTTGAGCGAGACCAACGTGGCAGTTGTTTCCGGCGATTCTTTTGGCGACTCCACAGGTCTGCGGGTTTCGTATGCCATCGAAACCGCGCACGTTGAAGAAGGGCTGCAGCGGATCAAGCGTTTATTCGACTGCATGGTTTAGCCCGCCCATCGCAAGAACAAGACGGGGATACTTGCCCCTTTACTGCGCGTCCGGCGGCTTGGCTCCAGCATTCCCGTCGAGATAGCGATCAAACCAGTACGTCTGCCAGCGAAGACTTTCGACCAGATGTTTGGGCTCACCGGTACGCGTTAAATTGTGATTCTCCCGCGGAAATATAACGAGTTCCGAAGGAACGCCGAAATGTTGCAGCGCGCGAAACCATTGTTCGCCTTGCTCGATGGGCATCCGGTAGTCCTGGTCGGAATGCAGAATGAGGGTTGGAGTGTGGACGTTGCGCGCGTGCTTCAGCGGCGATGCTTCCCAGTACTGGTCGAAGTCATCGAAAATATCGCCCTTGAAGTATTCTTCGTGGCCGTAGGCGCCGTCGCGAGTGCCGTCGACGCTTACAAAATTGGACGTCGCCCTCAGCGTGACCGCGGCCTTGAACCGATCGGTATGGGAAATCGTCCAGTTGGTCATGTAGCCGCCGTAGCTTCCGCCGGTTACGCCCAGCCGGGTCGCGTCGATCCAGGGATTTGCCTTCAGCGCAGCATCCACTCCCGACATGAGGTCCTGATAATCCATCACGCCCCAATTATTAATTTGGGCGCGCTCGAATTTCTCTCCGTATCCGAGCGAGCCGCGCGGATTACAAAAGAAAACAGCCCAGCCCCTCGCCGCGTAAACCTGGAACTCGTGATACCAACTCACACCAAACATGTCCCGCGGGCCACCGTGAATCACCAGCACCATCGGATATTTCTTGCCCGGCTGCCACCCGAGCGGTTTGACGAAAAATCCGTCGATCGGCAAGCCGTCCGCACTATTGAACGGCAACCGCTCGACCGGCTGAAGTTCGATCTGATTCCACAACGCGTCGTTTAGATGAGTAAGTTTTCGCTCGCCTGTTCCGTCGAGGCTCGCAGTGTAAAGTTCGTCCATGTGCTGAAAATCATTCGCGATGTAAGTTATTTTACCGGCGTTCTGGTTGACGTCCAGCCCGCGCACGCCGCGCGGCCCGGTTGTAACGGCGGAAAGGCTATGCTGCCCGGACAGTTCGCCGCGAAAAATCTGCGTTTCGCCCTTCGTCAACGATACGAAAAAAACTGTGCCGCTCACCGGCCAGCGTATTTCCGTGGGAATCACGTCCAAGTCTTTCAGCACCATCTGCGAATGCGAATTTCCCTCGGAGTCCGCGACATACAGCTTGAAAAATTGGTGATAGGCCGTCTTTCCGGTAAAAATAATTTGCTTCCCGTCGGGAGACCAGCGGGGATTCTCATCCTCGAATGCGTGGTCGGAGATTTTCTTCAAATCTCCACCGGCAGCGGGAATTACCCATACGTCCGTATTGTGATCCTCATCGAACAGTTTTCCGGTACGGTTGGAAACAAATGCGATGCGCGTGCTGTCGGGAGACCACTGCGGATCGGTATCGTTCCAGTCCCGTCCTTCGGTGATTTGCCTGGCCTGGCCGCCTTCGACGTTAACCACCCAGAGATGCCGCGTCTTGTCGTCGTACCATCCGGTGTCGTTGAATTTGTATTGAATGTGAGAGTAGTGCCGCACATCGCTCTTGCGGTCGGCGATAGCAACATCGTCCAGAGGACCTGTCGCGCTGACAACAACGATGCGCGATCCGTCCGGCGCCCACTGGTAGCTTTCGACGCCATTCTTCAACTTGGTAAGCGCAATTCCTTCGCCGCCGCCGGATATCGGAAGCAGGTAGACCTGCGATTTTGCCGGTTCTCCAGCCTGCGAATCAGAACTGCGCGTGGAAAGCATCGCCAGCGTTTTGCCGTCGGGACTCCAGCGCGGGGCGCGGGACGTGAATCCCTCCGCGCTCAGTCTTCGCGCCGGCATCGAACCGTCGATCGGCATGGACCAGACAGATGTGTCCCGGCGGTTTTTCTTCTGGTCAATCGTGGTCAACTCGTAGGCCACCATCTTGCCGTCCGGCGAGATGTGAGGGTCAGCGACGAATTGGAAGGAAAAATAATCTTCTGGAGTGACTCCGCGTTTGGTCTGAGATTCCATGTTGCTGATTCCGATCAGACCAACCAGAAGGAGGAGGCTTGCTTGCGCGAACAACCGGTTTCGGCTCCGCATAGTGCCGCACACTCTAGCACACGAACATTACAATTCAACTAAACGCGGCCGTGCGAATTCGTGGGAGCGCGCTGCCAGTGGAACGCGATTGACTTTCGCCGACGTGACCACTAGCATCACCGCCCATCTTATGCCGTCCACTCCCACCAACAAACTTCTGCACAGCATAGGACGATGGAGTTTGACGGCGCTTGTCGTGAACATGGTGATTGGCAGCGGAATTTTCGGCCTGCCGTCGATCCTTGCTCGGCTTCTTGGAGAGTGGAGTCCGTGGGCCTACCTGGTAGCCGCCGTGGGAATTGGAGCCATTACGGCTTGTCTGGCTGAAGTCGGCTCGCAATTCAGCGAAGCTGGCGGTCCATATCTTTACGCCCGAGTAGCCTACGGCCGATTCGCCGGAATTCAAATCGCATGGCTTACCTGGCTGGTGAGGCTGACGTCCAGCGCGGCCAATGCGAACATTTTCGTCGAGTATCTGGGAGGTTTTTTCCCGGCAGCGCAGACTCGGTTGATTCGCGCCATAGTTCTTTGCTTGCTCATCGGTGGACTAGCTGCGGTGAACATTATCGGAGTGAGGGCTGGAGCCAACGTCAGCAGTTTTCTTGCCGTCGCGAAAATTCTTCCGCTTCTAGTTTTTATCGTTGCGGGATTAGCGCTGCTCCATGGGGCGGGCATACATTCGCCGAGCGCGCCGACGGTCGCGCCGGGAGCCAAAGAATGGCTGAACGCGGTTCTTCTAATCATCTTCGCCATGTCAGGCTTTGAAGCCGCATTGATCCCCATGGGAGAAGCTCGCAATGTCCGTCGGGATGTGCCCTTCGCTCTGTTCTTCTCCTTAATAATCTGTGTGGTTTTGTATATGTTGATTCAGGTGGTCGTTCTGCGATCCCTCGGAGTGGCGCCCGCCAGCGACCGGCCGCTCGCGGAGGCTGCACGCGTATTTCTCGGGCCGGTAGGAGCGACGATCATGCAGCTCGGTGCTCTCTTATCGGTCTACGGGAATTTGAGCTCCCAGATGCTCAATGTCCCGCGAATTACATTCGCGCTCGCCGAGCGGGGTGATTTCCCTCCGATATTTGCCAGTCTCAGCCGGAGATTCCGCACTCCTCATGTCTCCATCGCAACATTCGCCGTAATCGTATTCTTATTTGCGTTCGCCGGAACGTTTCGGAGCAACGCTGTGTTATCCGCGGTGGCCCGCCTTCTAACTTACGGCGTGGTCTGCCTGGCAGTAATGAAGCTCCGCGCGAAACAGCCGCACGCCGACGCCTTCCGCGTGCCGGCCGGAGTTGTGGTGAGCGGCATCGGCTTGATCTTTGTGCTAGCGCTGGTTACACAATTGGGAGTGAGGGAGATCGTCGCGATTGCCGCAGTGATGGTGGTGGCGCTGCTCAATTGGATCTGGGCGACCAGGAGCGAGCGTCTCGATGATCGGAGTGAAACGGGTCGAGAATGAAATCAAACGTGCGGTTGAATGGATCCAACCATCATTGAAGAAGGCTCCCAGTCTGCAAACCAAGAAGTTCAGTGCGTTAATTACCTGGCCTTATTCATTCTTTACTTCATTCCACTTGGTCATGAGGAGACCGAAAATGGGAGAGGATTGACGATCAATGAAACGCCGCAGCGAAGAAGATATTCGACTTTCCTCCCGGCCCTCGGCTATCCCGATCAAGTATTCTTGAACATTGAAACGGTTGCCATTTCTGGAATGAGATGCCGATCTGATTTTGGCGGCTCGCTCGTAGGTTCCATCGTTGAGAAGAAATCGGGTTTTGGCCGTGTCCGCGAAATAGGGAGCGAGCACCGAGGTGCAAATCTCCTCGCATAAGGCAGGATCCTTTAGCGGAAACATGATTTCGACACGCTCGTGGAAGTTTCGCGGCATCCAATCAGCGCTTCCCAGATAAATTTCCGGACGGCCTCCGTTCGCAATCGCAAAGACACGGCTGTGCTCCAAAAATCGCCCTACGATGCTGCGCACGCGAATCCGGCTGCTGATACCGCGAAGTCCCGGCCGCAGGGCGCAGGCTCCCCGAACGATCAATTCGATCTCCACCCCAGCTTGCGACGCCCGGTAAAGAGCCTGGATTATCCTTGGTTCAACGAGTGCGTTCATTTTCGCGATGATTGCGGCGGGCCGTCCGGCACGGGCATGCTTCGCTTCGCGTTCGATGAGGCCAATACAGTTTTTTAGAAGGTTAAGAGGCGCGACCGATAGCGGCCCGTATTGCGGCTGCTCCGAATAAGCGGTCAGGTAATTAAACACATGGTGGACGGCCTGAGTAATTTTCGGGTCTTTCGTTAACAGGCTCAGGTCGGTATAAAACCGCGCGGTTGATGGATTATAGTTGCCGGTCCCTAGATGGGCGTATCGCCGCGACTTGCCATCCTTATCTCGGCGAACCAGTAAGGCGAGTTTGCAATGCGTTTTCAGTCCCACAAGGCCGTAGTAAACCTGAACCCCGGCTTCCTGCAGACTCCGTGCCCAGCGAATATTGGAGGCCTCGTCAAAACGCGCTTTGAGTTCCACCACGACCGTGACTTCTTTTTTCGATGCTGCCTCCATCAACGCTCGAACGATCGGCGAGTCTTCGCTGGTTCGGTAAAGGGTCTGCTTGATCGAGAGCACATCGGGATCCTGCGCCGCACTCTGAATAAATCGAACCACCGTCGAGTACGAATCGTAGGGATGGTGCAGGAGCACGTCACGCTGCCTGAGCGTTTCGAACAATGCCGGGATTTCGTGCTTCACCGCGAGTTCGCGTGGTGTAAACGGTTGGAATTTCAATTCCGGCCGCGGCACCTGGTCGTAGAGGTTGTAGAGTCTGGACAAATTGATCGGCCCTTTGACTGGGAAAACCTGCCAGTTCGTCAGGCCGAAATTTGAACACAGCCGCTCGACGATTTCTGGATCGGCTCCGTCTTCAATCTCCAGTCGCACCGCAGCGCCTTTTCTTCGACGATGAAGCTGCGTATCCACTGAATCGAGGATGCTGCGCGACTCTTCTTCCGTCAGATACAGATTGCTGTTGCGAGTCACACGGAAGGGCACAGCCGAAAGGATCTGATATCCGTGATAGAGATGCCCGGCACGGGCATGGACGATATCGTGAAGGAAGGCGAACTCGATCGAATCCCCTTCGCTTGGCAAACGAAATAAGCGAGGAAGAGCTCGCGGCACGGTCACTACGCCGAGGTAGAGC
>Ga0075028_100000463_pt1 | contig 14753 bp, 20 predicted proteins | sample LitLauG_LLR_2014_FD_71390 | JGI IMG/M metagenome (GOLD analysis project Ga0075028, IMG submission 71390) | Freshwater sediment microbial communities from Pennsylvania, USA - Little Laurel Run_MetaG_LLR_2014 | ecosystem: Environmental > Aquatic > Freshwater > Creek > Sediment | place: USA... | reverse complement strand
ACGTACGGCCGAGCGCGCAGCGATCCGGCCCGGCCGCCGGCGATCGCCGGCGGCCGGCGGCGGCGCGCGTGGCAACCTGTACAAAAATCGCTCTGATTGTCGGTGCACCGTGGTAGACCCGGGCCCATGCCACTAAATCGAGAGTCAGCGGTCCGCGCGATCGCGTCCGCGCTGGTGTTTTCCGAACCGCCCGCCATGGCCAACCTCACGAAGGCACGCGCCGCCGCCGGCACCGTGCTGGACGCGCTGGTCGACATCGGCGCCGTGTCCGCCGAGCTGGACAACCGCGGCGCCGCCGGCCACAACGGCCACGCGCCGGCCGCTGACGTCGACCAGGACGAGCTACCGATACCTACCACCGTTGTTAGCCGGATCTAGGATCGGGTCCGCGGCCCGGCCGGTAACTGCCGCGGGGTTGGAAGAGGGCTGATGACCAGGCTGGATATCGCCATTGAGGCGGCGGCTGACGCGCTACTGGCTGTGTGTGCAGTCCAGACAGGGACAACCCGGTGAATGCCATTGAGAGAGCACTAGCCGCACTGAGCAGCGTCACTCGGCGCGCCGAACAGGAACAAGTGAGAGGCGGTGAACGTGCGTGACCGAACCGCTGTTCGCTGCGCTGCCCGGGCCGGCGGGCCCGCTGCGCCGGCTGCTGGACGCGAAGCTCGCCGACGTCGGCGACGCCGATCCGGTGCTGTCGCTGGTCGCGCAGTCGCTCGCGGACCGGATCGACTGGGCGATCGGCGGCCGCCAGTACCGCGGGTTCGTGATGATCACGGCCGAGTTTCGGGCGGCGTACCGGGAGCTGGTCCCGACCGTGGTCGCGGACGACGCATTCGAGCAACTGATCGCCGAGATCGCCGCCGGCGATGACACTGTCGCACGCGGCGGCGCCGCCGTCGCCGGCGCCGAGGTACGCAACACCGCGTGACCGGTCGCGGCCGACGTTCGGGCCGCGGCTGGCGCGGCTGTCCCGGGCGGTGCTCGGCCGGGAGCTGATGCCGTGGCAGCGCACCGCGTCCGACCTGCTGAACGAGCACAACGGCGCCGGCGTCCGGACCCGGCCGTTCGTGATCGTCACGATCCAGCGCCAGGCCGGAAAGACGACGTGGCTGCTGGCCGAGGCGCTAGAGCGGTGCCTGTTCGGCGGCCCGTTCCGCCGGGTTTGGTACACGGCGCAAAACGGCCAGTACGCCCGGGAGAAATGGGGCGAGCTGGTCGCCGAGCTGACCGGCCCGGGCGCACCGCTGCGCGGCCGGATCGAAATCAAGCTGAGCAACGGCACCGAGCGGCTGGTCTTCCCGAACGGGTCGACGTTCCGCCCGTTCCCGCCGACCAAAGACGCGCTCCATTCCATGCAATCCGACCTGGTGATCGTTGACGAGGCATGGAAACACGACGCGATCCGCGGCGCCGAGCTGCTGCAGGCGATCGGCCCGACGCAGGCGACCCGGCCCGGCGCGCAGATCGTGATCGTGTCGACCGCCGGCACCGACGATTCCACGTTCCTGCGGCCGCTGGTCGTCCGCGGCCGCGCCGGCGACCCGGCCGTGACGTACCTGGAATGGGCGATCGGCGACGACGTCGACCCCATGGACATCGACGCCGTGGCGGCCGCGCATCCGGCGATCGGCCGGACCATCGACCGTCAATTCCTGGTCGACCAGGCGGCCATCCTGGTGGACAAGCCCGGCGAGTTCGCCCGGGCGTACGGGAACCGCTGGACGGCGACGCTGGAACAGGTGATCCCGGCGCTGGACTGGGCCGCTATCCGTCACCGTGACGGAACGCCGGCCGTGGGTATCCCGCCGGCACTGGGCGCCGACGTCGCGGTCGACCGCACGGCCGCCGCTATCGTGGCGTGCTGGCCGGACGACCACGGGTTCCCGACGCTGGAACAGGTCCAGTACGGCGCCGGCGCCGAGTGGGTCGCCGGCCGGCTACGGGAGTTGCACGCCGCGCACGGGTCGACGGTCGTGCTGGACGGCGGCACCGGGCCGACGTCGACCGTGGTCGACGCGCTGCGCGACAAATCCGGCGATCTGCCGGACTGGGTCCGCGCGCTGACGCCGCGGGAACTGTCGACGGCGTGCGCGCAATCGCTGGACGCGATCGGCGACCGGACGATCCGCCAGCGCGGGAACGCCGAGCTGGACGCCGCGGTCAAGGCGGCCGCCAAGCGCACCATGGGCGACGGCTGGGTCTGGTCCCGGCGGACGCCGACCATCGACGTCTCGCCGCTGATCGCCGGCGCGTGCGCGCTGTACGGCGACCGGCACCGGCCGCCGGCGCCCGTCCGGCCGGTCGTGTACGCCGGCTGACCCGCAACCGCTGGTTGCGCCGGGCTCCGAGCCGGGATCACACCGGTGTGATTCACCATGCCGGGTTTGTCGGTGTCCCGTGGTTGGGTCGTTCTGTGCGGCGAATCTCCCGGGTTGACTGCGGTTACGCATCGTTCCTGCCGTTGTGTCCGGACTGCACGTGGCGCGGTCTGCCACGCGCCAGCCGGACGGCGGCGGCCGAGGTCGCCGACCGGCACGCGGTGACCGTGCACGGCGATCGGCGGGCCCGGGACGCGGCGACGCTGCGCGACCGCCGGCTGGTGACGTCGTCGTGATCGGCGGCGGCTGGTTGGGTCTGGGCCGGACGGCGTCGCTGGCCATGTCGGTGCAATCGCTGGCGCCGTTGTCGCCGTGGTCGGACGATTCGTTCCTGGAACGTGTTGTCGTGCCGGACATCTGGCCGGACGCCGTGCCGCGGCCGATGTCCCGCGGCGAGGCCATGCAAGTGCCGGCCGTGTCCCGGTCGCGTCACCTGATCTGCGCCACGATCGCCGCGCTGCCGCTGGTCGTGCTGCGCGGCGACCAACCGATCCCGGACCAGCCCTACTGGTGCTACGGCACCGATGGCCAGCTCGGCGACCTGGACGACGACGCCCGGATTCGGTACGGGCTGTTCACCGGGCAGTCGCCCTTCGCCCGGATGCTGGCGACGGCCGACGACCTGCTGTTCTGCGGCTGGTGCCTGTGGCTGGTGACGTTGCGGGACGCGAACGGCCGGCCGCTGCGCGCCGTCCGGGTGCCCTATGACTGCTGGTGGGTCGACGCCGATGGTCACCTGGTCGACCAGGACGGGCAGACGTTCGACGCCGGCGCCGTGATCCTGATCCAAGGCCCGCACGAAGGCGTGCTCTCGTTCGGCGCTAGCACCATCCGGGCCGCCGGCGACCTGGAACGCACCGCGGCCGACGTCGCCCGCACGCCGTTCCGGATCGGTCTTCACCAGACCAGCGAAATCACGCTGTCCCCCGATGAACGTCGGGACCTGGTCGCCGAGACGCGCCGCGCACTGGCCGATAACCAGGGAATCCTGTTCACGAACTCGGCGGTCGAGGTGGCCGAATATCGGCTCGATTCGTCCGAGCTGCTGGTCGGCGGCCGGCAGGCGGCCGCGCTGGACGTCGCCCGCCATATGAACCTGCCAGGCGCCATGATCGACGCCGAACCGACCGGGTCGACGCTTGCCTACTCCAATCCCGAGTCCAGAAATCAACAATGGCTCGATTACGGGCTGTCGTCCTACCTGGACGCGATCGGCGCGGCGCTGAGTATGGACCCGGTCGTCCCGGCCGGGCAGCGCACGGCGTTCGATACGTCCAGTCTCACAACCTCTCTTGCGCCGAGCACCGGCGCGCCAACCGCAGACTAAGGGAGCAACCATGCCAGCAACCAGCATCAGGCGCCGGATCGCGCTGATCGAGTGCGACCGGCACCGGCGTATCCGGCTCGTAGCGTCCGACGCCGTGGTCGAGGCAGCGGCGGCCGGCGCGCCGGCCACGAACCGCACGCTGCGCGGGCTGGCGCTGCCCTACGCCGCGGACGGCCGGACCAGCGCCGGCCGGGTCCGGGCGTCCGCCGGCGTCGTCCGCTGGCCGGCCGATCTGCGCCGCGTCAAGGTGTTCAGCGGGCACGACCGTTCCCGGCCGGTGGGCTACGTCACGACGTTGACCGAGACGAACGACGGTCTGGTCGCCGAGCTGCACATCGCCGGCACGCCGGACGGCGACGCCGCGCTGCTGGAAGCTCGAGAGGGCACCCGGGACGCGATGTCCGTGGAGCTGGAGGATGTCGAACTGGACGACGACGGCGAGCTGTTGGCCGCCGAGCTGGTCGCTATCGCGCTGGTCCCGCTGCCGGCGTTTTCCGACGCCCGGATCGCCGCCGCGCGCGACGACGACGACGACGACGACCAGGACCAGCCGCCCGCGTCCGCCCCCCCGGCCGCCGGCGGCACCCGGCGGCCGGCGACCCGGGCGGCTCGGGCGCCGGCCGCACTGACCGCCAGCCGCCGGCGGCCGCAATCGCTGACCACCGAACAGGCGGCCGCGCAGCTGGCCGCGCAATTCGTCAGCGGCGGCCGCGACGCCGCGGCGTTGAACGCCGCGCTGGCCAACATCACGCCGACGTCGACCGGGTCGGCCGCGACGAATCCCGTGCAATGGCTCGGCGAACTCTGGACGCCCGAGCTGGTCCGGATGAACTGGGCGCAGTCGATCAGCTCGGCCACGCTCACCGGGATGCGGTTGACCGGCTGGAAGCGCACGCCGCCCGGCCCGGTCATTTCGCCGTATGCCGGCGACAAGGCGCAGATTCCGACCGATGGCAATCTTGGCTTCGGCCCGGTGAACCTGGTCGCGTCCCGGATGGCGGTCGGCGCCGATTTCGACCGTATCTGGCTCGATTTCGGCGACGAATCCGTGATCAACACGTGGTTGCGGCTGGTCACGCAGGACTACGCCAAGAAACTTGACGCCGCGATCGGCGCGGAGATTCTCGCCGAGGCGACGAACGGCGGCACGGCCGGCACGGCGATCGCCGCGATCCAGTCCGCGGCGAAAACGCTGCGCACCGCCGGCGCGTCGGTCAACTGGATCGCGCTGGCCGCCGACGTGATGGCCGAGTATCTGGAGATCCCGACCGCCGAGGCGCCGTGGTGGCTGGCGTCCAGCTCCAATGTCGATCTGTCCGGCGAATCGGCCAGCGTCAACAATCTGCGCGTTTTCGAGTCGCCGGCGCTGCCGCTGGGCACCGTGACGGCCGGCGACCGGCGGGCGGCGACGCAGTACACGCCGAGCGGCGACCCGTTTAAGGTGCGCGCGGTCGACGTCGCGGACGGCGGCATCGACGTCGGTGTATTCGGGTATCACGCCGAGCTGGTGAACGACCCGCTGGGCATCGTCACCGTGACCGTGGCGACCGTTCCCTAACCGCCGATGCCGACCTATGCGCCCGTCTGGATCGACGTCGCCGACGTCAAAGAACAGTTGCGTTTGCAAGCTGCCGACACGGCCGATGACGACCTGGTGACCCGGTGCGCGGCCGCGGTCGAACCGCAGGTGCAGCGGGCCCGGCCCGACCAGCTCGCCGAGGCGACGCCGGCCGGCCGGGACGCACGCGGCCGGATCACCGCGGCGGTCGCCGCCGGCTACTACCCGGACGCCGAGGTCTACCAGGCGGCCGTGATGCTGGCGGCGCGGCTGGTCCGCCGGCGCAACTCGCCGGCCGGCGTCGAAACGTTCGGCGAATCCGTCACGTATGTGTCGCGGTACGACCCTGAGATCGCCCGGGCGCTGCGCACCGGGTTATGGGCGCTGCCCGGTGTCGGGTGAACGTCGCCGACGCCGTCCAGGGTGTTGTCGACCGGCTGCTGGCGGCCGGTATCCGGGCGACCCTGGACGAGCGGGACATCAACCCGCCGTGCGTGTTTGTCGCGCCGCCGGCGATCAGTTGGCGGTTCGCCCGCAACGATTTCGACGCCGAGCTGGTGATCTGGTGCGTCACCGGCGCCGCCGGCCGCAACGTCGACCTGGTCAATCTCGGCGAGCTGCTGGACGACGTCACCGCGGCGCTGCAATTCGCCGCCGTCCGCGCCGAACCGGCGAATCTGCTGGTGCCGGACCAGGCGGCGCCGCTGCCGGCGTACCGGCTCACCTGGACCGAACGTGTTCGCCAACCAAAGATCAACCCGCTAAAGGAGTAGCCATGCCTGTACTAGGCCCGGGCACGCTGAAAATCGGCGCGACCGGCACAGAAATCGACGTCTCATGCCTGGTCAACGGCGCCCGGATCACGCCGACCAAAAACGAGGGCGACGAAACGCAGAAGCTATGCGGCACAAAGGTTCCCGGGTCGATCACCTACACGGCCAAGCTGTCCGGGAACCTGGACATCGACCCGGACGACGGCGCCGCCGGGCTGTTCGCGATGTCGTGGGCGCAGCCGGGCAGCGAACAGGATTTCGAGTTTGTGCCGAACACGGCCGAGGGCACCATGGCGGCCGGGACGCTGATCCTGGACCCGCTCGATTTCGGCGCCGATAAGTACGGCGACACGCTGACCAGCGATTTCGAGTTCACCATCAGCGGTGACGTCACCTACACCTACGCCGGCGGCACAACGGCCGTGATGCGGATCGGCACGCCGATCCAGCGGCCCAAGATTCCGCTGCCGGCGGCAAAGTGAGCGCCGGCACGGTCGAGCTGGTCGGCGGCCCGCAATTCGCCCGGACCATGCACGCGCTGGCCGACGACCTACAGAACCTCACGGCGGCGCACCAGGCGGCCGGCGCCGAGGTCGCCCGGGCGGCCGCCGCCCGGGCCCGCCGGAAAACTGGTGCGCTGGCCGCGTCGTTCGGGCCGGTCGTGTCCGCCGGCGGCGTGGCGATCAGCTCGCCGCTGCGCTATGCCGGCGTCCAGGAGTTCGGTTGGTCCCGGCACGGCATCACGCCATCGCTGGCGCTGACGTCGGCGCTGGACGACTCGGCGACCCGGGTCGAATCCATCTACACGGCCGCGGTAACCGCCGCGGTCGGTCAAGTGAGAGGCATGTGAAACCATGGCGCAACCGCGCAATCTGGCGCCGGTGCCGGCCGACGTCGAGCTACCGGACGGACCGTTCGACGTGCCGATCGACGACAACGCTTTGCCGCTGCCGCGTACCCGGGTGTGGCCGGCCGAGGGGCCGCCGTACGTCGTCCAGATTTACGGGTCCGACATCATCAATTACGAAGAGACGGCGGCGAAACACCGCTGGCCGCCGGTCAAGGACGGCGGCGTCATGCTGGCCTACTACCTCGCGTGGCGCGCGTCGTCGCGGGAAGGTCGCACAGACGCATCGTGGGAGACATTCAAGGCGACAACCCGATTCGTCAAGGACGTCACAGAACCCGGCGACGTCGCGCACCCTACCCGGCCGGGAGTCGATCCCGGCTGATCGTGGAGATCGCGGTCGCGACGTCGACCGCGCCGGCGCAATGGCGCGACGAAACCGATCACGTGCTGGCGACCGTGGTCGACGTGCTCGCCGACCAGGCGGACGCGATACGCAAGGCGAGGCGGTGAAGCATGGCAGGAATCGAGCTGCTGGTCCGGATCGCGGTCGACGCCGCCCGGGCCGGCGCCGACATCGACCGCGCCGCCAGCTCGGCCGAGCGGTTTAAATCGGGCGTCGAAACGCTCGCAGTGCCGGCCACGATCGCCGCCGCCGGCGTGGTCGCGTTCGGCAAATCGGCCATCGACGCGGCCAGCTCGGCGCAGCAATCGGTCGGCGCGGTCAATTCGGTGTTCGGCGAATCGGCCGGCGTGATCAACGGGTGGGCCGCGGCCGCCGCCGACGCCGCCGGGTTGTCCGAGTCCAGTTATCAGCAGATGGCGGCCGGGATCGGCGCGCAGCTACAGAATCTCGGTGTCGACCAGGCGACCGCGGCCAGTCAGACCGGCGACCTGATCACCATGGGCGCCGACCTTGCCGCGACGTTCGGCGGCTCGACCGCCGACGCGGTGAACGCGCTGGGCTCGGCGCTGCGCGGCGAGGCGGACCCGGCCGAGCGGTACGGGCTGGCGCTCTCGCAAACCGCGGTCAACGCGAAAATGGCGGCCGATGGCACGTCCGGGCTGACCGGCGAGGCGGCGACCGCGGCGAAGGCGCAAGCCGTGTTGGCGCTGGCGACCGAACAGTCGGCGAAATCGGCCGGCACGTTCGCCCGGGAATCCGACACGGCCGAGGGCGCCGCCGCCCGGGCCGCGGCGACCAACGAAAACGCCGCCGCCGCAATCGGTCAAGGGCTGCTGCCGGCATACACGGCGCTGCAAGGCGTGTTGAAATCGGTCGGCGAGTTCATGCAAGAGAATTCGACGCTGGTGCTGGTGCTCGCCGGCGTGATCGGCGGGCTGGCCGCCGCGGTGCTGCTGGTGAACGCCGCGCTGGCCGTGGCGTCCGCGGCGACCGCTGCCTGGACCGCAATCCAGTCGATCGCGTCCGGCGTGTCGACCGGGTTCACCGCCGTGATGGGCGCGCTGAACGCCGTGATGGCGGCCAACCCGGTGCTGCTGGTCGTGCTCGCCGTCGCGGCGCTGGTCGCCGGAATCATCCTGCTGTGGAACAACTGTGAAGCCTTCCGCAACTTTGTGATGGGCATGTGGGAAGCGATCGCCGGCGCGGCGACGGCTGCCTGGTCGGCGATCAGCTCGGCCGCGGCGACCGCGTGGAACGCGATTAGCTCGCTGGTCGGGTCGGTCGTGTCGGCGATCAGCTCGGCGATCAGCTCGGCCGGCGACACGATCCGGAATGTCTGGTCGGCGATCGGGTCGGCCGCGGCGTCGGTCTGGAATTCGATTAGCTCGCTGGTCGCGTCGGTCGTGTCCGGGATCGCCGCCGTCGTGTCCGGCATCGTCGGCGGCATCGTGTCCGCGTGGAATTCGATCCGCTCGGCCGGCGAGAGTGCTTGGCAAGCACTGAGTTCGATCGCGTCCAGCGTGACAAGCGCGATCAGCGGGTTTGTTTCGAGCATGTCGGCGGCGATTCAATCGGTCTTCGACACGATCCGCTCGGCCGGCCAGGCGATCTGGGGTCCGATCCAGTCGGCGGCGTCCGCGGCGCTCGGCGCGATCATGGGAATCATCAACAACGTGAAAGGCGCGATCGACGCCGTGATCGGCGGGATTCAATCGGCGATGTCGTTCGTATCCGGGTTGTGGGACAAGATCACCGGCGCCAGCAACGCCGCGGCGGCCATCCCGGCCGTCGCGTCGGCGGCGGCCGGCCCGGTCGTCGCCGCGGCGTCGCCGTCGCTGGCGCGGGCCGGGCTGCTGGCCGCGCCGCGCTCGGCCGGCACCGGCTCGGCCGGCGGCGTCTCCATCGTGGTCAACGGCGCGCTGGACCCGGACGCCGTCGCCCGGCAGATCGAATCACTGCTGCGCGGCCGCGGCCGCCGATCCGGCCCGGTGATCGTGTGACCGCCCCCCCGGTGTCGGCGCCGCCGTCGTGCGTGCTCTGGATCGACGGCGTCCGCTACGCGGACGGGCAGCCGGCCGAGCTGGCCGCCGACCCGGTCGCGTTGACCGGGCTCACCGTGTCGTGGGGCCGGGACACGACCATCGATCAGCCGTCGCCGGCGTCGTGCGCGTTCACGGTGCTGGACCGGCCCGGCGGCGCCCGGTTCACCAGCCGGCTACGGATCGGCGCCCGGGTCCAGGTGCGCGCCGACGCCGTGATTTACCCGGATCCAACGATCCCGATTGTCGCCGACCCGGGATTCGAGGCGGCGCCGGTCGGGTCGACGCCGTCGGTCATCACCAGCAACGCCGCCGCCGTCCGGGTCACGACGGCCGTCGCGCACGCCGGCGCCCGGTCGGTGCGGATCGACCCGGCCGACGCCGGCCGGCTGGTCCGGGTGATCTTCCCGCCGGCGCCGTTGTCGGCCGCACACGACCCGGCGGCGTGGGACGCGGTGCCGCGGACGCTGCCCGGTCAATCGTGGGCCTACGGCGCCGCTGTGCGGGTCGCTGCGGCGCTGGCGCCGGTCGCCCGGGCGCAGGTGCACCCGGTGACGTTCACGCAGCCATGGGCCGGCACCGAGCGGGTCTTGACAGACACGGCGCTGCCCGGCGCGCCGGCCGCCGGCTGGTCGACGCACGCCGGCCGGGTCACGCCGGCCGCCGGCGTCTGGCTCGGCATCGCGGTCGACGTGTTCCCCACCGGGCCGGCGTGGGACGACGTCGACCCGGCGCTGGCGTGGGACCAGGTCGACCCGGCGCTGGCGTGGGATGAGCTGGCCGCGACCTACGTCGATGACCTGGTGCTGCTGGCGCCGGCCGCCGGCGCCGCCCGGGCCGGCGAGGTGTTCACCGGCCGGCTGACTGACCTTGACGCGCAATGGGACGCCGGCCGCGGCGGGACGCTGGTCAAGTGCACCGCGCAGGACGACACGGCCGAGCTGGCGAACCGCTACGTTGGCGCGCAACCCTGGACGGCCGAGTCGCTGGGCGTGCGGTTCGGGCGCATCCTGACCGCCGCCGGCCAGCAGATGCAGTACACGGTCGACCCGGGCCCGGCGGCGCTGCCGGTGACGTATCGCGACGTCGATAACCAGCCGGCGACGGGGCTGCTGGCCGAGCTGGCGCAGTCGGCCGCCGGCGTGCTCTGGTCGGCGACGTCGCTCACGACCGGCCCGTATCTGCGGCTGGAGGACGTGAACGCGCGGCCGGCGCTGCTGAAACTGGTCCGCGGGCCCGACCTGGTGATCCGGATCGTGCCGGCGACCGCCGGCGTTCCCGGGTCGGTCACCGTGTCCGCGTGCGACGTGCTGCTGGACCCGGTGCACTGGGAACAGGACGTCGCCGACGTCTCGACCCGGGTCGCCGTGGGCTGGAAGGACCAGACGCCGGACCCGGTGAAGCCGGTCGACAAAACGGTGACCGTGGTCAATGCGGCGGCCGAGGCGGCGACCGGGCAGCGCCGGGTGCAGGTCTCGACGCAACTGTCGACCGCCGCCGCCGCGCAGTCCGTCGCCGACGCGCTGCTGGGCCGGCTGTCCGCCGGCGGCTGGCGTATCCGCGGGCTGACCTACCGGGTCGAGCTGGCGGACCCGTTGTCGCCGGCCGGGATCGCGCTGGTGATGACGATCCTGGACGCGACGACCCGGATCGGGTTGCCGATCCTGTTGACAGACGTCCCGGCGTGGTCGCCGGCGCCGACCCGGGCCGACGTGCCGCTGTACCTGGAGGGCGCCCGGCTGTCCAACACGGCCGGCGCGTGGTTGCTGGAACTGATCACCAGCGCCGCCGCCGCGCAGGGCGCCGGCGCGATTCAATGGGACCAGCTCGACCCGGCGTGGCAATGGGACCAGGTCGACCCGGCGATCAGTTGGAACGACCTACGCGGCGTCGGACTCTAGGGAAGGCAACCATGGCAACCACTCCGAAGGGTGCGCCGTACCCGGCCGGCACCGACAAGCTGGTCGACGGCGACGACGCGATACACGCGCTGGCGACCTGGATCGTGGAAGGGTCGCTGCTGAAATGGGGACGCATCGACCGGACGGTCGAGGCCAACGGATTCGTGCGGCTCAGCAATGCCGAATCGTTTTTCGACGGCGTCAAGGCATCCGCCATAATCGCCATGGGACTTAATGACACAATGTCGCCGAAATGGGATGGAACCTGGGACAACGGCGGGTGCCTGCTGAAAGTGTTCGGGAAGGGCGGGAATCAAAGCGCGCCATACACCGGCGGCGACAACGTCGCGATCTATTACCTGTGCATTCGATAACGGAAGGGTGAAACAATGGCGTACGCCGATAGTGCCGCGCTGGCAAGCGATCCCGAGTTCATCGGCCGCGTGAATGCGTGCGTGACGACCGAGGCAGCACCGAAACAGACACCGTTCGCCGAACAGATTATGACGTCGTGGGGCTGGGGCGGCACGGTGTTTATGCCGTTCCTGGTCGCGTCGCCCGGGTTCGATAAACCGGGTGATCAGATCACCGATGGTGACCTGTTGTCGGCGGTCCAGGCGAACTGGGCCCGGGCCGAACAGAGCTACCCGTGACCGGCGCCGGCGACGTGAATCCGTTTTCGCTGCTGGTCGGGTTACGCCGGGAACGCCGCGGCGAGTTCCCGGCGCATGACGACGTGCCGCGGCCGTTGCTGACCGCCGACCAGGCGGCCCGGATCGCCCGGGACCGGCTCGACCAGTGGCGGCGCGATCATGGCCACTAGCTATAACGGGTGGCCGGCCAGCCCGGACAAAAACGAAATCGGGGTCGAGACGTTCGGCGACGCCGCCGGGTTCCCGTTCCCGGGCGGCGTCAAGGCCTGCGACGTCGCGACCGTGCTTGGCTACGTCGCCACGCAGCTACACACCAGGGTCGAGCCGTGCGTGTCCGGCTGGTGCTGGGGCTACACGTATAAGGCGAACGTGAACAATCCGTCGCAGCTGTCCTGTCATGCCAGCGGCACGGCGATCGACTGGAATGCACCGGATCACCCGAACGGGTCGTCGCACACGTTCACCGACGACCAGGTCGGCACGATTTACACGATCCTGGATGAGGTCGCCGGCGCCGTGTCCTGGTTGCAGGGTTATGACGAGATGCATTTCGAGATATGCGTCGGCGCCGGCGATCTTGCCGCCGTCGCGGCGTCGCTGCCCGGCGGCGGCGGCGTCCCACCACCGACAGGAGACTGGTTCGATATGGCAACCGAGGATGATCTACGGCGCGTCGTCGCCGAGGAGCTGGACAACCGCGGGCTCAACGGGACGGGCATCAATGACGTGGTGGCGAACGTGCTGCGCGCGCCGGAATTCAACCTAGAGGCCGGCCCAAGGTTTGAAGACACATTCCGGGCGGTGACCGATGTCCTGCACGCACCAGAGTTCGATCTAGGCGCGACCCGGCGGGACACGGCCGCAACAAAGGCCGACACCACCGAGCTGCTGGCGCGGTAACCCGCCGCCGGGCCTGTTTGCCACGCTCAAAAACCGGGCGGCGCGGGCGGGCCGGGCCGCCACAGGGGCGCCACCAGGCGCCATCGCCGGCCGGCGAGCAGCAGCAGCAGCAGCGCGGCGGCGAGCAGCAGCAGCGCGCCGCAGCGGCGCCCGGTCGGCTCGGCGGCGCTCACGCTGCGCCGCCGAACCGCTGCCGGGCTGCCTGCCGGCTGACGCCGAGCACGCCGGCGATTTCGGTCCAGGACAACCCCGGGTGCTCGGCCGTGCCGTCGTGCAATGCCCGGGCGCCGTCGTTGATCGCCGCGTCGAGCTCGGCGCGCAGCGCCACCAGGTCGGCGAGATCTTCAGCGTTCCCGGCCGCAACGCGCTTGCGGTGCGCTCTGATCATGCGTCGCATCATGCCGCAGAATTCGGCCGTTTCAACGGTCCGCCGGGCCCGGGCCGGCGTCGCCGCCGTCACCGGGCACCCTTGACGCCGCTCACGGCGAGCGCCGCGTCCCACTCGCACCGGGCGGCGTCGCTGATCGCCAGCCCACGGGAGTACGGCTCGACCTGGAACGACCAGCGCGTCGTGTTGTGCGGCGTATCGGCGGCCGTGAAATGGCCGGCCGGGAACGACATCGAATCGACCCGGTACGTCCGTCCGCTGCGCCGATTCCTGGCCGTGAACATTTCGTGTCCCATTGCTTGCCTAGCCTCTCGCGGGCCCACCGTGGGCCCCTCACCTGACAATCTACCTTGTCGGCGGTCCTTTGACAACCCAACCTTGTCACAGAACTGCGACCCGTGGTCACCCCTGGTCCGCGGCTGCAAACCCGGGTTGTCAGCCGCAGATCGGCCGCCCCGTATACCCGTGGGATGACGCCCGGCGTATACCCGTGGGCCTACCACTAACGGTCCAGTCCCCTCACCCGGACGACCTGTAACGCTGACTGTTCGCTCCGGCGAATTACACCGCTGTTACTCGCATCGGGCGAAATCGGAACGTGACGGTAGGTAATCGGTCCCGGGTTGCCCTAACGTCGCCCGGGATGACCCCGGACCGCTGGACTATTCGTCGCCGCCATCCTCGCCGGCTCGGCCGCCGGGCTCTGCTGTTCGGGGCTGCTGTGGGCCCCGGCCAGATGAGAGAGGGGGGCCCGACCGTACGGCGTGGCTTCGCCGCCAGCGATGTTCTGCGCCGTACGGTCGGGCGTGCCGGCGTCGGGTTCAGGCCCGCGGCGGCTGACCGCAGGACAGTTGCGGCCGCTGCCCACCATACGGGGCGCCGGCTGCCTGAACAGGCAGGAAACACGTTGTGACAATCATCGTCGCCGAGAAAATCACCCGTGCGCCGGCCGGCGAGTGGGCGCCGCCGGTGCCACGCGCGATCCGGGAAGCGTTGCGCAGCAACAGTGACGCGCTGGCGCTATGGATTGAGGCGCAGAGCAAACCGGCCGGCTGGTCAATGGGCACCCGGGAACGGATGGCCGACGCGATGGGCTGGACCCGCTACCGGATACGCCGGGCGATCGGCGGTCTGCGCGCCGCTGGTCTGTACCTGGTCGACCGGGTCCAGGACGCCGGCGGCCGCTGGTCGACGGCGTGCCGATTCGTCGCGAATCTGCCATCGTTGCAGGTCGGACCGAAGGCAGGATTACCGGACGCCGGAATCCCGGCCGCTATTCCACTCTCAACAGAAAGTAAGAGAGCGGCGCCGCACCTGCCGGCGACGTGCTTACGTGAGGCGGCCGGGCTGCCGTGCCGCGACTGCGCGAAATACGTTGCCGCGCAACGTATCTGGAAGTGGCCGGCGGCGCCGGCGACGTCCCCGGCCGCACGGCCGGTCGGCGACGTGCTCGCCGCCGAGCGCCGCCCGGCCCGGGACGTCGCCGCCCGGGTCGAGTGCGAGCACGGCCGGCGCCGGGTCGCCTGCCTGGCGTGCGTGCTGGCCGGCTGAATGTCGGTGCCCGGTGCTATGCCGGGCAC
>Ga0075028_100000461_pt1 | contig 14814 bp, 9 predicted proteins | sample LitLauG_LLR_2014_FD_71390 | JGI IMG/M metagenome (GOLD analysis project Ga0075028, IMG submission 71390) | Freshwater sediment microbial communities from Pennsylvania, USA - Little Laurel Run_MetaG_LLR_2014 | ecosystem: Environmental > Aquatic > Freshwater > Creek > Sediment | place: USA... | reverse complement strand
TAAGAATCCCGCCCTGCCCGTCGAAGCCCGAGTTCGGGATTTGCTCCCGCGCATGTCCATGGAGGAAAAGATCGCCCAGTTGCAGGGGACTTGGCAGAATCGTCAGCAAGTACCTCCGGAGCTGCAAGACAAGATGTTTGTCGGATTCAAAGGCGAATTCGTCCCGCAAAACGCCGCCGTCACGCTGAAGTATGGTTTGGGGCAGATGTCTCGACCGAGCGAGAACCGCGGTCCACCTGAGCTATACCCGCTTCGAATATGCAAAACCGACCGTCCAACCCGCAATTATTCATGCAGGTCAATCCGCGAAGGTGAAGGTAACGGTGCGGAACACTGGAGAGCGGGCTGGCGATGAGGTGGTTCAACTTTACATTCGTGATGAAGTGAGTTCCGTGACTCGGCCAGTGAAAGAGCTGCGAGACTTCAGGAGAATCACACTCAAGGCAGGGGAATCCCGTACGGAAGAGTTCGTCATCGGGCCGGAGAAGCTCTCGTTTCTCAATCACCAGATGAAGCGGGTGGTCGAGCCCGGGCGTTTCCAAATCATGGTTGGGACGAGTTCTGCGAATCTGCAGTCTGTGCCGCTTGATGTAGCCGAGTAGAATCCGCGCAGACAAAACGTGAGTTTGAGACGAGTCTAAAAAGGAACCGCGGTTAGGCCATGAAGAAGCGCGCAGGAATTCAAGAGGTCGCGGCGGCTGCCGGTGTGTCGATCGGTACCGTGGACCGTGCGCTGCACGGGCGCGCCGGAATCAGCGAGCAAACTCGGGCGCGCGTCATGAAAGCCGCAAGTCGGCTCGGGTATGAGCCCAACCTCGCTGCGCGGGCCCTCTCCTCCCGCAAGTCGCGGATACGCATCGCCATTTGCGTACCCAAAGAAATCCGTTTTTTCTATGACCAGCTTTGGGCGGGTGTCTACGACGAGGCCAGACGCTGGACTGATTTTGGCGTGGAGTTTCTCTACCGGCCGGTCAGTGAACTGGGGGCCGGAGAGCAGCAAATGTTCAGGGAAATTCTCCAGGAAGGCGTGGACGGGATTGTTCTGACTCCAGGTCACCCGGAATACCTGAGTTTGCTAATTACGAATGCCGAATCGCAGGGCGTGCGAGTGATCTGCGTGTCCACGGATGCGACGGCCAGCAAGCGATCGGGCATTGTGTGTGTCGATCCGTTATTAAACGGAGCTATTGCGGGCGAACTCATGGGTAAGTTTGTGTCCCCCGGGTCCGCAGTGGCTGCGGTTACGGGCATGTTGTCTACGGAAGACCACGCGAGAAAGACGGAAGGATTTACCCGGGCGTTTTTTCAGACCTGTGCCAACGGCGCCATGGTCGGGGTGGTAGAGGCGCACGAGAATAAAGACGAGAGTTACGAGCGCACCAGGCAACTCATGGAAAGATTTCCGGACTTAGCAGGGATTTACGTGAACACCGTAAACTGCCTGCCCGTATGCGAAGCTCTGGCCGCATGCGGCAGAACTGGCAAGACGCGGCTTATCACGACCGATCTTTTTCTGGAGATGGTTCCCTACCTGAAGCAGGGGGCCATTTCGGCATCGATCTATCAACACCCCTACCAGCAGGGCCAGTTGGCGGTAGCAGAGATGGCGGAGCATCTGGTGCGGGGCGTTCCCATCCCTGCGCAACGGCACATCAACCCCGGAGTTGTGCTCTCGTCCAATCTCCACCTATTTCGAGAGGCCAATGGCACTCCAGAGGCCTAGCCCAAGTTGCCTCTAGCGCACTCCCAGGAGCAGATCCACCGTAAGCTGGTCGAGTCGCTCATAGGGAAGTGCTTTCTTCACGATCTTGTCCTTATCGAAAACCGTGTCGAGCAGGGATGATGCGTTCTTCTTGGAGAACTTGCCGGCAGTAATGCCCGTGCTATCTGCCTGAATCTTTTTGAGAATCGCCTGAATCTCCTTGTCGGCGTTCCACTGTTTCGCTTTCTCCTGCAACACGAGATAGGTGCGCATACAGCCTCTGGCAAAATCCCTCACGCCGTCGTAGTTTTCAGTGCGGTAGGCATGAGCATCGAAGTGCCGGGGACCGGGGTAGCCCACGTCCTCCAGGAACTTCACCAGCCAAAAGGCCGACTTCAGGCTGTGAGAGCCGAAGCGGTAGTCTTGGTCGTAACGCCCGGGGGCTTGATCGTTTAGGTCAATGTGAAAGAGTTTTCCGGCCTCCCATGCCTGGGCAACGCCATGCAGGAAGTTCAGTCCCGCCATCTGCTCGTGAGCGAACTCGGGATTCACGCCTACCATATCGGGGTGATCCAGAGTGGGGATCAAGCCCAAATAGTGTCCGGTCGTCGAGAAGTAAATATCCCCGCGCGGTTCGTTTGGCTTCGCTTCCAACGCAAACTTGTAACCATACTTCTTGTCGATGTTGTATTCGCAGAGGTAGTTGAGTGCCTCACGCATGCGTTTCACGGCGATATCGGCGCGGCGGCAGGCATCGGTTTCCACACCTTCGCGTCCACCCCATAAAACAAAAATTTTGGCCCCCAGCTCAGCTCCGAGGTCCATGGCGCGCATGGTTTTTTGCACGGCGTAGCTGCGCACATCCGGGTCGTTAGCTGTAAAGGCGCCGTCGCGAAAAATGGGATGGAAGAACAGGGACACTGTCGCCATGGGCACAACGATCTTGTTCCGTTCACAGGCCTTCTGGAAATCGCGGACGATTTTGTCGCGCTGCGCGGGTGCTGCGTCAATCGGAACTAGATCGTTGTCGTGAAGATTGACGCCCCAAGCCCCGACCTCGCCCAAGAGGTCGACGATTTCCGGCGGGGAAATCGTGTCACGCACTGCGTCGCCGAACGGATCGCGGCCACGATTGCCTACGGTCCACAATCCAAAGGAAAATTTGTGTTCGGGTTTCGGTTCGTACTTTCCGCTTTTGGCCACGTCTGCTCCTTCGAAAACTGATGTAATCTAAGATTGAAACACACTGCGAGTTGCCGGGTAAACTCGGCGATATTCCTTGTAGTGCTCGTTCAATACCGCGACCGCGCCGTTCTCAGGCTCCACTCGGGCCGCCACGCGGACCACGGCGGAACATGCCTCGTCGACGGAATTCCAAGTCTTCGCGCCAACCCCGGCCAGCAGAGCCGCGCCGTAAGCTGCGCCCTCTTCGGCTGCGACGATTTCGACGGGCTTTCCGTACACATCGGCCTGAATTTGCCGCCACAGCGGAGAACGAGCACCGCCGCCGCCGAGCCGGATGTTCTTTACAGGCACGCCCATCTCCTCAAAAATCGTGAAGCTGTCGCGCAAGCTGAATGCTACGCCCTCGAGCACGGCGCGGATCACGTGAGATCGCGTATGGGATGCAGTTAATCCGACCAGAGCAGCACGCGCGCTCGAATCCAAGTGTGGCGTGCGCTCGCCCATCAGGTATGGGGTCCAGAGCAAACCTTTGCAGCCGGGCTCGGCGAGGGCGGCTTCGGCAGTCATGCTCTCGTAAGGGTCACGTCCGTCGGAGTTCCTACTCCAGAATTGATCTCGAAACCAGCGCAAGGACAACCCCGCGGATTGCGTGACACCCATGACGTGCCAACGCCCGGGGATAGCGTGACAGAAAGTGTGCAGACGGCCCTTGGGATCTAGCGCGGGGCGGTCGGTTGCAGCAAAGACGACGCCCGATGTACCAATCGTCGCGCTCACCGCCCCCGGCGCGACAATTCCCATTCCCGTGGCTCCGGCAGCCTGGTCGCCAGCGCCTGCTACGACGGGAGTTCCAAGCTTAAGCCCAGTATCCGCCGCTCCGGACGCCGAAATTTTTCCACAAACGTCCGGCGATTCAAACAGCGCCGGCAGGAGGCTCTGGTCGATGCCCGTCGCCTTGAGCATCTCGTGCGACCAGCGACGATTGGCAACATCCAGCAGCAGCGTCCCGGACGCATCCGCGACATCAATTGCGCGATCCCCTGTTAGCCGGAAACGAACATAATCCTTCGGAAGCATTACGGACCGCACCCGCTGCCAGAGCTCGGGTTCGTTCTCGCGCACCCAGAGCAGCTTGGTAACCGTGAAGTTCGCCAGGGCTGGATTGCTGGTGAGTTGAATCAGGCGATCGGCGCCGATCTTGTCGTTGAGTTCACGGCACTGCGGCTCGGTACGAACATCGCACCAGATCAAGGCCGGACGAACGACGCGGTCGCCTTCATCAAGCAGCACGGCGCCGTGCATTTGGCCGGAGAATCCTACAGAAGTAATATCGGAGCCACTGAGGTTGGCTTGTTTCAGCGCCCGCGGCACAGCAATGGTACAGGCGCGCCACCAGTCGTCAGGGTGCTGTTCCGCCCAGCCAATCTGCGGTGTGGCAAACGGCGCATGTTCCTCGGTGGCGGACGCAACTACGCGGCCCCGCTCGTCGAGAATGAGAGCTCGAGTACCGCCAGTTCCGACATCGATTCCGAGTAAGTAAATGGTATTTCCTCGAGCGCCGAGCTTTCGAAAATCACGGCAATTTCTCGGCCGTGTACGTTAACGACTGACTACAGTACCATTGATGTCCGGCACGCGCAAGCCGCAACAGCGCGGGCCGAAATCCGGACGAAAATTGCCTGCGCTACAATGGCGTCCGTCTGATCGAGCGGGATCATTGTGAGGATGCCATGAAAGAAAGTCGCCTTTTCGCCCTACGAGTACTCACCTTCCGAGCATTCATCTTTCGATCGTGGCTCCTGGTAATCCTTACGGTCCCGGCCGCTGTCCTGCCCGCTTCCGCGCAAAAGTTCGCCGGCACGGTTGTTCTTAGCGAAGCAGGGTTCCCCGCCGCGGATTCAGTGGCGCCGTCCCCCGCGCAACTCGCGAGCCTTCTTCCTGGGGCCAACTTCACTGCGGCAGACCAGTTAGCTTCAGCACTCAAGGATCCCGCCGCCCACTTGCTCGTGCTTCCTTATGGATCCGCATTTCCTGAACAGTCGTGGGCGGAAATCTCGGCGTTCCTCGGGCGTGGCGGGAGCCTCTTTGTGCTCGGAGGCAGGCCGTTTACGCGGTCAGTATATCGCGACGGCGGCGTGTGGAAGCTCCGCGACTACAGTGTCCGGTTCACGCGTCCGCTGATGATCGATCAGTATCAGATCACGCCCGGTTCGGAGGGAATGCAGTTCCTGACGAATCCGGACATTCCACTCAAGCTGCCCGCCTTCGCCTGGCAACACGGCTTTAGTCCTGTGATTCGCCTGAGTGCCGTCGATGTCTATCGTCGCGGCGGTGCGGCCGGGTCTATCGATGCTCGGCTGGATCCGCTTGCGTGGGGCGTCAAGGACGGCCGCAAACTCGCGGCCCCGGCGATCGAGATCGACCATCTGCGGAACGGTTTCGACGGTGGGCGCTGGATTTTCTTGAATGCGGAATTAACGGAGGATTTCTACAGCACGCCCGCTAGCGCGGAGCTGATTCGATCGCTTGCGGAACGAGCGTTGCAAGGGAGCGAAGAGTTCACGGTCCGGCCAGTGCAACCTCTCTACCTGCCCGGAGAGCCAATCCAGTTGGAGGTCAATTGGCATTCGTTTGCCCCCCAAGGTGCAGAGCCACTAACCGTGAAGGTCGTGAGCTATCCGCAAGACCAGCTGAAAAACGTCCAGCCGCATTCGGGCACCGAGGCTTCTGGCGCCGCAAACTCCGCCCAGCCGTTGCTTTTGGCGGCTCCGAAAGAGCCGGGCTTGCACATTGTTGAGGCGCGGCTGATGAAGGGCGACACCGTCCGCGCGATTTACCGTTCCGGATTCTGGATTCGGGACGAAGCTTTCCTCCGCTCTGGCCCGAGGATGACTGTCGACAGAGACTACTTCGAACTCGACGGCCAACCGTTGGCGGTCGTCGGTACAACCTACATGTCGAGCGAGACCCAACGCCTGTACTTCGATCACCCGAACGTCGCAGTCTGGGATCAGGATTTGGCTCAGATTCAGTCCGCAGGCTTGAATATGATTCGGACCGGCTGGTGGACGGGCTGGGACAAGCTCTGCGACGAAAACGGACAGCCCTACGAACGCACGCTGCGTACGCTGGAAGCCTACCTCATGACGGCACGCAAACATGGCCTGCCCGTACAGTTCAACTTCCTGGCATTTCTTCCCGAAGTATTAGGAGGCGTGAACCCCTATCTCGATCCGGAAGCCGTTCGGAGACAGCAGACGCTAATTACGGGCGTGGTCGCCCGTTTTCACGACGTTCCCTGGCTGGCATGGGACTTGATCAACGAGCCCAGTATCTCCCAACATCTCTGGACAATGCGCCCGAATGGCGATCCCATCGAGCTTAAGAAATGGAATGAATGGCTGGACCGCCACTATCCGGATCGCGCCGCACTCGCAGCCGCCTGGGATCTTCCCGTCAGTGAACTGCAGGGCCAAGTTCCGCTCCCAGAGGAAATAGAGTTCGCGCCGCGAGGCATGTACGTCGGTCGCAACTCGTCGAAGATCTACGATTATTGGCTTTTCGCTCAGGAAGTCTACGCTGGCTGGGTTCGCTCTAACCGCGACGCCATTCGTGGCACGGGTTCGAAACAATTGATCACGGTTGGCCAGGACGAAGGCGGCATTCAGGATCGCCTGGCGCCAGCTTATTGGGGAGACTTTGTCGACTTCACCACCAACCACTCGTGGTGGCTCAACGATTATGTTTTGTGGGACTCGCTGCTGGCCAAGCAGCCCGGCCAGACTTTGTTGATTCAGGAAACGGGCTTGCAGCGTGAACTGAATCTGGATGAAACCGCGCGGCGCACGCCCGAGAGCGAGGCAGCTCTGCTGGAGAGGAAGATCGCTACGGCATTCGTTCAAGGCTCCGGCGCCGTTGAATGGTTATGGAACACGAACTCCTACATGACGGAAAGCAACGAGTCGCCCATCGGCGCCGTCTTCCCTGATGCCACCGAAAAGCCAGAAGCCACAGTTTTGCGTGCATTTGGTACCTTTGCCAAGTCTCTGAGCGGGCATCTTCGCAATCCGCAGTTGCCGCAGATCGCAATTGTAACTTCGCAAGCAGCGCAAGCCTCCGTCATTGCCGATCTGCAGCTTGAGGCACAACACAAGGCGGTTCGAGCGCTCATCTATAACGACCGCATGACGGCCTACGCGATCGCGGAAAATCAAATCGATAAACTCGGATCGCCGAAACTGGCTATTCTGCCCTCGCCGCAGGCTCTGACGGAAAAGGCATGGCAAGCCTTGTTGAAATATGCGCATGATGGCGGGAACCTTCTTATCACAGGGCCGCTGGACCGCGACGAACATCGTCACCCGGTGTCGCGGGCAGCGGCGTTGAAGTTAGACGCCAGGATTGATCCTCTGACCTACCACAATGCGCGCATTCCTCTGAAGGAAGGGACGCTCACGCTGTCCTTCGATCAACAGAAGCAGAACTGGCTCGATACCCTGCAGTTCGCGGATGGCTCCATGCTGAAAGAGATCCCGTACGGCGGGGGTAAGATTTTCTGGGCTGCCTATCCTGTGGAACTTTCGGAAGGTACGCAAGCCACCGCTGACCTCTATGACGTTGTCTGCCGACGAGTTGGCCTTACCCCGGCCTTCGATCTCCAGATGCCTGCCCCGCCGGGAGTTCTTATTTACCCAACCGTGCTGGAGGATTCCGTGATGTACGTCATGGTCTCTGACGATGCGGAGGAGGCGACTGTGGATCTGCGCGATAGGCTCACCGGCGCGCGCCTTACTTTGCGGCTCCCCGCTCAACATGCCGCGATTGCAGTGATCGGGAAGCGTGAAAAAACCGTGGTTGCCAAATACGGGTTCTAAGCTTACGCGAGACTGTACCTCCGCTCTTTCCTTGGTCGCGATCCAGCATTATTTGGTTCTTCCAGATTGCTTTGGGATGGTCTACAATATCGATTTTGTAGCAAGCTGATGCTCCGTTGCGTCGGCAGTACACGGTCCCGATCTACAGGAGGCTCCATGATGCGCCGCTTTAGCAAGACCGCCCTGTTTCTTCTTCCTCTTATCGCTGCCACCTGCTCTCTGTGGGCCGGAGATGCGATCCCCAAGATTGCTTGGAAACGCGGAATTGGCGAGCCCCTCACCAACCCCGGCAGCCGCAAGCCCGAGTTGGAAGGCATGATCGATGATGGTTATTGGCAAGGCGCGCCCGTCGGAGGTTTCGGGTCGGGAACATTTTCGCGAACCTATCGGGGTGATTTCTCCCGTTGGCACCTGAAGGCGGGGATCCACAAGTACGAAACCGTTTACGCCAACCAGTTTGCCATTTACGAAAAGCCAGAGGGCGCTGCGCAAGGCGTGGCTCAGGTTCTGCTGGCAGATCACCCTAAAACTCAAGACCTCCACAGTTGGAAATGGGATTATCCCGCCGGGGCTGGCACGTATTCTGCCCTCTACCCCAAATCCTGGTACGACTACCAATGGGATAAACTGCCGGCACACGTGACTTTGGAACAGTTCTCCCCCATCCTCCCCAATAACTACAAAGAGACAAGCTACCCGATCGCGGTATATCGCTGGCACGCAGAAAATCCGACCGACAAGCCGGTTACGGTCTCGGTTCTGCTCTCCTGGGCAAACATGGTGGGTTGGCTGCGCAACACCTCGCGCGATTTCAGCGGCCGAATGAGTTCGGGGAACTTCAACACTGCCATTAGCGAGCCAATGGGAGCCGTGGGCACTATGAAGGGCGTTCTTTTCGATCGTATCCGCCCAGGGGATGTTAAGGATGATTGGGACGGGCAGTTCGCGATCGCAGCCTTGGAATCTCCCGGCGTCGAAGTGACCTATCAGAGCACGTTCGTTCCCGAAGCTACAGGGGGAGATCAGGTTTGGCAGGCGTTTTCGGCGGATGGCCGGCTCGCGAACGACAACTTTAAGTGGACGAGTAGTGGGGAGAGCCTTGCTGGCGCAATCGCCGTGCGTTTCACTCTGAAGCCCGGGGAGAGGAGGGTGGTGCCCATGGTTGTTTCGTGGGATCTCCCAGTAATTGAATTTGGAACAGGGCGCCAATGGTATCGACACTACACGGATTTCTTCGGCACGTCGGGAAAGAATGCCGGTAAAATCGCTACCGAAGGCCTTGCGCATGCCGCTGAATGGAGCGACGCCATCGACGCGTGGCAGGCTCCCATCATCAACGACACCAGTAAGCCGGAGTGGTATCGCGCGGAGTTGTTTAACGAGCTCTACATCCTGGCGGATGGAGGGTCGTTTTGGGGGCGCCCAGTCGACGGCGACCCTAAATCGGCGCCCATTTTCTCCTTCATGGAGTGCTACGACTATCCGTATTATTCGACGCTTGACGTGCGCTTCTACGGCTCCATGCCGCTTGTCAAATTCTGGCCCGATCTCGACAAGCAGGAAATGAGAACTTTTGCGGAAACGGTGTTACGCGATGAGCCGGAGAAACTGCTCTGGATTTGGAAGAGTCAGCAAGACAACAAGGCCACCTTCCGCACACGCAAGAGCAGGGGAGCGGTCCCGCACGACCTGGGTGCGCCCGAGGAAGACCCATTCTTCAAAGTCAATCAGTTCAGTTGGCAGAATACGGATGACTGGAAGGATCTGAATACGAAGTTTGTCCTTATGGTGTATCGCGACTATGTGTTTACCGGTCGCAAGGATACGCAATTCTTGCGCGACACCTGGCCGTCCGTGCAGCTCGCCCTTGAATATCTGCGGAAGTACGATCGCGATGGCGACGGTCTGCCGGAAAACGATGGGTTTCCAGACCAGACTTATGACGTCTGGGTCGTGCGCGGCCCGAGCGCCTACTGTGGGGGCCTCTGGCTGGGCGCGCTGCGAGCCGCGGAGGAGATGGCCAAAGTGCTTGGCGACCCAACCGCCGAAGCGAAATATCACGAGCTATACGCCCGCAGCCAAGCCAGCTATATCAAAAAGCTTTGGAATGGGGAGTATTTCAGTTACGACACTGGAAGCGAATACCACGACAACATTCAGGCTGACCAACTTGCGGGGCAGTGGTATGCCAGCATGACCGGCCTCGGTGATCTGGTTCCGCCCGACATGCAGCGCAAGGCGTTGAAGAAAATTTACAACTTCAACGTGATGAAATTTGCCAAGGGCGAGATGGGCGCGGTCAACGGAATGGCTACCGATGGCAGCATCCTGAAGGGTAACGAGCAGGTTCGAGAAGTCTGGACCGGCACCACCTTCAGTGTCGCAGCGCTCATGTTGGCCGATGGCCTCAAGGAAGAGGGTTATCGCACGGCCTGGGGTGTTTACCACACGATCTACGAAACCAACGGCTACTGGTTTCGCTCACCCGAAGCCTATGAAGCAGATGGTCATTTCCGCGCTTCGATGTACATGAGGCCGGCGGCGATTTGGGCCATGGAGATGACCGCGCCGCCAGAGGCAGGAGCCGTCGCGGGCGCTTCGACGAAAAAATAGCTGCCAGCTGGACGGAATGGCGCGATCCAACTTCCAAAGTTCGATTTGACTTCAGGAATGCCGAAGGCTTGCGCTTCGACAACCTGGCTTAGCTCATGAGTAGTCAGCGCGCTCACTGCCCGGAGAGGACGGCCTCGAGTTGTTCCGAATTGATGGGAGACTCGAGTTTGTGCTTGGTTTCTTCGGTAATGTGAAGCAGTTCCATTAATTCGGGAACCGTGCGAATCTTGCCCGGCGAGTCCAGCAGGTATCCGGCAGAGAATTTTGCGTATTGTTCGCTGTAGCTGTACCACGAAGCATCAAACCAACCGCACAAGAAGCAAGGTACCCCGTGCATTGTGCTCTCGACTGCCACACTCGATTCCATGGTGAAACTGCACCAAGCGCGCGCGAAGAGTTCCGGGTGCATGGGCCCTTCGCGGACCTCAATGAGGGCGTGCTGCTCAGATGGCACAACCCTGCCGACCAGTTCTCTCCTTTCGCCCAGATTCTCAAACGGATGCAGTTTGACGATCACCTTTCGATTCGTTCGTTGGGCGAGTCGGCACAGCTCCGGCAATAGTTCCGAATACAAGGCTTGCGTGCGACCCGAAAATAGCTCGTAGGGCTCGGAGTAAAAGACGATCCAGTCTTTGTTGGTCTGACCGGTCAGGGATTGACTACTGTCGTTTTGCGAGGGCAGCGGGTTGTGTGCTCCTGCCGGGCTGCCCACGACAATCCTATCTGCGGAAGGTCCACCCAGTGTGACGTAGTAATCCTTGGCCATCTCGCCCCTCACGATATAGGAATCAGAAAGGGTTCGACGCACAGTGGCACTCATATTGAGCGCGCCATGGTCGCAAAACACTGTGGGCAGCTTCCTCGACTTGGCAAGCCAAATCGGGAGCCGAGTGTAGAGATTGTTTTCGTCTGCGGAAAGAACCGCCACAACAGGTTCACGAATCAAAACTTCGCGCCAAGCGTCACGCACGCGCATTGCCGGCATCAGAAGCCTCTCGAATCTGTCCAACCAATGCAACTGATTTGCCAGTCGAAGGACGGAGTTCGATTCGAACAATCCGCGGTTCATAGCAAGCCATTTCGCACGCAGCGAAGCAGCCTCTTCGCTGGTCGAAATCCGAAGCCGAGTCGCATACGACGCAAGTGAGCGGTGTTCCACATTCTGAGGAAGACCCGGAAGGCAGCCACTGTGTCGAGTAGTGACAAGCAGAAAATGGAGGTGGGGCAGCATTCGCGCATAGGCTACTTGAGAGCGAGAGACGTTGACGTAGGCAGACGGGAGAAGAATCACGGGCGACGGGGATTTCTTCGGTGACGAAGCGAAATGCCGACGCAGGCTAAAATCTGTGTCCCATTTATCGAACGCAATCTCGGCGAGTTGCGATGGGCGCAAGGTAGACGCGGTCTTCCAGTGGCGGTGTAGCCGACTGTACAATCCTGGCTCGCGGCGAGTTCCTTCTGACAGGACGTTAATTTTGTAGTTGCCAAGCTTGCCGCTCAGTAGCTGCGGTAGAGCGAGCAAGGCGTAGTGTGAACTCGTCGCGAAAATCCGGGCGTGTTCGGGTATTTGTTCGGCTAGTGCAGCCAATTGCAGAAGTTGCTCAAGCCGGTCGTAGACATAGCTGGAAAAAGCATCCCACCAATCCACCGACTCGGAATCCACCAATTGATCGAGGCCCACAGCCAACAAATCCCGGACCCGGTGACGATGAAGCTCGGGATCTAACAAGTCATAAATGCTAACTACGCGGCACCCAAGTTTCCTGCCCTGACGCAAATACGTATCGTGGCCCGACCAGCCTAGATCAACGACCCAGTCCCATCGTGTTTCCGTCCAGGGTCCAACCTCTACGGAATCGCCGGGATGCACCAGCAGAATTTTCATGTGCGAATTTGCGGACAAACGAAGAGAAATCTTAGCAGTTGCATGCGTGCAAGAGAAGGACGACGCGGCTCTGGCAACGCGGTCACGATAGAATTGAACTCCTGCTTGGATATGCAACGAACAAGGTTACAGGCAGCAGGAACGCGTCTTCGATGAACTCGGAGACACGCGGCGGGAAGTCCAGGGGAGAAGCCAACCATGTGCGGCATTTATGGAATTTTTCGTTTTTCCGCGCGGTTAAGCGGCCCGGACCTGGCTTGGCTCAGCTCGGCGCAATCAGCTTTGCAGCACCGTGGACCGGATGGCCACCGGCGGCTCGATCTCTTAAGCGACCGCTGCGTGCTTGGCCACAATCGCCTTTCGATCATTGATCTCGAAGGCGGCGCTCAACCGCTCAGCAACGAAGATGGCACAGTGTGGGTCGTCTGCAACGGAGAAATTTACAACTACATCGAACTTCGGCGCGGGCTTCTGGAGCGTGGTCATCGCTTCTCAACCCAGAGTGACTGCGAGGTTCTCGTTCACTTGTACGAGGAGAAGGGAAGCGCTCTCCTTGAGGATCTCGAAGGGATGTTTGCCTTCGCGATTGTCGACACCCGCGACGAAACGATTTTTCTAGCACGTGACCGCTTTGGCGAGAAGCCGCTGTACTGGTCAGAACTGCAGGGCGGAGGCATCGCGTTTGCCTCGGAGATGAAAGGCCTTCGAGATTTGCCCGAGATTGATCGTCGCTTGGATATCGCGGCCATTGCCCAGTTTCTTACCGTGGGCTATATTCCCGCACCCCGAACTCACTGGCAGGGTGTTCGTAAGCTGCGCGCGTCCGAGCAGATCACGCTGGGCAGTGGGACGCGTGTCAGCCCATCAGCGTATGGACAGATCCGTTTCGGAAAGCAAGAAGGTGTGCCGCCATCTGTCGAGGAGGTCCCCGCCGAACTTTGGAAACGGCTGCTGGCTTCTGTTCGATTGCGCTTACGCAGCGACGTGCCTGTGGGAGCGTTCCTTTCGGGAGGAATCGATTCGACCGCCATCGCGTACGCCACGCGAGAGTTGATGCCGTCCACGAAATTTCATACGTTCTGCGCAACTTTCGAAGATGTCGAACTCGACGAAGCGCCCTACGCTCGCAAGATCGCAGAGCGGCTCGGCAGCGAGCATGAGGAAGTTAGATTTTCCAGCGCCGAAATGTTGGAGTGCCTCGACGCACTCGTCACGCACTACGACGAGCCGTTTGCCGATTCCTCCATGCTGCCGACCTTCGCGGTCTGCCGCGCCGCTCGTCGAAGTTGTACGGTCATGCTTTCGGGCGATGGTGGCGACGAATTCCTCGGCGGCTATAGCGAGTTCTTTCGCTATTTCAGGTGGCATTGGCTGCGAAGGTTTCCGGGCATGAATCAGATCGCCGCTCCTTTGCGGGCGCAATGGGGCAGTCGGCGCGGATCGGGTCCCTTGAACTTCCTTTCCAGCAGTGATTCGGTGTTGCTACGAGCATTGCTGCGAGAACAACAGGTCATGACGCTTTTTCGGGAGGGCTCTCGTTCTCAAGCCGCTATCGGCGTACAAGAGCTTTCGGATCAGTTTGCCGACCACGGGCGCTTGCCGTTTCCCGATTCGCTCATGGAGAGCATTGCAACCAGCTACTTGCCGGAGCAGATTTTGGTCAAGGTGGATCGAGCCAGTATGGCCAGTGCTCTCGAGTGTCGTGCTCCATTTTTGGATCGCGCCTTGGTGGGATTTTTGCTGGGATTGCCCAGCCAATACCATTTCGGCCACGGGCACGGCAAAGTGTTGCTGCGAAGGGCTCTTCCAGCCAGTGTGCCCGACGAGATTCGCTGGCGGGCAAAGCAAGGGTTCACCCCGCCTCTTGCGGCATGGATGCGTTCCAGCCTAAAGGAAAAAATGCGCGAAGCCCTGGATCAGTGCCAGCAGCAATTGGGGGAAGTTCTGGACATTGCGCCGATCCGCGAAAAACTAGAGCAGCACTGGGCTGGAGCCGACCACAGCGCCGAACTGTACCGTTGGTTCGCGTTAAGCCGAACGCTGCCAGGAACCCCGCTCTAACCAAAACTACGGCGGAGTCCAGGCCATTAGGCGCGTTTGTGCGTGCCCTTCCTGAAGTTGTCCATCATGTGGTCGCAGGTTCGCATGGCAAAGGCCACGAGCGGCATAGTAGTAGTTTTGTCGGTGCAGCTGGGAAAAATACTCGCATCGCAGATGTACAAATTCGGAACGTCGTGCGTCTGCGCCCACTTGTTCGTCACCGACGTCTTCGGATCGCTGCCAAAGCGGCACACTCCTGTTTCATGCAGGCTTGTTCCCGGACGATTCGGCTCGGTATCCGCGCCCCACAGTTCGCCGCCAGCTGCCTTGAAGAAATCTGCTGTTACCTGCTTCGAGTGCTCCCACATCATCAGTTCGTTTTCGCCCCACTGGAAATGGAAGCGAAGCTGCTGGATCCCGAAAATGTCTTTCTTTTCTGGATCAAGGTCCACGTAGTTCGTCGGGCTGGGCAGGGAAGGCGCCTGGATCAGCGTTCCCATGGGCGCGGGATAATA
>Ga0075028_100000459_pt1 | contig 14830 bp, 11 predicted proteins | sample LitLauG_LLR_2014_FD_71390 | JGI IMG/M metagenome (GOLD analysis project Ga0075028, IMG submission 71390) | Freshwater sediment microbial communities from Pennsylvania, USA - Little Laurel Run_MetaG_LLR_2014 | ecosystem: Environmental > Aquatic > Freshwater > Creek > Sediment | place: USA... | reverse complement strand
CCCCGGCAGGATCTCATGATGTTGCGCCACGCGACGGTTGCGCCGCGATCAGCCGTTATTCTTCTGATATACGTCTACATAGACCGCCGCCAGCAGGACAATGCCCTTGACCACGTATTGCCAGTAGATACCGATGCCCAGGATCGACATGCCATTGTTCATCACGCCCATGACGAACGCCCCGATCACCACGCCCATCACCTTGCCGACGCCGCCGGAGGCTGACGCGCCGCCTATGAAGCATGCGGCGATGACGTCGAGCTCGAAGGAGTTGCCGGCGCTTGGCGTCGCCGAATTCAGCCGCGCAGCAACGATCAGCCCGGCCAGGCCCGCGAGCACGCCCATGTTGACGAAGGTCAGAAAGATCAGCCGCTCGGTCCGCACACCGGAGAGCTGCGCCGCAAGCCGGTTTCCGCCGAGCGCGTAGACGCGCCGTCCGATCGTCATGCGCGTCGTAACGAACATGTAGAGCAGGATCAGCAGACCCATAATCACCAGGACGTTCGGCAGCCCGCGATAGGACGCCAGCAGATAGCTCAGCCCGACGATTAAGATGGCGAACACCGCATTCTTGCCAGCGAAAAGCGCGAACGGCTCGGTCTCTATTGTGTGCGCCTTCTCGCGGCGCCAGCGACGAGCGCTGGTGACGATCAGCAGGCCGGCGCCGAGCATGCCGATCAGCATTGAGGTCCAGCGGAAGGTGGGACTGAACGCTGAGCTGCCGCCAAACACTGCCACCAGCGGTGCGCTCAGCACATCTGGGATGAAGCCGGAACTGATGCTCTGGAAATCCTGCGGGAACGGGCCGACGAACTGCCCGAGCAGGATGTTGCCGGTAAGGCCACGGAAAATCAGCATGCCGCCGAGGGTAACGATGAACGACGGAATCCTGGCGAAGGCTACGAAGTAACCCTGCGCTGAGCCGATCAGGGCGCCGAGCACGAGCGAGAGGCCGACCACCGGCACCCACGGCATTTTGTAGTCGACCATCAGGGTCGCGGCAATGGCGCCCACGAAGCCTACGATCGAGCCGACCGACAGATCGATGTTACCGCCCACGATGATCAGCAGCATGCCGAGCGCCATGATGACGATGTAGCTGTTCTGCAGCACCAGGTTAGTAATGTTCACCGGGGCCAGCAGCACGCCGCCGGTCAGGAATTCGAAGAACCCCATGATCACCAGCAAGGAGCCTAACAGCCCGTAATCGCGCAGATTGCTCTTCCAGAAGCCGGCGCCGCCGGGAGCAGCGGGGGACTTGGTCACCTCGTTTTTCATTGCACGGTTCCGTACTGTCGCATGATCGAGGCCATGATTCGTTCCTGACTGGCGTCGCTAGTGGACATTTCGTCGACGAAGCGCCCTTCGTTCATCACATAGAGGCGGTCGCAGATTCCAAGCAGTTCGGGCATCTCCGAAGAAATGACGATTACGCCTTTGCCGGTCGCCGCCAGATCGTTTATGATAGTGTAGATCTCGTATTTGGCGCCGACGTCGATGCCGCGGGTCGGCTCATCGAGAATCAGAACCTGCGGGTAAGCGAACAGCCACTTGCTGAGCACGACCTTCTGCTGGTTGCCGCCCGAAAGGTTGAGAGTCTTCTGCAGTATGCTGGACGAGCGGATGTTCAGCTTGGCGCGGTACTCGTTGGCGACCGTGACTTCCTTGCGGTCATCGATCACCCCGTGCCAGGCGATGCCGGGAAGATTGGCCAGCGTCACATTGTTCCTTATGTCTTCGTTGAGGATCAACCCCAAGCTCTTGCGATCCTCGGTTACGTAAGCGAGTCCGCTCGCTATCGCCCGCTGGATCGAACTGAGGTCGACTTCGCGACCCTGCATCCGCGCCTTGCCGGTGACGTTGCGGCCGTAGGCCCGACCGAACAAGCTCATCGCCAGTTCGGTGCGCCCGGAGCCCATCAGGCCGGCGATGCCGAGGATTTCACCCTGCCTGACATGCAGGTTGACGCCCTTGATCACTTCGCGTCCGGCATGCAGCGGATGTTCGACGCGCCAGTCGCTGATCTCGAACAGCTTGTCGCCTATCTGCGGCGCTCGCGGCGGGTATCGTTCGGACATCTCGCGCCCGACCATGCTCTTGATGATGCGCGCTTCGCTGATCTTCTCGATGCGGCAGTTGATGGTCTCAACCGTGGTGCCGTCGCGCAGCACGGTGATGGAATCCGCGACCTTTGCGAGTTCGTTGAGCTTGTGGGAAATCAGGATCGAGGCGATGCCCTGGGCCTTGAATTCCAGCAGCAAGCTCAGCAGCGCATCGCTATCGCCTTCGTTGAGGCTGGCGGTCGGCTCGTCCAGGATCAGCAGCTGGACCTTCTTAGCCAGCGCCTTGGCGATTTCGACCAGCTGCTGTTTGCCGACGCCGAGATTGGTGATGAGCGCGTTGGGCGATTCCTTCAGCCCCACCTTGGCCAACAGTTCGCGCGTCCTGGCGAATACCGCGCCCCAGTCGATGACGCCCATTGTCGCAGGCTCGTTGCCAAGAAATATATTCTCCGCGATCGACAGGAGCGGCACCAGTGCCAGCTCCTGATGGATGATGATGATGCCAAGATGTTCGCTGTCGGAGATCGTCGCGAACCGCCGCTCGTCGCCCTTGTAGACGATGTCGCCCTCGTAGGACCCGTACGGATAGACCCCGCTAAGCACCTTCATCAGGGTCGATTTGCCAGCGCCGTTCTCGCCGCAGATCGCGTGAATCTCGCCAGCCTGCACTGTCAAATTGACGTTGCGCAAGGCCCGCACCCCGGGAAAGCTCTTGGAGATACCTCGCATTTCCAGGATTGCAGTCATTGCGATCTCTTCAGCAATGGAAGCCTGCGCCGTCGAGACGCCATCGCACGGCAGCCCGGAACAGCACGGACATTAACTTCACCCTCAATGGGAGAAGCGCGGCGCACCGCGCACCTCCTGCCATGAAACCTACGACCGCAATCTAAAGTGCGATCGTGTTCGAATGAACGTTCGATCCCCGTTCAGTTTATGCACGGAGGGCAATTTTCGGGTACGGTCTTACTGGAACTGTTCGACCTTGTAGTATCCGGTTTCGATTAGCGCCGTCTTCCAGTTGCTGGCGTCGACGGCCACCGGCTTCAGCAGATAGGACGGGACCACCTTCACGCCGTTGTTGTAGGTCTTGGTGTCGTTGATCTCCGGTTTGCCGCCGGATAACACCGCATCGACCATTCCCGCCGAGACCTTGGCGAGTTCGCGCGTATCTTTGAAGATCGTCGAATACTGCTCGTGGTTGATGATCGACTTGACCGACGGTACCTCCGCGTCCTGGCCGGAGATGATCGGCATGGGATTATCCTTGGAGCCGTAGCCGACGCCCTTCAGCGCGGAAATGATGCCGATACTCAGGCCGTCATAGGGCGAGAGAACCGCATCGACGCGCTTATTGGTGTAGAATGCGCTGAGCAGGTTTTCCATGCGGGCCTGGGCCACCGAGGCTTCCCAGCGCAGCGTGGAAACCTTGTCCATGCCCATCTGCTTGCTTTGCACAACGAGCTTGCCGCTGTCGATGTGCGGCTTCAGCACCGACATCGCGCCGTCATAGAAGAAGAAGGCATTGTTGTCGTCGGCCGAGCCGCCGAACAATTCGATGTTGAATGGACCCTTGCCGTCCTTCAGGCCCAACCCCTTTTCGATAGTGCTGGCCTGCAGCACGCCGACCTGGAAGTTGTCGAACGTCGCGTAGTAGTCGACATTGGCGGAGCCGCGAATCAGGCGATCGTAGGAGATCACCCTGATGCCGGCATCGGCCGCGTGCTGCAGCGCGTTCGACAGCGTCGTGCCGTCGATCGCGGCGATCACCAGTACCTTCTCCTTCTTTGTGATCATGTTCTCAATCTGCGCCAGCTGATTGGGAATGTCATTGTCGGCGTATTGCAAGTCGGTCTTGTAGCCCTTGGCCTGAAGCACCTTGACGATGTTGTCGCCATCCGCAATCCAGCGCGCCGAGGACTTGGTCGGCATGGCGATGCCGATCGTCCCTTTGTCCTGGGCCTGCGCAGAGCCGGCCAGGGCGATCAGCCCGAGCGCCGCCACGGCAGCGACAGTTTTGAAATGCAGCATGATTTTCCTCCCAGTTGAAACGGATTTTTGTTGCCCGTACAGATTAAGCCTCCCTTGTTTGCGGTCAAGGCAATGCGGAGCGACCGCCGACGCGGTGGGCAGACGCCTGCCGCGCAAACTTTAGCCAGGATTCCCGAGTTGACATGAACGCGCGTCGGGAACTTCGCGCATGACCGGCGGATGTCGCCGACTGCTGCTACCTGTCATTTCCGGTTCGTGTGAAACCGGAGGCTTTGCTATTCCAATTGCGCTGCCGCGTCGTTGCCCGTTTCCCCGTTATTCATGCGTGAAGCGATATAACGTTGTGTGGCGATAGACCTCGCCGGGAAAAAGATGCGCCGTCGGGAAGTCGGGCCGGTTGGGCGAGTCGGGCCAGGCCTGCGGCTCGAGGCAGATGGCGTCGGACTGCCGATACAGCCGGCCGCACTTCCCAGCGGTGCCGCCATCGATGAAGTTCCCCGAATAGACCTGCAAGCCGGGTTGATTGGTGTATAGTTCGAGCACCCGGCCGGATTGGGGATGGGCGAGCCGCGCCGCAAAACGAGGTTCGCCGGCTGCCGGCCCGAGACAGAAATTATGATCGTAGCCGCGGCCATTTCGCAGCTGCGGATGGTCGTGGCGAATCCGCGCGCCGATCTCCACACCGGTCCGAAAGTCGAATGGCGTGCCGGCAACGGCGCAAGGCGGCCGCGGTAGCGGGATGGCAACAGCATCAACAGCGAGAAAGTGATCCGCGGCGACGGTGAGACGACAGTCAAGAATATCGCGGCCCGAGCAAGCGCCAGCAAGATTGAAGAAACTGTGATTGGTGAGATTGACGATAGTGGGTCGATCGGTTCGCGCCGTCATGTCGAGCGAGAGTTCCATCGGTCCGGAAAGACGCCATGTCACCTCCACCTCGAGCGTGCCGGGATAGCCTTCTTCGTCATGGGCGCTGGTGCGCGCAAGGATCACCGCCGGACGGGCGCCCTCCTCGATTTCAGCAATTCGCCAGTTGTAACGATCAAATCCTAGAGGCCCGCCATGCAACGCATTGGGGCCGTTATTGGCAGCAAGCTGCACCGCCGCTCCGTCGAGCACGAAGCGCGCGCCCGCAATCCGGTTGGCATAGCGTCCGATGGTCGCTCCGAAGAATTTTCGCTGGGCGACATATTCATCGAGCGTGTCATGACCGAGCACGACGTCGTCGCGGTGGCCGGCGGCGTCCGGTACCAGCAACGCCTGCAGCGCCGCACCATAGGTGATGATGCGGGCCTCGACTCCGCCAACCGCCTGCAAGACAACACGTTCCACGTCGGTGCCATCGGGCATCATCCCGAAGCGAGAGCGCGACACGCGAGGTGCGGATGATGCGTTCATGCCTTATCCTCGAACGGTTCTACCGTGCGGCGATGTCCCAGCAAGAAGGCGTCGGCGACGAGCTGGAGCGGTGCAAGATCGACGTCGCTCTCGCCCGTCGCGGCGAGTTCAAGGAAGCGTCGATATAGCCCGGCATATTCGGCCTCGACGGCGTCGGCATGTTGCTCGCCTCCGGCCGTCAATCGCGCCCCACCCGAGGACAAGGTCACCGGACCGCCGTCGGTGTCGATGTGAATGTCCCAACTCTGCTGGCCGGTCTGGCGGAAATCGAACTCGGCTGTGATTGGAAGCCCGCTTGCATCGCTCAGCGAGAGCGTGGCGGCGATTGGCGCGTCGCGATTGGCGGGAAAGGCCAGATCTGCCGATGTCACGAACAGCGGCTGCGGCAGAATACGCGTCAGGATCGAGAGTGCGTTGATGCCAGGGTCGAACACGCCGAGCCCGCCAGGCTGCCAGATCCAGTCCTGGCCCGGATGCCAGACCCGCACGTCCTCCTTCCAGGAAATCCGGATAGACCCGATCTGCCGGCCGGCCAACAATTGCCGCGCCGGCTCGACCGCCGGGGCAAAACGCGAATGCCAGGTGGCGAACAGCGTGCGCGTTGCGTCCGCGGCGGCGGCCAACAGCGGCCTGATTTCGCTCACCGTGGCTCCGGGCGGCTTTTCCAGCATCACGTGCTTGCCGGCGGCAAGCGCCATGGCCGCTTGTGCGCGGCGAACCTGAGGCGGGGTACACAGCGCCACAGCATCGACCGACGGCCCGTCGCGCAAAAGCCGATCGAGCGTCGTCGCATGCGGCACACCGGCGAGCGAGGAATTACGGCTGACGACAGCGGCCAGCACCGCGCCGTCGGTCGCAGCTATCGCCGGCACATGCTGATCGCGCGCGATCTTGCCAAAGCCGACGATGGCGATGCGAAGCCGGCTCATGGCTCTTTCTCCAATCGCGATGGCGGTCGCAGGTGCGACGTCGGTTGGTACGGTGACCGGGGCTGGGACTCAAGGTGTGGCTAGCCGGGTGACGCTCCGCCGCAGTCGAGTGACGCCATATAAACGCCATCTTATTCTGACGGAATCTTCTTCAGTACGGCCTCGCACTCCGAGGCCCTGTAGTGTTGCGTAAGCGTATCAAAGCCGTCGCGGCCGTCATCTGGTCCGGCGGCTTTGCTTTGTGCGCTCTATCCGGCTGCGCACACCACCATTTCGTTTAATTCCGGTTACACCGTCGCGCCTTCGCCGCTGATATGCCTTCCGGCGATATAGCCGAACGTCAGCGCCGGCCCGAGCGTGATGCCGGCGCCGGGATAGTTGCCGCCCATGATGCTCGCCATGTCGTTGCCGGCGGCATAGAGCCCGGCGATCGGATTTCCGTCCGCGTCGAGCGCGCGGGCGTGCGCGTCGGTCTTGATGCCGGCATAGGTGCCGAGATCGCCGATCACCATCCTGATCGCATAGAACGGCCCGTGCCGGATCGGCGCGACGCAGGGGTTCGGGCCATGCAGCACGTCGCCCTGATAGCGGTTATAGGCGCGCGATCCCTTGCCGAATTGAGGATCGCGGCCTTCCGCCGCCGTGGCGTTGAATTCCGCGACCGTCGCCTCCAGGCCTTTCGGGTCGATCCCGGCGACGCCCGCGAGTTCCGCCAATGTCGCGCCGCGCTTCAGATATCCGGTCTTGACATGATGGCCGATCGGCATTGGAAATGGCGGCACGCAGCCAAGTCCGTATTTTCGCAAGGCACGGTGATCGCACATCAAGAACGCCGCGATCTCCTCGCCCGGCCTGGCCGCTTTCGTCATTTCCTGCACGAAATCGTGGTAGGAATTTCCTTCGTTGGCAAAGCGCCTGCCGTCGGGCATCACCGCGATCACGCCGGGTTTGGCGCGGTCGATGAAATGCGGCATCACGCCGCGCGTGCCGTCCTTTCGCGTGGTGATCGAGACCGGCACCCAGGCCGCGGCGTTCGGCAGCGTATCCTCGACGCGGCCGCCGGCGGTCTCCGCCAGCCGCAATCCGTCGCCGGTGTTGCCGGTCGGACCGGGTGAGAAATGTTCGGCACCTGTTGGCGCGTGCGGAAACATCGCCTTGCGGCGTTCGACATCGTGCGGGAATCCGCCGCAGGCGAGCACCACACCGCGCCTGGCGTCAACGCGAACCGTGCGGCCTTGCTGGTCGATCACGGCGCCGCGCACCGCGCCGTCCTCGACGATCAGTTCGCGCACCGGCGACGACAGCCACAGCGGTATCTTCAGGTCGAACGCCGATTTCGCCAGTCGGCCGGCGAGCGCATTGCCGTTGGTCAAGGTCATGCCGCGCCCGTAGCGCATTACGTCCATCAGATGCCGCGACAGCCGCTTCGCGACATAGAGCGCCGAGGCCGGCGATTTGGTCGCGCGCATGAAATGGATGATCTCCTTGCCGGAGCCGAGCATCATGCCGAACACGGTGAGTTCCGGCAGCGGCGCGCCCAGCTCCCTGATGCGCGGGCCCAGTTCGTGGCCGTCGAACGGCCGCGTCACCATCGAGCGGCCGCCCTGCGCGCCGCCCGGCGCCTCGGCGTGATAGTCCGGAAAGGTCAGCGGCATGTCGAATTGGACCGCGGTCTGGCTGGTGAAGAAATCCACCGCCTCGGGGCCCGCGGTCAGAAACGCGTCGACCCTCGCGGCATCGAAACTGTTGCCGGCTTCATGGCGCAGATAGCTGCGCGCCTGGTCCGGGCTCTCGACGATGCCCCAGGCCCGCGCCAGCGAGGTGCCGGGAATCCACAGCCAGCCGCCGGAGCGCGCCGTGGTGCCGCCAAACCGCGGCTCCTTCTCGACCACCAGGACGTTGAGGCCGTGATGGCCCGCGGTGACCGCCGCCGACAGGCCGGCGGCGCCGGAGCCGACCACCAGCACGTCGCAATCGTGGGTCTCCTGGATGCTGTCCGCCACGCTATCCGCCCCGCGTTTCACCGGCGACATTTGCGGTTGGATCAAATTACCTGTCAATCGCGGGCGCGGTCTATTTCCCTCTCCTCGATGTGCTTGCCGGACAGGTCAGCCGCGCGGTGAGGGCCTTGCGCCTGACGTCCGTCGGCGGCACATTCCGGCTTGCGACACGCCTCGCCAACAAACACATCCAGGGAACGTCCATGCCGGCCACCCGGATCGATTGCGACATCCATCCCGCGGTGGGCGGCACCCGCACCACGCTGCTGCCTTATCTCAGCGATCACTGGAAAGAGCAGGTGGTGAGCCGGGCGATCGACGGGCTCGATCTCAACTCCTATCCGCCCGCGATGCCGCTGTCGGGCCGTCCCGACTGGCGGCCGGCCAAGGGCAAGCCGGGCTCCGACCTCGCCATGGTGCAGCGCGGCGCGTTCGACCAGCTCGGCTCGAGCCACGCGATCTGCAACGTGGTCTACGGCGCGCAGGCGGTGTTCGATCCCTATATGGCGGCGGACTTCTGCAAGGCGATCAACGACTGGATCGCGGCCGAATGGCTGTCGAAGGACAAGCGGCTGCGCGCTTCGATCGTGGTGCCGTTGCAGGCGCCGGATCTCGCGATCGAGGAAATCGAGCGCCGCGCCGGCGATCACAGGTTCGTCTCGGTTCTGGTGCTGGCGCAAGGCGAAAGCCTGTTGGGGCGGCGGCAGTACTGGCCGGTCTGGCAGGCGGCCGAGAAGCACCGGCTGCCGATAGCGATCCATGCCGGCAGCGCCTATCGGGGTGCGCCGAGCTCGATCGGCTGGCCGTCCTACCGTTACGAATATTATCTCGCCGAGGCCCAGGCCTTTCAGGCACAAATCCTCAGCCTGGTCTATGAGGGCGTGTTCGGAAAATTCCCCGATCTGAAGGTCGTGCTGATGGAATCCGGCGTCAGCTGGCTGCCGGCTTTCATGTGGCGCGCCAACAAGACCTGGCGCGGCGTCCGGGTCGAGGTGCCCTGGGTCGAACGCGAGCCGGCCTCGATCATCCGCGACCATTTCCGTCTCACCATGCAGCCGTTCGATGGTCCGCCCGATGCCGCCGGCGTCGCCGACATCATCGACATGATCGGCTCGGACAAGATGTTCCTGTTCGCATCCGACTATCCGCATTGGCAATTCGATGGCGACGACCCGATGCCGCCGCATCTGCCTGATAGTCTGGTATCGAAAATGTGCGCCGACAATCCGCTGGAGACCTTTCCGCGGCTCAATCTCGCCGCTTGACCCACACAGGAGGATCGCATGAGCGACGTCATCGACCGTCCCATCCTCGACCAGGAAGCTGCCGCCACGAGCCGGCTACGGATCGTCGATTGCGACGTGCATCCGAGCCTGCACGCGCATAGCGATCTCGATGCGTTTCTGCCGAAGCGCTGGCAGGCGCACCTGAAGACCTACGGCAGCCATCTGCGCACGCCCTATATCGGGACCACGCCCTATCCACGCTCCTCGCCGCTGATCTCGCGCCGCGACGCCTGGCCGCCCACCGGCGGGCCGCCGGGCTCCGATCTCGATTTCATGCGCCAGCAGCATCTCGATCCCAACGACGTCGAGTTCGGTATCCTCCAGGTGCTGGACCTCTTCATCTTCTCGCAGCAAAATCTCGAATTCGGCGCGGCGATCCAGCGCGCCATCAACGATTGGCAGCTGGCGTTCTGGTCCGATCGCGACCCCAGGCTGAAGGCCTCGATCCTCGCCGGCCAGGACGACACCCAGCTGGCGATCACCGAGATCGAACGCTGCGCCAAGATCGGGCGTCACGTGCAGATCAATGTCTGCCCGCGCGCCAACGAGCCGTTGGGACGCCGCCGCTACTGGCCGATCTACGCCCGCGCGCAGGAACTCGGCCTGCCGCTCGGCATTCATGTCGGCGGTTATGGCGGGCATGCCCCGACCGGCGGCGGCTGGCCGTCCTATTATTGCGAGGAACACCAGAGCAACGCCCATACCATGGCGGCGCAGCTCACGAGCCTCGTGCTCGAAGGCATTCCGGAGCGATTTCCCCGGCTGAAGATCGTCTTCATCGAAGGCGGCTTCGGCTGGATTCCGCCGGCGATGTGGCGGATGGACCAGCATTTCGAACGCTTCCGCGACGAGGTCCCGCATTTGAAGCGGCGGCCGTCCGAATATGTCAGGGAGCATTTCTGGTTCACGACGCAGCCGATCGACGAGCCCGACGAAGGCAAGCACCTGCGCTCGCTGATCGAATGGGTCGGCGTCGATCGCCTGCTGTTCTCGTCGGATTATCCGCACTGGGACTTCGACGATCCGCGCTACGCGTTCAGGACGCCGCTGACCGAGACCGAACGACGCAAGATTTTCAACACCAACGCCCGCGCCGTCTACCGACTGTAACCGCATGGCCCGTCACGTCGTCGCCCGCACCATGGACATCCCGCCCGGCGGCAACAAGGTTGTCGACGTGGATGGTCGCGACATCGTCGTGTTCCACGTCAATGGCGAGTTCTTCGCGCTGCTCAATCGCTGCCCGCACGCCGGCGCGCCGCTGGAAAAGGCCGCCTGCGTAGCGCGGCTGACCTCGCCGGAGCCCGGAATCTACCAGCGTTCGCGGGTCGGCGAAATGCTGCGCTGTGCCTGGCATGGCTGGGAATTCGACATGCGCACCGGGCAATCCTGGTTCGATCCGAAGCGGGTCAAGGTGCGCGCTTTTCCGGTTGTGGTCGAAAGCGGCGAAGACCTCATCGGAGATTTGGCCAAGGGGCCCTATGTTGCCGAAACGTTTCCGGTTCATGTCGAGGACAGCTACGTCATCGTGGAGACCTGAGACGTCCGCGCTGGATGTTCGGCGCGAGATCGGCATCTTCATGGCTTCGATCGTGCGCCGCCGCAACAGCATAATCGCTGCTGCACGGCAAACCCTGTCCTCTCACGTTTATTAAAATGCTGGCTGTCGTTGCTTGTCTCAATGATGTAGCAGTTGGATGAACTCCGCCCACCACTGAGCACTTACTCATATGATTCTACCCCTGATATTTTTGGCGGCTGCTGGCGTCATTGTACTGGTGGAACGCAGCGTCGAGCACCTGCTATTCGCGGTCGCGGCGTTTTGCTTTACCGCGGCCATATTCTTGCTCATCGTTGCCGACTTCGACAGAGCGATACTACTGGCTTGTGTGCTGGCAGTAGCAATCACCGCATCATCGACTATCAAACATGATCACAGCGCGCTTAAGCTGATTGTAACCGATCTGCCTCTGGTGTTCGCAGGTACGGTTCCCTTCTTTATCGTGCAGTACCCGCGCGCAGTGTTGGCGGTACTGGCTGGAAGTACCGCGCTTGCGTTGGCTGCAATCGCGACTCTGATCCATGGCGCCGGGTCGCCAGTTTCTCCGGAAGTCCGAGTTTTCTTCCTCGGTCTTGCGCTTATTTGCGTTGCAACAGCGTACAGGATAAGCGGCGGCGCCGTTTCTTTCCAGCGGATCATGGCTCAGCGGCGGTGCTTTTACTCGACCTTCATGGCGTCGCTGGTCGACCCTCATTGTTGGCGGCAATTCGGCAGATTAGCTCTGAGCGATATTGCAAATGACCCGTTGCCGCTGATGGCGGCCGTACCGGCGCGTACCACCGACTATCCCGACATTATCGTCATCCAGCACGAATCGATCTTCGATCCTCGCGTTTTTGGACTTCCGATTGAGCCAACTGTCGAAGCGTTTCTATGCCCAAAGCACGGCTTTTACGGAACCCTTAACGTCGATATTTTTGGCGGAGGTTCGTGGCAATCTGAATTTAGCCTGCTAACCGGTCTTTCAAGTGCAAGCTTCGGTTCGAATGCCTATTACCTTTTCAAGCAAGGCGCGGGCCGGTTCCGCAACTGCCTTCCCCATTCATTGGCGGCGCTAGGGTACAAGACCATGCTCACGTCGAGCTGTCGTCGCAGTTTTCTCAACTACGATGAATTTTACCGTTCGATTGGCATTAACGAACGAATCTTCACGGACGATTTTCCTCCGCCGTTCGACGTCCGTCAGTTCGAGACGACAAATTCCGACGCGGTTTTTCTAAAAGCGGCGTTCGCTGCTCATATGAAGAGTATTGCTGACGACCCAACCCCTCGTTTTCTATATGCGCTAACTAACTTCAATCACGGTCCCCACGACCGAAGGCTGGCAGCTCCTGGACAGTTTGAACGGGAACGCGCCTTTGCCACATCAAGCCTGCCCGACGCCCGATATGCCGAATACTACGCAAGACTTGCGGAAACAGCCTCATCCTGGAAAAAGCTCAAGTCTGAGCTGGCTACCAATTTTCCCGAACGTCCAATGCTCATCGTGCACTACGGGGATCATCAACCCGTCATGGCGCGGCAGATCGATCGGCTACTCAAACTCCCCAACGATGCGCGGCGCGCGTTCCGCACGTTTTATGCGATGGAGGCTTTGAATATCTTCCCCGATCGCCTGGTTTCCGGGCGGGGCGCGGACCTGGATATCGCTTTTCTCGGGACTGTCGCCTTGCAGCAAGCAGGTCTGCCGCTTGATCCGATATTTGCCACCCGCGCCAGCTTGCTTGACCACTGCAGGGGAACCTACTTTGCGTCGCCCTCCGAACAGAAACGCAGGTTCCACCGCACGCTTGTGGATCTGGGCATGATAGACATGGCGCCGGGTGTTAAACGCGGACGCTAGCTTTCCTTCGCAAGGCCTGCGATCAGCAGATGCTGGTTACGAAAATTGTCGCCTGCATGTGGGGACCAAATCATCCGGTACGGGAAAGGCGTGCTCGCGAGAGCCTAACGGATTTGGTCGGCCATTCAAGCAAGTCGGCAATTGACCCGTCGCGGCGTCTTCCCGCCGTTGAGTTTGGTCGGCTGCGGTGACCGGATTGATCCATGGGGACGAATAGCTGAATTGCGACCGCACCTCATGCCAGGAGCTGCGCCAGCGCTTTCCAGTCGAAGTTCACGCCGTGACCAGGGCCGGCTGGCGCGAGCGCCATACCTTGCTCAAGTCTGAGCGAGCGCTCGATGTAGCGATCAAGGCCAAAGCCGTGCGCCTCGAGATAGGAACGGTTAGGACAGGCAGCAAGCAGATGCACGGTGATGTCGTGAGCCCCATGACTGGTAATGGGGAGATTGAACGCTTCCGCGAGCCGCGCAATCTTCATGAAGGAAGTCACGCCGCCACAATTGGTGACATCGGGTTCGGGGTAAGAGACGGCTCCATTCACAATGTAGTTTTTGAATTCCCACAACGTGCGCAAGTTCTCGCCGGCCGCGATCGGCACACCGCCGGCGGCGAGGATGCGGGCATGGCCAGCGACGTCATCCGGGATGGTCGGCTCTTCCAACCATGTGAGGTCAAAAGGCTGTAACGCCCGGGCCGCGCGAATGGCTTCCTCGATCGTCCATTTCATGTTGGCATCGGCCATAAGCGGAAAGCCATCGCCCAGGTGCTTTCGCATAGCTTTTACGCGAGCGACGTCGGAAGCGAGATCAGGCCGGCCCACTTTCATCTTGATCGCGCGAAAGCCCTTGCTGAGATTGTCATCTGTCTGCTTCAGCAAATCGTCGACCGACAGATCGAGGTCGATGCCGCCGGCATAGCAGGGGACGCGATGATCGAAGCCCCCCAGAAGGCGCCAGAGCGGCAAAGCAGCGCGCCGCGCCTTCAGGTCCCACAGGGCGATATCGATCGCAGAGAGCGCCAGAACGGTCGGCCCGCCACGTCCACCGTAATGAAGGCCCCACCATGCGCGCTGCCAGATGGCTTCGGTGTCGTCGGCCTGCAGGCCTTCAATGAGCTCCGGCAGCTCGCGGCGAAGAATGTCGGCGATCGCACCGCCGTTGCGTCCGACCGTATAGGTGTAACCCACACCTTCGGCACCCTCGGCATCACGCAGGCGCACTGTGATGAGCTCGAAGGCCCGTATTTCGCCATGGGTACTGTCGCTTAAAGTGACGGAGAGCGGGACCCGGTATAGCCCGGTCTCAATATGCTTGAGCACTGCCATGTGCTTCCACCCAGTTTTGCAAGGTTAGGCCGATGACGACCAGGCGATCAAGCGGCAGCGCCGCTCTCAATGTCGCTTATTGTGAAGGGTTTCGCATGCCGGTCGTACATGGCGGTGCCGCGAACTCCGACGGCCGGCGTCCGAAGGCCTCCAAGGGAGGAAACCGCGACGACGAGCAATTGTCCGACCTACATTCCCTGTTTTGCCCAGAAGATTCCCTGTTCGTCGAAATATTTTCTCTCTTGATTTGTGCGAACCAATGCCATGGGGACTTGGACAGCGTCCCTTCCTGCCGGGTCTATTCGCGCAAACCGATGCTTTGCAGGAACGACGGTGCCTGAGCTGCGGGCCGTTCTTGTGCTTGAGCATCTTGTGCGGGCCGGACCTGTACCCGTGCATTTTGCTTCTGCCCGACCCTTGCTCGGAGATTTTGC
>Ga0075028_100000458_pt1 | contig 14854 bp, 13 predicted proteins | sample LitLauG_LLR_2014_FD_71390 | JGI IMG/M metagenome (GOLD analysis project Ga0075028, IMG submission 71390) | Freshwater sediment microbial communities from Pennsylvania, USA - Little Laurel Run_MetaG_LLR_2014 | ecosystem: Environmental > Aquatic > Freshwater > Creek > Sediment | place: USA... | reverse complement strand
GCGTTCGATTCAGCCTCCGGATTATTTCTTGTACCCCATTTGGGATCGTCAAATCCTTGCTGGATGTCGATCAAGATCAAGGCTGCGGTAGGCGGCAATTCGGTCGTTGGGTTCATTTCGAAGGCTCCACAACTTGGACTCGGGCGCATCGTATTGGATTCGACTAACTTTTATTCGAGCCTCGAGTAACCATTGTGCGAAACTCGAAGGCGAACGAGTCGAGGAGCGTCCTGTGACCCGACATACTACCTTTCAAGCCGGCGATACGACCGCCACCATTTGCCGTTACGGCGACACGGTAGCGATGTCGTTTTGTAGCGTGGGGCTGCCCAAACGTGAAGTGTCGCTTTCTATCGAACACGCCGCAGAGTTTGCTCGGGCGCTTCTCAGAATCGCTGGCGAGGAGCTTCCGAAATCGCGCCAGATCGGCGGCATTATTGGGCCTTATTAGCGGAAGAGCAAAGTCTCAGCTGGATTTAGTTTTCGCGGGCGGCGGCGCCCGCGCCACACTACAAATGCTAACCTAGACCTCATGTTCGACCCCCTACGCACATCGATTTACCTGCTAGTCATGCTGGGCGTGGCTGCTGCGGTGTCGAGTGCGTTAATTCGTTCGGTGAAGTTCAAGTCGCTGCTCTTTCGGGAGCATCGGACACTCCAACAAAAAATTGATCTGATGCTGTGGGTGTGCGCTCCCATGGTGACAGGAGTGTGGATCCGGACGGCAACGGATTTCGCTGCCGCCGATCTGTCGTTTGAAACGACGCTGGTGCTGGCCGTGGTTGCCGGGCGCATAACGGGCTGCACCGGGGGAGCACTGTTGGCCTTGCCCGCACTCTTCCACGGCGAGTGGGCGACCTTGCCTTACAACCTGCTGGTTGGATTGGTGGCGGGGCAGCTCCGCGCGTTTGCTCCGGACCAGGAAGAGGTTTGGTACTTTTCGCCGTTTGTGGATCTCAGCATTTACCGCTGGATTCGGCGCAATTTTCCCAAGCCGCGGCTCTTTGACTGGCAGATTATTTTCTTCCTCACCATCGTGGGCTTGCGCGTGCTGCGCTCCGAAGTCGCGCATTTCGCGCCGCATTCCATATTTCTACTGCGAGGAGGCCCGCTCTGGCTCAAGGTCTTGATCTACCTGACGCCGATCATCGCTGTCGGAACCTGGCTCAAGATTTGGAACGGCGTACGCATCCAAATCAAGTTGGAAGAGCAGGAGCGTCTGCTTCTTCAAGCGCGGATGGAGGCTCTCCAGAATCAGATCAATCCGCATTTCTTGTTTAATACGTTGAATTCCGTTTCATCGCTAGTCCGCGTCGATCCAGATACAGCGCGCGACGTGCTAATTAAGCTGGCGAATATTCTGCGGCGGCTGATGCGCAGCACCGAGTCGTTCGTTCCATTACGCGAAGAACTCGCGTTTATTGATGATTACCTCGATATCGAAGTGGTCCGCTTCGGGCGCGAGAAGCTGAAAGTCGTTGAGACTCTCGATCCCGCGTCACTCGACCTGATGGTGCCCAGCATGTTGCTGCAGCCGCTGGTGGAAAACTGCATCAAGCACGGCCTTGCTCCCAAAGTGGAAGGTGGCACGATTCGCATCCGTAGCCGGCTTACGGCAACGCACTTAACGCTCGAGGTGGAAGACGACGGTGTGGGCATGACAGCCTCGCGACAGTCGCAAAAGATGGGCGAGCGCGAAGGAGCCGGCATTGGAATGGCCAATATTGAGGAGCGGCTGAAGGTGCTCTACAACGATGCTGCCCGCATTACCGTGAACAGCCATCCCGAGATGGGAACCATCATTCAGATCGTGCTACCGCGCGTGCATCCCGACAGTGCCAACCAGCTTCAGGAAGCTTTTTCCAGTACACGGCGGTAAAAGTCTTCATACTGCGGAATGATTTTGTTGGAGGAGAATCGGGTGAGCGCAACGTCGCGCGCGGCCAGGCCCATGGTTCTCAGTAGTTCCGGATCTTTCAGCAGATCAATGGCGTGGCCCGCCATGTCTTTCACGTCGCCTACCTGGGAGAGAAATCCGGTTTTGCCGTGATCCACAACCTCAGGCAAGCCGCCGACTCGTGTCGTGATCGGCACAACTTCGCAGGCCATGGCTTCGAGAGCGGCCAGGCCAAACGATTCCAGGTCGCTGGGCAGAAGCATGATATCGGCCAGAGCGAGTTTTTCGCGCACCCGGTCTTGTTTGCCCAGAAACAGCACCTTCTCGTGCAGGCCTTTCTGCACGGCCAGCCATTCCGCCTGCGAGCGGTCGGGGCCATCGCCAATCAGCAGCAACTTGCTTGGCACTTGCTGCTGCACCAGGTCGAAGATTTCGATCACGTCGGTCAGTCGTTTCACGGGGCGAAAATTCGAGAGGTGAACTAAAACCTTTTCGTTGGGTTCGGCGTATTCCAAGCGTTGCTCGGTGGCTTTCGCATCGCGCATGTACAGGTCGGCGTTCACGAAGTTGTAGATCACTTCAATCGAGTTCTTGATATCGAACACGCTGTGAGTGCGGTCCTTCAAGTATTTTGAAATCGCAGTCACGCCGTCGCTCTGCTCGATGGAATAACGGGTTATCGGAAGATACGAACGGTCGAGGCCGACGAGGGTGATGTCCGTTCCGTGCAGCGTGGTCACAAACGGCAGCTTGCGCTTGCGCGGCGCCGCCGCCAGCATTTGCCGGGCAAGCAACGCGCTGACGGAATGCGGAATCGCATAGTGCACGTGCAAGAGATCCAGATCGTAGAGTTCCGCCACTTCGGCCATGCGAGTGGCCAATGCCAGGTCGTACGGCGGATACTCGAATAGCGGATACCTTGAGACTTCAACTTCGTGGTAATGAATGTTGGGCTGCGGCGTCATCAACCGGATAGGCTGCGCATAGGAAATGAAATGCACTTCGTGGCCGCGCTGCGCCAGTTCGAGGCCCAATTCGGTCGCGACCACACCGCTGCCACCGTACGTCGGGTAACAAGTAATGCCGATCTTCATCAGGGAAGGCCTAAGCGCCAGCAGCGCGGTCCTTGAGTGAGATGACCCGCCGTCGCCGGGAGATTCAGATTGTGGAGGGAAATCGGCGGCGATGCCTGCGCCCGAGGTTAGCTGGCGCCTTGCGCGCTAGCTTCAGGCGCACCGGCAAATCCCGTGCTGCTGCCTAGGCCATCGAGAAATGCCTGAAAGCGCTTTTGCGCGGCGGGCGGCAGTCCCGTGAACTCAATGCCCATGCCAACGCCCGGGTCTTTCGTCCGGACAATTCCTGTAGTCGACATTTTTTCCGTATCGACCCAGAATTCCACCTTCAAAATAGTTCCCGTGGCCAGGGGCAGCATGGTCTCAACATAGCAGCCGTTGGCGCTGATGTCGGTAGCGCGCACGCGAATGGGCGTGTGTACCCGCTCGTCGCACATTTCCATGTTGAAGAAAATCTTGTGCCGCGAAAAGCGGCGGCGCGATTTGCCGGGGTTTGGGTCGGCTGCGACCTGCTCGGCGCTGAGTTCTTCCTGCCAGGGGCACTCTTGCCCGTCGAGGAGTTGCACTTCGGCGCGCGTTTTTTCGATCAGGTTGTCGCTCTGCACGGAGACGATGCGGCAGCGAGCCTTCTTGCTGCCGAACTGCACGCCAATTACTTCGCCCGGAGTGAGTGGGCATTCAATCCTGTTTAAGATTGCGCCAGAAGGGGAAATCGAAACGGCCCGGGCTTGTTGAAAAAAAGCTCGGCCGTCCTGGCTCATGCCCCAGACACGGACCTGGAGGTCGGGCTTTTTACCGGTTTGAATGGGTTCGGTCATGGCAGTGCAGAGTCAGAGTAACCGCAAAGTCACTCCAAAGGACAGTTCCCCAAAGGCCAACACCCTGAGGTAACCAGTTTGAGTGGTTCCGGCTCGGGTTTTGCGGGCCTACAGGCTCGCGTACGAGATCAGCTCGACACCGCTTTTCTCCAGCGCTTCTCTTGCCGCACAGGATGTCAGAAGCTGCAGCTCAACTGCGCGGGATGCGCGTAAGCGTGTGCGAATTCCGGCCAAGCCGGCATCGTCGTAGCCGGGATGGCAAACGATTTCCCAGGTTCCTTCGGGAAGCCCTTGGGCGGCGGCTCGCAGCATGGCAGCGAAGAGGTCGGGATCAAGGAAGCCGGTCTCCATCACGCCCAGGCATCCATCGGTGGTGCGCAGGCCGTGTTCGGTGATGGCCTCCTGGAACGATGGCAGGAAGCGCCGCAAAGCCCGCACCTGAAGGTAACGCTTCCATAAGAATGGGCGGCTGCGGAGCGCCTCAAAGGCCAGCGCGCGGGTGGGCACAAAAGGATTTCTGACAGCGCGAATCCCGCAGGCCCGAGCCGCGCGCAAGAGCGGACGCAGCACGGCAGGGAAGACGTGGGCATGTTTGTGAGTATCGAAATGGCTGAGAGCGATGCCCGCGGTCTGCAACTTCTGGAACTGCGCCGTGGCCTCGCGCTCGATTTCATTTTCGTTGAGCCGCCCGGCCAAAGCGCGTTGAATGAAGCCGCCGAGCGTCGGTGGAAAGGTGGTGCCGTCGCCCCCGCTTGCCAAAGATGGAACATTTGCCGCTGCCAACACCGGGGCGCCATCGACAAGAACAACATGGCAGCCTGTGCTTAGGTTAGGGAGGGTAGCGGCTTGTTTGGCGGCATCATCGAGCGCCGCTCCGGTTGCCATGAGCGTTGCCGACGTCACCGTGCCCGCCCGATGACATTCCGTTATGGCCCGGTTTACGCCCGAGGTCAGCCCAAAATCATCCGCATTGATGATAAGACGGCGCAAGCGCCAGTCTAGCAGGCGAATCTCTTGTGTGCCGCCACAGCCTGTGATGGCGCGGGCAGCCTCGGTGGCGAGTCCGTATATACTGCAGAAGAGGCTTGGCAAGCTCAGTCCGAGGCCCAGCCTTGCATCCCGTCCGGGCGGTTAGCTCAGTTGGTTAGAGCGCCTCGCTTACACCGAGGAGGTCGCAGGTTCGAGTCCTGCACCGCCCACCATCCTTCTGTCGATTCTCCCCGATTTGGCCTCCCGCGCTGTTGAACCCTTGTTCGGGCGCTCAAGCCACCTCTATTCCTGCCGATGGAGTTAGGTGTCGTCCTGCGCGCGGGAGGAGGAGTTGATTATGCCCATGTCGCTTCGTCGCTTCGCTGTGTTGCTTCTGGAATTGCTGACACTGACAACTTTCGTGTCCGCCCAGGATCGAGCCGCCAAAAAGCGTGTGGCTCCCGCCTATCCAGAACTTGCGAGGAGGATGCATGTCGGCGGGGCGGTAAAATTGCAACTCGATGTCGATCCCGAGGGGCAGGTCAAAGAAGTCAAGATCGTTGAGGGGCACGCTCTGCTTCGGGATGCCGCTGTGACTGCGGCTAGGCAGTGGGTATTCGCGAAAGCGCCTTCGAAGACGGTCGAGTTGGTGGAAGTCAATTTCAAGCCATAGCTTTCCAGCGAGCGAGTCTCGCAGGAGGCCGTAACATCGCTGGCGCAGGTCCGGAGCGGAGAGTTTTTCCCATGAAGCTTACGATTCGTAACAAGCTGATCGCGGGCTTCGGAATGATCGTTGCGCTGATGCTGCTCAGCACCGGCATTGTCAGTCTGCGTCTCAGCTCGGCCTCAGTCAACGAAGCGCGGATTAAAGATGTCCGTTATCCCGCCAGCATGAGCGCAGCCATTGTGCGCAGTTCCACGGCGAACGCCGCCAACGCGCTCCGCGGCTACATTTTGTTCGGCTCTGATCCCTCTGATGGCGCGCGCTTCAAGCAGGACCGGAGCGACAGTTGGAGCGCCGTGGACGAAGCCATGAGCCGGCTTCAAACCACAAGCCAGTATTTGACTCCCGTCGAGAGGGACGAAATTGCGTCCCTCCGAGCGCAGGCATCGGAGTTTCGAGCGATCCAAGACAAGATCGAAGATCTAGCGTCGGGGCACAGTAGCGAGGCCATGGGCCAAGCCTTCGACCTGCTCAAGTCTCAGGCAGCTCCGCGACAGAGGGCTCTAGCGGAGGGTCTGAAGAGTTTCATGGAAGATCAGCAGCACAGGACCAACGAGGAGATCACTGCCCTTACCGCCACAGAGCGAAACACGCAGGGTGTGCAGTGGGCGCTTACTTTTCTGGCCGCCATCGCGGCTATGGGACTGGCTTTTTTCATTAGCCGCCGTTTTGATGTAGGTCTGGTTCCTGTGGTCGCACGCGCCTCTAGCATTGCCTCGGGTGATCTCACCGGAAACGAACTTCCCATTCAATCCACCGACGAACTAGGGGAACTCACCGGCGTTGTCAATGAAATGCAGCGTGGTCTCAGAAAAATGATTGCTTCGGTGCGGGAGGCGTCCGACCGTCTGGCCGCCGCGACAGAGCGCGTATCTTCCTCCACCAGTCAATCCGCGCAGTCCGCGGAAACGCAACGGGACCGGGCGCAACAGGTTGCCGTCGCCATTCAGGAAATGTCCGGCACCGTGGAACAGGTTGCCGGAAACTCTCAGACCGCGGCCGATGCCTCCCAGCGCGCTGCCGACGCCGCAAGGCGCGGCGGCCAGGTAGCCGGACAGGCCGTGACCACCATGCGGAGCATCGCAGGATCCAGTGAGCGCGCTGCCACGCGCATTGCCGAGCTTGGGAAGAATTCAGAGCAGATCGGACGTATCGTAGCGGTCATCGACGAGATCGCCGATCAAACGAATCTTCTTGCCCTCAATGCCGCTATTGAGGCGGCTCGCGCCGGCACGCAGGGCCGCGGATTTGCCGTCGTCGCCGACGAGGTCCGTAAGCTCGCGGAGCGCACCAGTAAGGCCACGAAAGAAATTGCGGAAATGGTGCGCACCATTCAAGTGGAGACCAGCAGCGCAGTAGAAGCCATGAGGGCCGGTAGTCAGGACGTCGAAATAGGTGTGACCAAGACGACGGAGTCAGGGACTGCGCTAACGCAGATCATTGCAGTGGCTGAAGAAGTTGGAACGCTGATTTCCGGCATAGCCGCGGCCGCTTCCGAACAGGCCAGCGCCACCGAAGAAGTAACTCGCAACGTGAGCCAGATCTTAAACCTGGCCCAGGAGTCCGCCGTGGCCGCCGAGCAGGCTGCGAATTCCTGCGGCGACCTCTCGGCCCTTGCGCTCGAACTGCGCGATACCGTCAGCCAGTTCAAGCTTTCCGAAGATGAAACTAAAGAAGTGCGCGCGCCGGAGAGAAACGTCAACCTTGTGGCGGCCCGGAGTCCTAAGCGGCTCGCGCTGGCGTCACATGTTCGATCCGCTCCTCGGCGCCCCGGAAAAGCGCCTTTAGCGAGCGCAGCACGAAGCGCAGGATAAGAACGACGAACACCAATCCCACCAGCACGATGCCAGCGGCAACATAAGGGTGCCGGGTAGCCAGCCAGGTAAGGCCGATGGCCATCGCGTCCTCGGTCAGACTCAAAGCTCCATTCGAGAATGGCTCCGGCGAGGGCGTGACCGCCGCGCGCGCGGCCGTTTTTCCGCCGTGAGCCGCCAGCGCGATCAGGCCTCCCGCAATCGTCGCGATCAACTGTTCCGCGGGCGTGAGCGCAGCCGTTGCCTTATAGGCCATCAGCGCGGCGACTGGAATCCTGACAAACGTATGCATCGCGTTCCAAATCAAGTCGAACGCAGGAATCTTGTCCGCGAAAAATTCCACAACGAACATGACTGCGGCGACACCGATGACCCACCAACTGGTCAGCGCGTGAAGTCCTTCCGGCAATGCGAGCACTTGGTAGTGCCCAAGCAGCCCAAGCGTTCCCACCGTGGCATAGGTGTTCAGCCCAGCCGCGAAGCTGATTGCCACGATCAATGCCACAACTTCCGGCATAGGCATGCTGATTCCCGAGAGCACGGGAAGGAACATCGCCATCGCCATCCAACAGGCCTTGTGCACTGCGAAACCGTTAAGGATCATAGGCTGGATACTCGGGCTTGATACCTGCTCGGCAATACTGCCGCCCTCATTCTAACCAACCGCGAAACAGAAAGGGCCGCCAATTTTGGGCGACCCTTGAGGAGTGGATTAAGTGGACGAATTGGAACTACAGTGTGGACTCGATCTCAAAGCCCCATGCCTCGAGCAATGGCTCGGGGATGTACTTGGAGTTCTTGTTGCGCCGCGCCCACTCCCGCAGCCGGGTGGAGCGCAAATACTGATCGGGTTCCAGCTTGTATTCCTTCACCACTTGTTCGAACTCGGTGATTGTGGGAGTAATCGGACCCAACGGTTCAGGTTTACCCCAATTCGGGTTTCCACGACGTTTTGCCATAGGGGGGAATGTCCTCGCAACTTTCTCGAAAAATAACTGCTTTGGCCTGTAGAGCCGACCACGACACTTAGACTCAGCCCCACCGGGAATGGATACATCTTAAGAACAAGCCACAGCCCGCAAGAGTAAAGAAGCTTGTAAAGCTATGATTCTTAAGTATCTTATCACGATTTTCACGGTTTGTAAACAGTTTCGAGCGACGGAAGCCGATTCGAATCGCTCATCCCCGAAGCGGCGCCAGACGGGCGTTTATCGTCAAATCCATTCCCATCAATGACTTACCAAAGTAATAGGCGGACTACAGGCCGGCTTGTGCCCCGCCGATAGCAATCGGTAGAGTCCCCACAGGAGGAGTTACCGTGAAAGACATCAATCAAGTTCTCCGGGCCAAGCAAATGCAGCAGGCGCAGCTCAAGCAGCAGATCGAAGCGCTCCAGGCCGCGGCGAAGGATCTTGAGGCGGTAGAGCACCTCCTCCGCGACGACGAGCCCGGCGCTGGACCCTCGCCAACGCTTGCTGGCTAACGTTCGTAACTTGCACATAAATATAAACTTAGCGATCATTGCTGTCATTGAATCATTCTCGGGCATCGTTCCGAGTTGGCTGTTCTGGAGATTCCGTGTCCTACGAATCCGCATTGACCGCGCTCTTGGTTAGCTCTAGCGAGAAGCTGCAGCGGATGGTGCGGCGCGTCCTCAGCGATTTGGAGATACAGGTCGTGATCTGCGGTGACGGCGAGGCCGCCATGCAGAAGGTCACGCGACAGCGTTTCGAGGCGGTTTTGGTCGACTTTGGCGACGCCGAAACAGCGGATCAGGTCATTCGCGGACTTCAGTTGGCTCCTGGAAACCGGCGGGCAGTCGTCGTAGCGTTCATCGATCCGGACATGGCGCTGGGTTCGGCGTTCTCGCGGGGATCGCATTTCGTTCTGCACAAGTCGCTGTCGGCAGAGCGTACCAAATCCAGTCTGAGGGCGGTTCGTGCCCTAATGAAGCGCGAGCGCCGACGCAACCAGCGCATCCCCGTGGAAATTCAGGTCAAGTGCAACTGGCTCGATAAGCCCGAGATTACCTGCCAAAGTTCGGACCTTGGGGAAGGCGGCATGGCTTTGCGTTTGCCCAAGTCTTCGCCAGCGGCAGGAGTGGTGCAAGTCTCATTTTTTGTTCCGCAGGCCCTGGACCCCATCAAGGCGGGCGCAGAGGTGGCCTGGCGCAACGCCGAAGGTCTCGTAGGCGTGCGGTTCACGGATCTCTCTCCCGAGGCTCGGCAACACCTCAAAAATTGGCTGGATAGTGCGACCGGGGAGTCGTCCGAGGAAACGGACCCGCCGGTTCCGGCCGAACTCACCGACATCAGCCTGCACGCTTGTTATTTGAGGCTCACCGCGCCTTTTCCCGTTCGGACCCGCATCGCGCTGGTCATGAAACTCGGCATTCACGACCTGCGCGCAGAGGGAGTTGTCCGCGTCACCTATACGGAAGCTGGAATGGGTGTTGAATTTCTGCAAAAAACAGACCACGAGAAGGCGCAAGTCACCAGATTTTTGGAAGCATTGCGTACGGAGTCTTCACGCTCGCCGCAAATTCTTGTCGAGCCCGAGGAGGTGGACCTAACGCCGCCCTCCCTGGTCGATGTTTCCAAGGTCGACTCAGATCCGCTGCTTGCGCTGTTTCTCCGAGCGGACGAGTTTTCTCCCGACGAGTTTCTCAATGAGCTTTCGGCTCAGCGCGGGTCCGGTCAGGAATCCGTTCCAGTAGCGGTCGCGCAAGTCGCGCTGTAAGCCTTCTTCGAAGGTCAGCGTCTTCGAAACTCGACACTTTTGGTAAATCATTCCCGCAACTTTTCCCAAACCCCAGTGTTTTCCTCTTCGTACGGCGAAACTAACGTCCGAGAGCCGGTCCTCGAGCGAGCGGCCGGTTTCGGAACAACTGCCACCTACCCCAAGAGGAGAATTACGATGCGACGAAATCTGCTGACTCTGATGTTTGTAGCACTTGCCTCCATGTTCACTTTGGCGCAAGCCCCCGCCAATAGCGACATCCAGGCCGACCGGAAGGATGTCCGCCAAGACCAACGCGACCTGCGCAAAGATCAACGTGATATTAACCATGACAAACGCGACCTGCGCCAGGATCGCGTTGACCGCAATAAGGATCAGCGGGACATCAACCATGACAATCGCGACATCAACAAAGATCGCGTGGAACGGAATCAGGATTTGAAAAACGGTAACGTTGCGGCTGCCAGGGCGGAACAGCGCGACATCAACCACGACAAGCGCGACCTGAACCACGACCGCGTGGACCGCAACAAGGACCAGCGCGATATTAACCACGATAAGCGCGATCTACATCACGACCGCGTGGACCGAAATCGAGATCGCAAGGATATCCGGCAACACAAGCGCGACATTCGGCACGACAAGAAGGGCCGATAGTTCTCAACAAACTGCGACGACAAGGCGGCGGGGAAACCTGCCGCCTGTTTTATTGTGGTGGTGAGACCGGCACAACCTGACGTGGTACGTTCCATCCGCGCAAGCCGACCTGTGTAGCCCTTCCCGCAGAAGCGGGGTACTCAATCCGAATATCGCGAATCTCACCGGGAAGCAGAGATGTATAGTTGTCGCTGTAATACGCTGGCAGAATGCGCGCAGCTTCGGAGTTCAGGAGAGTCAACTTCGCTTCGATCGCGGTCGCAGATCCCCGGTTCTCCAGGTGCACCTGCACGAATGCATTTTCGCCGCTGCGCGACGAAGTGATCGTTACCAAGATCTGCGCGGCCGGAAGCTTATTGAGCTGGCGATAGTTACTGTAATCGGCTGAGAGCCAGTAAAAGTTGTCCGAAACCACTTCGCCCTGAGCGTTTTTCAATTCAAGTTTCACAAGGACGACGTTCTCCGTCATGAGCGGCGCCAAGTCCAGCTTAAAGCCCGCGGTGGCCGCGTTCGCGGGCGCATCCCGTTTTTCTTCGTGGTGCACCAACAATTTGTTGTCTAACGAATAGACGTTCGCAGTTACCGACAATCCCATCTGTGCGGCCGTAGTGGTGTTGACCACCGCGACATCGTACGTGGCAAGGTCAAGCTGAATATGCAAAGGCTCGCAAGCTTTCTTCACGCCGTAATAAGAAGCCTGCGTATCGTAATCAGAACTGAGGATCTGCCACATATTGCTGGGCCAGGCGGGTTGCGTCATCCACAAAAGGCGTCCGCTATTGGGCGCCCACAAGTGGGCGTTCATCCCTTCAAAAATCGCGCGATGGTCCACGTAGTTCAGCATCTGCGCTTTGCGCTCAAAATCCTCCATGCTGGTGGCCGCGCCAAATTCGGTCTGAACCTGTTTCATAAAAGGAGCGCTCTCGCCGTTTCCGCTGTAATGCCAATCGTGGTAAGCCCACACGTCGTTGATGGGCCATTCATCCGCTTTGGGGATTGATGCGCGCAGCGATTCGAGAGTCGACAGGGAAGCCGTGCCCGTTTCGACCGAAAAGCCGTGATTCAGAGTCGAGTAATACAGCGCGGGTTCCTGGTACTTGTAGGGGCCGCTGTTTTGCAGGTTCACCTGGTTCGAACTCGGCGAATAGTAGCGCGTGCCGTCGAGCGCATCGATCAAATCCGCAAGCCCATCGCTGATGACCGGCTGCGGTACGCCTTCGTTTCTGCCGCACCAGACCGCAATCGACGGGTGGTTGCGGAAATGCTGGATGGTGTCGCGGGCGTTTTCCAGGAATAGCGCCGGATCTTCTGGCTCAATGTTGTAGTTTTGCGTGGTCGCCCAGAAATCGTTCCAAATAAGCAAGCCGTATTCATCGGCAAGATCGTAGAAGACTTCCTCAGTATTCTGACCGACCCAATTGCGAATGATGTTAACGTTGGCGTCGTGATGCAGCCGGAAGAATGGCTCGAGGTGTTTGCGGGAGACGCGTTTGCGGGAATCGTCCATCCCCCAGTTGCCGCCGCGGCAGGCAATGCGAACGCCGTTGACTTTGATCACGAGATAGGGTGCGGCCTTGGTGTCGTCGAGTAGGCGGACAGCGCCGGATTTCTCGCCCCCCGGCATCAGCGACGCTACCCAAGACCTCCAGTTCTCGCGCCATTCCAGAGGCCAGTCGGCGGGTGCGGGATCCGTCGGTGGAATTTCGCGCATGCCCTCATGAGTCACGTTGACCACTCGATCGTGCCCACGCGCCGCCGTAGGCGAATATTCCAGGCGCTGCAAGTGGCCGGTTTTATTGAAGAGGCTGAGTTCATAGGTGACTTCGCGGATGCCGAATCGGACCTGCTTGCTGTCGGACTCAGCGCTGCCTTCCGAGAACTTGAGCTTTAGGTTGTACAGCTCCTGCTTGCCATAGCCGTTGGGCCACCACAACCGCGGATTCTGTACAGCAAGTTGTGAAAACTCGGCAGGCGTTAATTTCACGCTGCTTTTTCCGGGAGGCGCGACGACTTCCTTGGTCACCGACGTCTGATCGAAGCTCGCGGTCAAGGTTCCATGAACCGGCGCGTCAGAAGTGTTGTCTAAAGGTACGGCGATTTCAACGTCGGCACGGTCGGTTGCGGGCAAAGGCAGTTTGGTCACAACCTGTGCGTCGCCGATCTTTACTCCGCCGGTAACGGTTAGAGTTACAGGCTGCCAGATCCCAGTGTTCCTATCTCGGATCGCTGGAATCCAGTCCCAGCCTTCTGTTGCGACAAATGTGGGACCGTCGAGGCACATGATGCCGCCGTTCTCTCCGGGGCCCCCAAGAATCGATTGTTCCTGTGGAATGCCGGGATGGGGCGGCGGAGAAACGCGCACGACCAGCACGTTGGTTTCGCTGGGGCGCAGTATGCCCGTGACATCGAACACGCCGCGGATGAATGCGCCTCGAATGGCACCCAGATTCTTGCCATTCAGCCAGACTTCAGCATTGTAGTTGATTCCCGCGAAAGTCAGAGTGAAGCGCCTACCGCTGCCAGCCTTCGGTGCTTTGAACTCGTTGCGATACCAATAATCCTGTTTGTTCAAGCTTTCGGGAATGGCGAGGTTGTTCAGACCATAATCGGGATCGGGATAAATGCCGCGGTCAATCATCGTCGTGAGGACAGTACCGGGAACTGTGGCGGCCAGCCACGCCGAGGTGCTAAAGCTGGGCTTTGAAATCGTATCGGCGTCGGTTTTTATATCGGGTGCGGCACTGAGCTTCCAGCCTCCAGAAATCGTCCACTGGTTTTCGCCAACGGGCGCCAGCTCGGAGTGCGATGCCATCACGGGCTTGGCGACTGGCTTCGAAAACGCGGCCTTGCTGTGCGGCATCGTTGCCGGATCCTGCGGCGCGCGGTATCCCGCTTGGCCGCGGGTTTGCACCGGCCAGGGCTTCGAAGCTTCTTCGAATGTGACAGTTGCAAAATTCACCGACCGTTGGGAGACCTCCCGAATTTCCTCGGCGGTAAGCCCCCGGCGCAGAAGAGTCAGCTGGGAAATCTTTCCGCCAAAATGTCTCCAGTTAGGCTGAGGCAGCAGTGCAGGTGCGATTTGCAGCGAAGAAGCCACGGTGCCAAGGGCAAGCTCTCCACCGCCAACTTCGGTGCCACCGCTGTAGAGGCGGTATCTGCTCCCGTCAAAAGTCGCGCCCAGAAATTGCCATTGCCCCACAAGCACAGTAGCTGGAGCGGAAAGAGCATTGTCCTTGCCCATCCACAAAGTGAGATGGCTCCCGTCAAGCGCAAGATAGCGCGGATACTCCTCGTCGACGTCGCCTAGCCCCGCGACCAAACTCGGCGCGGTGAGCGCCTCGTCCAACCGCACCCAGCCGTACATCGTCCAGGGAGAATCGGCTCGCAACACGGAGTCATTCTTGACAAGCGGCTTCTTGAGACCGTCGCCGTCGGGCAACACGTTGACATTGAAGGGGCCGTAAAACGGAGGATCGTTGGTGGTAGGCAACTGCGCGTGGGCCGAAGCCACTCCCATTTCCAAGACTGCGCGAAGAATCAGGGCGATAGCCATCAGACGAACCGGCTTGTTCCAGGGCGATCGGATCACGAATAAATGCCTCCACGAAAATCTGCGGCCCCATCATACCGGAGACCGCCCGACCTGATACCTTAGAGGACAAACTTGTGATGTTCGCTGAAAGATCTGGGAGCCCCAGAAGGGTCGTTTGTGCGTTGGGATAACTGGAGACACTGGAAAACCCTGGGGGTAGGGCTGTGCCTAGCGTTCGGCGCGAACCTGCACGCGCAGAGCAATGCGGCTGAGGAACCCGGTCAGGATGCACAGAAGACGGCCGACCCTGAACTGACAATGTTCCATCACTCCGCCGAGAGTCCGTACTGGATTTCCGGCCAGGACAATATCATTTTTCAGTATCACCCGTCGTTTTTTTCGAAATACGGCGGGTCCAATAGCTTGCACTCGCACAGTGAGTATGCGATTTCCCACGTCTCGACTCTGTATCTCGGCTATGCGCTCTCGCACACGACGGAAGTCTTTTTTGATTTGGAAGAAGCCGCGGGCGGTGGCATCTCCGACGCGCTCGGACTAGCCGGGGAAACTAACCTCGACGTCGTGCGAAACCCTCTCCTCTCGAAATACCCCTACATGGCGCGCGTAATGG
>Ga0075028_100000457_pt1 | contig 14881 bp, 11 predicted proteins | sample LitLauG_LLR_2014_FD_71390 | JGI IMG/M metagenome (GOLD analysis project Ga0075028, IMG submission 71390) | Freshwater sediment microbial communities from Pennsylvania, USA - Little Laurel Run_MetaG_LLR_2014 | ecosystem: Environmental > Aquatic > Freshwater > Creek > Sediment | place: USA... | reverse complement strand
CGGGCCGAAGATGACGTCGCCAAGCTGCTGTCCGAGCGCATCCGCATCCGGCTGTGCAAGGGAGCCTACAAAGAGGCGGACGAGATCGCCTTCCAGCAAAAACCCGAAGTTGATGCCAACTACGTGAAGCTGATGAAGATTCTGATGACCAGTGGCATCTACCACGGACTGGCGACGCATGACGAAAAAATCATCAAGCTGGCAGAAGCTTTTGCGGCTCAGGAAAATATTCCCCGGGACGCGTTTGAATTTCAAATGCTGTATGGCATTCGTCGTGACTTGCAGCGGCGGCTGGTGCGCGAAGGATGGCGTGTCCGCGTCTACATTCCCTTCGGCACGGAGTGGTACCCGTATTTCATGCGTCGTCTGGCGGAACGTCCCGCCAACGCCCTTTTTCTGGCGAGGAATCTGTTGCGGCAATAAGTGATCCTCGCAGGCCGCATAGCCTCAGGCGACCGATCCGCAGTTTCCTGCCTACAGGCTTCACTGTATTGGGCGAAACCATTGCGAATGGGAGAATTGAGACGCATTCTTCCCCTTTCCGCGACGGTGCTGTGTTAAGTAAGGAACTCCATATGAGTACGATCAACAACCGGGGCTACGATGGCGCAACACTGGCACCAGTTGGGCAGTGGCCGGACCACGATCACCACGGCCACGTGGTGCAATTCTATGCAGAAGATGCGGCCCTGCTGGATTCGATCGCCCACTTTATCGCGACTGCGCTCGAGGCAGGCGACGCTGCCGTGGCGATCGCCACCCACAGTCATCGAGATGGGCTTAAGCAGCGCCTGGCCGCGCGGGGTATCGATGTCGAGCGCGCCATTCGACGCGGCAAGTTTATCCCGCTGGACGCAACCGAAACCCTGTCAAAGTTTATGCGCGACGGCTCGCCCGTTCCCCAGGCCTTTGCAGAGGTCGTAGGAAGTGTGTTTGATCGTGCCCGGGCAGCCGTTGGTGTAGGGCCGGGACGGGTCGTGGCATTCGGAGAAATGGTCGCCCTGTTGTGGGCGCAGGGCAAGCCTGAGGCCGCAATTCAGCTGGAACAGCTCTGGAACGATCTGGCCCAGGCCCATTCCTTCTCGCTGCGCTGTGCCTATCCCATCAGCGGTTTTAACCGAGACCAGGATGGCGAGCCATTTTCGAAAATCTGTGCTGCCCATGGGAGCGTGATTCCCGACGAGAGTTACACCTCATTGCCCAGCGAAGGGGAGCGTCTGCGCAGCATTACTCACTTGCAGCAGAAGGCGCGTGCGCTGCAGACCGAAAAGGCGGACCACGAGCAGGTTCAGCGTTCGCTGCGGTGCAAAGAGTCTGAATTGGCCGATCTGCTCGAAAACGCCGTGGAAGGTGCACAACAGTCAGGCCCGGACCAAAGGATTATCTGGGCCAACCAGGCCCTGTTGAAGTTGCTGGGCTATGCGCCGGGGGAATATATCGGCCGGTCCTTCGGAGATTTTTTCGCCGACCCGCGGGTGTTCGATGCGTATTGGCAGAGTTTGATGCGGCGCGAAGAACTCTATGACTTTGCCGCCGAACTCCGATGCAGGGACGGATCGGTCAAGTTCGTCCTGATTCACGCCAACGGGCTTTGGGAGGATGGCAAGTTTGTCCACACCCGGTGTTTCATGCGCGACGTTACCGAGCAGAAACGGACGGAGCAGGCGCTGCGTGAGAGCGAGGCGAACCTGCGCCAGGCCAACGACAGGCTGGAGTCCCTGGTGGAGCAGCGTACCGCCGCATTGCGGCATCTGTCTTCGCGCATTTTGACCTTGCAGGACGACGAGCGCCGGCGCATCGCGCGTGAGCTGCACGACAGTCTCGGCCAGTACCTGGTCGGGTTGAAGCTGAATCTTGATGTCCTCAGGCAATCGCCAGGACAGGCAGATTTGTGGTCTCAGGCCAGCGAGATTCTGGAACAGTGTGTGTCTGAGGTACGAACGCTCTCCTGCCTGCTTCATCCGCCCATGATCGACGAACTGGGACTGGAGTCCTCCGCCCAGTGGTTTGTCGATGGCCTGAGCCAGCGGACTGGAATTCGGGTGACCCTGGATGGTCCACGCGGCCTGCCACGTTTGCCCGCCGTGATCGAATTGGTTTTGTTTCGCTGCATGCAGGAAGCTCTGACCAACGTGCACCGGCATTCCGGAGCCTCGCTGGCGGAAGTCCTGATCCGCCGGGAGCCCGAACAAATCGTTCTGGAAGTGAGAGACAACGGGCGCGGAATTTCGCCAGATTTGCTCGCCCGCTTTGAGCAAACCGGAGCAGGGATGGGCGTCGGGCTCAGCGGCATGCGGGAGCGGGTACGTGAGTTAGGCGGAGAGATGAAGCTGCAGGCTGCCGGCGACACGGGCACGAGGTTGCGAATCACCCTTCCGCTTGCGCCCGAAGACGTCGTGAGCGCGTGATGCGCGTAGGCCCGTGTGGCGCGGACCTGTCCTGAGCGAAGTCGAAGGAACCCTCGCCTGCGTTTCGGGAGCGAGAGAAAAGTCTATAGTTTGCGTTCCCAAACCTGCGATACCAGATCGTCGCGTCCCCAGTCGCAGTGCGGCGTTTCCTGTACCAGGCTGAACCCCGCCTGCTGGTAGATGTGCCGGGCGGCGGGAAGCTCGCTTTGTGTCCACAAAACCATTTTCTTGTAACCCGCCTGGCGGGCGAAACGCAGGCATTCATCGACCAGGCGCTTGCCGATACCCAGCCCGCGGGCCGACGGTTCCACCAGCAGCAGGCGCAGCTTGGCCGCAGTCTTCGATTTTTTCACCACAAACACTGAGCCCACGATCTCGCCGTCTTTCTCCGCGATCCAGCAGCGCTCGCGCCTGGCGTCGAAATGTTGAATGAATTTGGCGACGATCTCTGCCACCAGGGCTTCGAAGCGTTCATCGTATCCATACTCCTGTGCGTAGAGGGCGCCGTGGCGGTGGACGACCCAACCCATGTCGCCGGGCTGATGAGATCGCAAAATATACGGGGTTTTGGGTTCGGGGCGAGCGCCCAGCACTGTTTCGATGGAGTGCATGGCCAGAACCAGGCGGGCTTGTCCGGGGGGTGGGACCGGGCGCAACATGGCCGCGACTTCCGCACTTTGGCGAGTGTCGAGCGTGGCAAAGGTTTTTCTGCCGCGGGCGGTCAGGCCGAGAAGGCTTTGGCGGCCATCGGATTGCGATGCACATTTCGAAACCAGGCCGCGTTTTTCAAGTTTGCTGAGGATGCGGCTGAGATATCCGGGATCGAGTCCAAGGTCACGGCAAAGCTCGGTGGCGGTGGGCTGCTCGCGATGAGCGATCTCGTACAGGACGCGCACTTCGGCGAGCGAGAACGGGCTCTTGAGCAGGCCTTCGCGCAGCACGCCGATGTGGCGGGTGTAAAAGCGGTTGAAGCTGCGGACGGCGTTGATATTGGGATCAGTGGGGGTGGCAGACAAGGGGTTCATGGCCAGGCGCGCCTCCGTTATGTGATCAGGGCAATTATATAGTTGACTAAGTCAACTAATCTCCCCCTCCCCGGAGCCACCTGTTTGCCTGGGCTGACGGGTTGTCTCCAGACCGCAACTGGATGACACTGGAGAGCAGGTGCAGCATCCGAGATTCGTAAAGGTTGCGAGGTTCAAAAGGTTGCGAGGTTCATAAGGTTCCGAGGTTCATAAAATGACGCGGTTGGGCGCGAGCGTGGGATCGTTCCTGTTCTTCCTGGTGGCCCCGGGAGTGGTTGCCGGTGTGGCTCCGTGGTGGATTTCCGGCTGGCAGATGCGGCCCCCGTTCCTTGGATGGCAGTCGCTGCGGGTGGCAGGTGTCGCGTTGATCGCGCTGGGCGCGCCGGCGCTTCTGGACTCGTTTGTGCGATTCGCGCTGCAAGGGCGGGGTACGCCTGCGCCAGTGTTGCCGACCGAGCATCTGGTGATGACCGGCCTTTACCGCTTTGTGCGCAATCCCATGTACGTCGGAGTGCTGTCGGTGATACTCGGGCAGGGCCTGCTTCTGGGTGATACGCGAGTACTGGAGTACGGGGCGGTGGTCTGGCTGGCCTTCGCTCTTTTTGTGATTGGCTACGAGGAACCAACTCTGCGCAGAACTTTCGGCGAAGAGTACGAGAGATTCTGCGCCAACGTTCCGCGCTGGATTCCGCGGTTAAGGCCGTGGCAGGGGGTGAAGTGACGCGGTGCTGGATGTTGTCAAGACCCGGACATCCTTCGATTCCGGCTAACTTGTTCTGGCATGGGCCGATATATTCTTGCCCAGCATGTCCCATTCACTCTGCGCGGATTGTTATGCTGGATGCAGAAGTTAATTACGTGCGCCGCCGTCCTGCCCGGCCGACCTCGGCGTAGCGGAAGCACTTGACCCAGTGGTCGTTCACCATGCCGACCGCCTGCATGAAGGCATAGCAGATGGTCGATCCCACGAAGTTGAAGCCGCGCTTTTTCAGGTCTTTGCTCATGGCGTCGGACTCGGGAGTGCTTGCCGGAAGCTTGAGGCCCGGACGCCACTTGTTCACGCGTGGTTTTCCGCCGACGAACTGCCAGCTGTAGCGGTCGAAGGAACCAAATTCTTTCTGGACTTCCAGAAAAGCTTTCGCGTTCCGTACGGCTGAGGCGACCTTGAGCCGGTTGCGAATAATCCCCGGGTTGCGTAGAAGGCTCTGCTGCTTGCGGCGGTCGTAGCGGGCGATGCGTTCGGGATCGAACTGGTCGAAGGCGGCGCGGTAGTTCTCGCGTTTTTGCAGAATCGTGTCCCAGCTCAGGCCGGCTTGCGCGCCTTCGAGAATGAGAAATTCAAAGAGGGTGCGGTCGTCGTGCTGGGGGACGCCCCATTCCTCGTCGTGGTAGCGGATGGAGAGGGGGTTGCTGGGCCAGGTGCAGCGGATGAGATTGCGGGGGCTTGGGCTCATGCGTGGCCTGAGGTTTGACTGCCGAGCTTTGCTCGGCCTGGCCGGGTCAGAGACCCGGCCCCACATAGTCGGCGTAGGTCAGGCTCCGATCCGGCCCCTCACATTCGGGGTAGGGCAGGCTCCGACTCTGCCCCAGGGTTTGCTTCACTGCGGCGGAGGCGGACGAGGGCTCCTTCGACTTCGCTCAGGACAGGTCCGCTCCACACTCCACACAACCGACCAAAACCAAACTTATTTCTTCTGCGGCTTGCTTGGCGCCTTGGCTGCGGTTTTGTATCTTGGGGACTTGCGTGTCAGGACTGCGATCAGTCCCTGGGCTGAGGGCGGGGCTTTTACTTTGCCGCCGTTAACGATGTCCGCTGCGCTCAGCTTCTTCCCGTAGAGTTTCTCGTTAGCGCTTCCATCCGAGCGCAGGGTGGATCCTTCGAGCGAGACTCCGGCGAACAGGCCTTTGGCACGGGAGTAAGAGAGAATCTGGGCTGTCAGCACGACGTCGGTCGCGGCCTCAGCAGTGCGTCCGACCGGGCCTGCGGCTGCCGAGGCATCGGCACCCAGCTTCACCTTGCTGCTCAGCAAGGATTTGGCTCCCCCCTCGTTCATCACCAGCAAGACGAAATCGGTGGCCTGGCCGCCTAGCTGGAAACCGATGCTGATGCCTTCGAGAGCATACATCGCGGGTGCTCCCCAGCGTCCGGTGTAGTGCGGGCCACCGCGGCAGATCATAATTCCGCGGCCGTAGCTGCCACCGATTCCGATCGCGCCCTTCTTCACCGAAGGCAGAACCACCACGCAATTGGCTCGGTCCAGCAAGTCCTGGGGAACGTCCTCAGGGATGTCAAGGATCTCTTTCAGAACCACGCCCGCTTCCTTGACGCGGTCGGTTTCTTTTTCGTCGTCCGCGGCAAGAGCGGGGAAGGTGAAGGCACAAAGGAGAAGCACGGCAAGCAGTGTTTTCATAAAAGTATCTCCGTACGGGGACGCCTTTATCTCACAACCTCGGCAATTGAGGCAAGAGGGGGTAGCGGTGGCTTGCGGGTTGGGCAACCTTAGGTAGTGCGGCAGTTCATGTGGGCCCCTATTTTCTTTGCGTTCTTTGCGAACTTGGCGGTCAAAGCCTTTAACCGCAAAGGCCGCAAAGGATTCCGCAAAGAACGCTAAGAAGACATCCCCTGGAGTCCCTCTAAAGGCGCGTCGTCTGTGCTTTAAGACATTTGAATTCATGACCAAACGTGTGCTCCTTTTGTAACTTGGCACTCGGCTGTAGAGTCCCCTAGAGTCGGACAGTAGAAGCAGCAGGCTCAGTGGCAGCGGCTTTCGGCCCGATACGTGCATCTAATTGAGTAAGAACGCCGTTGGCCGTGGTTAGGCGTGAAAATTTTGGATCGGCTGGGAATGAACTACACGAAGTGGTGTCGATGCCTGGTTGCTCTGGCCGTTGTATCGGCCGGGTTGCCGCTGCGGGCGCAGACACCGTTTGTGGCTGCCTCCGCCAGCGTAGCCTCTCCTGATGAGGCCACGACCGGCTCAGATCCCTCGGATCCCATCCTGACCATCAAGAAGCGGGTGGACGAGGTCAATGTGCTGTTCATCGCGACCGATCACCATGGCAAGTTCGTGCGCAATCTGAACCAGGGCGATTTCACCATCCTGGACGACCACAAGCCCCCACAATCGATTGTGAATTTCCGGCGGGAAACCGATCTGCCGCTGGAACTGGGATTGCTGGTGGATACCAGCGGCTCGGTACATAGCCGCTTCGATTTTGAACAGGAAGCGGCAGTCAGCTTTCTGCAACACACCTTGCGGGCGAATTTCGATAAAGCTTTTGTCATGGGTTTCAGCACCCACAGCCTGGTCACGCAGGAGTTCACGGACAACGTCCGTCTGCTGGAAACCGGCGTAAGGAATTTGCACAACGGAGGCGGCACCGCGATGTATGACGCCATCTACCGCGCCTGCCGCGAAAAGCTCAGCAAGGACCGCGGCGACCATCCGGTGCGGCGGGCCATCATCGTGGTCAGCGATGGCGAAGATAACCAGAGCGAAGTCTCGCGGGCGCTGGCCATTGAAATGGCGCAACGCTCCGAAGTGATTATTTATGCGATTTCCACCGACGATAGCGGCCTGATCCTGCGCGGCGACAAGGCCTTGCAGCAACTGGCGGACGCCACCGGCGGGCGCGCATTTTTTCCCTTCAAGATGAAGGACATCAAGAATTCATTCGCGGCCATCGAAGATGAGCTGCGCAGTCAATATGTGGTGTCGTACCGGCCCGCCGACTTCGACGCCGACGGCCGCTATCGCTCGATCGAAATCACTGCTCTGAAGAAAGACCTCCAGGTGCGGGCCCGCAAGGGCTACTACGCGCCCCGGCAGTAGCCAGCCCCAACCCAGAAGCAATCCCTCAGCGGCTAAAGCCGCTAGAACCCGGCGTTGTGGTGGCACGGCTGAAGCCGTGCCCTTCCCCAGCGAAGATTCATGTTTTTAAGATTCATGGCGGCTCCTCCGGGCGGACAATCATATCGCGGTGAAGGGAAACGGAATGGCTGGCTTCCGCCGGGGTCCTGAGCCGGTGCTACAATCACTCAGGCATTGATCGGCATCCAAGCCTCTGGATGGCCGCGAAGCAGGTGCGGTTGGTGGTCCTCATGTCAGCCCCGTATTCAAGAGTTACGCTGGTAAATGCTGTCGCGCTGCTTTCCCTGTTTGTCGGGAATACGGCGAGCGCGGCGGAGCAACATCCGGCGCGCAAGCATGCGACCAAGCAGGAGCAGCCCGCGCCGACGCCTCCACCTGCGCCCCCACCACCGCCTCCTACTCTGGAACAAATGCCGGCGTTACCCCCGAAAGTCAGGTTCAGCAATGGCATGCTGACGATTGTGGCGGAGAACTCGACTCTGGCGGATATTCTGCGCGCGGTCCGCGCTCAGACCGGAGCCATCGTAGAGATTCCGCCGAATGCGACCGAGCGGGTCGTCACTCATCTGGGTCCGGGGCCGGCTCGCGACGTGCTGGTCTCTCTGTTGGATGGATCGCACTTCAATTACGTGATGCTGGGATCGCAGACCCGTCCGGGCATGCTGGACAGAATCATTCTGACCTCAAAGGCGGGGGCTGCGCCTAGTGGAGCGCCTGCTGTGGGCTCCGCTGCCGTGCCGGGAACGCCGAACGGCGCGACAGCGTTGCCGGTTGAGGATGCCGAGCAGCCTGGTGTGGACATCTCGGAGCAGCCCGTCGAGGATGGGGCCGATACCGCCACAAACGAAGAAAATCAGCAGCCCAACGGCCAACCACCGCCGATCAAGACTCCGGAGCAGCTGCTGCGCGAACTGCAACAGCAGCAGCAACAACTACAACAGCAAGGTGCTACTCCTGCCGAAGGCGCACCGCAAGGCGCCCCGCCGCAGAAGTAGACTTCGCGGGAGAATGTGTGGCGCGGGCGCCCTCGCCCGCGTGACTGCGTCCACCAGTCACACTCTGCATTCCGACGTAAAGGCTATTTTCGTGCGAGGTTGGGATGTCAGGGGATAAAGAGATTGAAGACAATGCTGATCAAGGGCTTCGGCCGGATAAACTCAAGGAAAACAAAAGTCAAAGGCCGCGGGCGGGGCGCCCGCGCCACGCAAGCTTAGCCACACAGGCTTAGTCGCCGCTGGCCTGGCTTTGGCTGGGGACCAGCAGAGGGGTTCCACGGGCGCGCTGGCGAGAGCTGTAGGCGAAGGCGTGCAGAATGCCGGTTACGGCTGCGTACGCAGCCAGAATGCCCACGAGTACGACGGTGACGGCGGTAAACGAAATGACGAAAGCAACCAGCAACGCGCCCAAGTTCGGCCTACTTTCCTGTAAGTTACGGACATCAGGTCCGCAACCGTATTGCGTGATCAGGTCTTCTTGACCCGCCGCGCAGCCCATCACTTTACCCGCGTTGACGCTAGTTGCTATTAGCAACTAAGATACATGAGTAAAGTTGCGCAAACCCACTTTCCAACATTTCTGGTGACCCGTCCACATTACGGAAGACCAGTCGACACCTTTCCTAATTCATGCCTATTACCAAGATTTCGGTGCGCGGGGCGAGGCAGCATAACCTCAAGAATATAAACGTCGAAATCCCTCGTAACACCCTGACGGTGATTACCGGCCTCAGCGGTTCGGGCAAGTCCTCGCTGGCCTTTGACACCATTTATGCCGAGGGTCAAAGACGCTATGTAGAAACCCTGTCCGCGTATGCCCGGCAGTTTCTGGATCAGATGGAACGGCCTGACGTCGATGCCATCGACGGCCTCAGCCCCGCGATCTCGATTGAGCAGAAGACCACCAGCCGGAGTCCGCGTTCCACGGTTGGGACGATCACAGAAATCTACGACTACCTTCGTCTTCTATTCGCTTCAATTGGAGTGCCGCATTGCCCTATGTGCGGCCGGTCGATCGCCCGTCAATCGGCTGAACAGATCGTGCAACGGGTGATGAGCCTGACTCCGGAAGATCGAGTAATGGTGCTGGCGCCGATTGTGCGGGGACGCAAAGGCGAATTCAAGAAAGAGATCGAGAAGCTAGTGCAACACGGCTTCAGCCGGGCCCGGATCGACGGTGAGCTGGTAAATCTCGAGGATGACATTCCTCTGGACAAGCGCAGGAACCATACCATCGAGGTAGTCATCGACCGGCTTCTGGTTAAGCCCGGAATCGAGCACCGGCTGGAAATGTCGGTGGGGCTGGCGATGAAGCTGGCGGGCGGGCTGGTGCAAGTCGCGGTGGTGGGCGGCGACGAGCAGCTTTATTCCGCCAAGCTGGCATGTCCGGATTGCGGCATCAGCGTGCCCCAACTGGAGCCGCGGTCGTTTTCGTTTAACAGCGGGTACGGGGCTTGTCCGGAGTGCCACGGGCTGGGCAGCCGTTACGAATTCGATCCGGCCCGAGTGATCACGGACTGGTCGAAGCCTCTGCTCGATAGCGGCCTGGGGCCGGGCTCGGCATCGCAGAACCTGATCCACCAGTTGCAGATTACGGCTGCGGCGCACGGATTCGATCTCGCAACCCCGTTTGAAAAATTTCCCGAGAAGATCCAGAACCTGCTGCTGTACGGCGAGGCGGGCAAGAATGGCCAGAACGGGAAGCCGACGAGGACTGGTTTTCGCGGGATACTGGGATATCTGAAGCAGGCGGCGGAAGAATCCACCTCCGACACTTACAGGGAATTTCTGCTCGAATACATGTCCGCCACGACTTGCCCGGTATGCGAGGGCAGGCGGCTGCGGCCGGAAAGCCTGGCGGTGAAGGTGAATGACATGTCCATCGCCGACTTCACCGCGCTCCCGGTTTCGCGGGCTCTGGAGACGGCGCGGAAGATCAAACTCAACGGGCGCGAAGCCATTATCGCCGGACGCATCGTGCACGAGATCGTGGAACGGCTGCAATTTCTGGACGCGGTCGGGCTGGGCTACATCTCACTCGACCGGTCGGCAGCGACGCTTTCGGGAGGAGAAGGACAACGCATTCGCCTGGCTACGCAGATCGGGTCAAAACTGCGAGGTGTGCTCTACGTGCTGGATGAACCCTCCATCGGATTGCACCATCGCGACAACGGCCGTCTGCTGCAGGCGCTGGAGGAGTTGCGCGACCTGGGAAATACCGTGCTGGTGGTGGAGCATGATGAAGAAACCATCCGGCGGGCGGACTACGTGATCGACCTGGGCCCGGGCGCGGGCCGGCATGGCGGCGGACTGGTGGCGCACGGAACTCCGGCAGAGATCATGCAGGTGCCGGAGTCGCTCACCGGCGCATACATTTCGGGCAGGGCGCAAATTGAAATGCGCGCGGAGCGTCGCCAGCCCAATGGGGCTGCGATCACGATCCTGGGGGCGCGGCAGAATAATCTGAAGAATCTCGACGTCAGTTTTCCCCTGGGGGTGATGACGGTTGTGACCGGAGTGTCGGGATCGGGTAAGTCGACGCTGGTGAATGACATTCTTTACCGCGCGCTGGCGCAAAAACTTTACCGCTCGCGGGAAGAGCCGGGAGCGCACAAAACCATCACGGGCACAGAACATATCGACAAGGTGATCCGCATCGACCAGTCTCCGATCGGGCGCACCCCGCGCTCGAATCCGGCGACCTACACCGGAGTTTTCGCGCAGATTCGCGATCTCTATGCCATGCTGCCGGAATCCCGCGAACGGGGTTACAAGCCGGGACGGTTTTCCTTCAACGTCTCGGGCGGACGTTGCGAGGCATGTCAGGGCGAGGGGCAGCGACGCATCGAAATGAATTTTCTGCCGGACGTGTATGTCTTGTGCGAAGTTTGCGGCGGAAAGCGCTATAGCCGCGAGACCCTTGCCGTCAAATACAAAGGGCAGTCCATCGCCGATCTGCTGGAGATGCCGGTTTCGGACGCGCTGCCGATTCTGGAGAACATTCCGCAAGTCAGGCAGAAGCTGCAGACGCTGGTGGACGTGGGACTGGGCTACATTCATCTGGGACAGTCGGCGGTGATGTTATCGGGAGGTGAGGCGCAGCGCATCAAACTGGCCCGCGAGCTGAGCAAGCGGCAGACCGGAAAGACAATCTATCTGCTGGACGAGCCCACAACGGGACTGCACTTCGCTGACGTGAAAAAGTTGCTGGAAGTCTTGCATCGGCTGACCGACCTGGGAAATACCGTGATGATCATCGAGCATAATCTGGATGTAATCCGCAACGCCGACTGGATCATTGACCTTGGTCCGGAAGGTGGAGAAGAAGGCGGGCGCATTGTGGCCCAGGGCACACCCGAACAGGTGGCGCGGAACAAGAAGTCCTATACCGGGCAGGCGCTGGCCGGATACTTTGCCAACGGGAGCGCGGCCAGGGAAGCGGTGAGGGAAAAAAGTTCGATTGCGTAGGGGCGTCGGACCCCGGACCTCGGACGTCAGACCTCGGACTTCAGCCGTCGGACCTCGGACCTCGCTCCACCCGACGGGAGAGTTTTTCCGCATCCTGCTAAAGTGGTGAACGCTGTAAACTGCAACGTTCGCCTGAACGAAAAAGGTAGCCGAACCAATTGTCTTCACCCGATCATATTCTCCCCGAAATGCAGATCCAGCCCCCGGCGGAACCGGTCGTAGCGGCGCCTGAAGCTCCCATCAATCCGGGCGCCGAGAATCCACCATGGAGCGGGTTGGACCTGCTGCTGATCGGGCTGGTCCTGGTGGCGTCGTTATTTTTTTTCAGCTCGATATTTTTTATTGTCGCTTTACGGAGCTCTGCCTCCTCGGGCGTTTCCGCCTCGGAGTTGCGCGGAAATCCCGGACCGCTGGTGATTGTTCCGAGCATGACCCTGTCCTATCTCGCCGCGCTCACAGCGATGTACGTGCTGGTGACGCGCCACCGGCGGCGTCCCTTCTGGCAGGCGGTGGCGTGGCGCTGGCCGAGCGGTTGGTGGGTGGGATACATCGTGACCGGCAGCATGGTGGCCGTGGTGTTAGGACTGCTCTCGCGATATCTGCCCATCCCCAAGTCCCTGCCCATGGACCGGTTCTTCCAGAACCGGCAAGGGGCATACGTCATGGCGCTTTTCGGAGTGGGCGTGGCTCCGTTTGCCGAGGAGATGCTTTTTCGGGGCTTCCTCTATCCGGTGCTGGATCGATGGCTGGCGACTCTGTTGATGACGCCCCGACTGCTTCGCCGGGCCTGCATATGGGTGCTCATCGTAGCCGCATGGGGATACATCGAACATCGACTTCCGCTGACCTGGTGTGTGCTGCTGGCAGTTGTGGTCTTCCTGGTTACTGCGGCGCTGCTGGGCGGGCGGAGCCTGAGCCTCGATGGTGGAGGCGGAAGGACACATGTGGTGTGGTTGCCGGGCATGGTGCTGGTGGCATGGGGATTGGCATCGCGGTCGATTGCGGACCGGGTTTTCGGACCCGCAACGATTGCGCTTGTGGCCCTGGCCTGCCTGTTGGGACTAATTAGTATGATTTCGCCGGTGCAGCCTTCGGTAGCGGGGCGGTGGGGAAGGTTTCTGGCGGTGGTTGCGACCAGCGCCGGCTTTGCCATGGTTCACGGCGAACAGCTCGGACAAGCCTGGGGGCCGCTGCTTGTCCTATTCGTGGTGGGCTTGGTCTTAACCTTGGCGCGAGTGATAACCCGGTCAGTAGCGCCCGGGTTCCTGATCCATGTGGGCTATAACCTTACCCTCTTCACGCTGCTTTATTTAGGTACGGATCATTTCCGGCATCTGGAGCGCATCACGCAATAAGCGCCACAAAGTGCCCCTGGGGAAGCGTGAGGCCGAGCGTGATATCGTAGGCTTTCCATGGTTGCGTCTTCCGCACGTCAGGATCTGTTGCGCCTGCTGGCCGCCAAGTCTTTCCGGCTGGGACAGTTCACACTCTCGTCCGGGGCGACCAGCGACTATTACATTGACTGCCGGACTACCACTCTGGCGGCCAAGGGTGCGCGCCTGACCGGGCAGGTAGTCCTGGACGAAATCCGGGCTCGCGGTTGGAAGCCGAAGGCGGTGGGCGGCCTCACCATGGGTGCCGATCCCATTGTGGTAGCCGTGAGCGTGGCCAGCGGCGACATAGAAGGGTTTCTGGTCCGCAAAGCCGAAAAAGAGCATGGCACCGGACAACGGATCGAAGGTTATCGCGAAAAAGGCGTGCGGGTCGTGATCGTGGATGACGTGTGCACCACCGGGGCGTCGACGATCCAGGCGATCGAGGCGGCTCGCGAGTTCGGGTTTCAGGTGGTCGGGGTGGTGTGCCTGGTGGAACGCCAGGACGCCGGAGGCCGACCCAACGTCGAGAAGGCAGCCGCGCCAGCTCCGTTCGTTTCTATATTTACCGCGAGCGATGTCCGGAAGGAGCACTTGCTGCAAAACGACGAAACCTCTCCGGGAATGCCCGCGGTGGGCGTCGGCTGCGAGATTTGCGGACGCCCGGCCGTGGTGCACAGCCCGCGAATCCGCTGCGAAGCGCATAAGACTTAAGAGCAGTCGTCGGTCGTCAGTCGTCGGCTGAGCGACTTCGCACCTCATTTCAGAACTAATCATCACTACCTGGCGACCCGATTTTGAAGACTGAAGACCGACGACCGACGACTGCCTTATGATTCAAACCCTCGAATGGACCGATTCCGGCGTGCGCTTTATCGATCAGACGAAGCTTCCCATGGAGGAGACTTACGTCACCTGTAAGACCTATGTCCAGGTCGCCGATGTGATTCGCAACATGGTAGTGCGGGGCGCGCCAGCCATTGGCGTGGCTGCGGCGATGGGCATCGCGCTGGGCGTAAAAAATTCCAAAGCTGAAAATGGTGGCGAACTCAAGCAGGAGTTCGACCAGATTTGCGATGTCATCGGTAAGACCCGGCCCACGGCGGTGAATCTTTTCTGGGCCATCAAGCGCATGCGGGACAAGTTCGACCTGCTGCGGGTGCGGCCGCTTCCGCAGATCAAACAGGCGCTGGTTGAAGAAGCGCAGCGCATGCACGCTGAGGATATTGCTGCCAACCAGGCCATGGGCAGGCACGGCGCGACTTTGATGCCGGCGAACGGCGGCGTGCTCACCCACTGCAACGCAGGCGCTCTGGCTACCTGCGGATACGGCACGGCGCTGGGAGTGATCCGGGCCGCCGTCGAGCAGGGAAAGAGAATCCACGTCTACGCCGATGAAACGCGTCCCTTTCTGCAGGGATCACGATTGACCGCGTGGGAACTGATGAAGGATGGCATCCCAACCACGGTTATTTCGGACAGCATGGCGGGCGCCATAATGCAACAGGGTAAGATCAACGCCATCGTGGTAGGCGCGGACCGCATCGCCGCCAACGGCGACGTGGCCAATAAGATCGGAACCTATACGGTGGCGGTGCTGGCCAAGGAGCACGGCATCCCGTTCTATGTGGCCGCTCCGTTTTCAACCGTAGATCTTGAGACGCCGGACGGCGGCGGCATTCCAATCGAGCAGCGTGACAGCAAGGAAGTCACGCACATTGCAGGCAAGCAGGTGGTCCC
>Ga0075028_100000456_pt1 | contig 14888 bp, 16 predicted proteins | sample LitLauG_LLR_2014_FD_71390 | JGI IMG/M metagenome (GOLD analysis project Ga0075028, IMG submission 71390) | Freshwater sediment microbial communities from Pennsylvania, USA - Little Laurel Run_MetaG_LLR_2014 | ecosystem: Environmental > Aquatic > Freshwater > Creek > Sediment | place: USA... | reverse complement strand
GCGAACCACCATCACGACCTGCGAACAGGAATTGTCCCGGCTTGTGTCCCGTCAGCCGGAGATATTCGTCGATGGCCAGCCGGGTCTGCTCCGTCAACTCGAACCGGACCGGCCGGCCGGCCGGTCGTCCTCTGCAGAACAGTCGCCCGATCCATGGCATAGCCGTCTGGCCCAGTGTGTCGACTTGAAGATTGCTTACCCCGCGCGCATCGGCAAGGGCCAAACTGCAGGCAACAAGTTGATGCTTGAAGTGTCAGCTTGCAAGCGTTAGCCTTTGATTTAGACATTTCGAGCGGGAACTCCAGCTTGCTCACATCGGCACAATTGCGCGCGGCGCGGGCGCTGCTCGGGCTTGACCAGAAGGCGTTGGCGGACTTGGCGGGGGTCTCCCTGCCGACCATCCAGCGCATGGAGGCGAGCATCGGCAATGTGCGCGGGATCGTCGATACGCTGACCAAGGTTGTCGAGGCGCTCGAACGCTCCGGCGTCGAATTGATCGGCGATGGCGCGGCCAGCCCCAACGGGGGCCGGGGCGTGCGTTTCAGGAAATCGCAGAAGGGGCCCGAGCAATGACTGGGCTGGCGGGAGCGCATCTGCCGCTGATCGCCGCTGTGCTGGCGGCCTATCTGGGCGTGGCCCTGCTCGCTGCGCTCCTGCATCGGCGAACGCTGATCTTTGTCTATCCGGCCTGCCTCTTGATCGCGTTGGTGGCGTGCGCGACCGATCTTTCCGCCGTGCTGGGTTCGGTCAATGAGAGCGCCCGCCTGCCGTTTGGCCTGCCGACGGTGGGCTTGCGCTTTCATCTCGATGCGCTGGCCGCTTATTTCGGCTTCATCGTCAACCTGGGGTTGGTCTCGGCGAGCCTTTATGGCCTCGGCTTTGACAAGCGAACCGAACTGTCGGGGCGGATCGAACCGTTTTTCCCGGCGTTTGCCATGGCCATGAACCTGGTCCTCATCGCCGACGACGCCTTTGCCTTCCTGTTCTCGTGGGAGCTGATGTCGCTGACCTCCTGGCTGCTCGTGGTTGCGCGCCATGACGACGCCGACAACCGTAAAGCGGGCCACGTCTATCTGGTGATGGCGGCCATCGGCACGGTCGCCCTGCTGTTTGCCTTTGGCGGCCTGGCGGGCCCGGCCGGCGGTTACGCCTTCGAGGTGATCCGCTCGCACCGTCCCGATGCTGTTGTATCGGGATTGGTGCTGGCCGCCGCCATCGTCGGTGCCGGCTCGAAGGCCGGCATCATGCCGCTGCACGCCTGGCTGCCGCTGGCTCACCCGGCCGCGCCGAGCCATGTCTCGGCGCTGATGAGCGGCGTCATGACCAAGGTCGCCATCTACGGCCTGATCCGGATCGTCTTTGATTTGCTGGGGCCGCCGGTCTGGTGGTGGTCGCTGCCCTTCATTCTGCTCGGCGCCTTAACCGCCGTCGGGGGGCTGCTCTATGCCATCGTCGATCAGGATTTGAAACGTGTGCTTGCCTATTCCACCATCGAGAATATCGGTATCATTTTCGTCGGCATCGGCCTGGCCGTCGCCTTCAAGGCGACGGGCCTCAACGCGGCTGCCGGCGTCGCGATGGCGGCGGCGCTGCTGCACGCGCTCAACCATTCGATTTTCAAGTCGCTGTTGTTCCTGGGCTCGGGCGTTGTCTTGCACGCCACCGGCCGGCGGGACTTCGATGGTCTCGGTGGCTTGATCCATACAATGCCGCGCACCGCCTTTTGCTGGCTGATCGGGGCGCTGTCGATTTCGGCACTGCCGCCGTTCAACGGTTTCGTGTCGGAATGGCTGCTGTTCCAGTCAGTGCTGGCCGGTCCCGCGTTCCCCGAGCCGATCCTGCGCTTTCTATCGCCGATGGTGGGCGCGATGCTGGCGTTGGCGGCGGGCCTGGCGGCGGCCTGCTTCGTGCGGGCCTTTGGCATCGTCTTTCTTGGCCGCCCGCGAAGCCCCGAGGCGATGGCCGCGCATGAAGCACCCGTTGAGCAGGTCGCGGCATTGGGGCTGCTGACGGCGTTGTGCGTCCTGGGCGGTTTGTTTGGCAGCACGATTGCCGGCGTCCTGTCGCCGCTGCTGGTTGAATTGGCCGGCTCGGCACTTCCCGGCCAGGGCGCCGGCCCGACGCCGTTTTCACTGGTGGCCTTCAGCGCGGAGCGCAGCATCTATGACGCCCCCGTGATCGCCCTGTTCGTCGCGCTGTCGGCAACGATGACTGCCTTGCTTGTCCATTGGGTCTCGGCACGCCGGGTCCGGCGTGCGCCGGCCTGGGATTGCGGCTTTCCGGAGCCTTCGCCGGCAACCCAATACACCGCGTCGAGCTTCGGCCAGCCGTTGCGTCGGGTCTACGGGACGCTCCTGTTCGGCGCCAGCGAACACATCGACATGCCGGCGCCTGGAGATAACCGTCCGGCCCGCCTCACTGTGGCGATGACGGACTATCTCTGGTGCGGTCTTTATGCGGCCCCGGCCAACGCGGTGCTTGAGCTGTCGGTGCGGCTGAACGTGCTCCAGTTCCTCACCATCCGCCGCTATCTGGTTTTCATGTTTGTGGCCCTGATCGTCCTCCTGCTGGTGACCGCATCGTGGATCTGATGTTGGCAACGCTTTTGGCTCTGGCCGCCCAGGGCATCCAGATGATCCTGGTGCTGGCCGTAGCCCCGGCGGTCAGCGGTGTGACGCGCAAGGTCAAGGCCCAGCTGATGCGCCGGCAAGGAGCGCCGGTCATCCAGGGCTATCGCGATCTGCTGAAACTTGTGCGCAAGGAAGTCGTACTGGCGACGAACGCATCGTGGTTCTTCCGCTCGGCCCCTTACGTGATTTTCGCCGCAACCTGGGTCGCGGCCGCCCTTGTGCCGACCTTTGCCTCTGGCCTCATGTTCAATTGGGCGGCCGATGTGGTGGCGCTGGTGGCGCTGCTTGGCGCTGCCCGCGCCCTGCTGGCGCTGGCCGCCATGGACGTCGGAACCAGCTTTGGCGGCATCGGATCCTCGCGCGAGATGATGATCGCCACGCTCGCCGAACCCGCCATGCTGCTCGTCGTGCTCACCCTGGCGCTCTCGGCCGGGACGACACGGCTGCCCGGAGTGGCCGATTTCTTCATCGGCCAGCCGCTTACGGTCCGCGTCTCGCTCGCGCTCGCCATGCTCGCCCTGGTGATCGTGGCGCTGGCCGAAAACGCCCGCATTCCCGTCGACAACCCCGCGACCCACCTCGAACTGACCATGGTCCACGAGGCGATGGTTCTGGAATACTCCGGGCGGCACCTGGCGATGATCGAGGCGGCAAGCCAGCTCAAGCTCGTGCTTTACATGTCGCTGATCATCTGCCTGTTCGTTCCCTTCGGCATGGCGACCGCCTCGGCCGGGCCGGTCGAATGGTTCGTGGGCGGGTTTGCCTACGCGGCCAAGCTGGCGACCTGCGCGGTCGTGCTCGGGGTCTGGGAGGTGAGTGTCGCCAAAATGCGGGTGTTCCGGGTGACCGACCTCTTGGCCGGCGCGCTGGTGTTCGCGTTCCTGGCCATCTTGTTCGCCTTCCTGTCGAAGGAGGTGCTGCCGTGAACCACGGCTATGACGTTTCGCATCTGCTGGCCGGCTTGATGGTCGTGGCGAGCTTTGCGCTGCTGTACCAGGACCGGATCACGGCTGTTCTCAACACTTTCGCCGCCCAAGCCGTGCTGCTGGCGCTGGCCGTGGCTTGGCAGGCCTGGACGCAGGACCGGCCCAACCTGTTCATCACGGCAGCACTCGCCCTGGGGCTCAAGGGCATCATCGTACCCGTCGCGCTGCGCCGGATGGTGTTCCAGCTCGGCATCCACCGCGATGTGGAGCAGGTCGTCAATGCCGGCGTTGCGCTGATGATCGGATTGGGGCTGACAACCCTGTCGCTGTTGCTGGTTCTCAAGGTGACCAAGGCCGCGCCTTCGTTCACCCGCGAAGGGCTGGCGCTGGCGCTGGCGATCATCCTGCTCGGCTTCCTGATGATGATCACGCGCCGCAATGCCGTGACCCAGATCGTCGGCTTCATGTCGATCGAGAATGGGCTCATATTGGCCGCGACCGGCGCGCGCGGAATGCCGTTCGTGGTCGAGGTCAGCGTCGCCTTCTCGGTGCTGATCGCCCTGTTCGTCTTTGCCGTGTTCGTATTCCGGATCCGGGAGCGGTTCGACACCGTCGACCTTGAGGCGCTGGATCAGGTCCGGGGAGATCGCCGATGAATCCCGGGGTCTACGCCGTCGTTCTCATTCCGCTCATCTCGGCGCCGCTGCTGGCGCTGGTTCCGGGCTACCGGGTCACGGCGGCCGGCAATGTCATCGTGTGCTTTGCCACCTTCCTGGCCGGTCTGTCGCTGCTGATCCTGCCACGCGTCGTCGGCGACTTCGTCATCGTCGATGATCTGAACATCTTCTTCATCATTCTGAACACTTTTGTCGGCTTCACGACCTCGACGTTCAGCGCCAGCTATATCGGCCATGAGATCGAGACCGGAAAACTGACGCCGCTGTTCGTGCGGTTCTACCACGCCATGTTCCAGGGCATGATGGGTGCGATGAACCTTGCCCTGATCGCCAACAATATCGGGCTGCTTTGGGTTGGGCTTGAGCTGGCGACGCTGATCACAGTGGTGATGGTGGGCATCTACCGCACGCCGTCGGCGCTGGAGGCGGCCTGGAAATATTTCATTCTTGGCAGCGTTGGCATATCGCTCGCCTTCTTCGGCACGATCCTGATCTATCTCGCCGGCCAAGGCGCCCTTGGCGAGGGCTTGCCGGCCATGACCTGGAGCCGCCTGTTGGCCGCGGCCCCGCAGCTTGATGTGGCCCTGCTCGATCTCGCCTTCGTGTTTCTGCTCGTTGGCTTCGGCACCAAGGTCGGCCTTGCGCCACTGCACGCCTGGTTGCCCGATGCGCACGCCGAGGGTCCGACGCCGATTTCGGCGGTTCTGTCGGGACTGTTGCTCAACGTCGCCCTGTTCGCGCTGCTGCGCTACAAGATGCTCCTCGCCGCCCAGCCGCTTGCCGTCAAGCCCGGCCAGATCATGATCGTGATGGGGCTCATCTCGCTGATCTTCGCGGCCTTCATGCTGTATCAGCGCCGCGACATCAAACGGCTGTTCGCCTATTCCTCGATAGAGCACATGGGCCTCATCACCTTCGCCTTCGGTCTCGGAGGCCCCATCGCCAACTTCGCCGGGCTGCTGCACATGGTCATGCACAGCCTGACCAAATCGGCGATCTTCTTTGCGGTCGGGCATGTGGCGCAGGCCAAGGGCAGCCAGCGGCTGGCCGACATCCGTGGTCTGAGCGTAACACACCCAAGTCTCGCAATTGCCCTTGGCGCCGGCGTCATCGCGATTTGCGGACTGCCGCCGTTCGGGGTCTTTACTAGCGAGTTCCTGATGCTGACGACCACGTTCGCGCGTGCGCCTTGGCTCGCCGTACTGCCGGCCTTCGGTTTGCTGGTGGCCTTCGGAGCCCTGATCCTCCGATTGCAGGACATCCTGTTCGGCGCGCCTTCGGAGCCGTCGCATAAGGTGGAGGCATCGAGCATCCCGATGGTGCTGCATCTGGCGCTGGTGCTGCTCGCGGGGCTTTATCTGCCGCCCTTGCTGGTCGCCTGGTTTCAGCGCGCCGCGGAGCTGCTGGGATGAGTACGCTCGAAGCCGTGGCGATCCACCATCTCTCGGACGGAAAGCAGCCGGCCGCGGACGGATATGTGCGGCTCGACGTTGATGAGGCGATTTGGCGGTCGCTCGCGCAAGGGTGCCGCGACGGATTGCACGCCTTGAACGCGCTTTGGTACGACGAGGGACAAATGCGCATGGCGCTGCTGGCGCCCGAGCAGCGAGTCCGGGCGATCGTGTCGGTTGCCACGGCCAATGGCGTCTACCCGTCGGTCGGCCAGTATCACGCACCGGCAATCCGTCTCGAGCGGGCGGCGCGCGATCTGCATGGCGTGATTCCGTTCGGCCTGCCCGATCCGCGGCCCTGGCTCGATCATGGGGTCTGGCCGGCACAGCCTTCAGCTGTCACGATCCCCTATCGGTTTCTGACCTCCGAAGGCGAAGGGCTGCACCAGATCGCCGTCGGACCCGTCCATGCCGGGATCATCGAGCCGGGCCATTTCCGCTTCACGGCCAACGGCGAGGCGGTCGTTCGGCTTGAGGAGCGGCTCGGCTATGTCCACAAGGGCATCGAGGCCCTGTGCAAGGGCGCCGGCATCGAGCAGGCCGCCCGCATCGTGGCGCGCATTTCCGGCGACAGCACGGTTGCCTACGGGTTCGCCTTTGCCCGGGCGGTGGAGGCGGCTTGGAGCTGGCAGCCGCCTGCGCGAGCCGTCCTGCTGCGCGGCGTCATGGCCGAAATCGAGCGCCTGTCTCACCACATCGGCGATGTCGGCGCCATCTGCAACGACGCAAGTTTTGTGACTATCCAGGCGCGTTGCACGCTGCTGCGCGAAGATATCCTGCGAACCGCAAACCGCTGCTTCGGGCATCGCATGATGATGGACTGCATCGTGCCCGGCGGCGTGATCATAGATTTGTCTACGGACGGCCTGGCCGCGATTCGCGAACTCTTGATACGATTGGAAGTTGGCTTTGCCGGCGTCATCCGAGCCTACGATCGGTCACCCACTCTTCAAGACCGTACGGTGACCACCGGGATCGTGACGAAAGCGTTGGCCGCCCAGTTCGCGGCTGGCGGCTATGTTGGCCGCGCCTCCGGCCGCGCCTTCGATGCCCGCGCGGCGTTCATCTATCCGCCCTATGGCGATGTCGCATTCGAGGTGCCCGCCCGCAGTTCAGGCGATGTGGATGCGCGCGTCTGGGTGCGCATCGAGGAGATCGCCCAAAGCACTGCGATCATCCGGCAGTTGCTCGATCGCCTCGCCAACGAACCTCAAGGCCCGCTTCGCGTGGCCCACGGGGCTGCCCAAGAGGGCGAGGGCGCCGCACTCATCGAGGCCTTCCGCGGGGACCTGTTCGTCTGTGTCCGCCTGGACGCCGGGGACAAAGTCGCCCGCCTTCATGCCCGCGATGCGTCCTGGTTCCAGTGGCCACTGCTTGAAGCCGCCATCGAAGGCAATATCGTTGCCGACTTCCCGCTCTGCAACAAATCGTTCAATTGCTCTTATTCCGGGCACGACATGTAGGACGGGCTCATGCGATCACTCCTGCTCAACGCCCTCCTCAAGGGTCCCGCCGTCATCGAGGCCCCCAAGCCCACCGGCGACATGCTGGCCGAGGTTGCCCGGGCACTCGGGGAGCGCGCGCGGCGCCGGCTCGGGCGATCCCTCGCAATCCGCGAGATCGACGCAGGTTCCTGCAATGGCTGCGAGCTGGAGATTCACGCGCTCAACAATCCGGTCTATGACATCGAGCGGTTTGGCCTGAAGTTCGTTGCGTCCCCGCGCCACGCCGACGTGCTGCTCGTCACCGGGCCAGTGACCTGGAACATGCGCCAGGCGCTCGAGCGCACCTATGCCGCCACCCCTGATCCGAAATGGGTGGTCGCGTTGGGAGACTGTGCGGCCGGTTGCGGTGTGTTCGCCGGCAGCAATGCATGTGTCGGACCGGTCTCAGCCGTAATCCCAGTTGATCTGCAGTTGGGTGGCTGTCCACCCCAACCGGTAGAGATTTTGAAAGGCTTGCTTGGCTTGATGGCTGGGAGCAACCGGAGGTCCCCTCAAGCGGTTCCATGAGTATCCGGACAACGCTGAATCTAACTCGTGTCGGGCTGGTCGCGGCCGGACGCCAGTTTGTCTCGGTGCTGTGCTTGGCAATGGCGTCATATGGGATGGCACCGTCCGGGATATCCGGCACAATCGGTGATCCATTGACTGAAGTGGGTGCCGGCATCACGACGTTCGCTGAGTGCGCGCCTCAGCCCGCGCAGCACGACCATCTCCTCACATCCTTATTGAAGGTCTGCGCAGCGAGCCTCAATCCCTCGACGGTAGTGAGGTAAGGGAAGATTGTCTCGCTCAGTTGCTCGACGGTCATGGCGGCCCTGATCGCCATCGCTGCCGTCTGGATGCTGTCGGCGCCCTCGGGCGCAAGAACGCGCGCGCCGAGCAGCTTGCGCGTCGTGGCATCGGCAACAAGCTTGATGAGCCCGCGCGCGTCGCGAGCCGCAAGCGCGCGAGGAACGTTGTCGAGGGATAGAACCGACGTCACCACCTGAAGGCCGGACGCCTTGGCTTGCGCCGCCGGGCGCAACAAGTGCCATCGGCGCAAGCTTTTTTTGGCGTGACATAGACATGCCAGAAGCTGGCGCCGAGCAGGATCGCAGTCGTTCCCAGGGTGTAGGGCTTGTACGGTTCGAGCGCCGTCAGGCGGCCGATCCAGGCTCCGCTGATGCCGACCATGACAAGCGCCAGCGGCACGACGCAGCAGACCGATGCGAGTATCGCGCCGAGGACGCCTCCGAAGCGCGTCGCAAGATTGGCGACCTGAGGAAGCTGGAACACGTTCTGAATGATATGGCCGCCCAATGCCACGGCGATCGCGTGCCACAATGCCCGATTGCCGATGCCCTACTTGCCAAAGCGTGATCAACTGGCTGGCGAGGGCGGGGGCGGTCACGGATGGCTCAAGCGGCCCACCGGTGCTTGCCCCGACTTGGACGAGACGCGCCATTCGGTGTAGCTGAAAGCAGTAATCCATTGCTCGATCCGCGCTCACCCCTGGTCATGTCCAACCAATCACCACCCATCCCACCTAGCGCCACGGCGACGAGCCGCCAGGCGAGCGAGGAGCGCTGGCGCGAACTCATGCGCTCTGCCCAGAGCGGTGACGCTCGCGCCTACAGTCTACTGCTCGCTGAACTTCTCCCGATGCTTCGCCGCGTCGTCGGACACAAGTGGAAGAACGCCAACACCGTCGAGGATATCGTCCAAGAAATATTGTTGTCAGTACACGCTGTGCGCCATACCTATGATTCAAGCCGGCCCTTCATGCCCTGGCTGATGACCATCGCCAACCGGCGTATCGCCGATGCCGCCCGGTACCACGCCGGCAGGGCGGCGCATGAGACGACCGTCGACGTCATGCCTGAAACCTTTTCAGGCGATCAACCGAAGTCCACACAAGATTTGAATGAAACTCACGACTTATTGCGACAGGCCTTGTCGATCCTGCCCGAGAGCCAGCGCGAGGCGATCGAACTCATGAAGCTGAAGGAACTCACGCTGGCCGAGACGGCGAAAGTCACGGGCAAGAGCATCGCTTCACTCAAAGTCAGCGTGCACCGTGCCATCAAGGCCATGCGGGCGCATCTGGAGAGGAAATGATAATGGATACTGAGGCCCTTCTCCGATCGTTGACGGGTGACCTGAGGCCGGTGCGACGCCTCGCGCCACCGGTCAGGCGGGCGATGGGATGGTTCGCAGCCTCGCTCGCCTTCGCTTTGTACGTTGCGCATGTCGTGGGGCTTCGCCACGATCTCCCCGTTCTGTTCACGGATGGCCGGTTTATCATCGAATTTGCCGCGATGCTCCTGACGGGATTAATGGCAGCCGCTGCCGCGTTTTGTGCGGGTTGTCCCGGGCGGCCCTTGTGGGAACGTTTCGCACCTCTGCCGTTTGCGGGTCTTTGGATTGCAAGTGTCGTGTTCGGCTGTTGGCAAGACTTGATGCGTTCGGGAGCCGCGGGCCTGGCCGTCACGCCCGATCCGATTTGCTTGCCGACAATTCTGGCCCTAAGCACTATCCCCGGTGCCGCCATTCTTGTCATGATCAGGCGGGGGGCTCCGCTGGCTCCCTTAAGTACGACAGCGCTTGCCGCGCTCGCTGCTCTCGCCCTAGGCGCGGCCGCCATGCGGCTAACCCATGATGGTGACGCTAACGTCATGGTGCTGGTCTGGCAGGTCGGTTCGGTCGCTGTCTTGATTTGTGCTGCGATGCTGTTCGGCCGCCGGCTCCTGCACTGGCCTGAACGCCACGCTTAAGGTCAACGAAATCGCGATTGAGCCAACCGCCCAGCGAAAATCCAACCGAACGAGCGGTCTAGTGACAACGGCCCAGGTCCAAGCGCGATGAGGGCGGTGGCCATCGCCGCCCAGGGCAGATGGAAGTTGGCCCAGCCATCGGGCACCACGAGTTGAATGACGCCGGTCATCACCAGCAAGCCGAGCGCGCTCAGGCGCGTTGCGAAACCCACCACAAGGAAGATCGGTAGCACTATCTCGGCGGTGCCGTCGAACCATGCCAACAGCCCGGGCGCCGGAAGATCGTAAAGGCCACCGAAAATGTGCAGCTTGAATTGCTCCTCGAACAGGAACTGGGCAGCAGGCGACAACGCAAGGAAGCTGGACCATTTGGTGAGGCCGGAGCTGTAAAATGGCACCGCCAACGCAATACGCAGGGCTAGCGGCGCGGCAAACCAAGCCACCTTCCGCAGCCAACCGAACCCAGTACGGACCAGCTTGTCGAGGCTGGAAAAGCTGAGGGCTTTCGTTGGCGCGTTGGTGCTACTCATGATCGTCTCCGGAGTCCGCTTTGTGCAGCCTGTTGTTCGATCCGCGAGCCAATCACTGCACCGGCCGCGATCAGCGCGGCAATGTTGCTTGCCAGATCGAAGGAGGGTCCGGCGCTCAGCGCAACAACCATTGCCGCGCCCAGCGTCTGCCGCTCGGCAAGAGCCCGAACGAATTCAATGGCACCAGGTGGCATCGACCTCAGCGTCACTTCGGCCTCGGGCCGGAGAACGAGGACATCGTCGCCGCCATTGCCGAAATCCACGGGCCCCGGTACCCCGTCGCCCACATTCATCCGCCAGATCGTCAGCACCGGATAGGGCGAGCGAACCAGGCGCAACGAAGGATGCAATTCGAATTCAAGGTAAGCGGACTGGTCCGCCGGCACACCGGCGAGGTCGTCCGCTCCAAGGGGTGGCGCCTCGGCGGCGTGGTATGCCTCCAGCCAGGCCCATTCCAGGCGCGCAACGTCGGCGAGATAAGGCAGCTTGGCGGCAGGGGTAAAACGGCCGATGAAGGCTGGAAACCCATTTCCATAGTCTATCAAAACCGGCGATACAGGAGGCTCGGATGCCAGATAGATGCGGGCCATCGCGTCGAAAAACTCTTCTCCGACGATACGGCAGACAGCGGGGAAATTTGCCTTCAACGCATCTCTGAGACCCACGACGACGTTGTTTCTGTAAACTGCGTATCGCCTTGGGCTCGGTTCGCCATCCGGCCCGACCAGCCCTGCTGGCGCCGCAGCTCGAGGATCGAGCAGCGCTGCCGAGAAACCCTTGAGCCGGTCAGCCAGTGCTTGCACGTTTGCGCTCCTGCCGTTCGCCACTATGCGCAAACATGACGGCTTCGGCACGTTTGGCTTCGGCTTCCAGCTCCGGCCAGTCGGGCAGCTTGGCGTCCCATTCGATTAACGTTGGAACCGGGCCGAGCCTGCCGATAGCGTGGGCATAGAGCTGCCACACGTTGGCGTCGACGGGGCGGTCATGGGTATCGATCAGCAGGGGGCGGCCTTTCTCATCGGCCTCAGGCGTATTGCCACCAAGGTGGATTTCCTGCACGTGCCGCAGCGGATAATCATCAATGTAGCGGTACGAGTTCCAAAGTTGATTGGTGGAAGCGACCTGAACATTGTTAACGTCGAGCAGCAGACCGCAGCCCGTGCGCCGCGCGACCTCGGCAATGAAATCGGCCTCTGAAAATGTGCTTTCGGCGAAGGCGAGGTAGGTCGACGGATTCTCAAGCAGCATCTGACGGTGGAGGGTCGATTGAACCTGGTCGATATGTTCACAGACGCGACTAAGGCATTCCAACGTGTACGGCACGGGAAGCAGGTCGTCATAGTAAGCGGTTTCGTGCGTCGACCATGCCAGATGCTCCGAAAACAGCGCTGGCTGATAGCGCGCGATCAGTGCGGCGAGCCGTTTCAAATGCTCGTTATCGAGTGGCTGATCGGCGCCAATAGACAGGCCGACGCCATGCAGCGAGAGCGGATAGGACTCGCGTACGTGGGTGAGGTAGCGGTGCGGTGGGCCGCCTGCTCCCATATAATTCTCGGCGTGGACCTCGAAAAAGCCGATGTCAGGCAGTGTTTCGAGGATATGCCGGTAGTGCTCCGGCTTGAGGCCCACACCAGCGTGGTCGGGTATCGTGGCATGGCGCAAGGCGGGTTCTGTGGCAATCATTGTCATGTCCGTGCCCTGAGCGCTCGTTGCCAAAATCGACCCAAGGCGGGCGCAGCTTGCCCGCCTTGAACTGCGATCGTACTCCTGCCAGAGCCGGAACTATGCCTTGGGCGTCAGGCTGCCTTTGCCGTTCGGGGTGTCCATCGCCGTGCAGGTGCCCTTGTCGACCAGTTTCCAGGCGTTGCCCTGATAGTCTGCCGTGCTGGTGCCAGCGCAGGTGGTGCCGGCGCCCGCAAAGCAATCATTCTTGCCCTTCAGGGCGACGCCATAGCACTGCTCGAACTTGCCGGTCTTCATCATGGCCATGCTCTTGGCCTGGTTCTCCTCCATCATCTTCTTCATCTCGGCGTCGGTCATGGCCGCATTGGCGGCCATGGGGCTCATCGAACCCAGGGCAGCAGCGAAGGCCGAGGCGACAACGGCAGATATCAAGCGGTTGGACATTGGGTCACTCCATTGATTTGCGATCGGCATCGGTGGCCGAATGAAAGCAAGCACCACGGCTTGCCCCGATGAGTTCGCGGGCGGGCGGGCAGAAGTTACAGGACCGCCGGATGAATTTGCTTCACGATCCGGATCACCCCCTGCCAACGCTGCACCGACGCCACGCCTGTAGCCCAAGGCTCAGTTCTAACGATAGAGACACGTGACCGTGATCGGCTGACTTTGACTTTACTGCCCGGGTGCCGAACCCAAACGGAGACCGGCCATGTTGACTCGCCGCCTAATTCTATCGATTGCCGCCATCTCGCCGCTGCCCGTCACCATGGCGCTCGCTGCTGAGGCCGCTCCGGCCTATGGGCAGGCTGCCCTCAAGGCGGCCCAGGACAGCGGCAGGCCGATCCTCATCGAAATCCAGGCCAGTTGGTGCCCCACCTGCAAGGCCCGGAGTGCCGTGCTCGAGCCGATGTTGAAGCAGGACACGTTCAAGTCCATGGCCGTCTTCCGAGTCGACTTCGATGCCCAAAAGCCAGTGGTTAGGGCCTTCGGCGCCGACATGCAGAGTACTCTGATTGTTATAAGGGGAGCGACCGAAGTCGGCCGCGTGGTCGGCGAGACCGACGGCGCCGCCATCGAACTGCCTCTCGTTCCGATTGTGCTTGGCAGTGCGTCGGCAGAACATCGCTAAGCTCCAGCCGCCCTGGCTTTAGGAACTGGCCTGTCGTTTGCCGTGATTCGGTGTTGTGCTGCTCGTTCCGAGCCTTCAGACCAAGTTGTCGGTCGCAGCCGGCCCTGTCGGCAATTGGGCACAGAATCGGTTTGGCTCGTTGGTCAGCAGAACTGGTCTTTCAGGCCGGTTCAGTCTTGGGCTACTGCTCGGAGCCGTCTGGACGCCTTACGTGGGTCCGGCTCTGGGTGCTGCCTCGGTGCTCCGGCGCGCGGCGAGAATCTCACGGCCGTCACCCTCACCATGTTGCGATTTGGCCTTGAGACAGGGGTCGCGATGGCGCTCATGGGATTAGCCTCGCGTGCGGTACCTATTGCCTGGCGGCAGCGGATGATGAGCGCCGGGCAATGAGGCAAAGCTCTGATGGGCGCGACGCTCGTTCTGGTTGGGTTCGGTGTTTTGACTGGTCTGGATCGAAGTATCGAAGGTTAACTGGTCGATGCCTCACCACTCCGGTTGATCCAACTGACGACAAGCTTCTGAGGCGTCTACTACGGCACCTCGTGGCCAAGTCCGCTCTTACCGAACACAGACGCAGAGCGGAAGCCGCCGTTTGTGTCCCAGTTATGCCGTCCCAACGGATCGGGCTCACATTTGAATTGTGGCAGCCGTCCATCGCGCGCATTCGCGCAACCTGGCATTTGGAAACCGCTCGATCACGCTGTTCAAGATATGCCAACTGTTTGGTGTTGCGATATGGCCACAGCGGCTCGCAATGCCCGCATATTCGGGGCGTGAAAACCGGTGCGATGGGCCCAGGCCGTGTGAGAATGGTTGGTGAGGGTGCCTCCTGATCTGTGGCGCGAGTTTACGCCTCCGTTGAACTGCAAAATCCGCGGAATCAACCGCCGGGCCGTCTTCGAGGCCCCTGGAGCTTCCAATGGCTTCCAGCGGGGCCTGATTTTGGCGTGCAGGTGCCGGCTCACCTCGCCATTGCCTCCAGCAGTGCATCCACGCCGATGATGGCGATCACGCGCTTCATATTGTAGGCGAGCACAGTGAGCGCCATTTCTGTTGCTACCTTCGGCAACGTCATCGTGAGAAAGTGTGTCGCTCCCATCCAGCACTTCATCGTGCCGAACGGATGCTCCGACGTCGAACGGCGAACCCGCATCGCATCGGGGTTGTGATCGAGCCGGCTCTGAACCTTCTCCATCACGGCCTCGTGCTCCCATCGCGCGATAACGCGCTCTTTACCCATCGTGCATTGAGCCTTGAGCGCACAGTCTCGGCACGCGGGAGTCGCGTATTTCCTGAGAACATGGCCTTTGTCGTGGGTTGTCCAACGATGGGTAAGCTTCTCACCTGCCGGGCACCGGTAAGCATCTTCGTTGACCAAATAGACAAAGTCCTGCTTGCCGTAACGGCCATCGAGCGCCACACCAGACTTCATCGGCCTTGGCAACGTCACGCTGATGCCAGACCGCTCGCAGGCAAGGATCTCATCGCCGCTATAATAGCCGCGATAGGCAACGGCTTCGAGCTTGCCGACGCCAAGAACCGCCTTCGCCTGGTGCCCCATATTGGCAAGTTGTGCCCGGTCCGTGCCGACATTGGTCACCTCG
>Ga0075028_100000455_pt1 | contig 14890 bp, 11 predicted proteins | sample LitLauG_LLR_2014_FD_71390 | JGI IMG/M metagenome (GOLD analysis project Ga0075028, IMG submission 71390) | Freshwater sediment microbial communities from Pennsylvania, USA - Little Laurel Run_MetaG_LLR_2014 | ecosystem: Environmental > Aquatic > Freshwater > Creek > Sediment | place: USA... | reverse complement strand
CCTCCGGCATCCGCCGCGTCATCCTCACTCTCGGCGCCGACGGATGTCTGCTGGCCGCGAACAAAACCATGCAGCACGTGCCCGCTTTCCCGGTGAAGAGTGTTGACAGCACCGGTGCCGGCGACGCCTTCATCGGCAGCTTCGCCCTCTTCCTCGCCGAGGGATTACCCGAACTGGACGCGATTCGCCGTGCCAACCTCTACGCTGCTCTTTCCACAACCAGCGTTGGCACGCAAAAGTCGTTCTACGATCGCGCCCGCTTCGAAACCCAGTGGTCCGAAAGGACCAAGCTCTGACTGGACGCACGGGCTGCTTGCCCTGAGTGAGCGAAGGGAACGAAGGGTCCTCGCCCCTGCATCTCGGAGCTGGACGCACGGGCGTCCTCGCCCGTGCACCTGCACACTGGAGCGCGCTCCCCCTTCCGTTTACTATGTCTCCATGACGGTCCCAGGTTTCTTCCTGCTTCTGCTCACCGCCCTCTGCATGGCGGTGGCAAATTTCCTGATGAAGAAGGGCATCATGCTCGCCGGAGGATTTGGTGTTTCCCTCGGCGGCCTCCTCAAGCTGGCCGCACAGCCCGCGTTTCTTTCTGGCTTCCTCCTCTCGGGCATTGCCGCTCTCATGTGGTTTCACGTCCTCTCTACCCAGAAGCTCTCCACCGCCTACCCGCTCTTCGTGAGCCTCACGTATTCCCTCATCACCCTGGGAGCGTTCTATTTCCTCCACGAGCAGATCTCGCTGCAAAAACTGGCCGGTCTCGTAGCCATTGTCGCGGGCATCACGGCGGTCGCGCGCGGGTGACGGTATGAGTCAACTCCAACCCCAGGTCTTGCCACCCGCCGCCAAAGTCCGCTTGCCCGGAATCTCCGTCGTGACCCCCGTCTATCGCAGCGAAAAAATTCTGCCCGATCTGGTGGCGCGTCTGGCACAAGCACTGCCGCAACTCTCGTCGAACTACGAACTCATACTGGTGAACGATTGCAGCCCGGACGGCAGTTGGGAAGTCATCCGCCAGCTCTCACAGCAGCACGCCTGGGTCACCGGCATCAACCTCATGCGCAACTACGGACAGCACAATGCGCTGCTCTGCGGCATCCGCGCGGCTAAGCACGGTTTCATCGTGACCATGGACGACGATCTCCAGCACCCGCCAGAAGAAATCACTCGCTTGCTGGCCGCTCTCGACGCCGGTTCCGACGTGGTCTACGGCACGCCACAGCAGGAGCAACACGGCCTCTTCCGTGATCTCGCGTCGGTCTCTACCAAGCTTGCCCTACAGGGTGTGATGGGCGCCGACATTGCCCGCCACGTCAGCGCCTTTCGCGCCTTCCGCGCCGAAGTCGCCGAAGCCTTTCGCCACTACGATGGCGCATTCGTTTCCATCGATGTCCTGCTCACTTGGGGCACGAACCGCTTTGCCGCCGTGAAGGTGCGCCACGACGCTCGTAAGGACGGAGCTTCGGGCTACACCTTCCGCAAGCTCGTGCGCCACACCATGAACATGATGACTGGCTTTAGTACTCGCCCGTTGCAACTGGCGAGTTTTGTGGGCTTTGCCTTTACGCTGTTCGGCCTTGCCATCCTCGTCTACGTCATCCTCCGGTACCTCGTTCAGGGCAACCCCGTTCCCGGCTTCCCCTTCCTAGCCTCCATCATTGCCCTCTTTTCCGGCGCACAGTTGTTCGCCCTCGGCATCATCGGCGAATATCTCGCACGCGTGCATTTCCGCGCCATGCAGCAACCGCCTTACGTCGTCCGCTCTACCACGGGTTCGTCATGAGCCTCCCCATTCCCTTCAACCGCCCCTGCCTGGCCGGCAACGAGTACAAGTACATCGCCGAGGCGATTTCCAACGGTCACGCTTCCGGCGACGGCCCCTTCACCCGCCGCTGCCATGAACTGCTCGCGCATCAGTTGGGAGTTCCCCAGGTCCTCCTTACCACTTCCTGCACCCACGCTCTGGAGATGGCGGCCATCCTCCTCAACTGCGGCCCCGGTGACGAGGTCATCCTACCCTCCTTCACCTTCGTCTCTACCGCCAACGCCTTCGCCCTGCGCGGAGCCAAAATCGTCTTCTCTGACATCCGTCCCGACACGCTCAACCTCGACGAGAGCAAACTCGAAGCACTTATTTCTCCCCGAACCAAGGCCATCGTGCCCGTCCACTACGCCGGCGTCGCCTGCGAAATGGATACGATCTGCTCGATCGCCGGCCGTCACGGCATCGCCGTCGTCGAAGACAACGCCCACGGCCTCTTCGCCCGCTACAAAGGCCGATACACCGGTACCCTTGGCTGCCTCGGCACCCAGAGCTTTCACGAAACCAAGAACATCACCTGCGGAGAAGGTGGCGCGCTCCTGGTCAACGATCCAGCGCTGGTCGACCGCGCCCTCATCATCCGCGAGAAGGGAACCAATCGCGCCCAGTTCTTCCGCGGCCAGGTCGACAAATACACCTGGGTTGATATCGGCTCCAGCTACCTGCCCTCCGATCTCCTCGCCGCCTTCCTCTTCGCCCAACTGGAGGCCCGCGACCAGATTCAAGCCAAACGGAAAAAAGTCTGGCATCGCTATTCCGATCACCTGACCGCTTGGGGCGCCGCTCACGGAGCGCACCTGCCTACCGTGCCCGCCGAATGTGAGCAGGCCTATCACATGTTCTACCTGGTACTCCCTTCGCTCGCTTTCCGGCAGGCGCTCATCGCCCATCTCAAAGCGGAGGGCATCCTGAGCGTGTTTCATTACGTCCCGTTGCACTCCTCCGACATGGGCAGGAAATGCGCGGTGCGCGAAACACCTTGCCCGGTTACCGATGACGTCAGCGCTCGCCTGCTGCGCCTGCCCTTCTACAATGATCTGACCGAAGCCGACCAGATGCGCGTGGTCGCAGCCATCACAGCCTCTACGGGCAAATAGTAGAGATAAAGGAATCGTGACTGAAACCGCGCCCGAGTCAATCTGCAGCTTACTGGAATGGGACTCCAACTTCTTCGGTCGCCGGATCGCGCGCCTCAACCGTTCGCGGCTTGACGAGGCTTCCGTTGCCCGCGCGCTGGATTGGTGCAGCAAGGAGAATATTGAGTGCCTCTACTTCCTCGGCGACGCCGACGATGCAGCGACAGCGCGCTTAGCAGAGAAGACCAGCTTTCTTCAGACCGATGTTCGCCTGACTCTGGAACACTCGCTAGCCGGCACTACTGTCACAGCTTTCGATAGCTCTGTCCGGCGGGCGCGCGAAGCTGACCTGCCGGCATTGCGCGCCATCGCTGCCAGGAACCACCACGATTCACGCTTCTATTTCGACCACCATTTTGACCCGGCCCTGTGCGACCGCTTCTATGAAACCTGGATCGAGAACAGCTTCCGCGGTTTCGCCCAGGCCGTTCTCGTCGCCGACTCCGCTGGTCAGCCTGCAGGCTACGTGACCTGTCACCTTCGCGGTGCCGAGAGTCAACTCGGCCTGCTGGGCGTAGCTGAGGCGCACCACGGCGAGGGATTGGGAACCAAACTAGTCCATGCATTCCTCACGTGGTCACGGCAGCAGGCCGCAACCCACGCCACCGTCGTGACGCAAGGCCGCAATGTCCGCGCCCAACGCTTGTATCAGCGCAACGGCTTCGTAAGCTCTTCTTTTCAACTCTGGTATCACCGTTGGTTCTCGGAGGCCCCTTGAAAGTCCTGCTACTGGAAAACATCAGCGGCCTTGCCGCAGCCACATTCACTGAAGCCGGTTGGGAGGTTGAATCCGTCAAGGGCGCCCTCTCCGAGTCGGAGCTCGAACAAAGAATCCAGGGCGTTGCTCTCCTCGGTATCCGCTCCAAGACGAAGCTTTCCGATCAAATTCTCCAATCCGCGTCCGCCCTGCTCGCGGTTGGCGCTTTCTGCATCGGAGTCGAACAGATCGACCGTCACGCCTGCGACCAGCGCGGCATCGCAATCTTCAACGATCCCCACAGCAACAGTCGTTCTGTCGCCGAGCTGACCCTGGGCGAAATTCTCATGCTGGTGCGCCGCGCCTTCGCGGTCAGCAACCAGCTGCACCGCGGCGCCTGGAACAAATCCGCGTCGGGCTGCCACGAAGTGCGCGGCATGACCCTGGGCATCGTTGGCTACGGGAAAATCGGCTCGCAGCTCTCGGACCTGGCCGAGGCTCTGGGCATGCGCGTCATCTTCAGCGATGTGGCCGACGTCCTTGCCCGTGGCAATGCCAAGCGCGTGACCTTCCGCGATCTCTTGCAGCAGTCCGACATTGTCACCCTGCACGTGGATGGCAAGCCGCGCAATCGCAATTTGTTTGGTGAAGAAGAATTCCGCGCCATGAAAGACGGCGCCTACTTCCTGAACCTAAGTCGTGGCTTCGTCGTCGACCACACCGCTCTCGCAACTCACCTGCAAAGCGGCAAAGTCAGCGGAGCCGCCATCGACGTGTTTCCCAATGAGCCGGAGAGCGGCGAGACCTTCGCGTCACCGTTGCAAGGTATGCCCAATGTCATCCTCACCCCGCACATCGGCGGCAGCACCGAAGAGGCCCAGCAGAACATCGGTCAGTTCGTCAGTTCCCGCCTGCTCGACTACCTGAACACTGGTAACAGCGTGCTCAGCGTCAACATGCCACACTGCCATTTGGAAGTCGATTCCGGCGCACACCGCCTCGTCCATATTCATGACAATGTTCCCGGCATCCTGCTCGCCATCAACCAGGCTCTGGCCGCCCGCAACATCAACATTGAACGCCAGGTGCTCGATACCCGCGGCCCGCTCGGCTACGCCATCTACGACATCAATCGCCCCTGCACACCCGATCTCCTTCGTGATCTGCACGACGTGCCCCACACCATCCGCGTCCGAACCGCGCCTGCAACCGATACTGTCTAGCGCCTGTCAGCTGGGCCCCCCGCCACCCCGAGCTCCGTCCGGGGCGCCACCGCCCTACGGCAGCTTCACATCCATCTTCAGGTTGTAAGCCAGGAACGCCCACGAGTCCCCCGTCTCCTCAATCAGCTTCGAGATCGGTTTTCCCGCGCCATGCCCCGCCTTCGTCTCCACCCGGATTAGCACCGGTGCCGCCCCCGCCTGATCCGCCTGCATGGTCGCCGCAAACTTGAAACTGTGCCCCGGTACAACTCGGTCATCATGATCGGCCGTCGTAATCAACGTCGGCGGATACCTCGTCCCCGCCTTCAGATTGTGCAACGGCGAGTACGCGTAAATCGCTTTGAACATCTCCGGATCATCCGACGACCCGTAATCCGACGTCCACGCCCACCCAATCGTGAACTTATGGAACCGCAGCATGTCCATCACACCCACTGCCGGAAGCGCCGCCCCAAACAGCTCCGGACGCTGTGTCAAACAAGCTCCCACCAGCAACCCGCCATTACTCCCGCCGCGAATCGCCAGCTTCGGCGTCGACGTATAGTGATTCGCAATCAGCCACTCCGCCGCCGCAATAAAATCATCAAACACATTCTGCTTGTGCTGCTTCGTCCCCGCCAAATGCCACTCTTCGCCATACTCTCCGCCGCCCCGCAAATTCGGCTGCGCGTAGATGCCGCCCATCTCCAGCCACACCAGGTTTCCTACCGAAAATGCGGGCGTCAGAGAGATATCAAACCCGCCATAGGCATAGAGCAACGTAGGATTCTGTCCATCGAGCTTGATCCCTTTCTTGTAGGTCAGGAACATCGGCACTCGCGTCCCATCCTTGCTGTTGTAGAACACTTGCTTCGTCTCATACCGGCTGCGATCAAAATCCACCTTCGGTTCCCGGAACACGCTGCTCTTGCCCGCCACCGGATCGTACCGATAAATCGTCGTTGGCGAAGTAAAGCTCGTGAACGCATAAAACGTCTCTTTGTCCTTCCGCTTTCCGCCAAACCCTTCCGCCGTCCCGATCCCCGGCAGATCAATCGTGCGCAGCAGCTTCCCGTCCAGCGCATGCACCCGTACCTCGGTCCGCGCGTCCCTAAGGTAATTCAGGATGAACGAATCATTCACCACGCTCGCCGAATCCAGTTTGTCCGCTCCCTGCGCCACCACCGTCTTCCAGTTCGCCCGCTCCGGATGCCGTGTATCAATGGCAATAATCTTCCCCCGTGGCGCATCCAGATCCGTCTTCAGCCAGAACACTTCGCCATCGTTGTCGAGAAACGTATATTCCGCATCAAAATCATCCAGCAGCTTCACCACCGGCGCATCCGCCTTCGTCAGATCCTTGTAATAAAGCCGGTTCTTCGGTGACGTCCCCTGCCACACATGAATGACCAGGAAATGCCCGTCATCCGTGACCACGCCCGCAAATCCCAGTTCCTTGTTGTCCGGCCGCTCATAAATCAGCGGGTCTTTCGCTTGCGCCGTTCCCAGTCGGTGGTAATAAAGCTTCTGAAAATAATTCGCATCCCGCAGCGGAGCCCCCGCTTTCGGCTCATCGTACCGGCTGTAGTAAAACCCCTTGCCATCCTTCGACCACGACGCGCCCGAAAACTTCACCCACTTCAGCACATCGCTCAGATCTTTCCCCGTATCCACGTCGCGCACGTGCCACTCCGTCCAGTCTGATCCCGAAGCTGCCGTCCCATACGCCAGCAGCTTTCCATCATCCGACACCGCTTGGCCGCTCAGTGCCACCGTTCCATCCGTAGAAAGCGTGTTCGGGTCCAGCAGCAACCGCGGTTCCGCCGCCAGCGCATCCGCAACCAGCAAGACGCTCTGGTTCTGCAACCCCGAATTATGCTGGTAGAAGTACCGCCCTCCTTGCTTCTCCGGCACCCCATACCGCTCAAAATTCCACAGCTTCATCAGCCGTTCGTGGATCGCCTTGCGGTACGGAATCTGCTCCAAGTATCCAAACGTGACCTTGTTCTCCGCCTCCACCCACGCATGCGTGTCCGTCGAGTCCGTATCCTCCAGCCACCGGTACGGATCTGGCACCTTCGTCCCGTGATAATCATCCACCTGCTCTACTTTCTTCGCAGACGGATACGCAAACGACGGCGACGCTGCCTTGTCCCCAGCCATCGCAGCCAACGCCACGAGCAACAACCCACAAACGACGAGTGTCATCATGATCAGGAACGGAACTTTCCCACTTCGGCGACTGGATTCCATAGGGGTCCTCTTTTCAGCAAGAGAGTGTGTGTGAGTTTGGGCTTCAGAACCGCCAGTATTGTATACGCATTCTCCGCCATCCAAGCCCGGACGCGCCCGCATAACAATACACTCCCAACATCACACAATTCCGTTAGACGCTGAACCTAAGAGAAGGGAAGCGCTTGGGGAGACTCACTCAACACCCGACCATCCACGCAAGCCCGAAGGGCGGCACCACATTAGCCCAGCGCAAAGCGCTGGGTAGGCCTGCATTGGAAAACGAGCCCCGTCAGGGGCGCCACGCTGGAACCAGAGAGAATTGGAGCGGCCCACGGGACTCGAACCCGTTTCGCCGGCTTGGGAAGCCGGGGCACAACCCATATACCAGGGCCGCTCTACTTCGACCTCAAGGTTAGCACTGCCCTATGCACCGCGCAAACACTCCCGCTCTCTTTGTCTTCGCGTACCTTGCCCTGTGCGGCCAATGAAAACCTCCCCACGCGCCGCAGGACAGCCCAGAAAATCTCTGTGCCCTCTGGGGTTGAGCACGTCCCCCGCATCCTTCGGTATACTAATCCAGCATGTCCGTCATCAAAGACATCAGCGCCATCGCCAAAGGCATGAGCATCACTTTTGGAGAGATGTTCCAGCCCACCACGGTTGAAAACTATCCCGACGGCCCCGGCCCGTTCAAGGGCGCCAAGTTCCAGGAGCGCTTCCGCGGCGTGCACGTCCTGCAGCGCGACGAAAACGGCCTCGAAAAATGCGTCGCCTGTTTCCTCTGCGCCGCCGCCTGCCCCTCCAATTGCATCTACATCGAAGCCGCCGAAAACACCGAAACCAACCGCGTCAGCGGCGCCGAACGCTACGCCAAAATCTATAACATAGATTACAACCGTTGTATTTTCTGCGGATACTGCGTTGAGGCATGTCCGACCGACGCCATCACGCACGGCCACGGATTTGAAATCGCAAGCTTCAATGCCAGCAATCTGGTTTACCGCAAAGAGCAGTTGCTCGCGATCAAGCCCGCGCATCTGGGCGAAGGCGTGACATTCAACAAAGCGGAGATGGATACGCGCGGCGGAGAACTGGCCGGCTAGTCTTCTCCGCAGCAAAGATTTTCTAAGCCGGTCCATACGGACCGGCTTTGTACTATATAGAAGAGCTAAATAGAAGAGCTAGAGGCTAAGAGCTAAGAGCTGATGTCGAATTTTCTCCAACTCGTTCGCGAACGCGTGCTCGTCTATGACGGGGCGATGGGTACCAACATCCAACTGCGCCAGCCTTCGCTCGACGACTTCCGCGGTAAAGAAGGCTGCAACGAGATCCTCAACCTCAGCCGTCCCGACATTATTAAGGATATTCACGCCGCCTTCTTCCAGGTTGGCTGCGATGTCGTCGAGACCAACACCTTCGGCGCCACGCGGATCGTTTTTAACGAATACGACCTCGCCGACCAGACCATCGAAATCAATCGCGTCGCCGCGCAGAACGCACGCGAAGTCGCCAATCAATTCTCCACGAAAGACAAGCCACGCTTCGTGGCCGGCTCTATGGGCCCCAGCACCAAGCTGCCGTCGCTCGGCCACATCGGCTTTGATGACATGGCCGCCGCGTTCGAGGAACAAGCCCAGGGGCTCATCCAAGGCGGTGTCGACGTTCTTCTGATCGAAACCTGCCAGGATCTGCTGCAAGCCAAAGCCGCGCTGGCCGGGGTGTTTGACGCGCTGCGCAGAGCAGGGAAGCGGCTTCCCGTGCAAATGCAGATCACGTTAGAAGCCACCGGCACCATGCTCCTCGGGACAGAAATCGGCGCGGCCCATACCGCGCTCGAGCCTTACGACATCGACATCCTCGGCCTCAACTGCGCCACTGGCCCGCAGGAAATGAACGACGCCGTCCGCTTCCTCGGCCTCAACTCCACCAAGCACATTTCCGTTCTGCCCAACGCCGGCCTGCCGCAGAACGAAGGTGGCGTCGCCGTCTACAAGCTCACGCCCAAAGACCTCGCCGACTACCACAAACACTTCATCACCGACTACGGCGTCCGCATCGTTGGCGGATGCTGCGGCACCAAGCCCGAGCACCTCAAAGCCGTCGTCGATGTCTGTTCCAATCTCGAACCCGCCCGGCGCGATGTGAAGCCAGCCGGCGCCGCCTCGAGCGCTTACACCTCCGTCCCGCTCGACCTCGAGCCCAAGCCCCTCATCGTCGCCGAGGAAATGAACACCACCACCCGCGTCGAACATTTCCGCAATCTCGTCCGCGGCAAGAAATACGACGACATCCTCGCGCTCGCCAAGAAACTCGTCACCGACGGCTCCCACATGCTCGACCTCTGCTGCGCCATCGTCGGCGAAGACGAGAAGGGCTACATCAGCGCCGTCCTCAATAAGATCGCCACCCGCGTTCCCGCGCCCATTCTCGTCGACTCCACCGAAGCTGACGTCATCGAAGAAGCCCTCAAGCGCATCCCCGGCAAAGCCATCATCAACTCCATCAACCTGGAAGACGGCGAGAAGCGCACCTCCAAAGTGCTGCCCATGGCCAAGCGCTACGGCGCCGCCGTCATCGCTCTCACCATCGACGAAGAAGGCATGGCGCTGACCGCCGACAAGAAAGTTGCCATCGCCAAACGCATCTTCGACCTCGCCACCAGGAAGTACGGCATCCGCCCTGTCGACCTGATCTTCGACGCGCTCACGCTCCCCATCTCCACCGGCCAGGAAGACTACCGCGCCGCCGGCATCGAAACCCTGAAAGCCGTCAAACGCATCCGCGAAGAACTCCCCGAAGTGTCAACCATCCTCGGCGTGAGCAACATCTCTTTCGGCCTCGATGCCTATCCCCGCCGCGTCCTCAACTCCGTGTTCATGCACGAAGCCGTCGACAATGGACTCGACATGGCTATCGTGAACTACAGCAAGATTTATCCGCTCTATAAGATTCCTCAGGAAGAAGTTGAGCTAGCCCGCCGTCTCATCTATCGCGACGCCTCGCAAGGCGATCCCCTCCAGCTTTACATGCAGCACTTTGCCGGCACGAAGGGCCAAAAAGATGTGGCCACGCGCGCCCACGTCGAAGCCCTCTCCGTCGAGGACAAACTGCAGTACGCGATCATCAACGGAGAGAAAGCCATCGGCGAGGGCGAAGCCCGCCAGTCGCTCGAAGCGCTCCTCGATCAGGCGCTCCAAACCTACTCGCCTCTCGACGTCATCAACAACGTACTGCTCGATGGTATGCGCACCGTCGGCGAGCTGTTCGGCGCCCGCAAAATGCAGTTGCCCTCGGTCCTCGACTCGGCCGCCGTCATGAAGCAGGCTGTCGCCTACCTCGAACCGAAAATGGAGAAGGCCGCCGGCTCGCACAAGGGAACCATCGTGCTCGCGACGGTGAAAGGCGACGTGCACGACATCGGCAAGAACCTGGTGGACATCATCCTCTCGAACAACGGCTTCAAGGTGGTGAACCTCGGCATCAAGCAGCCCGCCGACAGCATCATCAAAGCCGCGCAAGAGCACTCCGCCGACGCCATCGGCCTGAGCGGCCTGCTCGTCAAGTCCACGCTCGAAATGAAGTACGTCCTGCAGGATCTCGAATTGCAAAAGCTCGCGTTCCCGGTGATCTGCGGCGGCGCCGCCCTCACCCGTAAATACGTCGAAGACGACCTCCGCCGCGAATATTCCTCCGCCGTCTTCTATGCCGGCGACGCCTTCGATGGCCTGCACGTCATGGAAGACCTTGCCACCGCCGACGGCGCCCGCGCCGCCCGCCTCGCAGAAGGCAAGACCGTCAAGGATTACGCCAAAGCCGCCGCCGTCGACGCCGAAGAAGGTCCTGTCTTCGCCGAACGCAGTCCCGTCGTCGGCGATGCCCCCAACATCCCCACGCCGCCCTTCTGGGGAGTTCGCGTCCGCAAAGACTTCGACTTGAAAGAGCTGTTCCAATACATTAACGAGACCGCGCTCTTCAAGAACCAGTGGCAACTGAAAACCGCATCGCAGGAAGACTATGTCCGCCTAGTGCGCGAAAAGTACCGCCCAGTTCTGGAAAAGCTACAAGCCGAGACGCTCGAGAGCGGAGTGCTGGAGCCGAAAGCCGTCTACGGCTATTTCCCCGCGCAGGCCGAGGGGAACGACATCATCGTGTATGACCCGGGTTTGTATCAGGGCACGGCTTCTAGCCGTGCCGATCGAACCCCAACAAGTGGCGGCGCTTTAGCCCCTGAGGCTGCCGAGCTTCGCTCGGCCCGGACGGGCGAGGACGCCCGTCCCCACACAAGCCCGGACGAACTCCTCCGCTTCACCTTCCCCCGCCAGAAAGAAGGCCGCCGACTCTGCCTCTCCGACTTCCTCGCTCCCAAGAGTTCAGGAACGATGGATGTCCTCGGCATCTCGCTCGTCACCATCGGTTCCCGCGCCACCGCGGAAACGCAGCGCCTTTTCGAAGCCGGCGAATACACCCGCTACCTCTACCTCCACGGCCTGAGCGTCGAAACCGCCGAAGCCCTCGCCGAATACCTGCACAAAAAAATGCGCGCAGAACTCGGCATCGCTGCCGAGGACTCACCGCGCATCACCGACCTCTTCCACCAGAAATACCGAGGCTCGCGCTATTCCTTCGGCTACCCCGCCTGCCCGCGCCTTGAAGACCAGACGAAGCTCTTCCAACTGCTGCACCCCGAAGAGGCAGTTGGTGTCCGCCTGACGACAGGCTTCCTTCTGGAACCGGAACAGTCGACGTCGGCGATCGTGGTGCACCATCCGGCGGCGAGGTATTTTGTGGTGTAGGGACTTGGTGAGGGAACGGCTGGTCGTTTACGGAGCAAAGACGTCAGCCATGGTTGTCGCTCCATTGCTGCACATGCCATCGATCCTCTCGGTGCCAATGTACAGGTCTTGCTGAGTGATCCGGACTGATTTGTGGCGCGGGTAAGCAAATACTCCGGTCATGCGTATGGCGAAGGGGTTGAGATAGTGAAGGCTCAGGACCTCGTGATTATATTGGTCGAAGACAGTCAAGTCGCTTAGGCTCGGCCGTGACATCCTGAAGTAGTTGTTCGCGTTGATGGTGAACTCGTTGTGGTCGAGGGTGGCCACGATCTTCCCGTCCGAACTGAATAGGTTAGCGCTGAGTGCAATGTGGTTATCTGCGTCACGATCTAGCATGATTCTTTCACTGCCTACCTGCACGACGGCATGCGGAAAGACCTCGGCGGAGAAGACTGAGGTGCCGAGGTAAAGGCGAGGCGCGTTTGCCGAAGGCCAATCCCGCTTGCATCGTGTCGCTGGGTCCGGCCTGTTCGAGGGGGCGAGCCAGCCATGGAGTAACTCTAACTCGTGGTTCAGTTGTAATCGCCGGATGCCTTCAACACCAAGGGCATAAAAAACAACCATGAATAAAACGCCGGTCCACTTGTGGATCCAGAATGTCCTTTTCCCTTGCCCCAGCCGCTTGGCGTTTCTTCTGGTTGATCGTCGGTTCAGCGTACCTTTCAAGTTGGCAAGGTAGGGGGACAGGAGCCAGGTGGGCAGCGCCCAGAGAGCAAGGGCAGACAGAAAGACATACGCCCAAGGGAAACGGTAGATCTGAACAAAGAACAGAAAGATGGCTAGAAGCGTGGGAAGGACGAACGACGAAATCTTCCATCGAAACGCACGACGGACGTTAGAGCGTTGGAAAACTGTGCGTAGCACCGATCCTAATCTGAACTCATCAGACAATCTGCATCCCTCTCCCGGGATGAAAGCCGGAACTGGAATTCGGTCGGAGGGGCTATTGCCACCCCATCGCTGTTCGTCACTTCTTTTGTCTTCGCAATAGCTCGCTCAGTGACTCGGCACCCGTGTCTTCCAAGACTGTGCCCAGCCGGGAGTCGCTCCGAAATCCCGGCGCGAACTCCGGGCCATACTCCTCGCGAAGTGTTCCCACCAGTGTGTCGGAACGCTTCCGGCGAATCGTGCCGTCTCCATCCCGGCAGCGATCATCCAGTCCCATTGCAGTGGTCCTTCGGCATAGGTACACCTCCAAGATATGTAGTTGGTCGGTAGGGCTGGAACCGCAGGGGCTGGTGCGGAACTGGAGTCTAAGCCTAACTATGGCCGAACTACTTGAAGCGGAAATTACGCCTAGATATTGGGGCTGTCAAGACCCTGCGTCGATATATTGTACTCCACGTCACGGTCGTGTTGCGTTTCTCGTCGCTGCTTAGCTATGCCTGCCTAAAGGGTTCAGGCAGATCATCGCGAGTGGCTACGAAATTTTCTGTCTGGACAGTGAAACAGCCGTATTTCCTGCAAGTGATTGAATCCGAAGCCGACGAGCCCGGTAGCGCTGGGCTTCAGCCCAGCGTTGTAAGCTCCAGAAACTGACAGGGCTTTAGCCCCTGAGGTGCTGTTTGTTCGACACTGGACAGTGCACCTCAGAGGCTAAAGCCTCTCATTCGGGCGGTCGGACCACGCGGGCCTGAAGGCCCGCGCTACCCCGTTGCGCTGACACACGCGTGCTATCCATAGAACACTGTGACGGGCCAAATCACAGAGGAGAACGACCATGCCTAACCAACCCTACCAACCGGAGTTTTTTCCGGCCCAAGCGTAAACGCCGCCGCGGATCCAGCCGTTCGCACATACTATCGGTGGGGATAAGGATTCCTCGCTCCGCTCAGAATGACAAGGGGGGTGTGGCGTTGTGTACTTGCTGGTTGTGCGGGCGGATCGGTAGGGATAGGGATTCCTCGCTTCGCTCGGAATGACAAGGGGAGCAGTTTCATTGACTGGAGAACGACCATTGCCACGCAAACCCTACGAACCGGAGTTTTTTCCAGCCCAAGCGTAAACGCCGCCGCGGGTATCCTTCCGAGACGCGCGTCAAGCGCGGCTTTCCAGGTAGTCACGGCGAGAAGGAACTGGTGGAGAAGCTGGGAGGATGTCTGCCGCTGCGGGGCCAGCTTTTCGGGCAGACTAATCGGTTGGGATAGGGATTCCTCGCTTCGCTCGGAATGACAAGGCGAGCGGTTTCATTGACTGGAGAACGACCATGCCACGCAAACCCTACGAACCGGAGTTTTTTCCAGCCCAAGCGTAAACGCCGCCGCGGGTATCCTTCCGAGACCCGCGTCAAGCGCGGCTTTCCAGGTGGTCTACGGCGAGAAAGAGCTAGGGAAGCTGAGACGATGTCTGCCGCTGCGGGGGCAGCCTTTCGGGCAGACTAATCGGTGGGGGTAGGGATTCCTCACTTCGTTCGGAATGACAAGGGCTGCGGGTGTCGGAATGACAGGGGCGCGAGGGTGTCCTCTGGATGATGATTGCCCCGAGTCTACTTTTGTGGGCTGCCAATGCTCTCTGCTCCTTGTCATGCTGAGCGCAGCGAAGCATCCCTATGGTCACGACGCGCGCTCGCAGACGGTACTACGTCTACATCATGGGCAGTCTGTCGGGGACGCTGTATACGGGTGTGACCAACAGCGTTCGCCGCCGTTCGAGCGAGCACAAGGATGGCGTGGGATCGGAGTTTACGGCGCGGTATCACGTGGATCGATTGCTTTACTTCGAGGTCTTTCAATACGTGGGGAACGCGATTGCGCGGGAGAAGGAGATCAAAGGGTGGCGGCGGTCGAAGAAGGTGGCGTTGATCGAGGCGGAGAACCCATCGTGGCGCGATTTGAGCCGGGACTTTGCGATGGAGTTTAAGCCGGAGCTGACAGTGGGAAATGCAGTTCTCGGCGGGGGTAGGGATTCCTCGCTGCGCTCGGAATGACAAGGGGCGGGGGTGGATGGCGGAGTGAAGGGTCGAAATG
>Ga0075028_100000454_pt1 | contig 14905 bp, 18 predicted proteins | sample LitLauG_LLR_2014_FD_71390 | JGI IMG/M metagenome (GOLD analysis project Ga0075028, IMG submission 71390) | Freshwater sediment microbial communities from Pennsylvania, USA - Little Laurel Run_MetaG_LLR_2014 | ecosystem: Environmental > Aquatic > Freshwater > Creek > Sediment | place: USA... | reverse complement strand
CCAAAGCAGGACCTTTGCTCCTAGGTTCCGGCCGCTCGCCTGGCGCGTTTCCGCGAAGCCCGTGCAGCTGTAGCTCAGTTGGTTAGAGCGCCTGACTGTGGATCAGGAGGTCGGTGGTTCAAATCCCCCCAGCTGTACCACATTATAAATAAAGGGTAATTTACCTTCTGAGCGGGTTCAGAATTGTCCTTAATTTCGCCGGCGGTAAGCAGCCGGTAAGCATTTTGGGCGCCGTGCTCAAACACGTCTCGGGGCACCGCGCCCGGCGTATGAAGAGAGCCGCCCGGTTCAGGGCGATATAACGCCACAGCGGTCCCCGTTTGGCCTTTTTTGGGAACCTACCGCCGGGATAGCCGGTTGACATCTGCCTCCGGAGCCACGATGGTTTGCTTGCTTTGCGACCGGGGGGCAGCGGTGCGCTATCAAGCCGTGGGGAAAATGGGGCGCCCGTTCCGAGAGGGGAACGCAGGCGTGATTTGACGCGACCGTAAGGTTAACAAAATTTAAACCGATTCCGTCCTCTCCTGACATCGGTAATTCATGTGTTCGTTAGTATATTTAGTGGGTCTCTAAGGTGAAGGTAACGGAGGTAAAGGCCATGTCTAAGGACGAGAAGGAAGGCTTCCCTATGCATCGCCTCCTCTCTGCGAGAGAGGGCATGGCGTTGCGGAACATTAAATTTTGCCGAGGCGATCGAGACGTGATCTCGGAGGACGAATTCAGTGCGGCGGTCTGCTCGGCTGCCGATCAGTCCAAAACAGCCCAGCGCTCCGCGGCCCCCACGCAAAGTACGGTTGCCACGGTTGACGTTCGCGAGTTGGCAGCAAAATACTAAGCCACCCGCGACTGATTCTACTCGGAAGGAGCTCGGGTATAACCCGGGCTCTTTTTGTATGAGGCAGCCCCGATGCTAATCAAACTCATTAATCATTTCTCTGGACGGGAGAGAGTGCCCATTCAGGTCGCGGAAGTGTTGGATGTGCTGAAAACCTGGGGCGCCAAAGACGATGTTTATTTTTTTGAAGTCGACGTCGATACGGACGTAATAAAAGGACTCATTACCCATTGGGAGGCCCCCTGGGACGATGGTTCGACAAGGCGGTTTGCCGACATCGCGACAGCTCGCTCGCTGACGGCTCAGGAAAGGCGGCTGATTGAGTGCAAAGAACTGCTGCACATATTGGACCCGGACTGGGCGCTAGTGAACAAGAACCACGCCATCGAAAGCTTGATCGAGAAAATCGTTATTCCTGCTGAATTTCAGGACCCATACGGAGATGACATGGCCCACGCCAATTCGGATAGTGTGGCAATCCTTCACGCTGCGGCGGTGCTGTTTCCGTGGGCCACTCGCAGGCTCCTCCTGCCGAAGGTGTCGCAGATTGGGATCCAACGGATCGCCGACGAGATTATCGATCTTCCGCCGAAGGTTGTTGCAACGGTGATGAGCGAGGGTTGGTCTAAAATCTACCGTATAATGACGACAGAAATTATGCCTGTTCGCGACGAGAAAGGTGATGTCGTTCTGCTCGATATGTTTGTTGGGGGAGAATGGATCGGCTCGCGCCGCACCCGCGAGCAATGCAAGCAAGCATTGGAGAGCCATCCAATGCTGTAGAGGGGCGCCGTTTTCGCGGCGGTGACGCGGCCGGGGGAAACGCGAAATTTTTTGGAAGCCAATTTTTTCAGCGCGATTTTTTCAGAGTTTACGATCGCTGCTGTAGATGTGTGGGGGCGGTATTTCCACCGCGCTCCCCGTTCTGCTTTCGAGGGGGGGGGCTTTCGCTACCGCGTGCGCCGCGTTCGGCACCCTCTCCGACCATGCCCCCGACCCCCGGGGTTGCCGCTACGGGCCGGCGCCCACACGCGCGCACCCGTGATCAGTCTGACAGCATGGCCTGGACGGCTGATGCGACATAGGGTCGGCCGGTCGCGGTAGTGTGGCCACGGCTGGCAAGCTCGGCAGAGATTTTGCGGTAGGACATGCGCTGCCCGCTCAGTTGCTTGGCGAGCGCCACAACCTCGGGCCTGGCTTCGGCGTAGGATTTGCGCCCGCCGCACTTGCCAGTCTCCGCACGCTTGCGGTCGCGCGCGCCCTTGAGCTTGGCGACCAAGCGGGCTTTCTCATACTCGGCAAACGAGCCGGCAATCTGGCGCATCATTTTCCGGGATGGGTCGCTGCTATCCGTGAGATTGTCACCGGTCGCCGTCACCACCCGAACGCCGCGCTTGATCAAGGCGATAATGCCAAGCTCTTGCGTCACGAGATCGCGGGCGAAGCGGCTTGCGTCCTCAACAATGACCGTCCGGACGCCGTTGCCCTCTATCCGGTCCAGCAATGCCGAGAAGCCCGGGCGCGTCTCGATCGGGTCAGCGCCGCTCACGGCCGGATCATTGAACCAATCGACCACGTCGAAGCCGGCCGCCTTGGCGAAACCCGCGATCGCGGCCCGCTGGCGCTTCTCGCTATCCTTGTCCGCGCCGACGTTGGCGGCTGAGGAAGTGCGGAGATATCCGACCGCTTCGACCCGATTTCGCTTTCTGGCCATGGACTTAACTCCGATTTGTTCTGTATTTCCTCAGGAAAACAGTACAGAGCGGTTCGCCGGCAGTCAATGGGAAGAGGCGCTCATGTTCCTTTTCAGTAGCGGGCCCCGCGCGGCAAGCGTCCAATAGGGCGCCGCGCTGCTCCGTGGCGCCGCAATCTTCCGCGGAGGGCGCATGCTCGATACCCAATTCCGATGGGCCGCCGCCGTTCATGAGGCGGGCCACGGGATCGTTGCGCGGTGCCTGGGTCTATCTGTCGGCGGCTTGGAGCTTTCCGCCACAGAAGGTGGGGGCAGGGCATTGATCGAGGATAGCCCGCACTTGGCGATAATCGACCGCATTGCCATTTGCGCCGCTGGTATTGACGCGACCGACCTTTTTCGCCTGGAAACCCCCCACCAAACCGGGCTAAGCGACGAGGTGCAAATTTATAACCTGCTCGTCGAATATTCACTGGAGGACCGCGAACGGCTCCGCGACGAAGGATATGCTCGGGCCCGAACGATTCTATCAGGGGACCAAGACCGGTTGCGGGCTGTCGCGGTGGCACTGGCATCTACTGGGCGCTTGAGCGCGGAAGAATTCGCGAACATCGCGCATAGTGGTGTGTGAACGCATTGTCTGGGAAAGCGGCCGGGGACATTGCCCATGACTTCAGGTCATGCTCCATGCGCACGGTTACAGGGCAAGAGACCTAGCAAAGGAAATTGATCTTCTGCTCGACGAGCCGGACCCAAAGAAGGTCCTCCCGCACAGACTGCGTGAAACCGTCGATGGCATTAGAAACTTCGGAAATTTCTCCGCCCATCCGATCGACGACAAAACGATACTTCAGGTAATCGACGTTGAGCCCCACGAGGCTGAATGGTGCCTTGAGACGATTGAAGAACTATTCGCGCACTTCTATGTCGGCCCAGCCGCCGCGAAGGCTAAAAAGGCAGCGCTGGATGCAAAATTGGCCGCGGCTGGCAAACCAGCGTCCAAATAAGCCCCACGTGCCCGGACCCCGTCACGCGGTGCGCGCCCTAATCAAGCGGTTCCGCGCCGCGACAAAATGGACGGTGGGATGTGGTCGTTTACCGATCCATTTTGGGAAGCAGTATTCAAGTTGGCAACCGTCGCAGCGGCGGCGTTATTTCGAGGGGGCCCCCTGGGTTAGTACCCCCTGCAAATCATTCAATCAAATTGAAATCCTCTCCACATCGTCGAGATTGGTCTCGTCCGACCGGCGATCGTAGAGTGAGGTCGGTGCAAGTGCCGGAGAATATTTGGCAAGACTAGCCGCACCTTCCGTCCGCCACGTGTCCATGGCCTCCATAAGTCGCGCGTACCGCTTGAAGTAGGTTCGGTTGGCTGCGGGGGCATCGTCGCTGTAGAGCCACAACATCGTGTCTTCTTTGTAGAGCCAAACGCCGCCAACCGTGCGAGGGTCGATCGGGAACTCGACTGCAAAATGGGCGAAGGCTTCATCCTTGGCACAATGATCCGCTCCCCGACGTTCTACCGACGACCAAGAACATCCCTCAGGGGGCCGCTCATAGCCAACCGGCAGACCGTACCAATTGAGCGGCAGCCATCGGCCACATTTTAGCAACTGAAAGAACTGGGGGGCGTTGGCGGCGGGGGTGTCCTCATCCGATATGAGCCCGGTCTCCCACACTCCGGCATTTCTTGCAGCGTACTCGTAGATAGTCATTCCGACTTCGGCCTCGGCCACGCGAATGGCCTCAATGACGAGTGCTCCTATCTTGGCGCGGGTGTCCGCGCTTCCTTCCTGCGTATTCATTTCGTTGGTTCCTGGGGTCCCGCCCCGTGCCTCCTGGCATCGGGTGGGTGTTTGAGGGATGCTATTCAAGGCGTCGCTGGGTCGTGCGTTGCTCTATTTCATGGTAGGCTCACCAGTCGGTGGGGGTGGTTGCGGGTTCTTCGATAGGCGCGTCGTCCAAGGGCTCGGGCGTCACGTCGACAATCTCGGGCTTTGGCGGATCGCCGTTCGCGAGCTTCACGGCGGCGAGATAGAGAGCGTTCATGTCGAACTTCTTGACTTCGGCATCGACCGACTGAAGCGGCTTGCCGTATGCGCGGTTCAAAATTTCCTGCGACGCGGCGAGCGCGATCCGTTCGTCAACGCTTCCCACGAGATCGCAGACCTTCTCGAAGGCGGCCGGTGCGGCCTTGAGCGCCATGTCTCGGATTTGCGCGACCACTCGGGGCCGTCCACTCGGATTGCCGCTGAAGCCCGGCAGTAGGCGGCCGTGATTGTCGCGCGTTGTGGCGGTCACCGCGGGGACTCCGCTGGCGCGTTTCGACGCGTGGGGGCGGCGTGGGTAGCGCGCTCCCGCTGCAAACGAACGGATGGGCCGCGCAGGCTGTCTCGCGTGCGGCGGATGCCCCCAACGTGAACGAACTTGTACGCAGGCGCGGCGATCGGAGCCGCACCGGGCGCGGGACCCTTTGTGCGGGCATCTGTGCGGGCGTGCGGGCGCCAAAAAAGCCCAGCCGGCACGGTAGAACACCGCACGTGGCGGGGGTTTCTTGAATTTTGTGCGGCTGTGCGGGCAGAACCCGATTTTTCTATATTAGGCTCTACCACCACTCCACTACATGCTTCTGTGCTCCCAGCTGCTATCCCTATATCTCTACTCTCTCTTAAATTAGGAAATAGCCGTCCAGCCCGCACAGGACTAAGGAAACCCTTGCGTTGCAGGCATATCTTTGTGTTGGCTCTGCCAGCACGGTACTCGCACGGCCGCACAGTCATGCCACGGCCCCCGCTGACTTGGTCGGGCTCGTCTCCGCAATGTACCGGTCGCGCAGTTTATCCGCTGGCAACTGCCCGATGAGCCCGGAAGGATCGCGCGCCCAAAGCTGTTGCGGGTCGTCCCCTTGCCGGAGACGGAGACGCTGGGCCGGCCGGAACCCCTCTAGCCTCAAAACCGCAGTCGCATGCCTAATATTGATCCCGCCCGGTGCAGAGAAATCCTCCGTTGCCAGAAGCTCGCTTACGGTCAAAACAGTGCGGGCCGCGAACGCGCCGCCATCGCTAAATTGATCGCGAAGCCACCGCACCGGTGCGGGCTGTGCCGTGTCCAGCATCGCGCGCTTGGCCTTGGTCATGGGTGGCGGGGCGCACGGGTTGAATTTGCTCACGTCCCGGTCGAGCAGCCACCCGACGCACGCCGCGTCGCCGCCGGCATTCAGCCAATCGTACAGCCGGCCGAAATATAGCTCAGTCTCGGGAACCTCGATTTCGCAGTTGTGGACCCAAAAGCGCCGGTCCCCGTCCTCTAGCGCAATCGCATCCTCATGGTTCGTCAGAAATACCCAGACCTGAATGTTCGGGATAGAGTAGGGGTTCATGTGCTTGCGGTTGACTTCTAGGCGCTCCGGCGGCGACGCGAGCCATTCCTTCATTTTGTTGTAATTTTCACGCTTGCTGAAGCTCATCATCTCTTCGACCACGACCAGCTGCCCTTCAAGAAAATGGGTGAACTGCCCGAGCAGCGTCTCCGGCTTGACCGTCGAATAGTTGTGGGCGCCAAGCCCGCGCGTGAGCGGAACGAGAACCGTATCTTTCCCGATGCCATGCCGGCCAAGCAGCACGATCGCATGGTTGATTTTGACGCCCGGGTGCTGAAGGACAAATGCGAGGTAGCTCAGGAAGTGCTCCCGCGCGGGGTCGCCGGGCACCCCAAAGAGCAAAGTGACGTGATCTAGCCACGGGCGAACCTCGGCGCCCCTGGTCGGGATCAACCGGGAGGGCCGATAGAGGTTCACGGCGTTTTGCAGCACGCCGTTGATTTCCTCTTGCACGATGGCGGGCTTGCCCGGGCGGTACGTGACGGTCGGGACCTTGCGCGCCCGCGGCTCGTTCTGGAAAACGCCTTCCGCGGATTGCACGCCCGAGCGGCCAAATTGAGCGACGGCCGTATTGCAGGAGTTGAACGCCTTCGGGGTGAGCGGGGCGCCGGTTTCCAAGTCGTAGTAGCGATCCTGCCCGATCGAATAAACGTAGCGGGCAAGCATCTGCTCAAGGACGTTGTTAGGTTGCGGGGCGCCCACGATCGCGGCGCCCTGCCCATCGTCAAAGTCGGCTTGCGCGGCGGCTAGGGAGCCGAATGCAGAGGATAGCCAATCCCAACCGAGCGCGGCATCGCGGATGCTGTCCCAAATCTTCGCAATGAAGTCCTCTTCGGCCCCTGGGTACTGCAAGCCCCAATCAAGCACGGTCGGCCAATGCTCTTGCGCCGCGGGCCCAAGCGACGCTTTCACGGCCGCCAAGAACTGCACAAGCTCGTCCCGGGTGTCGAAACGCCCGGGGTCCGTGATGGCGAGGATATCGAGGACGGGTTGCGGCCCTGTCGGATACCACAAGGAAGCATCCGTTAGCGGCTTGCGCGTGCCCGTGGCGAGCGCGGCCGATTGAGTGGCGTCCTTGCCTAGCGTGCAGCCGCGGGCCTTCAGCATCGGCCGGAGCGCGCCAAAGAACCTTTCAACGGCTTCGGCGTTGATTGCCGGGAGGTTGTCGGCGCCCAAGTCACACGGGTGCTCGCCCAGCCATTCGCAAGGGGGAAGTCCCCCGCTTACGACGTATTGTTGCCCCACGCCCAATAGCTCAACGGCCTGCTTCTCTCCAAACTCTTGCCGCACCTTGCGCAGTGGGGCGCCCTCAAGTCGGTAGACCATGAGGCGCCGGCTTGAGCCGGGGCGCGTCCGCACGGGGGCGAGCCCAAGGTAATCCTCCGCAAGCGATTGGACCGCCGCGGCTGTCTCCACGTCGTCCACGTCGATATCGAGGCCCGGGAACTTACGGCCTTGCAGCCCAATGCCGGCGCCCCACGTGTCCCATTTCTTTTGATCCGTAACGCTCGCGGTCCACTCCGTCCTCGACCACTGCCCACCTAAACCGCTCCAAGTCCCCGCCGCGGTCTTGACCGCCGGAACCTTGCCGAGATGCTCTTTGCGTATGGTCGACCCCGGCGTGATTTCCGCGCCGATGGGGGCAATCGGGACCGTCTCCGGGCCTAAGCCGGCGTCGTGGTACCGGCGGCGTTCGCTTGGCGCCGTCTTTGTGGGTGCGAGCACTAGGAGGGCACGCCTGCCTCTCCCGTGTGGGTCGCGTCCTCAGATGATAGGCCCGTCGCCTCGTCCGGGTCGCCCGATAGCATATCCGCGAGCGCGGAGAGCGTAGCCAACGGCGCCTCAAGGATCGAATCGGCTAAAGCTTCCTGCACGGTGCGGCCATCTTCATGGCGCTGCTTGCCGCTCGCAATCATATCCATTGCAACGTCGAAGGTGGTCACGCTACAGCTGCCTCGCACGAAGAACGCCGCGGCTTGGAAGCCCGCGCCTCTGCCCATGCCTTCGCAGTTCCCGCACGATAGAGCGCGCGTCCACAAAAGATTTGATACTCACAGCCTTTCGAGCTTGTGCACGCGAGCCATGCCAGCGTTTGAGCCGAGATTTTGAAACCAAGGGTGCTGAGCATCGCCGCCGTTTCGCGACGGTCAAGCAATTGGTCGGGATCGAACTGGGTCATTTGAATGTTCTCCGTCCGTATTGGGATTGTCTTGAGTGACTTCGTTGGATTGAGCTTTTGGCAACCGATTGAGCGTCTGGCAAGGGAAAGGGGCCGGAGTGACGCGGGTACATTTTTAGTTCGCGAAAAGCGGAAATTGTTCTGAGAAAGCCTGGGGCTTAAGTCACAAAGTGGGTCGTACGGGTGTTAACTGGGATGCGCGCAAGATTTTGAAAATGCACGATTATCTGGCGCCTTGCGTCCAGGACGAACTAACAACTATTTTTTCTGGCAGCGCCAGCGTCATGCCGGAAGCGACAATTCTATTCAGGAGAAACCACGCTGGCACGCGCTCCCGATGCCGCAATTCGGAACCTCGCCGCGCCCCATTGCGTCATATACGGTTTGCCGGTTCACCCCGAGCAGCTGCGCGGCCCCATAACCGATATGGCTAGGCGTGATGAACTCGCGCCGTGTCATCTGCCTACCTGGGATTTGGAGAACACGTTACACAGCAGCGCAAGATATCACCCAGAAAAGGGCCGGATGCCTTGTTTTTCCGCTCAGCCTTGAGGTCGGGTCAGGCGGCGGTGCCGACTATGTCTCCCGACCATCATACTGCGCTGTCGTGAACCGCCACTTCGGGCCAACAGCGGACTCTCGCACTGCAAATGAACCTTGCTGAGCTAGACTATTCGGCCTGTCTTTGCGGCAATTACATAACCGCCGGCCAGCTCCGCGACTCAAATCTCGGTCTAAATCGTGCATTCGAGGACCCGCTGGCACGACTGAGTTGGACGCCCTGCAGCTCCACGTTTTCAGCTCAGCTTGAGGCGAGCATAACCAGGGTGCCGCCCCAGGCAGCCAATGCGACCAAGATCAAACCAGGTATCACGCGAACAGCGAAAGGATGCCCTCCACTGGTCCACGCGAAAATCATCTTGCCGATCGTGTTGGTCGAAAGCCCAGCGAGAATTGGAATAACCGCGTCAGCCGGGTTCATCTTGCCCGATGCGACGAGCGAGGCGATCGAGATGGCGGCTGAATGCGTGTCGACGAATCCGGCGACAGCAGCCACCACAATAGCGCCTGTCTCTCCGAACCATTCCCGGAGCGCCGCAGAAGCGACGAGGATACAGGACAGCGTCAGGGCGAATACCAAAGCCGTGGAGAGGCTGAAGGCCTGTCCGGGCCGCGGTTCGCTTTCGGTCTTCTGCCGCAAGGCTCGTATCGTGAATGCCGCTCCATACGCGACGGCTGCCAAGCCGGCGCAGATCAGAGGCCCCGACAGTGTTTGAAGGGTATTGACGCTGGTGGCAGCAAGAACAACAGCCATTTGGACTATCGTCGCAACCGTAGACAGGACCGCACCCGCGACTGCAGCGGCGAGAACATCCGGCGCCTTTGTAGCCCGCGCACCCATGGCGCCGATGGTGGCGATGCTGGATATGAAGCCTGATGCGAGACCTGCAAGCGGGAGCCCAAACCGAGCACCGAGAATGCGGACCGCGACATAGCCAGCGGCGCTGATGGCCATGACAAGAATCACAATGATCCAGATCGCATGCGGGTTTAGTGCGTCATATGGTCCCAGTGGGCGATCCGGGAGGAGCGGTAGGACGACAAGCGTCGCACCGGCAAAGATCAATGCGTCTTTAACTTCACCTTCCGTGAGCACCGAGCGGACGAAAAGATGGAGTGAAGTTCGAACGGCGAGCAGAACAGCCACTGCGACGGCCGATCCGGCCGCCAATGCCGGCTGTCGTACGGAAAGCCCACCAAGCAACGCGGTCAGAATCAGCGTGATCTCAGTCGTCAGTCCGGGATCGTCGTCGTGGGCTCGCCAATAAGCGAGAGCAGTTAATATGATCACGCCTCCCGTCGTGACCGCCAGCAAAAGCTCCTCACCTACCGTGAAGCTGACGGCTCCAGCCAGCGATGTGACCGCAAAAGTGCGTATTCCGGCGGGCGAACGCGATGGGCCATCGCCTTTGCGACGCTCCCGTTCGACGCCGATCAACAGGCCTATCCCAAGTGCCACCGCAAGGTTCAGAATCACCGGATCGAGGATGAGCATGTCATCCTGCTCCGTATGAGCATCCAACAGTGGTCATTTTGCTTGACTCCGTCGTTATATTGCTTCCGTCGGCGTCTGACGATGATGTTGCCGCGACCGGGAGACTGGACGCCGATGCTAATCGGTGCGGCGCCCGTCCCAAATTGCACCCGAGCGTGAATCATCGTCGCCGGTTGTCGTTGCGATCGAGTCCGCGGCCGGGTATGGCTTCGGCTCGACCCTCGCGGCCGAAAGCCGGCGATAGAGGTCACGCCGACGGGCAAGCGGCCACCAATCGTACAAAAAAATCTCCAGCGGGCGCCAATTCGCCACCCAACCCAGGATCAGGAAGCTCTCCTCGATGAGGCGCTGGAATGGCGCGTCGACCAGGTATCCGGCCGCGAGATGCGCTAGAACGAGACACACGATCAGGATCGCCACGCCGATCGCAAGAGAACGGCGCCCAATCCGAAACAGCTCGTTGAGGTCGTGCTGAAGGCGGTCCGCCCGATAGGCGAAGTACCTGCCAAATGCCTCCTTGAGCTCCCGTGCCGCCTTTGTTTGCGCCGCGGTCTGCGGAAAGTGGATGACGATCTGGATCGGCTGGTCGGCGGCCAATTCTCGCGCCCAGTCGACGATATATTGCTCCGCCTCCCTGTCGAGATCTCTTTCCCGAAATGGAAATGGATCGAGGGTATGGAAGAGCTGCGCAATATCGTCGACGCGCAGCTCGATCACCTCGTTTTGGCTTGCGGTTATCACAGCGCCCAAGGTCCAATTGTCAGCGACCGACAGGGCCGCCGGTATCGTAATGGCTGCTACATTCCTCCCCCTTTTAGGAGTGAGGGTTTTGACTTCGATCAACACATCCTAGCCCCTCCTGGAATTTTCCTTTGCTATCGTCCGAAACGAGACCGTCCATTGCCGTGCTGCCGGGGTCGGCCGTAGGGGCTTGCGGTCACCTTGCTCCGTGTTTCCGGCTTCGGCGCGTGGGTGCAGCAACATTTGATAATTCTCAAATGTATTCTACGGTTTGTATGATAATCGCTCTGAAGCTAACCCACGCAAGGAGCACCAGGATGGCGATCCGTAAGTTCTCCTTCTCGCGGGAATGGCAGGATTGGTGCAACTTGCTGCTGGGTATCTGGTTGTGCCTGTCGCCCTGGGTGTTCCGGTTCACCGAAGATCGCGCCGCGACAGAAAATGCCGTCTTTGTTGGATTTCTGATCATTCTCGCCGAGGTATTTACGTTTTCCATGCTTCGGGTCGTGGAACAATGGATCAACGTGGCTCTCGGAATGTGGCTCGTGGTGTCGATCTGGGCTCTTGAAATCACGGCTTCAGCCGCCAAGGCGGATCTGGTCGTCAGCGGCCTGCTGATCTCATTGCTTGCCCTCTACGAGATTTGGGACGCGAGACGTCCTGCTCGCCATCATGCCTAGGCCATACGTTCATCCGCCAAGGCGCTTCGATCATCCCTTCGCCGTACTTCACCATTTCGCGCCGCGAACTTGACATGGATCAATGTCGTCCGTTGGCATCGCTCGCTAAGAAGGCATTCTATAATTCCAGGAGTCGAAGATGAACCAGAGACAGATAATGATTTGCGCCGGCGTGTTATTCGCTGTGCTCGCGCCGGCTCCCGGCATCGACACGGCCGCTCTTGCGCAACCCAGCCACTTGGTTGTTCCCCAGTCGATTCGCTTCGAACATGCCGCAATTGTCGAGCGCCTCACCAAGGAGGCAGCGAAGAGCGGCGTATCAGCGGCCATCGCGCAGAAGGCGCTTGGTCTTATCAAGGCTCACTTCGCGAAGGAGGAGGAATTCGTCTTCCCGCCGCTCGGCTTGCTTGATCAGATCACCGCCGGAGAATCCCCCACTGATTCAGTCAAGAAAGCGGCCATCGATATGATCGAGCGTACAAAGGCGTCGAAAGACAGCCTTCAAGAGGATCATATCCAGATTACATCGATAATGAACGATCTGATCCAAGCGGCAACCAGAGCCAACGAAGCGGATCTCGTCGTATTTGCCAGCAATGTCGCCGCGCACAATCTCGGCGAAATCGAGGTGTTACAGCCAGCTACGCTTTTGATTGGAGACTATCTTCGGTCTAAGCCGTCGTCTGGCCAGTAAACGGAGATCCACCTACTCTTGTGCAGAGCCTTAGTGGAGCCGCACGTTACTTTGCTGTTATCGAGCGCAATGTAGTGACAGAATCGCCCTCTATGTCTGGTGGAACCGGAACACGCCGTTTGGATCCTCTCGGAATTCGATGGAATCGACGTTCTTGCTAGGACCGCCGGGACGCGAGCGGACAACATAACGCACCCAAATGGTGACAAGCCTATTAAATTCCGGCTTTCCGGCTATCGCGTTCGTTACAACGGTCGCGATCGCCATTGCTTCATTGTCACGGCCAGCGTGCGTGGACTGATTCATGTTGCTATTTGAACGCCAGACCGTCAAAACATTGCCTTTGATGGTGATCTCGACCGTCGCTTCCTGAGCCCCGATCGTGCGAATGATCGACGTGCGGATGTCGGATAAAATGGAGGGCCGCTGTATATCTTGGGGCAATGGTCCCTGAGCATGCAGCGTTGCGCCGGTCTGAGGCAGCAATAATGCCATGGCAACAGAAACCGCAAAGAGGTGACGGTTCGACATCGATATCTCCATTCTGAATCCGACTTTTTTGAAAGATGCGGACGCCTGCTGGCAGCGACATTGATCTGGATCAATTTGGCCAATGTCTTCTGATGTGATCGAGTGCAGTCGGCTGGGTTGCTGTTCGCGTGAGCGGTTCCTCGGAACCATACTGCCCCGCTCAGGAATTGCTTCTTGCGATATATCAAGACCGGCAAGATGACGGAGCGCATGGTGAATTGATCGCTCGTCCTTGCGGGTGCGATACGTGGTAGAATTGCCATGCGGAAGAAGCAGGAAGAGTGGTCGGGCCGCATCGGCTTCATCCTTTCCACCATGGGCTCGGCGATCGGGCTTGGAAGCATCTGGAAATTTCCCTACGAGGTCGGCAGCAACGGCGGTGGCGCTTTCGTGTCTTGCTATCTTCTGGGCCTCGTCCTGATTGTTTTTCCGCTCATGCTGGTGGAGTTCACGATCGGTCGGCGTGGCCGCTCTGACGCGGTCGGTAGCATCGCGCTCGTGGCCGGCCAGAGCGCCGCCTCGCGGCATTGGCAACTGCTCGGTGCCGTGGGGGTCGTCACCTCGTTCCTGATTCTGAGCTTCTACTCGGTTATCGGCGGTTGGGCGCTCAGCTATGCGGTGGACACCGTGCGAAGCGGGCTGCCCGGCGACAGCGCGAGTGCGGTGCAGGCGCGCTTTGAGGCGCTGCTCGCCTCGCCTTGGCGCATGGCCGGATACCACGCGCTGTTCATGACCTTGACCGCGCTCATCGTGGTGCGCGGGATTGCCGGCGGGATCGAGCGTGCATGCAAGGTGCTGATGCCGATTCTCATCGTTCTGGTGGTCGTGCTCGCGCTCTATTCGATGGCCGAAGGTGATGTGGCCGCGGCGTCGCGATTCCTGTTTGGGTTCGACCGGGAGGTCGTCTCTGCAAAGATCGCGTTGGAGGCGCTGGGGCTCGGATTCTTCTCGATTGGCGTGGGTCTTGCCGTGATGATCACCTATGCCAGCTACGCCGGGCCGGATATCGATCTGCGCCAGATCGCGATCGCAACCATAGTCGGTGATACGCTGGTGTCGTGTCTCGCGGGCCTCGCGGTGTTTCCGATCGTATTTGTCGAGAATCTTGATCCGGCGAGTGGTCCAGGACTGATGTTCGTGACGCTTCCGTTGGCGTTTGCGCGTTTGCCGTTCGGAGCGCCGGTGGCCACTGCTTTCTTCGTATTGCTCGCCGTCGCCGGGCTCGCCTCGGCGATCTCGATGCTGGAAATGCCTGTGGCGTTCTTGCAGCGGCGGACTGCCTGCTCACGCCGCATCGCGACCGTCACCTCAGCCCTGGTCTGCTGGGCACTCGGTCTGTTCTCGGTTCTGTCGTTCAACCTGTGGGCGGACTGGTTCCCACTCGCATCGGTTCCGGGATTGGCGAGAGCCAGCGTGTTCGATCTACTGGATCAACTGACCTCCAACATGCTGCTGCCGGCCGGCGGCTTCGCGCTCGCGCTGTTCGGCGGCTGGGTCATTCCGGCATCGCTGTTCGCCGAGGAACTCCGCTTTGGCCCGACCGCCATTGCGGTGATCCGTGTGCTGTTGCGCTACATCGTGCCTTGCGCAATCGCGGCGGCGAGCCTCGCACCGCTGCGTTACTGAAGGGGCCGGCAAATGAGCGGCTTAACGCAGTCGACCATTGCGTTCATACAAGGCCACGCGGGATGGGGCGCGCCCATCGTCTTCGCGCTGGCGTTCTGCGAATCCTTCGCGTTCGTCTCCCTGATCGTGCCGGCCACGGGCATTCTGTTCGGCATTGGCGGGCTCATGGGGGCGGCCAGCATCGAATTCCGGTCGATCTGGGTTGCGGCAGTCCTGGGCGCGATTGCGGGCGACTGGTTGGCCTATGAGCTTGCGCTCCGATTCAAGGACCATATCATTCAGGCTTGGCCGCTTTCGCGTTACCCGGAGCTGGTTGCTTGCGGCGTTGGATTCTTTCATCGGTGGGGAATGATCGCCGTATTCTGCGGGCGCTTCTTCGGCCCTTTGCGCGCGATCGTTCCGATCGCGGCCGGCCTGTACGCGATGCCGTGGTGGAAGTTCCAGATCGTCAATCTTGTGTCGGCTCTCGTGTGGGCGACCGGCATCCTGAC
>Ga0075028_100000451_pt1 | contig 14925 bp, 11 predicted proteins | sample LitLauG_LLR_2014_FD_71390 | JGI IMG/M metagenome (GOLD analysis project Ga0075028, IMG submission 71390) | Freshwater sediment microbial communities from Pennsylvania, USA - Little Laurel Run_MetaG_LLR_2014 | ecosystem: Environmental > Aquatic > Freshwater > Creek > Sediment | place: USA... | reverse complement strand
CTCCGGCGGCCTACTCGGTCCAGACGGTCACCACACCTCACGCCGGGGCCACCCCCGGCGACGCTCGGACCAGCCGACGGAATGGCCCCGGCGTGAGGTGTGGTGACCGTCTGGACCGAGTAGGCCGCCGGAGCGGCCAGACCGACCGCGACGGCTGCGACGGCCGTCGCGATACCCACCCGCCGGGTGAGACTGCGCCCGACCAGGACGACCAGGACGACCACCAGGCCAACCCCGACCACGACGAAGCGGAGCCACGGCAGCCAGGTCGCACTGCGACCGAGCATCACGAAGGCCAGAAGGCAGGTCGCCGCGATCCCGGCGCTGAGCGTCAGCCGGGCGAACACAGAGCCCCGGTCCCCCCATAGGGCCGCAGCGCCGATCCCGACCAGGGCCCCGATCGCCGGAGCGAGGGCGACTGTGTAGTAGGGATGGATGATCCCCTGCGCGAAGCTGAACGTGATCGCCGTGACCAGCAACCAGCCCCCCCACATCAGCGCCGCGGAGCGGAGCCTGTCGGTCCGAGGTGCTCTGCGGGTCAGCCAGAGCAGGGCACCGAAGCTGATCAGGGCCGCCGGCATCAGCCAGGCGACCTGCCCACCCATGTCAGAGCCGAACAGCCGGGTCCAGCCTGTCGCACCCCACATGCCGGCAGCGTTGGCCGTGTTGCCCCCGGCGGTCACCGAGCCGGTCTCGTTACCGGTCAGGCGGCCCAGGCCGTTGTAGCCGATGATCAGCGACAGGATGCTGTTGTTCTGCGAGCCGCCCACGTAGGGCCGGCTCGAGGCCGGCACCAGCTCGACGATCGCCACCCACCAGCCAGACGAGACCAGCAGGGCCAGGCCGGCCAGCGCCAACTGGACGAGTCGCCGCCGCAGCCGGGTCGGAGCGGCGATGACGTAGACCAGGGCGAAAGCCGGGACGACCAGGAACGCTTGCATCATCTTGGTGATGAACCCGAAGCCGACCAGCGTCGCCGCCAGCAGCAACCAGCCGGTGGTGGCTCGTTCCAGCGCGCGGGTCATCGCGTAAGCGGCGCAGACGAGCAGCAGCACCAGCAGGGCGTCGGGATTGTTGAACCGGAACATCAGCGCGGCCACGGGAGTCAGGGCGAACACCGCCCCGGCGAGCAGGGCCGCACCCGGGGAGAACCAGCGGCGGACGGTCGCGTAGAGCACCGCGACAGCCGCGACGCCCTCCAGGGCCTGTGGGACCAGGACGCTCCAGGCGTTGAGCCCGAAGACACGCGCCGACAGCTCCATGACCCACAGCGAGGCGGGTGGCTTGTCGACGGTGATGAAGTTCGACGCGTCCGACGAGCCGTAGAAGAAGGCCTCCCAGCTCTTCGTCCCGGCTTGGACGGCCGCGGAGTAGAACGTGTTGGCCCAGCCCGACGCGCCCAGGTCCCGCAGGTATAGGGCAGCCGTGACCACCAGAAGCCCCAGCAGGGCCGGGCGCTCCCACGCAGGGTCACCGACGCGGCCCCGGACCAGCCGGGTCGGCCATGGCCGCGGTGACGCGGGCACCTCCACGGGCGCTGCCTCGTCCCCGTGGCCGACCGGCGGTTGCGTGTCGGTCAGGATCGTGGTCATGGACTCGTCCTTCGTCGTCGAGGAGGTGCTCACGACAAGCAGGATCGAGGTTGAACCTGAACGCTTGCTGGGACCGCCCTGGACGGCAGGTAGGAAGTCTGCAGCGGCCTCGCGTGCCCGGCTGACGCCTGAACCCGGTGTCAGCGCCCGGTCTCGGGTCGGCCACGAGGACCCGGTCAGGGGACAGGCCGAAAGAGTCATCCAGGCGCCCAGCGTTACACCGTTCACGAGACCCCGGAGGCTTCGCTGGGGGATTTCGAGTCGGCCACCCCTATGCTCCCTGGGACCGATGATGATCATATGGGGGACGCATGTACTGGTGGTGGTGGCTGACCGAGTGGCGCGGCCTACGGGGCGTGCTCAGCGGCGCCGCCGGCGTCGCTGCCGCCGTAGCCACCTGCTACCTGCTCTGGGTCGAGGAGCATCTGCCGGAGCCGCACGACGGCTGGCATCGCGTTGCGATCGGAACTGTTGGCATCGTGGCCGTCTGCAGCGCGGTTGCCCGGCCCTTACGCATCAGGACGGTCGACCGGGTCGCCGAACAGCATGCGAAGGTCGCCGACGCCCTGCGACTGCTCCCCTGGGCCATCCACGAGTTCACCGACGCAAACGTCCCTGTCCGCCCCATCGGCGCCAGCGCCTGGCTGATCGTTCGTACCCTCAGAGGCGAGCGGCTCCACCGAATCGTCAGAGAGCGCGTGGACCAGACCCCCGGTCCCAGCAAGATCCGCTGGACGAAGGGCAAGGGCGTGATCGGTGAGTCCTGGCGAACCACCCAGTCTCGCTGCTACGACGCGGGATCCTTCGACCAGGAGCACCGGGACTGGACCGCGACGCAGTGGAACCAGCCCGTTGCGGACGGCACGCTGATGGGGCTGTCCTTCGCCGAGTACGAGCAGCTATGCGGCAAGTACGGCACAGTGGTCGCCGTCCCCCTCACCGACGTCAGCGGCCGCAAGGTCATCGGCGTGGTGGCGCTCGACGCGCCTGCGGGTCTGCACTCGTACCTGAGCGACCCACGGATCATCCGCGCGGTGGCAGACGCGGCCGGGACCGTAGCTAGACTTGTATCCTGATGATCAGCTGACGCCGCATGATCCAACTCCGTGAAGGAAGTGCGAGCTGAATGAAGCGACAAGCCGTAGGGGCAGGCCAGGCGCCGCCGAAGCCAGAGCTGGACAAGGGCCGAAGCTATTTCGACGTCCTTCGGGACTCCATCTCCGATCCGGAGGTCCTCAAGGCCGCCCGCGATGCCGAGGTCGAGGCCGCCAATCGCGACCAGGCGGCTGCACGACCCCCGCAGTAGGTGCGCTCGAGGCCACCAATCGCGCGACGACCGGTGGTCGGCCACCGCCGGTGCCAGGTCCGCCGGCACCGGCGGTGACTACGTCGCCGGGCCGCTGATGCCGTCGTAGGGGCGCTCGACTGGCCCCACGTAGACCTGTCGCGGCCTGCCAATCTTCGTCTCCGGGTCGGTCATCAGCTCGCGCCAGTGCGCGATCCACCCTGGAAGCCGACCCAGTGCGAACAGGACTGTGAACATCTTCGTGGGGAACCCCATCGCCTTGTAGATCAGGCCCGTGTAGAAGTCGACGTTCGGGTAGAGCCGACGTTCGAGGAAGAAGTCGTCGGCCAGGGCAACCTGCTCCAGGGCGATCGCCAGGTCGAGCAGCCGGTCAGACTCCCCGGTGCGCTCCAGGACCTCGTATGCGGCTTTCTTCACGATCGCCGCGCGCGGGTCGTAGTTCTTGTAGACGCGGTGACCGAAGCCCATCAGCTTGACCCCAGGCTCCTTGGCCTTGACTCGGGCCACGAAAGCCCCGATGTCGCCGCCGTCCGCGGCGATCGACTCGAGCATCTCCAGAACGGCCTGGTTGGCACCGCCGTGCAGGGGCCCGAACAAGGCGTTGACGCCGGCCGACACGGAGGCGAACAGGTTGGCGTGGCTGGAGCCGACCATCCGCACGGTAGAGGTCGAGCAGTTCTGCTCATGGTCAGCGTGCAGCACGAACAACATGTCCAAGGTCCGCGCGATGACCGGGTCGACCTCGTAGGGCTCGGCCGGCACCCCGAATGTGAGCCGCAAGAAGTTCTCTACGTACCCCAGTGCGTTGTCGGGGTAGAGGAACGGTTGCCCGATGGACTTCTTGTACGCGTAGGCGGCGATGGTCGGCACCTTGGCCATCAGCCTGACAGTCGAGATCTCGACCTGCGCGGGGTCGAACGGGTCCAGGCTGTCCTGGTAGAACGCTGACAGCGCGCTGACCGCGCTGGACAGGACGGCCATCGGGTGCGCGTCGCGCGGGAACCCGTCGAAGAACCAGCGCAGGTCCTCGTGAAGCAGCGTGTGCCGTCGCACGCTGTCGCTGAACTCTTCGAGCTGGTGGGCGGTGGGCAGGTTGCCGTAGATGAGCAGGTACGACGTCTCCAGGAAGCTCGCCCGCTCGGCGAGCTGGTCGATCGGGTACCCGCGGTAGCGCAGGATCCCCGCGTCCCCGTCGATGAAGGTTATCGCCGAGCTGCAGGCCGCAGTGTTGGCGAAGCCCGGGTCGTAGGTGACCTGGCCGGACTCGCCCAGCAGACCGGCGATCCCGAGGCCCGAAGGACCCTCGCTCGCCGGGGTCACGGGCAGCCCCACATCGCCGCCGTGAAAGTGCAACGAGTACTCCGACATGAACCACTCCCTCGCCGACGGCTCCAGGTGACGGGAGTCTGTCACGGATAACGCCGGGCATCTCGGGCGCCGTCTGCGAGTGCGACCCACCCCTCGAACTCGACGCGTGCGAGCAGCTGGCGCAGGAGCCCTGGCACCGGTCGCAGCGGGCTTCGGCCGCTGCGATCCCCGGGTCCGAGATGCGTTCACCGGGAGCTACTCGGCGGAGACCGCCTCGCGGATCGCCACGACAAAAGCGTCCACATCCGCCTCGGTGGTGTCGAACGTCGTCATCCAGCGCACCTCGGCGGTCCGCTCGTCCCAGACGTAGAATCGGAACCTGTCCTGCAGCCGCGCGGTGACCGGCCGGGGCAGCCGGGCGAACACCGCGTTGGCCTGGACCGGCTGGGTCACCACGACCCCGGGGATTTCGCGCACTCCCGCCTCCAGCCGGCGGGCCATCGCGTTGGCGTGGCTGGCGCTGCGCAGCCACAGGTCAGTTCCGAGCAGTGCCTCGAACTGCGCCGAGATGAAGCGCATCTTCGATGCCAGCTGCATGGAGGACTTGCGCACATACTCCAGCCCAGGCGCCGCCTGGGGGTTGAGGACGACGACGACCTCGCCCACCATGAGGCCGTTCTTCGTCCCCCCGAAAGTGAGCGCATCGACACCGACGTCAGTGGTGAACGCCGCCAGCGGGACGCCCAGGGACGCCGCCGCGTTCGCGATCCGTGACCCGTCGACATGAACCCGCATCCCCAGCCGGCGCGCGTGCTCGCACAGCACGGCCAGCTCAGAGACTGAGTACGCCGTTCCCAGCTCGGTGCTCTGGGTGAGGCTGAGAACCTGAGGCTGCGCACGGTGGATGTCGTGGAACCCGCGCGCCTCGACCTCGAGCAGGGCCGGGGTCAGCTTCCCGTCGACGGTTGGCACCGGCAAGAGCTTCAAGCCTGCAACCTTCTCGGGCGCACCGCACTCGTCCACGTGGATGTGCGCGGTCGACGAGCAGACCACGGCCGCCCAACGCGACGTCATCGCCTGAAGGGCCACCACGTTGGCGCCGGTCCCGTTGAACACTGGGTAGGCAGTGGCCTGCGGGCCGAAATGCTGCCGGAACACATCCTGCAGCCTGGCGGTGTGCTCGTCGTCGCCATAGGCGACCGCGTGGTCGACGTTCGCCGACGTGATGGCCGCGAGCACCTCGGGATGGATCCCCGAGTAGTTGTCGCTCGCGAAGCCTCTCGCCGCAGGAGCACCGGTTGGGGCCGCGGCGCCGCCGTGCTCGCCTTCTGGCCGGCTCACGGCGCGAGCACCGTGCGCCGGCCGTTGACCGTGGCAGCGGCCGAATCCCACAAACCGGCCACCGCCTCAGCCAGGTCGGCGACGTCGGTGTAACCATCGAACGTCGATCCAGGGTTGGCGGCCCTGAGCCCGTCGTGTACCAGGGCCTTGACCACCAGGACCGTCGCCGCGGCCGTCTGCGGCAAGGCCTCAGGCTGGCGGGCGGACTGCAGGCGCCGGAACGAGTCAGCCATCGCCATGGTCCAGGCCTCAGCTGCGGCCTTGGCCGCGGCGTACCCGGCCGAGCCGGCGGTGGGCCTGGACGCCGCGGTCGCAGACACCAGGACGAAGCGCCCTTGCTCGGCGGCCACGAGCGCATCGTGGAACGCAAGCGAGACGTTCTGCACGGTCCGCACGAGCAGGGCGTGCAGAAACAGCCAGTCGGCAACGGTGTTGTCGGAGAACGCGGCCCCGCCGCGCCAACCCCCGACCAGGTGGACGACGCCGTCCACCTTGCCCGCGGCCGCCGCGCCAGAGCCCGCCAGGGACGCTGCGAACTTGCGCGTCGCGTCCTCGTCGAGGAGGTCCAGCACCGCGCCGGAGAACTGGCTCGCGTTCGGCCCAAGGGTTCTGGACACCGCCTCCAGCCTGTCTGCGGCAGTGTCCACGCCGACAACGAAGGCGCCTGCCGCGACCAGCCTGGTCACCACGGCCAGGCCGGCAGGCCCGGCCGCCCCGGTCACCACCACCGTGGACTCCGACGTCAGACCGCTCATGGCTTCACCTGTGGCTCTCGACTCGAACACCCGACGTGATCGTCCTGGCGGTCTGCGCCAAGGCGGCACAGGACTCGTCCAAACCTATGGCCACTGTCCGCCCGCTGTCTGGCCCCGCGGGTGCTGACCGGCCCGGCCTGGCCCGGCCACACACCTGTCTGGCTCGGTCTCGCGGCGGGCCTGGGGACGGGCCTCGCGACAGGGAATCCCATCTGCGAGGATGGCCGCGACCTCAGGAGACGCAGGATGCCAGCTTCAAGCCCGTGGCCGACCATCCACGTAGAGCGCCAGGCACTGATCGACGACCTGAACGATCTCGACGCGCAAGGCTGGGCCACCGCCTCGCTGTGCTCGCGATGGTCAGTTCGTGACGTCTTCGGGCACATCACCGCGACCGCACGCCTGACTCCGCCGAAGTTCGCCGCCAACCTGGCCAAGGCCGGCTTCCGCTTCTCGAAGATGACCGCCGCGGACATCGCCAGGGAGACGGCCGGCAGCACCTCCGACCAGCTCGCCGCTCTCACCGGTCTTGTCGACGCCAGCACGGGGCCGCCCGGACCGGTCGATGCCATGCTCGGGGAGATCATCGTGCACACCCAGGACATCCGCCGTCCGCTGGGGATCGCACACGAGTACCCGATCGATGCGGTCACCCGGGTGGCCGACTTCTTTGCCGGATCGAACCTGCTGATCGGTGGCAAGGACCGGGTATCAGGCGTCAGGCTCGTCGCAACCGACGCCGAGTGGTCACGCGGGTCCGGCCCCGAGGTCTGCGGTCCCGCGCTGTCGCTTGCCCTGGCGATCACGGGCCGCAAGGCGGCACTCGCCGACCTCAGTGGGCCTGGAGTGGAGCTGCTCGCTGCCCGCGACTGACCTGGTCGCCGGTCAGCCCGACCGCAGGGCGGGACCCGTCCGCGGGCCATTGGTGGCACCGGGCACCGATGGTGGGCGTCCGGACCTGCGCACATGGACGCCGAACACGGCCGGCGGCAGACGTCCAGCCGGCCCCCCGCTGGCTACTGTTTCGCACATGTCAGCACCCGAGCTGCCGCAGCGCGCACGCATCGTGGTCGTAGGGGGCGGCGTGATCGGCACCTCCGTGGCTTACCACCTGGCCCACCTCGGTCAAGAGGTCCTGCTCCTGGAGCGCGATCGCCTGACGTCGGGGACCACCTGGCACGCGGCCGGGCTGATGGTCACCTTCGGCTCGACGTCCCAGACGTCGACCGAGATGCGCCAGTACACCGCCGACCTGTACGGAAGGTTGGAGGCCGAGACCGGTCAGGCGACAGGCCTGCGTCGTGTCGGTTTCATCGAGGTAGCTGCCGACGCGGACCGGCTCGAGGAGTACCGAAGGGTGTCGGCGTTCAACCGGCACTGTGGCGTCGACGTCACCGAGATATCCCCGCGGGAGGTCGGCGAGCTGTTCCCCCTAGCGCGCACCGACGACCTGCTGGCCGGCTTCTACGTCCCGACCGACGGACGCGCCAACCCGGTGGACGTGACCATGGCCCTGGCCAAGGGGGCCCGACTGGCAGGCGCATCGATAGTCGAGGGCGTGCCGGTCACTGGCTTTACGACCGCCGCTGGGGCGGTCACTGGGGTCCGGACATCTTTCGGGGACGTCGAGGCGGAGATCGTGGTCAACTGCGCCGGCATGTGGGCCGGGCAGCTCGGAGCAAAGGCGGGAGTGACCATCGCGCTGCAGGCGGCCGAGCACTACTACCTGCTCACGGAGCCGATCGCCGGCATCGGCGGGGACTGGCCGGTCCTGGAGGACCCGTCGCACTACGGGTACTTCCGCGAAGAAGGCGGTGGCCTGATGCTCGGGTTGTTCGAGCCGGTCTGCGCCCCGTGGAACGTCGCGGGGATTCCCGAAGACTTCTCGTTCGGCGAGCTGGCACCTGACTGGGAGCGGATGGGGCCGTACCTCGAGCGGGCGATGACCCGGGTCCCGATCTCCATGCAGGTTGGGCTGCGGAAGTTCTTCTGCGGGCCGGAGAGCTTCACCGCCGACCTGCAGCCCGTCGTGGGGGAAGCCCCCGAGCTGCGCAACTACTTCGTGGCAGCAGGCCTGAACTCGATCGGGATCCTGACCGGTGGCGGGCTGGGCCGCGCCTTGGCGCACTGGATCGTCGAGGGACGTCCGGACATCGACGTGACCGGCATCAACATCGACCGGCTCCAGCCCTACCAGTCCAACCCGCAGTACCGGGCCACGCGGACGGTGGAGTCCCTCGGCAGCGTCTACCAGTGCCACTACCCGACCCGGTCGATGCTGACCGCCCGAGGGGCCAGGACCTCACCCCTGCACGACCGCCTCGTCGGTGAGCGCGCCCACTTTCGCGAGGTGAGTGGGTGGGAGTCACCCGACTGGTACGCACCGGTTGGCGTCGAGCCCGCTGCGGAGGAGCTCTCGTGGGGCCGACAGCCCTGGTTCGGCTACTGGGAGTCAGAGCACCGCGCGGCCCGTGAAGCCGTGATCGTGATGGACATGTCCTTCATGGCGAAGTTCCGCGTCCAGGGCCGTGACGCGGGCAAGGTTCTCGCCCAGATCTCGGCAGGCGGGGTGGACCGTGAGTCCGGGGTCATCACGTACACGCCGTGGCTGAACGACGCCGGAAGGCTGGAGGCCGACCTCACGGTCACCAAGCTGGCAGAGGACAGCTTCTGGGTCGTCGCCTCGGACACGGCTCACCGCCACGTCGCGACGTGGATGCACCGCCACATCGGCGGTTCACATGCGTTCGTGAGCGACGTGACGTCCGGGTACGCACAGCTCAACGTCCAAGGGCCCGCCTCGCGGGACCTGCTCCAGTCGCTGACCTCGGTGGACCTGTCGAACGAGGCGTTCCCGTTCCGAACTGCCCGCGAGATCGACCTGGGATTCGCCCGCGTGCTCTGCGTGCGGATCACCTACGTCGGCGAGCTGGGATACGAGCTGTACATCCCGACCGAACAGGCGACTCACGTCTACGACCGGATCGCGGCTGCCGGGCCCGCGCACGGCCTGCGGCACGCCGGGCTCAGAGCCCTCGCGAGCCTGCGGATGGAGAAGGCCTACCGCGACTACGGGCACGACATCGACAACACCGACTGCCCCCTGGAGGCCGGGCTCGGGTTCGCGGTCGACCTGGGCAAGTCCGGCGGGTTCGTCGGCCGGGACGCGCTGCTGGCCAAACGCGCCGCCGGCCCGCTGTCCCGACGGCTGGTGCAGGTGCTCGTCCTGGATCCCGACCCGCTGATGTTCCATGCCGAGGTGGTTCTGCGTGACGGGCAGGAGGTGGGCTATGTCCGTTCCGCCTCCTACGGGCATACCCTCGGCGGCGCGGTCGGCCTGGCGATGCTCGACGCAGGCGGGCCGCTGGACCAGGCCTGGTTGGACGCCGGCTCGTTCGAGGTCGACGTGGCGGGGACCCGCTTCCCGGCCTCGGCCTCGCTGCGCCCGCTGTATGACCCGGCCGGGAAGCGGATCCGCAGCTGATGTGTCCAATGTCACCTGGGCGCGTCGCGGGTCGTGGGCGGGGCCAGGAACCGGGCGGAACTGGTAAACGTCGGAGGGGTTGTGCGGGCGGTGCAGGCCGCCCACGGACGGGAGCGTGATGGGCAAGGCAGCAGCACGGGAGCACCGCCAGGAACGCGTCGAGGCCGTGCGCGCCCAGCAGGCCCGCGAGGCCCGCCGTAAGGTCGTCCTGTCGGTGACGGCGGTCGCCGTGGTGGTCGCGGTCATTGCCGCGCTGGTCGTGGTCAAGGTCGTGACCAGCGGTCACCAGACCGGCCCGAGCGCCAGCGCGCCCAACCTTGCCTCGGCGAGTGTCGTGAGCGCCCTGTCGACGGTACCGGCAGCGACGTTCAACACCGTCGGCGCCGGAACGCTGACCGCGCGGCCGGTCCCTATCACAGCCGCCGCGCTGACTGCGGACGGCAAGGCGCGCGTCCTGTACGACGGGGCCGAGTACTGCCCGTACTGCGCCGGCGAGCGCTGGGCCGTCGCGGTGGCGTTGTCCCGCTTCGGTACCTGGTCTGGCCTGGGCGCAACCTCCTCATCGAGCACGGACACGTACCCGAACACCGCGACTCTCGCGTTCCACGGCGCAACCTACGCCAGCACATACCTGTCGTTCACCGGCTACGAGGAGACCACCAACCAGCCGCAGGGCACCTCCTACGTCCCCCTGGACACCCTGCCGGCCGCCGACCAGGCGATCGTCAGGATGTTCGACGCCGTGCCGTACATCCCGGCGGCGAGCGCGGGGTCCATCCCCTTCATCGACATCGGCGGCCGCTACGTCATCTCAGGCGCGAGCTACGACGTAAGTGTCCTCCAGGGCAAGACCCGCGAGCAGATCGCGGCGGCCCTGAAGGACCCGAACAGTGACGTCGCCAAGGCGATCATCGGCACCGCCAACGTCATCACGGCCGACATCTGCAAAGTTCTCGGCAGCACGGCGCCGGCTGTGTGCTCCTCGCCCGGCGTCGTCAGCGCAGGTCCGTAGGTGCCCGCGCCGCCACAACCGCGCTGGCTCGTCCTCGGCTCGTTCGCGCTCGCGCTCGCGGGCACCTGCATCTCGGCCTACCTGACCCTCGACCACTACGCGGCGCTGGCCCCCTTAGCGTGTCCTGAGAACGCGACGATCAACTGCGTCAAAGTCACCACGAGCTCCTACTCCACGCTGCACGGAGTCCCGGTGGCCCTCCTGGGTCTGGCCTTCTACGTGGTCATGCTGGCGCTGTGCTCCCCACCGGCGTGGCGAATCCGGCGCCCCCTGGTCGTCCGGGCCCGCCTCGCCGGCTCGATCGTCGGAGTGGCCTTCATCCTCTACCTCATCTGGGCCGAGCTCTTCGAGATCAACGCCATCTGCCTGTGGTGCACTGCCGTTCACCTGATCACGCTAGCTCTGTTCGCGCTGCTGCTGATCGGCCAGTCGCTGACCAACGCCCGGACACTGGACGACAGCTAGCAGCCAGAAGACCGGCTCCGCGGAGGGCACGAAGGGCCCGACGCCGTGCGGCTGACCGGCGCCGACCGGCCCACCTGGCCCCTGGCCCGCCACCAACTGTTGCGCCCGACAGCGTCGCCTGCGCCCGCCGTCGAGGCGTCCGCACATTCAGGTCGCCTGGGCAGACCAGTGACTGCGCCATCCGGACGGCGACCGCCAACGCCGGCTACAGAAGGTGCGCCCAGACTCCCGTGCCGCCGGCGTTCGCGATCGCGGCATGGTCGACCAGCGTGAAACCGGTCGCCGAGACGGTGCCCACCGGCGCGAGCACCGGATGGCCGGCCGTCACGACGTACAGCTGCCCCGTGCTGCCGTCACTGATCACCGTCGCGTCCTTCGGGGTGAACGTCAGATGGCTGTACGCGGGGCCGGACCCCGCGCTCTGGATCGCAGCCTGGCTCACGTTCACGTAGGGCTGCTCGCCTCCGTAGGTCGCCCAGCTGCTCACGTAGACCGGCGCGCCGCCGGCGACCACATACACCTGGCCGGTCTCACCAGCTCGCAGGATGGTCCCATCCCGGGGCGTCATCGACAGGTGGCAGTAGGTCGCGCAGGTTCCCGCGTTGGCGATGTCCCAGCCATCGACCTGTACCGAGGGCTGACGAGTCCCACCGACTGAGGCCCAGCTGGTGGTGACCAGCGGGGCGCCCCCGACAACCCGGTAGACCAGGCCGTCGGCACGGTCGTTCAGGAACGTCCCATCGACGGGCGAGCTGCGCAGGCTGTAGAAGGCGGCCGCCGTGACCACCCGCACCGGCTGGATCGCCGTCATGTGCGACCAGCTGGTCACCCACAGCGGTGCCAGCCCGGCGACCACGTAGATGTGACTGTCCCCTGCCACCTGGATGAAGGTCGAGTCGGGGAACTGGCTCGCTGTCGCAGTGCCGGTGAACGGGGGCTCGATGCCCGGCCGGGAGGACGAGGCCAGGGCGGCAAGCTGGGCCTTGGTAGCGGCGAATCTGTCCCGATCCACCAGAGCCGGTATCCCGGGGACCGGTGCCGGCGCGCCGTACGAGCCGTTGCTGTACTGCCACAGCGTGTACGCCGGCCAGGCAGGGATGGCCTGGGGCTGGGCTGCCGTGGTGTAGTGCGCCTCCCACAGCGGGTACCGGTTGAACGCCGTCGTCCCGGCCATGGCCGTGCTCCAGAAGTAGGGTCCGCTGTAGATCATGGGCACGCGGCCGGTGTCCTGGCGCACCCGGATCAAGAAAGTGCTGGTCCAGCCGATCAGCGCTTGGCTGCTCAGGCCCCCCGTCGACTCAAGATCCAGGACCGGCGGCAGCAGCGTGCCGGCCAGACCGTTGACCTGCTGCGAGAAGTAGTCCGCCTGCGCGGTGGCGGAGAGCTCAGGATGGGCGAAGTGGTACACACCCACGATCAGGCCGGCCGCTCTGGCGCCCGCCACGTCGGTCGCCACGAACGGGTTGATGTAGTCCGTGGACTCCGTCGCCTTGACGACGGTGAAGGTCTCACCGGACGCCGCGACCGAGGCCCAGTTGATGGGCAGGTTGCCGGGGTGCTGGTACGACGAGACGTCAGTTCCTAGCAAGAAGCTGGCCGCGGTGGCCGTCTGCATCCTGGCCGACGAGCCCCCGGGCGCCGAACCAGCCGCGTCTGGAGAGCCGGCCGGCATCATGCCCGAGACCGACTGCCCGGGAAGGCTCGACTGGCTCGACCCCTTGGGGCCTGCCGCAGCGCTCACGGGCGAGGCCAGCCCCGCTCCCAGCACCCCGACGACAGCGCCCACCACGACGAGCGCCCGGTACCCGCCGCGCAGCCGCGAACGGCGCTGCGGGGGACCTGACAGGGAGTCGGCGGCGGTTGAGGGGAGCAGGCGCATGGGGAGTAGTCCTCTGGCTCGGGGTGCGAGGGGGTTACTGCGACGGTCGTCGGCCCACCCCCGGGCCAATCGACCTAATTGGACCATCGGTCTCCCCAGTCGAGGTATTGAGCGCCGTGTGGCCCACAACATCCCCCAGAGCACAGGCACGTGACCACCCGGTCGCCCCTCGGGCGCCCCGGTGGCCTGCGCGCGCCCGAGCACAGGTGTCCGGCCCGGGGGCCGGCCGAGAAGGACGACCGGCGGGAACGCCGGGGTGAGCCGCAGGAGCGGACGGGTCGACCAGGCGCCGCCCGCGCGACTGCTGACCCACCTGCCCGTGGCAGCACGCCACCTGGTGGTCGAGATGGTCAGCTGCTCCCATGGGACAGCCCTACCCAAACCGGGCAGCCGAGAATCATCCAGCTCGCGGTAACGGCCGCGGCGCTGGCCTCGCCGCCCCGCGTCGTCCAGGCGGGAGGACGTGTCAGCGCACCACCGGCGGCGCCGTCCGGCGGCCGCTGTAACCGGGCGAGGTGCCTCACGACGCCAGCTCGCCCGCCCACGACGGTGGGACGCTAGACGAGAAGCAGCCCGGAAGTCGCGACGATCCGCACGCCGATGACGATGAACAGGGCCGGGACCAGCCAGTGCCCGGTCGCCTCCACCAGGGCGATCACCGGCTGGCGGCCCGAGACCAGGAACGCCAGCACGCACCACACGGCGATCAGTACGGCGAAGACGACGGCGAACACGGCCACCACCGCGGTCGTGTATCCCCGGTGGAGCAGCGGGATGTAGACGCTGAGGTTGTCCCCCCCGTTGGCGACGGTCACCCCCGCCACCCCGAGGACCCCACGAACGGGGACCGCCACCGGGGCCTTCGTCTGCGACGTGCGCGGCGTCCTCGCGCGCCCCGCGGAGACAAGTCCGCGAACGCCCAGTGCGATCGGGACGAGGCCCAGGAGGCCGAACCACCGCTCCGGGACGGCGAGAAAGACAACCGCCGCCGCGACACTGACGACGAGCAGGGCCCCGATGCCCAGGTACTGGCCCGCCACGATCCGCCCCCGAGTGGGGCCGCCTCGCCCGACGGTCGCGAACAGTGCCGTCAGGACGACGAAGTCGTCGACGTTCGTCGCGGCGAAGGCACCGGCGGCCGTTGCCGCGCTGGCCAGGATCGTAGGCACCACCCAATCCTGCCGGTCCAGGAGGTGAATGCGATCATCGCCGCCGCCGGGGCCGCGTGTCGCTGACGCCGTCGCCCCGATGACTGAGGTCCGCCCGTCACGGCCGCGCCGTCCACTGGTGTCGGGCCGGCCCGGGCATGCCCGTCAGCCTTGCGACCCGCTGCCCGCGAAGTGCACTCGGATCCGCTGTGTCACGAGACGTTCCTGCTCGGTTGCCAGGCGCGTGAGCGCCCGGACGTCCGCCTCGGTGGGCCGGGAGGTGTCCAGCGCCCGCGGCCACAGCCGCCCGCGGCGCACCACGGCGACCTCGGCGCTGTACAGAAGCACCTGGCTCACCAGGTAGAGCAGCGCGAAAGTGCCCGCCACCGTGGCGAAGGCCCCGTAGACCGGGCCCGACTTGGCAACCAGAGCAGTGAGCAGTCTGGTCCCGGCTCCGAGCACCGCCGCGATGGTCACGGCACCCAGAACGGCGGCCGGCAGCGCGGCCGACACCGGCACCGGCCGTGCCACCAGAAGCCTGGCCGCGACGAGCAGGACCACGAAGATCACCACGGCGGTCCCTGTCACAGCGGTGACGCGCCGCACCCCGGTGACTTGGGGCAGGGCCTCTGAGG
>Ga0075028_100000448_pt1 | contig 14981 bp, 13 predicted proteins | sample LitLauG_LLR_2014_FD_71390 | JGI IMG/M metagenome (GOLD analysis project Ga0075028, IMG submission 71390) | Freshwater sediment microbial communities from Pennsylvania, USA - Little Laurel Run_MetaG_LLR_2014 | ecosystem: Environmental > Aquatic > Freshwater > Creek > Sediment | place: USA... | reverse complement strand
ATGCGTCACGCGCACGCTTTCGAGCCTGCGACCGAATTCGATACCGAGCTCGCGGTCGGTGGCAACTACCATTTCCGCACTAACGGTGAATACCACCTGCTCAATCCGCAAACCATCAGCACGCTGCAGCGGTCGGTGCGTGAGGGCAACTTCAAGACGTTTGAAGAATATGCGAACCTTATCGACGGCGAAAATCGCAGGCTCTGCACTCTGCGCGGCTTGATGCAGATGAAGAAGGCAGAAACACCTGTTCCGATTGAAGAAGTCGAGCCGGCGAAAGAAATTGTCAAACGCTTTACCACTGGGGCAATGTCGTTCGGCTCCATCAGCCAGGAGGCGCACGAGACCCTGGCGATCGCCATGAATCGGATTGGCGGAAAGTCGAATACCGGAGAAGGCGGAGAAAGCGAGGCGCGCTTCCGGCCTGACGCCAACGGCGACCTGCGCCGCAGCGCTGTCAAGCAAGTGGCCTCTGCGCGGTTTGGCGTGACCACCAACTATCTGGTGAATGCGGATGAGCTGCAAATCAAAATGGCGCAAGGTGCCAAACCGGGCGAGGGTGGCCAGCTTCCAGGGCACAAGGTCGACGAGGGCATCGCCAAGCTGCGCCATTCGATTCCGGGCGTAGGTCTGATTTCTCCGCCGCCCCACCATGACATATACTCCATTGAAGATCTCGCACAGTTGATCTACGACCTCAAGAATGTAAACCCCTCCGCGCGCATCGCCGTCAAGCTCGTTGCTGAAGTGGGAGTAGGCACGGTTGCGGCCGGCGTGGCCAAGGCGCATGCGGATGTCGTCCTCATCAGCGGAGATAGTGGCGGAACTGGCGCGTCCCCCCTCAGCTCGATCAAGCACGCAGGCATTCCTTGGGAATTAGGTCTCGCGGAAACGCAACAAGTGCTTTTGCTCAACGATCTGCGCAGTCGCATCCGCGTGCAAACGGATGGCAAGCTTCAAACTGGCCGTGACGTCGCAATCGCAGCGTTGCTCGGCGCAGAGGAGTTCGGTTTCGCAACGACGCCGCTCATTGCCATGGGTTGCATCATGATGCGCAAGTGCCATCTCAACACCTGTTCGGTAGGAATTGCCACGCAGGATCCCATCCTTCGCAAGCTGTTCCAGGGGCAACCGGAGCACGTCATCAATTTCTTCTTTTTCGTCGCGGAGCAATTACGCGGATACATGGCGCAGATGGGCTTCCGTTCGGTAGACGAAATGGTGGGCCGCGTCGATATGCTGGAAGCGCAACCTGCGGTGGATCATTGGAAAGCGATCGGCCTCGATCTATCCGCCATCCTCTACAACCCGCCCGTGCCGGGCCGCGTGGCTCGTCGTTGTGTGCAGGTGCAGGATCACGGTTTGAGCCAAGCTTTAGATCATGCACTTCTGGATCAGGCCAGAGCAGCGCTCGAAGGTCAGTCACCCGTTGAAGTCTATCTGCCGATTCGCAATGTGCACCGCACCGTCGGCGCCATGCTTAGCGGTGAGATTGCGCGCAGATACGGATCCGCGGGATTACCGGAGGACACGGTTCGCGTCCAATTCAGCGGTTCGGCGGGGCAAAGCTTCGGTGCATTCCTGGCGAAAGGCGTTACTCTGCGCCTTGAAGGCGATGCAAATGACTATGTTGGCAAGGGCCTCTCTGGTGGGCGGGTAATCGTGTACCCGCCGCCGCAAGCAGGCTTCGCACCAGAGGAGAACATTTTGATTGGCAACGTCGCCCTCTATGGCGCTACCAGCGGCGAAGCATTCTTCAGTGGTGTTGCGGGCGAACGTTTCGCCGTCAGAAACTCCGGGGCAACCGCCGTAGTCGAGGGCGTTGGCGACCACGGCTGCGAATACATGACGAATGGTCGTGTGGTCGTGTTGGGCGCGTGTGGTAGAAATTTTGCGGCGGGTATGAGTGGCGGTATCGCGTATGTCTTTGATGAGCGTCTAGACTTCGCCGTGAAGAGATGCAATCTTGCGTCCGTGGATCTCGATCCAGTCATCGAGCCCGGCGATGTCGAACTCTTGCACCACCTGGTGTCCCGGCACGGCGAGCTTACGGGAAGCCGGCGCGCGAACCTCATGCTGGAGAACTGGTTGGCCATGCTACCGCGATTCATCAAGATATTTCCGCACGAGTACAAGCGCGTGCAAGGTGTGGCGCGAACGCAGCAGTCTTACGTTCCTGGACCGCTGTTGCCCGCGGTTGCGCAATTGCAACATCGGCAGGTGCTCCATGGGTAAAACGACCGGCTTTCTGGAGTACTCGCGAGAGCTTGCGCCACGTCGCCCAGTCTTGGAACGCGTGAACGACTGGTTCGAAATCTACCAGGATTTTCCCGAAGCCGCCCTGCGCGAGCAAGGGGCCCGTTGCATGGACTGCGGCGTGCCTTTCTGCCAGACCGGTTGTCCAGTCAACAACATCATTCCCGACTGGAATGATCTGGTATACAACGGACGCTGGAAGGAAGCTTTGCGTCAGTTGCATGCCACCAACAACTTCCCCGAATTTACCGGTCGCATTTGCCCGGCACCGTGCGAAGCATCTTGCGTTCTGGGCATAAACCAGCCGCCCGTCACCATCAAGCAGATCGAAAAGAATATCGTGGAGCGAGGTTTCCAGGAAGGTTGGATTCGGCCGGAACCATCTAAGACTCGCACAGGCAAGACGGTTGCGGTCGTAGGCTCGGGACCTACTGGCTTAGCTGCCGCACAACAGCTCTGCCGCGCAGGGCATAGTGTAACCGTTTACGAAAAGGCGGATCGCATTGGCGGCCTGCTGCGCTACGGCATCCCTCACTTCAAGATGGAAAGCGCTGTGCTGGATCGGCGCCTCGAACAGATGGCTGCGGAGGGCGTAAAGTTCATCCCCAACGCCCACATCGGGGAAAACATTCCTGCCGAGGACCTCCGCCGGGAGTTCGACGCGATCGTTCTTGCGGGTGGAGCCGAACAACCCAGAGACCTTAACGTACCGGGCCGCGATCTCAAAGGTATTCACTTTGCCATGGAATTTCTGCCCCAGCAAAATCGCCGTTGCCTGGGAGATTCGCTGGATCCAAATATGGAAATCACCGCGACGGGTAAGCGGATTGTGATTGTCGGCGGCGGCGACACAGGCGCAGACTGCCTAGGAACTTGTCATCGCCAAAAAGCTCTTTCCGTTCATCAATTTGAAATCATGCCCATGCCGCCGGTGGAACGCTCTTCCCAGACACCCTGGCCCATGTGGCCCATGCAATTGCGGGTTGAAGGCGCGCACGAAGAAGGCGGAAACCGCGAATGGGCTGTGGCCACTGCGAAATTCACGGGCGACGACGCAGGCCGCGTAGCTCGCCTTCATGGCGTGCGCGTAGGCGCTCCTCCGAAGTTTGAGCCGCGAGCCGAGAGCGAATTTACGCTGGACGTGGATCTCGTGTTGATTGCGATGGGATTCGCGGGTCCTGTTCGGAATGGAATGCTCGAACAACTGGGCGTGGACTTGGACGCCCGCGGCAATGTCGCGGCTGACGACAATTACGCTACCTCAGTGCCCGGCATTTTTGCTGCGGGCGACATGCGTCGCGGCCAATCGTTGGTTGTGTGGGCGATTTCAGAGGGCCGAATGGCGGCCGCAAGTGTGCACCGATACTTGCAGGCTGTCGCCGAGGAGAAATCAGTGGCCCCCGTGGGCGTTCTTTCGCGCACAAGGAATCAGTCCGTCGCTTAGATCGAGCGTTCCCCCAAGCCAGAGAGTCAGGGCTGGAGAGTCAGTATAAGATGTCAGAGTCTGGATGCGTCGCTTCGAACAGCAAATGGTCACACTTTCCGATATTCAAGCGGCTGCCGAACGTATCCGAGAATCGATTTACTTATCCCCGTGCGCGCGCTCGGAGTCTTTCTCCGTTCTTACCGGAAATGAAACGTATCTAAAGCTCGACAATCAGCAGAGAACTGGAGCCTTTAAGGAACGGGGTGCGCTGAATAAGCTGCTCACTCTCACTGCGACGGAGCGTGCCCGTGGCGTCAGTACCGCATCCGCAGGGAATCACGCACAAGGTTTGGCTTACCATGCTGGCCGTCATGGCATCCGTGCGCAGATTTGCATGCCGTTGACCACGCCTTTGACCAAAGTTTCCGCGACGCGCGGTTACGGTGCGGACGTGGTCCTGTTTGGCGCAAACTACGATGAAGCTTGTGAGGAGGCCCTCCGTCGCAGCGAGCTTGAGGGCTTCACCTTTGTCCACGCGTTCGATGATGACGCAGTGATCGCTGGCCAAGGAACACTGGGTTTGGAAATCTTGAAACAACAGGCGGACATTGAAGCCGTCATCGCTCCAATCGGTGGTGGTGGCCTGATCGGCGGCATGGCTTGCGCGATCAAGGAGACGAATCCGAAGGTAAAGATTTTTGGGGTGCAACCCGCGAGGCTCCCATCCATGAAGATGGCTCTTGCGGAAGGCAAGCCTGTCACGCTAAGTCCGGCTGCAACCATTGCGGACGGTATCGCGGTGCGGCGAGCAGGCGAGCGAACTCTACCCTTGGTTCAAAAATACGTGGATGATGTGGTCACCGTTGACGAAGAAGAGATCGCCAACGCGATACTTCTTTTATTGGAACGCGAAAAAACTCTGGCGGAAGGTGCCGGAGCAGCGGCGATGGCCGCACTGCTGAATCACAAGCTTCCACTTGCGGGGAAGAGGGTCGCGGCGCTGATTTGCGGCGGCAACATTGACGTTACATTGCTTTCTCGCATCATTGAACGCGGCTTGGTAAAAGATGGCCGCCTCTTGCGCTTGCGCGTGCACCTGCCCGACTACCCTGGCGCGCTCAACAAGCTAACGGGGATTTTGGCACTGCATCGCGCGAATATTGTAGAAACCAGCTATGACCGGGCCTATTACGGCGTGAACTTGGGTGACACGGCGATTGACATCACAATGGAAACCCGCGGACCGGATCATATCGCGGAGCTACTCTCGGCTCTGAGCGCCGGCGGTTATTCCCACGAACGTGTTCTATAAATAGAATAGATGGTAGACAACTAGGCGCGCCAACGATTCAGGTGCCTCGTCATTGATTAGCGCTCATTCGTGCTCCGCTCTCTAAGATATCGCGTGAGCGCGTCTTGCCACGTGGGCATTGCAACGGATCGTTCCCGCAGGCTTCGATCTGAGAGAACTGAATAGCTGGGGCGCTTGGCGGGACGGGGAAATTCGGCCGACGTGACAGGCAAGACTTTTATATTGGGACTCGCGCTCAAGACGGCTTGGGCAAACTCAAACCACGAGCAACTTCCCTGGTTGGTGGCGTGAACGATACCCGACGCAGTCCGTTCTGCGAGTTCCAGCATTCCTCGTGCTAGATCAGAAGTGCAGGTCGGGCATCCGCGCTGGTCGTCGACTACTTTGAGTTCGGAGCGAGTCTTTGCAAGCTGAAGCACCGTATCGGGAAAACACTTTCCCCCTGCCCCAAACAACCAGGACGTGCGGACGATGCAGCACTGTGGCGCGATTTCCAAAAGCCGCTCCTCGGCTACAGCCTTGGAAAGCCCGTAAACGTTGATCGGGTTCCGCGCATCTCTCACTTCATAGGGAGTGCGCTTCTCTCCGTCGAAAACGTAGTCGCTGCTGACGAACATGAGCCGTGCACCGCTCAGCGAGGCTGCCTGAGCAACATGCCCCGCCCCATCGCGGTTCACGGCGAACGCACGCTTCGGGTCAGCCTCGCAGCCATCGACATCGGTATATGCGGCGGACAACACGATCCAATCTGGCCGGATCTGTTGCACAGTATGCAGGACCCGCGCCGGGTCACACACGTCAACATCTCTGGACCCAAGCCCCCTCACCTCATGAGCAGAGAATGCCCGAACCAGATCTTTCCCCAGCATTCCAGTCGCGCCAAAGATCAGGATGCGCATCGTTACTCGAAAACTTCCGCGTCGCGAAATCGTTGGCCGAGGCTGTCTTTTCGAGACAGAATTGGAAGACCGTCGAGTTGCCAGTCGATCTTAAGGTCGGGGTCATCCCATGTGATGGTTCGCTCGTCCATCGGCGAGTAGAATCCGGAGGCCTTGTAGGTGACGTGCGCTGCTTCCGAAACGACGCGAAAACCGTGTCCGAATCCGGCCGGAATCCAAGCCATACGCTTGTTTTCGCCCGATAGCAGAAAAGTCTCAGCCCGGCCGAACGTCGCCGAGCTGCGGCGCAAGTCCACAGCGACGTCCAGGATTGTGCCAACGATCGCCCGGACCAGCTTTCCCTGCGGCTGCCGCACCTGGTAATGCAAACCGCGTAAGGTGTTGCGCACGGAAAACGAGTGGTTGTCCTGAACGAAGTCCTCCATAACACCCAACTCCGCAAATTTCTGCTTGTTATAGCTTTCCAGAAAAAATCCGCGGTCGTCCCCAAATACTTGCGGCTCTAACAACAGAACCCCGTTCAAGGATGTAGGCAAGATATTCATGCCTGGTTAGAATACGCGCTCTCGAAGTAACTGAAGGAGGTAGGTGCCGTAGCCGTTCTTGATTCCTGAGCCAAGTCTTTCGAGCTGCTCGGCGGAAATATAGCCGTAGCGATATGCGATCTCTTCCGGGCATGAAATCTTCAGCCCCTGGCGGCGCTCAATCGTCTGGATAAACATCGAGGCTTCCAGCATGGAATCGTGTGTTCCAGTGTCGAGCCAGGCCATACCCCGTCCCATAACCTGAACGGCGAGCTCATTCCGATCCAAGTATGCTCGGTTCACGTCCGTGATTTCCAGCTCCCCACGCGCCGAGGGGCGCAATGACCTCGCGGTTTCAACTACACGGGAGTCGTAGAAATACACGCCAGTCACGGCATAGCGAGATTTTGGCTTGGAGGGCTTCTCTTCCAGGCTAATCGCACGTCCGGCGCCGTCAAACTCAACCACACCATATCTCTCCGGATCGTGTACCGGACAGGCGAAAACTCGCGCACCTTGCGCCGATTCCGTCGCGTCCTGCAGGTATTTCGGCAAATCGTGTCCGTAAAAAATGTTATCGCCCAGGACCAGACAGCTTGGCGAGCCGGCAAGAAAACTCTCTCCAACGAGGAACGCCTGCGCAATCCCACCGGGTTTTTCCTGAACGGCATACTGCAGTTGCAAGCCAAATTGGCTGCCGTCTCCCAGCAATTGCTCGCAACGCGGAGTATCTTGCGGCGTAGAGATCACCAGAATGTCACGAATCCCAGCCAGCATGAGGACAGAGAGCGGGTAGTAGATAAGAGGTTTGTCGTAAACCGGCAAAAGGCTCTTGCAGACCGCGTGCGTTACCGGGTACAGCCGCGTGCCGGATCCTCCGGCAAGCAATATTCCCTTATAAGAACATGGATTCGTGGGCGTCATCGTATCCGAAGTCTCAAAGCGCATACTGCTTTGCAATCCACTCCCTATAAGCTCCGCTGGTGATGTTCTTAACCCAGTCATCGTGCTCAAGGAACCATTGCACCGTCTTTCGCAAACCTCCGGCGAAGGTCTCCTTCGGGCGCCAGCCTAGTTCGCGCTCAATCTTGCGAGCGTCAATTGCGTAACGCCGGTCGTGTCCGGGCCTGTCTTGCACAAACTGGATCAAGCCGTGATGTGGGACAACCGGATCCTTGGGGCAGAGCTCGTCGAGGATCGAACACAGTTGCTCTACAACTTCCAAGTTCTTCTGCTCGCTCCAGCCGCCGATGTTGTAAGTTTCTCCTAAACGACCCAGCGCCAGCACCGCGCGAATCGCGTCGCAGTGATCTTCTACGAACAGCCAGTCGCGCACATTCTGTCCATCGCCGTAAACGGGCAGCGGCTTTCCAGCCCGCGCGTTGAGGATCATCAGCGGAATCAGCTTTTCGGGAAACTGCCGTGGGCCATAATTATTGGAACAGTTCGTCGTCAGCGTCGGTAGGCCGTAAGTGTGATGGTAGGCTCGAACCAAATGATCCGACGCCGCCTTGGAGGCCGAATAAGGGCTATTCGGCGCATATGCCGTGGTCTCGCTAAAAGCAGCATCGTCCGGTGCCAATGAGCCGTATACCTCATCGGTAGAAACATGAACGAACCGGAAATTTTTGCGGCCCGATTCCGCGATGCCAGACCAGTAAGCGCGCGTGGCCTCCAGTAGGGTGAAAGTTCCCATCACGTTGGTGCGGACGAATTCTTCAGGGCCGTGGATGGAGCGGTCCACATGACTCTCCGCTGCGAAATGCACCACTGACCGCGGCTCGTGCTCGGCGAAAAGCCGATCCACTGCCTCGCGATCACAAACATCGCCCAGCTGAAATTGGTACTTCGAGTTGCCGCTCGCCGGTTCCAAGTTCTCCAGATTGCCGGCGTAGGTTAGCCGGTCAAAGTTCACTACTGCCCCTGCATCATGGGCAAGCCACTGCAGTATAAAGTTGGACCCGATGAAACCGGCCCCGCCGGTTACGATGATCTTGTTCTGCATTTAAGGAGGATCACGGGCGAGTCCGGAGCCACGCCGGATTTTCGCTGATTTCTCATCAGAGCATTTTTCGCGTCCTAGCGCAAGGCCAGCAAGCCCAGCCTAGTTTACCGCGCCGAATGGTGATTGGACCTCGTTATCCCAAAGCCGCCCCGTACGGCTACCTTGCAACACGATCGCCGGAACTTTCTGTTTCACTCCGTTGCCTATCAGGCGGTTACCGGATGCCCAATTGCCCGGGTTCAATCCGGCATCCTTAATCAGAATGCCCTCTCCCGCAGCCCCTTCCACAAGGTTTCCTTCGACGCCAGAGGCCTCCACAAAGAGCAACGCAATCCCGGCGGAGAGCTGGCCCCCCTGTCCGCCCCGCGAGCAATGATTGTCTTCAACACGCACGTCATAAGTCGAGTCCGGCGAATCCACACCATGCACCACAATGTTGTATTCTTGGTCGAAATCGGCCCAATTTTCGCGGATTATGACATCGTGGCTGTCTTTTACGTCAATGGTATTCTCGCCGTTGCCGCCGCCGCGGTTGTGGCTTATTTCTCCGTAGGATGCATGCCAGACTGTAATCCCGTCTTCGCCTGCTGGGGATATCGCGTTTTGGTCGATCCGAAAATGTTCTACCCCGGCAACAAAATAAATTCCCCAATGCTCAAGTCCGCGAGGGTAGGGAACCAGATGATTTCCGAGAAGGTTGAGATCAACAATCCTCCCGGCGTGAACGTTCGCGTAAACGGTTGAGGACGGCGGGCTATTTGGCGCTGAGGCTTCCACTTCAACCAGGCAATTCCGTAGCGTAATGTCTTGCACCACGCCTGACCAAACGTAGATTCGCAGTCCTTCTAAGACGTGCCTCAGTTGGAACCCGTCATATACGATGTGGCTTTGATCGTTGTTGTCGATCGCCACATCCCCGGATGAATCTCTTTTCCGGGCAGTCCGGATCAAGCCGACTGCGTATGCGCCGCTATTGTTTCGATTCCCTTCCAGTGCCGGTCGCGCCCCCGCGCCATAGCTCGAAAAAACGATTGGCTGGTTTTGAGTGCCCGAAGCTGACGGCCGAAGCTGCTCATCCCACATCTCACCGGAGTGCAGAAGGACTCGATCACCGGGCTGGAACCGGAAGGCATTGACGCGCGCGATGGTCTTCCAAGCCATCGACGGAGAGGTGCCGCTATTCGCATCTTTCCCGTTGGCGTTGCTGACATAGTAGTCAGCAGCCATAGTTTCGCCCACGAGGCCGAGGATCAAAACGAGAATCCGTAGTCTATGCCGCATCGCGCCCTAGCTCGTACCTAACGTCTGGCTTCTTAACGTCCTTCGAAGGAGGTATCAACATCGATGGTTGTCCCATTGCATCCAGATAAACTCGCTCCAACTCGCGCGCAATTTGCGGCCAAAGATAGGAATCCTTCACGCGCCTCCGTCCCGCGGCACCAGCGCGTGTCCGCATCTCGGGATCCGATAGCAGCAACTGCAGCATGCGCGCCAACTCCGCCTGATCGCCGACCGGAAACGTGAACCCAATGTCGTCCACCAGTTCGCGATTTTCGGGCACATCGCTGGTCAGCACGCAAACTCCGGCTCCCATTGCATCCAGCAACGCCAGAGAGAGGCCTTCCAGGTCGGAGGGCAGCACGAAAACAGCCGCGTTGGTGAGCAGTTCCCGCAGGGCATCTCCCGATACCCAGTCCAGGAAAATAATGCGCTCGCTGGCATGCTTTCGAAGTTCGTTCACGTAGGCATCTGTATAGCTTGATCCGCCTGCCAGCACTAGTTTGGCGTCGCTCGGAAAGCTCTCAAAAGCTCGGATGAGGAGTTCGCAGTTTTTTTCCGGCGAGAAACGTCCCAAAAAAAGGACATAGCCATCTTTCCTAAGACCCCACTTTGCCAGGTTCGGCCCGGGCGTAGGCACGGTCAGCGATGTGCCATTCGGCACAAACGCTGTTTCGACCGAGTAGAGACTCCTGAAATATTGTTGCAGCGTGCGGGAAACCACAATCGTTCGATCTGGCAGTGTGACCGCCGCCCACTCGCCAAGCCGCAATGCTGCGGAGGCTATGCGACCCCACTTTTTTCTCCGCCAATCGAGGCCCTGCACGGTGACCACGGTGCGCGCGCCAAACATGCGAGGCAGGTAGGCGAAAATCGATGGACCAAGGGTATGGTAGTGGACCACGTCATACTTCTGGCGGCAGGCATGCACGGTGCTCAAGAGCGTGTGCAGCAGTGTTTCCATATGTTTGGTGCGGAGCGTTGGCAGGCGCACCAAACGCATGTTCCTATAGTGTGACTGCTCGGGCGTGAAGTATTTGCGGCAATATACTGTGACATCGTGGCCCATCTCCGCGAGGCAGCCACCCGCTTCTTCATAGTAGGTCTCAATTCCGCTGTACCGCGAAATCACTCCGCGCCCGCCTATAAATGCGACTCGCAGCTTGGGTGGAGGGTCGACGATCCTCGTCCGCCGACTCAACTTTGCCGAAGCAACCTTGCTGTAAATTTCCATCAATCTCTCGTAGTGCATTTCAGGGGCGTGTTCCTGGCGCACCTTTTCGAGCCCAGCTCCTCCCATTGCCATCGCCAGCGCTGGACGCGCATGCAGAAACGCAATCGATGCCGTAAGCTGATCGATGTCGCCCACGCGATAGAGCACTCCCGTCTCGCCTTTGTGCACGAGCTCTCTCCTTGAGCCAAGATCGGTTGCGATCACGGTTCGTCCTTGCGCATACGATTCCAGAATTGCCTTCCCCAGAGTTTCGTAGGCATGCGATGGAAAAACCGTAAAACAGCTTTCCGCAATCTGCCGCTCGAGCTGCTTTGCCTTCAAGTGACCTGCAAACTCGACGTTGATCAGCCCCAGTCGCCTTCCTAATTCCTGCAATTCCGCTTTTTGCGGCCCTTCCCCGGCGACTACCAGGCGAATATGGGGTAGCCTTTGCATGGCCCTGAGCAAGTCGGAGATGCCTTTCTCCGCAGACAATCGCCCAAAGTAGAGCACTGGAGCATCGGTTGCTGGTGCCTCCGGATGCTCTTCTGGGGTGCGCTGAAAATGCGGCAACACTTCTACCTTCGATGGATCCCAGCCATTGCTCACCATCTTGTCCCGAACGAACGCGGTGGGGGCCAAGAGCAAATCCACGCAGGTTGAATAGGTTTTCAACCACCGGTGGACATAGGCTTCGGCCGCCAACACGGTCGCGGCTGCTCTCCCGCCCGCATAGCACCCCTCAGCGACGACATGGCGAAAGCTACCTTTGACACAGCGTTCGCAAGGTTCTCCACGCGAGACGAGGTTGTAGTTGGGGCAGAGCATCTTGAAATCGTTCACGTGGTAGAGGACTGGAACGCCCTGTCGGCGCAACTCCCAGAGGATGGACGGCGAAAGTTAGCTCCAAGGTATCGCTCTGTTGGATTTTGTAGAGCTCATTCCTCGTTCCCTGAAGGCCTGCTCCTGGCGTGTCCGGCCCCGAGCCGGTTTTTGTCTCTCCGCTTGCCAGGGATTTCAGGTTCCCTTCCACCTTTGCCTCGCGCTGTCCCCGAGCGTTGATCAGGCACAGCGATACCAAGACCAATCCCCCGATTCTCCCCAGCACTTTCCATCGCATAAGCCGCCTGCATCCGTCTCAAAATTGTCGAGACTCACCGTAACGGCCCGCATCCGATTCGCCAAGTCCTGCAAAGTGCCCCCCACCACGGTAGGCATTTGCGTGTCATCGCCCGGGTTCCGCCACCCACCATGCCCTCAGCAACCATCGCCCGTCTCCGCTCGATCTCCTGCCACGGACGTGCCGTCTCACAACAGCCTACCCACGAAAGAAGACTCAACTTTCTCATTTCGCAACACTCTCGCGCCCAACTCCCGGCACTTCCGCGATCCATTTTCAAAACGGGACAACCCTCCAACAAATCCCCCGCCTTCTCCGACATTTCTGTTCCCGCAATCGCAAACTTGCACTAGGATGTGTTCACTTTTGTCTATAAGGGGTGTTGCGTGCTACTGAACGACACAGTTTTCCAGCCGATCTCCGTCCTGGTTGCAAATTCCAGCCAGATGCAGTCTCAACTCCTAACCGGCGCTCTGCGCCGCCGTCCTGATCTCAAAGTCACCGCCTGCGACATGGACATCGATTCCATCCTCAGGCTCACCGTCTCCGTTCGCGTCGACATCCTCCTTCTCAACCCCACTCACCACGACGAAGCCTGCTTCGCCACCGCGCGCCGCATCCATCTCACGCACCCGCAAATCCCCATCGTTCTTCTAGGCGAGTGCTACGCGCGCGACATCATAGTCAACGCCTTCCGCTCCGGCATCCGCGGCATCTTCTGCTTCGCCGACGCCTCCGTGCGCGAACTCTGCAAATGCATCCACGCCGTTAAGGACGGCCAGGTCTGGGCCAGTTCCGAGCAAATCAGTTTCCTCCTCGACCTCGTCTGCCAGGTCCCCTCCCTCCGCGTCATCAACGACTGCGGCCACAGCCTCCTGACCCCGCGCGAGGAGCAAGTCGTAGCCCTCGTAGCCGAAGGGCTCTCCAACCGAGGCGTCTCCCGCGAACTCAGCCTCAGCGAGCACACGGTGAAAAAATACCTGTTCCGAATCTTCGACAAACTAGGAGTCTCCAACCGAGTCGAACTAGTCCTCTACGCAGTCAACCACGGCGACACAAGGCCAGCAGAATGGATCCCAGGCCTCTCAGCCTGACCCAGAGAGAAGCTCAAGGCGGATGGCCAAGGTTTTCAGTCTGTCACCCAATCCGGACAGATGGGTGCCCCATCCTTCGCGCAGTTTGCGAAGGGTGGGAGTGCCAAAATGCTGGCACATTGGGCCCAAAGTCCGACCGCCGCAGGATTGCAAATGGACGAAGCAGCCGGAACCGTCATGATCACGATCACCCCCCGCCGCTACGAGCGCATCTGCTAAACTTCCCCGTTCCACCCAAGGGCCAAATTTGCATTCAGCACACACGACGGGCTGGCTAGGCTGGACCATCTTCGCGCTCTACGTCGCCTATTGGTTCTGGGCGCGCTGCACAGACGACGGTATCGAGTCTACAAAAAACAATCGTTTCCTAATCGGAATGGCGTACGCAGGCTTCATGGCGTTCATTCTGCTACGCCTCCTCTGGAGTGCAACCAAGGGCTTCACCGTCAATCCCATCCAATAGCCGTGCTCAGCCAAAGCCTCTTTCTGCATTTCCTGTGCACCCTCTGTGGATATCCCTCCTCCTCCCACCACCCAAAATTTCCACACCTCCCGGAAACCCTTGCCCACAGCAACCTTTCCGCCCTTCACCCAAAACTTTCTCACCGCCGCACCACCGTCACTCCCACCAGCGACTTTTCCCGCCACTGCACCAAAGTTATGGGATTGACCTCCCGCCACTCAGTGCGTACCTTCACAACACGAGTTTGAACTACTAAGCGCCGCTCGCGCCCTCCCGGTGAATATCATTGTGCTGAAGAACGAAAAAAGAATTCCTGACGCCAATCCTCCATCTCCCGACTGGCAAACCTACCGCACCCGTTTCACCATCCGCGCTCGCGTCCTAAGCGCCCCGCTAAGTTTCGTCGACGCCCTGGGACGCGAGCAAACCGGCAAGCGCGGCGACTACCTCGTCGAATCCAACGGCATGGTCACCATCACCCCGCGCCACATCTTCGAAGACGTCTACGTCCCCCTCGACGCCAACAAAACTCACGTGGGGGCAGGCGCCCTCGCCTGCCCAGCGGAGCGAAGCTCCGCAGCTCCCCCGCGTAAGTCCCCAATTTCCACAACAAAGCGCCCCTTCTTCCCAGCCACCCGGCGGCGCTCCGTGTAACCGAACCGTAACAATTGCCCTAGAAAGAAGGACTTAGCAGAGGTACCGAATGGGTCACTTTGCGAGCACAATATCTTGCGATACCTACTTGACAGGCACCATATACAGGCGTAACTTCACAACTCCAGAGCATATTCGCAAGCGCTCCAAAGAGCTAAGCGACTCTGCTTAGGACACAAAATCCGAGGCCAAAGGTCGGTTGAAAGCAAGCCAGACGGTAGGCCGAGCAAAGAGACTTCTGTTCGTAAGTTTTCGAGCGGCGCAGGGCTTCAGCCCTGCGATTGAACAGTGAGGATAGGGGCGGGCTTTAGCCCCCGAGGTCAGGGTTTAGGGGTTTGTAAAACAACGGCTCCAGCCAAGCCGAGATAAAACGAGCATGGCTTAAGCCATGCCACAGTTGCAGTGGTGACCGTCCTCCGGTAGCCCCTAAAAAGGCTTCCCCCCGGGGCACGAATGCCTTGAACAATTTGACGCCGCACCCGGCTCAGGCCGGCACTATGGAGGAGCCCCATGGAAGGACTAGTTCGCCTCGTCACGCAGTCGCTCGAACGGCACGGCTTAACCGTTCCCCCGGCTCGTATCGATTGGTCTCCCTGGCTGCGCCTCGAGTCCTCCCTGTCCCTAACTGCCCCCAGCAATCCAGGCGTCTTCGTGGTAGCCGAAGCGGTAACAACCCACAACGTGCTCCCACCATCGGAAGAATTGGCTGCGGAGCTGCCCAAGAATAAAGCCCAGGG
>Ga0075028_100000447_pt1 | contig 15000 bp, 14 predicted proteins | sample LitLauG_LLR_2014_FD_71390 | JGI IMG/M metagenome (GOLD analysis project Ga0075028, IMG submission 71390) | Freshwater sediment microbial communities from Pennsylvania, USA - Little Laurel Run_MetaG_LLR_2014 | ecosystem: Environmental > Aquatic > Freshwater > Creek > Sediment | place: USA... | reverse complement strand
CGAAGGGTGCCATCCGTACCAAGGGCCCGGTCCGACTGGCCTCGAAACCGGTGAGTTTTGGGCAACTGAACACGGCAGGCTGTTTGTCGTGGCGGCTGACGAAAACGGAATGGTGCGGCAGGACGATTTTCAGCAGGCACTCATTCAGATCGCTAAGCTGCGACCAATCGACTTCGATACCTAGCCAAATTTCAAACTGAGACACTACCCGACTATCTGAGACGGTCGTATCGCATCGTTCAATGAATTTGAGCAGCTTCTCGCTATCGGTGTTGTAAGTTTCGCCCCATTTTCCGATGCCGCCACCGATGGCCTCAATGAGCCCAGAAAGGTTAAATGGCTTCGGTAGATGCGGGGCGATTGAGGGCAGTGACCTAGGCTCGCCCACATAGGGCATGATCGGCGATGTCTTTCCTGCTAACACCTTTCGCGATGCTAAATTTGTCATATGCAAAATGGAGTTGCGAAATTCCCAAAGCTCGACTACCAATATGTTACATGGCCGCAGGTCGACGTAAGCATCAATCCACTTCGAGAAATTTCCTGATACATCACCATATTCGACGAAGGCGAGTGTATAAATGCACGACATCAGCAGTTTGGAGCACGAGACATAAAGCTTCGCAGTAAAAAGGGTGCGGATGGCCTTGAAGTAATCATCATGGATAAGTTCGGTGAAGCGGAAGACCTTTCCACTAATGTAGCGCTCCAAATAGTCGGGTGTTGCACCCCAATGCTCGATTGCCGTCACTGAACCGCCCCGGTACGGTTCTGGGCCAATCTGTTTGTCCACGACAGGTGTGCCATCAACGACTGAAGTTATGCAGAATACCGGCCTGGCCGTCGCTCTATAGAGCGAGAATGCTTCCTCGAAATACTTGAGTTGATAGCCGAGGCGAAGCTCCGCGAGCCATTTCCTAGACGTGAAGCCGCGAGTAAAGCGGAAGCGACGAGCAATCAGGTGATCCCTCTCTATTTGTGAAAGCAAATAGGCAAGTTTTTTTTGGTCGCTTCCTCCGATTATATGATGGCGAACCCCGTACTCAGTCGCGACGCCAGCGTCAAAATAGAGGAAGGTGTTGAATATTCTCTCGGTCTGCATGGACCTAACTATATAACCCGAGCGACAGTCAAGCCGCCCGCTTCAACAAATTCCTGTTAATCAAACTCTCCGCGATCTGCACCGCATTCAGCGCCGCGCCCTTACGCAAATTGTCCGACACGATCCACATGCTGAGCCCATTCTCCACCGTCGAATCCTCGCGGATGCGGCTCACATAGGTCGCGAAATCGCCCACGCACTCGACCGGCGTGATGTACCCGCCGGGTTCACGCTTGTCGTACACCATCACGCCGGGCGCCTCGCGCAGGATGTCGCGCGCCTCGTCGGCGGTGATCGGGTGCTCGAACTCGATGTTCACGGCCTCCGAATGACCCACGAACACCGGCACGCGAACACACGTGGCCGTCAGCTTGATCTTGGGGTCGAGGATCTTCTTGGTCTCGACCACCATCTTCCACTCCTCCTTGGTGGTACCGTCCTCCATGAACACATCGATATGGGGGATGACGTTGAAGGCGATCTGCTTGGGGAACTTGCTTGGCGCGACTTCGACGCCCGGCACATACTTGCTCTTGGTCTGATCGAACAACTCGTCCATCGCGCCCTTGCCCGCGCCCGAGACCGACTGATAGGTCGCGACCACAACGCGCTTGATCCGCGCCTTGTCGTGCAATGGCTTCAGGGCCACCACCAGCTGCGCCGTCGAGCAGTTGGGGTTGGCGATGATCATCTTCTTCTTGTAGCCGTTGACGGCCTCGGGGTTGACCTCGGGCACGACCAACGGCACGTCCTGGTCATAGCGCCAGCAGGACGAGTTATCGATGACGACGCAGCCCAGCTTGCCGATGCGCGGGCTCCAGTCCTTGCTCACCGACGAGCCAGCCGACATCAGGCACAGGTCCACCTTGGAGAAGTCGAAGCTCTCCAGGTCCTCGCATTTCAGCGTCCTGTCGCCGTAGGAAACCTCGGTTCCCAGCGACCGGCGCGAGGCGATGGCGTGGACCTTGCTGGCGGGAAACTTGCGCTCCTCGAGGATGTTCATAATCTCGCGGCCCACATTGCCCGTGGCGCCGACAACGGCGACCCTGTAGCCATTCATTGCTTTTCTTCCTCAAGACGGCGAGGTCAGTGAGCCTCGCGGCCATAACGTTTTGTGGCACGGCGCACTGGCGCCGGCGCGCCGTTTGCGCGCGCAGCCGGAAGACCGGCCGGTAGGGACGTCAACTCATGATTCCAAACGGCGATGAAATAACCCATTGTGTGGTGCAAGCAATGGATTTGTTGCCGTCATGACAAAGGAACGTTGAAGATGTCGCAACGTGCGCCGTCCGCCGAGGGGGTTGCTGCGGCCGCCAAGGTTATCGCCCGGGATGTGCGGGATACGCCGGTGCTCCGGAGCGCCGGCTTGGACGCGGCCGTGGGCGCACAGGTGTTCGCGAAGGATGAGACCGCGGGCCCCATCGGCTCATTCAAGGGGCGCGGCACCGACAGCCTGGTGGCGCGGGGCGTGCCCAAGGGCGCCCCGCTGGTGTGCGCGTCGGCCGGCAATTTCGGCCAGGGTTTGGCCCGGTCCGGCACGGCGCATGGACACAAGGTCACGGTATTCGCCGCCAACACCGCCAATCCGTTCAAGATCGAGCGGATGCGCGCGCTCGGCGCCGATGTGCGGCTGGCCGGCGAGGATTTCGATGCCGCCAACGCCGCCGCCAAGTCGCATGTCGCCCGAACGCCCGGGGCGCTGTTCATCGAGGATTGCGATTGGCCCGAAGTCGCCGAGGGTGCCGGCACCATCGCCCGCGAGCTGACCGAGGCGGACGTGATGTTTGACGCTATTTACGTGCCCGTCGGCGGGGGCGCGCTGGCCAACGGCATTGGCGCCTGGTTGCGGCATGCGCGGCCCGGCTGCAAAGTGATCGGTGTCAACGCGGCCGGAGCGCCCGCCTATTGCAACGCCTGGCATTCGGGCAAATTGATCGCCACCGAAAAGGTCGACACCATCGCCGACGGCATCGCCATCCGTGTGCCGATGGCCGCCGCGCTGGCGCATCTGGCACATAACCTCGACGATTTCGTGCTTGTCAGCGATGCCGAGATGGTGGCGGCCATGCGGCTCATCCATACGGCGCTGGGCCGCGCGGTCGAGCCCTCCGCCGCCAGCGTGGTCGCCGCCATGCTCCAGCGCAAGGGGCGCTTGCCGGGCCGGGTCGCGACCGTACTCAGCGGCGGCAACCTGACGGCGGAGCAGAGGCGTATCTGGTTTGGGGGTTGAAACCTTGGACCTGACCTATCTCATCTTCGACGACTACGCCCGCACCACCGGCGGCTGGATCTACAACGAGCGCGTGCTGACGGAGCTGGCGGTGCTCGGCTGGCAGGTCGACCGGCGCGAACCGGGGCCGGGCATTCCCGACCCCTCACCGGTGTGCCGTGCCGCCGCCCTGACCATGCTGCACGACCTGCCCGACAGCGCGATCGTGCTGGCCGATCAGGTGTGCCTGGCGCCGCTGGCGGAAATGGCGGCGCTGCACGCGGAGCGTTTGAACCTGGTGATGATTGTCCACCATCCGCAAATCCTGGAAGCCAGTCGTCCACCCGAAGTCGCGGCGCGGCTCGACGCCGGCGAGCGCGCGGCGCTAAGGCTCGCGCGGCTGGTGATCGCGACGTCGCGACTGACGGCGCGGCAACTTATGGATGGCTACGGCGTTTCGGCGGATCAGCTGGTTGTTGCCGAGCCGGGGACCGATGTGCTCGCGCCGTCGCCGGGCAGTGGCGGCGGACCTGGCGTGCATCTGCTTAGCATCGGCTCGGTTATCCCCCGCAAGCGGCACGAATTGATCGTGGCGGCGCTTTCCGGGCTCACCGACCTCGATTGGCGGCTGACCATTGTGGGCAATCTCGACCGCGCGCTGGAGCATGTGGCAGCCTTGCGCGACCTGATCGACAAATCTGGCCTTTCGGATCGCGTGGCTCTGGCTGGAGAGAGAACCGGGCCCGAATTGGATGCGCTTTGGGCCGGCGCGGATATTTACGCCGCCGCTGCCACACACGAAGGTTTCGGCATGGCCGTCGCCGAGGCCGTGGCGAGGCAGGTACCGGTGGTGAGCACGCGCTCGGGCGCGGTCGGCGAGTGGCTCGAATCCCAAGCTGGCATCATGGTGGAGCCGGACGATATCACGACCTTTCGTGCAGCCCTGCGCCAGGTCATCACCGATCCCTCGATCCGCAACCTGATGCGCGACGGCGCCAAAGCCGCCCGTGCCGCTCTGCCGACCTGGCCGCAAGCGGGCGCCAAGGTGGACGCGGCGCTGCGCCAAATCATGTAGGGAGACCGCCGGTCGCCCCTACACATCCGATCTTCAGCCGTGCTAGAGCCTTTGCGACCAAACCGGAGCCGCCACTCATGCCATCTCTTGCCGAGCTTCTCAAAACCAAGGGCGTCCTGCTCGCCGATGGGGCGACGGGCACCAATTATTTCGAGATGGGCCTGACCGCCGGCGATCCTCCCGAAATGTGGAACGTCGAACAGCCGGAGAAAGTCGCCTCCCTGCATCGCAAATTTGTCGAGGCGGGCGCCGACATCATCCTCACCAATACCTTCGGCTGCAACAAGCACCGGCTGAAGCTGCACAAGCTGGAAGGCCGCGTGCATGAGCTCAACAAGGCCGCTGCCACCATCGCCCGGCGCGAAGCCGACAAGGCTGACCGCCCAGTCGTCGTTGCCGGCTCGGTGGGCCCGACTGGCGAATTGTTCGAGCCGCTCGGCCAGCTCACCTACGCCGACGCGGTCGCCTGCTTCAAGGAGCAGGTCGAGGGTCTGAAAGCGGGTGGCGCGGATGTGGCGTGGATCGAGACCATGAGCGCCCCCGACGAGATGCGCGCGGCCATGGAAGGGGCCATCGCGGCCGACCTGCCCTACACCTATACCGGCTCGTTCGACACCGCCGGCCGAACCATGATGGGGCTCACGCCCGAGGCGCTCGGCGGGGTGGCCGAGGGCATGGTCCCGCCACCGGTCGCGCATGGCTCCAACTGCGGCGTCGGCGCGTCGGATCTGTTGCTGTCGGTGCTGTCGATGACCGAGGCCGACCCCGACGCTATTGTCATCGCCAAGGCAAATTGCGGCATTCCGGTTTTGCGCGGCGCGGAAGTTTTCTACTCCGGCACGCCCGATTTGATGGAGCGCTACGCGCACCTCGCCATCGACGCAGGCGCGCGGATTGTTGGCGGCTGCTGCGGCACCAGCCCGGAACACCTGGCCGCCATGCGCAAGGCGCTCGACGCCCATAAGCCAGGCCCGCGTCCCGACCGCGCGATGCTGGAGAGGGACATCGGCCCGCTGATCGCCCCCCCAGTCTCCGCCTCCGACCGGGCGGCAAGGACGCGGAAGTCGTTGCGGGCGGGGACATAGTGTTCATTTTCGGCGGCCACGGTCCTGTCCGAAGCTGAGCCGGGTCCTCCGGCGAAGATGAACACTGTGTCCCCGTTGTAGCCACCGCGAACGGGGACACGAAGTTCATTTTCGGCGTGGACAATCGAACATGACGCACCTCCGATGACGCCGAAAATGACCATCATGTCCCCTCTCCCCCGCCTGCTCGTCACCCGCCGCCTGCCCGAGGCCGTGCTCGCCCGCGCCGCCCGCGACTACGACGCAGTGCTCAATCCGCAGGACCAGCTCTACGACGCGGCCGAGCTCAAACGCCGTTGCCAGGACGTGGACGGCGCGCTGGTCTGCCTATCGGAAAAATTCAACGCCGACGTGATCGGCGCGTTGCCGTCCCGCTTCCGCATCCTTTCAACTTTTTCCGTTGGCACCGACCATATCGACCTGGTGGCCGCCCGCGCGCGCGGACTTCGCGTCGGTAACGCTCCGCACGGTGTCACCATTGCCACCGCCGAGATCGCCATGTTGCTCATCCTGGGCTGCGCGCGCCGGGCGACGGAAGGCCAGAAGCTAGTGGCCGATGGCAAATGGGTGGGCTGGGACCCGACCTTCATGCTCGGCCGCCGGCTCGACGGCAAGGCGCTGGGCATTCTTGGGCTCGGCAAGATCGGCCAGGCGCTGGCGGCCCGCGCCCGCGCCTTCGACATGGTGATCCACTATCACAACCGCCGCCGCCTGCCCAGCGCGCAGGAGCACGGCGCGGTGTTCCACGAGACCGCCGAAAGCCTGTTCGGTGCCGCCGACATCCTCTCGATCAACGCCCCCTCGACGCCTGAAACCAAGCACATCCTGCGCGCCGAGACGATCGCCTGGCTGAAGCCGGGCGCCATCGTCATCAACACGGCGCGCGGCGATCTGGTGCGGGACGCCGATCTGATCGCGGCGCTACGTTCGGGCCGCGTCGGCCATGCGGGGTTGGACGTGTTCGAGGGCGAGCCAAGGCTCAACCCCGGCTATCTCGCGCTGCCCAATGTCATGCTACTGCCGCATATGGGGTCCGCCACCATCGAAGCGCGCAACCAGATGGGTTTTGAGGCGCTGGACAATCTCGATGCGTTCTTTGCCGGCCGCGAGCTGCTGTTTCCGGTGGTGTAGGGGTGTCGATTGGGTTAGCGCGGCCTCAGCCCTCGAGAGTCTTGCCATGTCCCCCATTCCGCGCGTAACCCAACACCAAGCGGCGAACCCGTGGTGTTGGGTTACGCGCGGATCGAAAGTCGAAGTCCCAAGCGCGCGATTGGCCGCGCTAACCTAACCTACAGGAAGCCCGATGACCATTCCCGCCGGAGTTACATTCACCGCCCCGATGCAGCCAGGCTTCGAGCGCGTGCTGACGGCGGATGCGCTGACCTTCATCGCCAACCTGCACCGCAAGTTTGATCCGCGCCGCCACGAGTTGTTGGCCGCCCGCATTGCCCGGCAGGCCCGCTGGGACGCCGGCGCGTTACCCGATTTTCTGCCCGAGACCAAGGTGGTGCGTGACGGCACTTGGCGCGTCGGCGCCATCCCTGCCGACCTGCTCGACCGCCGCGTGGAAATCACCGGCCCGACCGACCGCAAGATGATCATCAACGCGCTCAACTCCGGCGCCAAGGTGTTCATGGCCGACTGCGAGGACGCGACCTCGCCGACCTGGGCGAACGTCATCGGCGGCCAGATCAACATGATGGACCGCTGGGCGGGCAAGATCGATTTCACCGATCCGGCCAATGGCAAGACCTATGCGCTCAGCGCCAAACCTGCCGTGTTGATGGTGCGCCCGCGCGGCTGGCACCTGATGGAGGCGCACATCAAGGTCGATGGCGCCGAAGTCGCGGGCGGGCTGGTCGATTTCGGCCTCTACCTCTTCCACCATCACAAGGCGCTGAGAGCTGCCGGCACGGCCCCCTATTTCTATTTGCCGAAGTTGGAGAGCCACCTGGAAGCCCGACTCTGGAACGATGTGTTCGTCGAGGCGCAGAAGGCGTTGGGGCTGGCCAACGGCACGATCAAGGTGACGGTGTTGATCGAAACCCTGCCGGCTGCCTTCGAGATGGACGAAATTCTCTTTGAGCTGAAGGACCACATCGTCGGCCTCAATTGCGGGCGCTGGGACTACATCTTCTCATTCATCAAATCCTTGCGCGCCAAGCCCGAATTCCTGCTGCCGGATCGTGGCCAGGTGGTGATGGGCAAGGCGTTCCTGAAAGCCTACAGCGATCTTTTGATCAAGACCTGCCACCGGCGCGGCGCGTTCGCGATGGGCGGCATGTCGGCCGCCATCCCCAACCGCAAGGATGCCGCCGCCAACGACAAGGCGCTCGCAGCCGTCAGCGCCGACAAGCTGCGCGAGGTGACGGCGGGGCATGACGGAACCTGGGTGGCGCATCCCGACCTGGTGCCGGTGGCCGGCGAGGTGTTTGACGCGCACATGAAAACGCCGAACCAGCTGGACGTGATGCGCGAGGACGTGAGCATCACCTCAAAGGATTTGCTCGCGATCCACGATGGCACCCGCAGCGAGGACGGCGTGCGTCTCAACATCCGGGTCGGTGTGCAATATATCGAGGCTTGGCTGCGCGGCTTCGGCGCGGTGCCGCTCTACAATCTGATGGAGGATGCAGCGACGGCGGAGATTTCCCGTACGCAACTCTGGCAGTGGGTGCACTATGGTGCCACGCTCTCGGACGGCCGCAAGGTGACGTCGGCGATGTTCGAGGCGTGCCTGATCGATGAAATGGCCAAGCTGCGCGAAGTGCTCGGCTCCACGACCTATGACGGGGGCAAATTTCCCGAGGCCATCGCGCTGTTCAGGAGACTGGTGCTGGCCAAGGAGCTGGAGGCATTCCTGACGCTCTCGGCTTACCGGATGATCGCGTGAGACTTCTCGCTCAGCCGATGCGGGTCGTCCTATTTGCACTGGCGATCGGGGCTACCGGAGCCCGGGCCGAGGATGGTCCGAATTGGCTGCAAAGCCAACTCGCGGCCGCCGAGTGGCGCGAGGCCGCGCCGGGCATCGAGCGACTGGCCATTCCGGCGGCGCTGGAAGGCGAATTCGCCGCCTACCGTCTGGCCATGGCCAAGATCACCGCGCGCGTCCTGGCGCCGCTCCGACCAGGTGGTAGCACCGTCGCGGACCTCGCCAAGGCCAGCGGGTCCATCCTTGCGGTGAACGGTGGTTTCTTCTGGATCAAGCCAGATGGCGCGCTCGCTCCGACCGGGCTGCTGATCGTGGATGGCGTCAAGCTCGCCGCGATGAAGGCCTGCCGCGCCTGCACGGGGGTCCTGTTCGCCGATGCGGAAGGCCTGGACATCGTTCGACCGGCCAGGTTCCGGGCCAAGCGCGGCATCGAATCTGCCTTGCAGGTTGGCCCGATGCTGATCGAACAGGGGCGCGAAATGACTTTCAAGTCCGATGGACCCGCCGCGCCCCGCACAGCCGTTTGCATTGCCGGCGATACCGTCATCGTGGTGGTCGCGGTGCGGCCGATGACCTTGCACGGTCTGGCCGCGCTGCTGGCGGCCAAGCATTCGGATGGAGGATTTGATTGTCCGCAGGCGATCAATCTCGACGGCGGCTCGTCAAGCCAGTTAGCCGCTGACATCGGGGGCGCCAGCGACCGGCTTGGATACCCCGTCCGAGTGCAGAATGCCCTCGCCTTCTTCCCGCGCTGACCGCATCGCGATCAATGTACGCTGGCGATGCTGAGATCGTCCTCGCTGGCATGGTTAAGCGCGGCATGGCGGCTGTCGGTCAGCGCCAGCGGCGTGCCATCGGCGGCGTGCAGCGCGAATAGGGGAATACCCTTAGGTATGCCCTCTATGGCCGGGAACAGTTTGCCGGCCTGCTTGGCCGTGAGTTCCTTGATATAGGCAACCTTGCCATCACCGAGCTGGGCAAGCTCAACCGGGCTGATGGTGAGTTTCTCGGAGTTTGACGTCTTCATTTGCTTGTTCATCACACACCTCTAGGTGTTGCCCGTTCGCTTTGAACGGTAGCATGACATTCTGAATCTGAACCGGCCTGGAACGATTGTTTCCTAACGGCATTTCGCCGCGCTTGTCCTTGCCCGGTTTTAACCTCCGTTCGCGATCTCGATCTTGCGAACGAGGCGCTCGGGCTGTGGCCGGACCAGGTCAATCGACAACAGGCCGTTGTCCAAGTTGGCGGCCTCCACGACGATGCCGTCGGCCAGCACGAAGGTTCGCTGGAACTGCCGTGCCGCGATGCCTCGATGCAGGTACGTGCGGCTCTTGTCGTCGTCCTGGCGGCCACGAATGGTCAGTTGGCTGTCTTCGACGGTGATGTCCAACTGACTTCGCATGAAGCCAGCCACCGCCAGCGTGATCCGCAGCACGTCGTCCTTGCCGTTCGAGCGCGCTATCCGCTCGATGTTGTAGGGTGGATAACTGTCGCCGGGACTCTTTGCCAGGCGGTCAAGGAGCCGCTCGATGTCATCAAAGCCCAGCAGCAAAGGGCTGCTCAATTGCGTCATTCGCGCCATGACATTCCTGTCCTTTCTCGAAGCGACCAGGACGGTTGGGGAACCCTTGCGGCGTTCCTACCTCGCGCCTCCCGGTTCCGGGCCGGCGTTTCGGCTATTCACATGCGAAAGCATATAGTGTGGCGGAAGGTGGTTTCAAGCGGGCTCAGATTCGGACAATGGGCCCACCCGCCGCCCTAGCGTCGGCCTCATCATGGGTAACCAGCAGGCCGGGTAGTCCGCGCTCCTTGAGCCGATCGAACACATAGCTCCTGACCTCTCCCTTCAGGGCAGCGTCCAGTTTGGAGAATGGTTCGTCAAGCAGCACCGCGCAGGGCTCCGAAAGCAACAGCCGCATCAGCGCCACCCGCGCCTTCTGGCCACCCGACAAGGTCGCTGGATCGCGCGTCCCGAGGCCCTCCAGTCCGGCTTGGGCCAGCGCCACAGCGACCCGTGCCCGGCGGTCCGGCGCGTCGCGTGGCACCCCGAACAGCAGATTTCCGGCGACGGAGAGATGTGGAAACAGCATCGGATCCTGGAACAAAAGACCAATCCGCCGCCTTTCGGCCGGCAAGCCAGTGAGATCGACGCCTTCCAGGAGGATTCGGCCCTCGGCCGCAAATGCCGGGTCGAGAAAACCCGCGATGAAGGCCAGAAGCGACGACTTCCCCGAGCCGGAAGGCCCCATGACAGTGAGCACTTCGCCCGGCGCAACGGTGGCATCGATGGTCAGAAGCGTATGATCGCCCAAGGTCAGCCGGACCTGCTCCAGAACCAAAGGCCCAGCCATGGTGCCAATCCCGTCAATGTGTGTCCAGCATCGCCCGGCGGTTGCGCCAAACCAGCCGTGGAATGCCGATTGCGAGCCCGAATGCGACGGCCGGCAGCACGGTTTGCACCAGAGCCCACACGCCAATGACCCTCCGCTCACCACCTGATGCCAATGCAACTGCTTCGGTCGTCAAAGTCGCCACCCGGCCGGCACCGAGAAGTTGGGTGACGAGATACTGCCCCACGCTGACCGCGAATCCCACCGCTATCGCGGTAAGACACGGGGCCAGGAGCAATGGCAGCCGAACGGCCAGGAAGGCACGCCAGGGGGCTACGCCCAGCGTTAAGGCGATCTGGCTCCAGCGGGGATCGAGGCGGCGATAAGGCTCGCTCAACGACAAATAGACGTATGGAAGCACAAACATGATATGGCCAAGCGTCACCAGCAGCAGGCTGGGCGTCACTCCCAAGACCTCGGCAGCCACGGCAAGTCCAAACAGGAACGCGACCGGTGGCACCACGAGGGGCAAGTAGAGCAGCCGCATCGCCCAGGCGCCGGCCGGCCTGCCTGCGCGCAACTCGTGTTCAAGCGCTGCAACCACAATGGCAAAGGATAAGGCAGTGGAGACAGCGCCAATTTGCAGAGTGGAGATCAGGGGCTCGATGGTCGAGGGAAGCACCTGAAACCAGTTGGACACCGTCAAGGGGTTCGGCCATGGCTCGGGATAGCGCCAGGACGATGCCAGCGACCAGAGGGCGAGGCAAAGAAAGCTGAAGATCGCCGACATCGCGATCAAGGCTATTCCGAACCCTCCCACCGATCTTAACCAAAGGTCGTGCCTGCCCCGATCCCCAGACTCCATCCACTGCTTTGATAGGTTCGCAACCAAGCGCTCTGCCAGCAGCCAAAGCCCCAATGCCAGCGCCGTGATGCCCAACTGCAGCAGCGCGCCAGCCGCCGCCAGAAACCGCGCCGAAAGGTCCGGATCGCTTTGCCATCGCAGCACTGCCACGCTCAAAGGTGGGGGGTTGGTTGGCCCGAGGATGACAGCGACATCCACCACCGACGACGAATAGGCGATCACCGCCAGCACTGGCAGCCGGATGAGCGGATAGAGCACCGGCGCAACCGTCTTGAGCCAGGCGGTCACTGGCCGGTAGCCGAGTGTCCGTGCCACCGCCAGCCGTATCGGTGCCTCGATCTGCGGCAGCGCGGCGATGCTCATCAACATCAGAAACGGGACTTCCTTCACGATCAGCCCCGCCATCATGGCCAGGCCCCAGGGATCGTGAACAGTGAGCAAATCTGGTGGCCGGTCAGAGCCAAGCCCAAAGGCGGCCATTGCCCGAAAAAAAAGCCCCGAGGGGGCAATGAGCAACGAGAGGCCGAGGGCGGCGGCGGCATGGGGAACTGCGAGCAGCGGCGACACCAGCCGGCGCATGGCCTCGAACGCGCGGCCGCCATGAAAGCCCGCCAGAAACAGCCCGGTGATGGCGAGCGATACCGCGCCTGTCACCATGCCGGCGGCGAGACTGACGACTGCGCCGCGCCAGACGCCGGGCTCGGCCAGCAATTGCCGCCACGGGTCGAGCGTGACAGAGCGCCCGCCCAACGCTGGCAGATAGCCAAATGCCGGCAGCAGCACAAACAGCAGCCCGACGATCACCGGCCCAGCGAGTGTCGTGACTGCGAAGACGGGAATCAGCCTGGCCCACGGGGACATGTTGTTCATCTCCGGCAACCAACACCTTCGCGGCGGCCGGAGACACCAGCCTGCCGGAGATGAACAGCATATCCCCTAGGTCCCCGCATACCGCTTTTGCCACTCCTTCACCAACGCATCGACCCAGCTGGGGTGGGGCTCGGGCACCGGCGCGCCAAGCTCGGCGGGCTTCAACGTGGCGATGCCCAGTTCCAGCGCATCGAACCGCGCCTTGTCCTCGGCGGCGAGGTTGCCGACGGCGAGCACGCTCGGGTCGCCCCAGACCTTCGGGTCGGCCTTGCGGGCCTGCGCCTCGGGCGAGAGCAGGAAGTTTGCCAGCACCATCGCGCCCGCTTTGGCCTTGGCGTTGAACGGGACGGCCACGAAATGCACGTTGCCGATGGTGCCCTTGTCGAGCACGTAGGTGCGCACCGTCTTGGGCAGCTCACCCTTGGCGATGCCCGCCGAAGCATCGGACGGGTTGAAGGCGAAGGTCACGCCAACCTCGTTATCCGCCAGCAGATGCCGCATGTCGGGATAGTTGGCCGGGAAGGTTTTTCCCTGATGCCAGAGCGCTGGGTGCAGCTCGTCGAGGAACGCCCAAAGTGGCGCGGTTACCTTGGCGAAATCGGCCTTGTCCACGGGGCCGTTCAGCGGGGCCTTGTCGGCGGCCAGTTCAAGCAACGCCTGCTTGAGGAAGGTTACCCCCGTGAAGTCCGGCGGCAGCGGATAGGTGAAACGCCCCGGATTGGCCTTGGCCCAAGCGAGCAGCGCGGGTATCGACTTGGGAACATCCTTGGTCTTCTCGGTGTCGTAGGCGAACACCAATTGCGCCTTGCCCCAGGGCGTCTCCTGACCCTCGACCGGCACGGTGAAGTCGCTGCGCACGCTGGGATTGTGGTCGGCATCCGTGCCTTTGAAGCTCGGCAGCGCCTCCGCCCAGGCATTGCCCAAAAGCAGGCCCTTGCCCTTCATCGAGGCGAAGTTGGCGCCATTGATCCAGATCAGATCGACCGAGCCGCCCTCGTTGGTCCCCGCCGTCTTCTCTGCTAGCACGCGGCTGACGGCATCAGCCGTGTCGGTCAGCTTCACATGCACGACCTTGACGCCGTAGCGCTTCTCGACCTCGCCGCCCGCCCAGGCGATGTAGTCGTTGATGCCCGTATCCCCGCCCCAGGCGTTGAAGTAGACGGTCTGTCCCTTGGCGGTGGCGGTAACGGCGTCCCAGGCCTTCGGGTCGGGATCGGCGGCGCAGGCGGCACCAATGGCGAGGGATGCCGCGGTGAACGCAGCAAGCAGCGTCGTCGCTAAGCGCATGGGTTCAGTAGTCCTTTTGGGCTGGAGCAAGTTGCGGCAGCCATCAGTGCCGGGTGCCGAGCCGAGTGGCAAGGGAGCGATGGTGAAATGTGCGTGAGCCCGGCGTGAAGGAAAACGGCGCGGGACAAACGCTCAGAGGGTTAGTCCAAGTGGCAGCGCCCGTCCCGGCGATAACAATGCAAATCCGTCCTCATCTTAGCAGCTCCGCGGCGAGTTTTTCCAGGAGTCCCCGGCAGCCGTCCTCACGGCCCTTCGCTGAATCGGGCCCGTCGAGGAACGCGCCTTGCTCGGTGTATATGAGGAGTGTGCCGCCGCCCGCGGAGACGAACTCCACGGTTGTCAGCGAGACGGAGAATGGCGCGGGTCCCATTGCCATTCGGTAGGCAAAGACGATGCGCCGGTCAGGAACGATGTCCTGGAACTGAGCATCGAGCCTGATCTCTGGGCCGCCGGCGAAACTGAAGCGCGACACTTCGCAGCCGCCGACCCGAAAATCGAACGTGAATTCGTGAACCTCGCAGCCCTCGTCCTCGACGCGCCACCGCCGGACGATGGCCTTGTCCGCGAACGCATCGAAAACCCGAGACGGAGATTGGGGATAGGCTCTCTCGATGCGAAACGTGCTGTGCATCACGGCGATCGAATCGCTTGCTGGTTGCTTGGAAATCTTGGTCATTTAACGCCTTTCTTTCCTTTGTGCTGACGAGTACTGGTTGCTCGATCTTCCTCCGCGAGGATTTCGCCAAGCCGGTCGAGTCGGCGCTCCATCAGCGCACGGCGTTCCGCGATCCAATTGGCGATCGCATTCAATCCGCCGACCTCAATTCGGCAGGTACGCACGCGCCCGATTTTCTCGCTTCTGATCAGGCCACTCTCCTCGAGCACCTGGAGGTGCTGGACCACGGCGGCAAGCGACATGTCAAACGGCTTGGCCAGGTCACTGACGCTGGCCGGTCCCAAGCTCAAACGCTCGACTATCGCCCTGCGCGTGGGCTCGGCGAGGGCGCGTAGGCTGGTGTCGACGGTTGATTGGTTAAGCATGTGCTTGAGTATGCATTGGCGAAACTGGATCGTCAAGTGAAAACTTAAGTGTTTCGGGACTTCGGCAGGCCGCACTGGGGAGCGAGGAGTGAAAAAGGCGGTTGATCAGCGCATGAATGTCGAAGGACGAAAAATGCGGAACTTTCTTGTTGGCTGCCGGCAAAACACATGCGCTTTCCTCAGGCCGCGCGCTGGGCTAGC
>Ga0075028_100000444_pt1 | contig 15062 bp, 10 predicted proteins | sample LitLauG_LLR_2014_FD_71390 | JGI IMG/M metagenome (GOLD analysis project Ga0075028, IMG submission 71390) | Freshwater sediment microbial communities from Pennsylvania, USA - Little Laurel Run_MetaG_LLR_2014 | ecosystem: Environmental > Aquatic > Freshwater > Creek > Sediment | place: USA... | reverse complement strand
GCCTCCCGATGTCGGCGACGTTGGCGTGCGAGACGATGATCCCCGCTGCCCGAGAGGGCAAGCTGACCGTCTCCGTGTTCCGCACGCCAGAAGAGATTGGGCGCTTCGAGACCTGGTGGCGACGTTGGCAGTACCACCCCAATGCCGATCCCGATTTCTTCTGGACGATTGTGAGGTCGCGATCGCAGGTATTGTACCCATTCGTCCTAGTGGTTGCGCGCGACGGATCTCCTGAGGCCATGCTCATCGGCCGGAGAAGGTCCGACACGAAGTGAGGATGGGATACGCGGTCGTCGCCGCACCGGAAGTAAGAGTCATCACATTCATCCAAGGCGGCTGCCTCGGAGAACTCGAGGAAGACACCGCCGCGGTGCTTGTGAAGGAGATTGAGGCGAGACTCGCACAGGGCGAAGCGGAACTCGCATTCTTCTCTGAGCTGTCCTTCGGATCGGGGTTATTCGATACCATTCGAAGGTCGCCGAGGTGGATATCGCGGTATGCCTTCACGCTGCGAAAAACGCATCGAGCGCTCGTGCTGCCGGCACAGTACGAGGGGTTTCTTCATAGCTTGTCTGCCAAGACTCGCAAGCATCAGAGGCGCCAGGCTAGGAAGCTAGTGAAGACTTTTCCTGGCGGAGTTGAAATCCGCTATTTCTCAGAGCTCATGGATATTGAACAGATGTTAGGGGATGTGGAGGCGGTTGCCCGGACGACCTACCAGCGCACCCTAGGAGTTGGTTTCGAGCATACCTTGGAGATGCGCGAACGAATGACGCTTGCGGCAGAGAAGGGCTGGCTGCGGGGATATCTTTTGTATTTAGCCAGTGTGCCCGTTGGATTCTGGATCGGTACCCAATACCGGGGCGTGTTCTTCAGTGACTTTATGGGCTATGACTCCGCATACGCAAGACATTCGCCCGGGATGTTCCTCATCATGGAGGTGATCGACCGATTCTATGGTGCGGACAAGAATGGCCGCGTAACGAAGGTGGATTTCGGAGTCGGCGATGCGCAGTATAAAGAGGTACTCGGAAACGTCAGTTGGACGAATGCGTTTGTTTACATGTACGCACCAACCTTGAAGGGAATTGCGTTGAATGCCTCGCGGTTGCTCGTAGTTCTTCTCGACAAGCTGGGGAGGACAGCACTGGAACGACTCCATCTTCAAAGACAAGTAAAGAAGATGTGGCGGGAGTGGCTGAGTCTAGCGCCGGGCTCCTGCTCTCGCATCAATGGACTACTGTGACAAGTCCCGTGGGCGGGGTCGGAGGGGGCGAACCGGACTTTGGAATCTGATAGATGTGCACCGCCGAAGCGTTAAAGGTGTCGGAAATAACGCCCCCGGTCACTGGTACCGTGCGGCTTTCACCGTAAACCGTCGCGGATGCATTACCTGCGCCCGAAACGGTAAGGTCAGGCGCAATGGGAGGATCAGCTTCTTCCCCAATGTCAGTTAGCCGAACAGCAAATACGTAGATGTAGTTTGAATCCTCACGCACCATCGCATCCACACGTTCGTGCTGCACGGTGGCCGAGCTGTTTACTGTGCGCGAGGTCGGTTTGGCCAGAATGGCAGACTGTAATGCCGTCACTGTTGTTTTGAAATTTGCCATCATGGTGTAGACGGACGTGGGAACGGTGCCTGAACCGGTGTTTACGTTAAACCACTCGATGCTCTTGATGCCATGGACGACGTTGAGCCATGCTTCCATGTTGAGCTGTGCGGCGGACGGCAGGCCACAGCTCGTCGTGAAATCTGCGAACGTCTCAACAAACGTACCCCATGGCATCAGCCCGTAGGTGTAGCGCTGGAACGCATCCATCGTGGCGGCGTAGCGCGGCATCGAAGCGTGGTCGGTTTTACATTGGGACCAGTACGGGTACATGTCGAACGAATAGACGTCGACCACACCAGTTGCCAAGAACCCCATCCAATATGTGTTTATTGGACTATAACCATACAAATTCAACGCAACGGGGTGATTCGTATCAACCGCATGGCAGATGTCAGTCCATTGTTTCGCTTGAGCTGCGGATGAGCCTGCGGACTGCATCATGTCGGTCTCATCATCCCAAGTCCACATCAGCACGTTGGAGTTATTGGCCAGACTCGTACAATAATCGTTGATAGCGGTCGTGTTGTATGGATATACGTGTGGGGTGTTTCCTTCGAAAAAGTTGTTTGGGCCAATAGTTGGAGCATTAATGGCGTTGATGTACATCGTGTAATTTGCTCTGGTATGCGGGCTGCCGCCGTCCACCCACCCGTTGTAATCGATGCGGTTTAAACTCAACCAATTGTTTGCCGTACTCGAATCTGTGCTGAAGGGAGTCACCAAGAACGTCTTGACGCCCTTGACCAAGATGTTGTTGTCTTCATCAAGCGCTACCGGGGGCGTACCGGCTGGCCCGTACTTGGTGATGGTTTCGGAGGTCACGGCCTTCAGCGTCCCCTTGGAGTCCAGCAGTTGAGTCTGCAGGGTATAGTTGCCAGCCGCCAGATTGCTCAGGTTGAAGGTGGCGGTCATACGCCCGGCTGTCGATCCCGACTGCTGATAGATCTGGGTCCCGTTGAGGCTCACAACGAATTGGTCGGAGCTGGCGTAACCGGACAGAGTCACGTCCAGCTTCAGGTTGGTGCGGTTGAACGTTCCTCCATGGCGCACGGCGATGCTCGACGTTGGCGCACCAATGGAGCTGCCGCTTACAACCAAGTCATCAAAGTACATGTTGCCGTAGTCGTTGTTATAGGGCTCGGTAACTCCTATGACGAGTTGGGTCATGGAAGGCAGTGTCAGACTGGAGGCGGACGTCTCTGCTTTAGCATTGCCATCCAAGTACACTGTAAGGGCCCCGCTGCCTGAGCCGCTGGTGTACTTCACCTCCAGCGAGTGCCAGGCGCCCTTGGTGATGTTGGTGGCACCCGCGGGAACGTTGTCACCCGCAATATTAATGTTGGCCCCGTTCGCGAGGAGCTTGAAGGTCTGGTAGGTCGTCCCGTTGTTCAGTCGCAGAATCCAGATGCTGTCACCGTTGGTCAGCACATACTTGCTGTCCAGGAAAAAAAAGAGCCGGATGTACAGGGGATTGGGAGTCGACGACAGGTTGAAATATGCGGTTCCATCGCGAAATCCCGTCCCGTTTGGGATAGATGACTGCATGGCCCAGCTGCCAGAATGGACGACGCTGTTTTGCACACCGGCGTAAGGACCGGGCCCGACCCAGTTCGCAAAGTCCTGAGTTTCAAAGTCATCGCTAAACGGAACGGTGTGCGCCGTTTGACTGAGCGCGATGCCATTCAGGGCAAATATCGCCAGAAGCACTAGCAATCCGCTGAAGCAGGGGAAGTACAAAGAAGTTTTCTTCACCGGTACATAAATCCTCGTAAAACAGATTTGGACGCGAAGCGGCGGGCAATCCACTGAACGAATACTACAAAAATTGGCTCGTCTGAATCTTTCTAAATCAAAGCAATTGCCCAAAATATTCAAAGATGCTTTTGACCTCGGTTCACCTGGACGCTGAGCACTGCCCGCACTGTTGAATAATGCAACGGCCAGCCCAGCGGCTCTACTGGCATTATCGGGAGGCGGTCGAGCCTGTTCAAGGTGCCCGTCGTACGTGTCCGAGAGACCGGTTCTTGACTGACGCTGACACGCCCACAGCGCCGCTCTATGGGAACTCTTCCTGTCACATTTAAATCCGGGCTGAAGCTGGGTACAAACCAGATCATCGTCCAGGTGTGCTCTTTTGTTCGCAACATCATCATCGCCCGAATGATTACCCCCAAGGACTACGGTATCGCCGCGACCTTCGCGATGACGTATGCACTACTGGACATGATCAGCAACCTAGCTGCTGAGATGCTGCTCATACAGGCCCCAGACGGGAATGAACCAAGGTTCCAGCAGACCGCTCAACTGCTGCAGGCGTTTCGCGGCCTCATCAATGCGGCGTTGATTTTTGCCTGCGCTGGCCCGGTGGCACGGCTGTTCGGAATACCCGAGACGCGCTGGGCGTTCCAGTGCGTCGCACTGATCCCGTTCCTAAGAGCGTTCACCCACCTGGATGTAAACCGGATACAACGTGGAATGCGCTACGGACCGTCCATCAGGGTCGATATCGCAACAAATTTGATCACCACCCTGGCTTGTATTCCCCTGGCAATCTGGCTGCGGAACTATTCTGCCATGCTCTGGGTCCTCGTACTACAGGCTGCTGTGTATGTGATCGGGACCCATGTGGTCGCACAGCGAACTTATGGCTGGGTATGGGACCGCAAATACATGGCCCGCATATTCGGTTTCGGCTGGCCCCTGCTGATCAACGGCTTTTTGATGTACGTCATTTTGCAGGGGGATGGAGTAATTATCGGAGCATCACGGCGGCTCTTTGCTCACAGCCACTTCACACTGACTGATCTCGGCATGTACTCCGTCGCGTTTTCTTTGACAATGGCTCCCACCATGCTCGTGGCCAACGTTAGCACGTCCATATTTCTTCCCCTGCTGTCGCGGGTACAGGGCCGACGGGAACAGCTAGCTCGGAACTACGCGATTTGCGCGGAGATCGTCGCTTTCATGGCAGCTTTGATTGGTATCCCGTTTGCCATTGCTGGCAGGCCCGCGATCACCTTGATCTATGGGCAAAAGTACGCGGCAGCGGGCGAAGTGATTGGCTGGTTGGCTGCGATGTGGGCGGTGCGGGTCGTGCGGGTGGCGCCCACTTTGGGTGCGATGGCTAGTGGTGATACCCGCAATGCGATGCTGTCGAACATCGCGCGCACCCTTGCGCTCCCTGGTGTGGTGGCTGTTGCCGCTGCCGGACTCGGCCTGAAATGGATTGCGGTTTGCGGATTTGGAGGAGAGTTGCTTGCCTTGGCGGTATCCGTTCGCCGACTGCAAAGACGTGAACATCTCGGCATAGGCAAATGTATTAAGCCGTTCGCCGTAGCGGCCTCGGCAACGCTGATGGCGGTTTTGTTAGTTCCGCGTTGGGATGTTAGTGCCTGGCCGGTCGCGGCTATCGTGTCGGCAGTTGCCGCTCTGCTCACCTGTGCTGCCATGTTGCTCGTGTTTCCGGAACTTCGCGGCTATTGTCGGCGCGCTTTCACCCCGTCTCTGGCCGGCAAGGCCTTACCGATATGAATCCGCCTCCATCCGGTGACCTTCGTCAGTCCTCCTTGGGTCGATTCCTGGTCAGCGTGTACCGATTCCACCGTTTGCGTGGTCTCTGCCTCCGCCTTGCACGCAGAGTGGAAGGCGGCGACTTCTATTCCGCGACGCTACGCACAATCTTCGAACAATATCACGCTGTGGAGATTGGGGCCTACAGCTACGGAGAGTGTTTCGTGCCGGGCGCCTTTCCAGGAGGAGTGACGGTTGGCCGCTATGTTTCCATTGCTCCTGGCGTCCGCGTGTTTCTTCGTAATCATCCGCTAGATCGCCTGTCGATGCATCCGTTTTTTTACAACAAGGAGCTTGGGTGGCTTTCAGAGGATTCGATCTCGAACGGACATTTGGAAATCGGCCATGATGCTTGGCTCGGGGAGAGGGCAATTATCACGCCGGGTTGTTCCAGGATCGGCATTGGGGCCGTCGTCGGGGCTGGGGCAGTTGTGACGCACGACGTGCCAGACTTTGCGGTTGTAGCTGGCAATCCCGCCTGCATTATAAAGTTTCGATTTTCTGAACGCACTTGCGCGAAGATTGCGGCCAGTCAATGGTGGCTCCGCCCGGTCTCAGAATGTATCCAACACATGGGCGCAATGATCCAGTCCGTCGGTGATCATCCGGAGCGACACCCGTTGCTTGCACCGACAGACGGCAAATCTAGTGCAGGGATAGCAGCTGTACAACCTTAATTGTGATGAGAGTCTGCTTAGTTGCGCACAGGTTCTACGAGTTCAATACACACATGAGGCAGTTCGCGACGGCTTTTGTTCGCCGTGGCGACGTCGTGGACGTCATAGGAGTCGGCCGCGAGGGCGCACCCCGATATGAGGCTATCGACGGAGTAAATGTCTATCGGATCCAGGTGCGCAACATTGACGAGCGCGGCCCTATCGACTACCTCACAAAAATGGTGATATTCGCATTGCGTGCCGCCCGGTTTCTCGCGTTCAGACACCTCAAATGCCGTTACGACCTTATCCACGTGCAATCCGTGCCGGACTTCCTTGTGTTTTCCGCTATCGTGCCAAAAATAACGGGAACTCCGGTGATCCTCGATCTGCGCGACCTCGTTCCTGAGCTGTACATTAGCCGATTCAGCGTTCCCGAACAGGGCATGGTTGTACGCCTGCTCAAGTTGATGGAGAAGCTCTCAGCTGCGTTCTCTGATCACGTGATTGTCGCGAATCCTATTTGGTACGAGCGCATTGTGGGCCGTTCCGCGAAGCGGTCGAAATCGAGCATGTTTTGGTATTATCCAGACCTCACCCTCTTTCACAGAAAACCCGAAAAGGCACATGGCGAAAAGTTCGTCATCATGTATCCGGGCACCCTGAATTGGCATCAGGGCTTGGACATTGCGATCAGGGCCTTTCCAGGAATACTGAGGGAAATCCCGGAGGCCGAACTCCGCATCCAGGGTGACGGAGCCGAAAAAGTCGCCCTCATGGCTCTCGCTCGGAACCTAGGTTTGCAGGAAAAGGTTCGTTTCTTGGATCTTGCGCCGATAAGCGAAGTTGTAGAGAGCATGGCGGAGGCGGACGTAGCGCTGGTCCCAAAACGTGGTAGCGGCTTCGGTAACGAAGCCGCCAGTACCAAGATTTCAGAGTTCATGGCAATGGGCATCCCAGTTGTCGCCGCGAAAACGGAGATCGAGAGCCGTTTCTTTGACGATTCCGTGGTGCGCTACTTTCGCCCCGAGGACGAACAGGATTTGGCCGAAGCGGTCGTGTCGATCTACAGAGACCCGATTTTGAGAGACCAGCTAGTACACAAAAGCCTCGGGTACGTCGAGAAGAACAATTGGCATCTCAAAATACACGAGTACCTGGACATAGTAGCTTCGCTCACCCAATCGCCACTAAGGCAGGAGCTAAGCCTCGCATCCGACGTAAGCAAAGAGACTATCGAAAGCCCACTGGCAGATCGATACAGGTGCGACCTCGAGGGCGTGAAACTAGTTATTAGCGGCGTCTCCGGCCGGCCGGGTTATTTTCGCTTCGGCTCCGATACGATTTGTTACGGTCGTTGCTCGACAAAGACCCCCCTGCCTCTTTCCCATGATGCCGATCTCAGTGACGAGATGTCTGACGTAGACGTCAGAAATGCTACTGTCGTACTGCCTTTTGATCCGAAGGAAGTCGTTGACAATTTAAGATGTGAAAAATATGTGTCTCAGCGGAATAACTCGTCTGCCGCAGGTGTATTGAATGGCGTGTACTACTCTATCCGTGGCGCGTTGCCGACCAAGCTCCGGCGACGACTTCAAAAGGCATGGCTTGCAGACTGGCAGCAGATTACATTTCCGAAGTGGCCCGTGGACACGACCGTCGAACAGTTGACCGAGAAGCTACTTATTTTGGCGCTTCAGTCGAAGAGCGTCGCTAGCATACCTTTTATCTGGTTCTGGCCCAAGGGGCACCTGAGCTGCGTAACCATCACGCATGACGTTGAGGGCATAACGGGGCGTGATTTCTGTGATCGGCTCATGGACACGGAAGAGGCACATGACGTTAGGTCATCTTTTCAGATCATCCCGGAAGGACCGTACTCGGTGCCTAACGAACTGCTGAGCGCTATTCGCGATCGAGGCTTCGAAATCAATGTACACGATCTCAACCACGACGGTTTCCTCTTTCGAGAGCAAGGAGAATTTAGCAAGCGCGCAGCGTCGATCAATGGGTATGCAAAACTATGGGGTGCGCTTGGATTTCGGGCAGCTGTGATGTACCACGCGCTAGATTGGTACGCAGCGCTCGATTTTCAGTATGACATGTCAGTCCCTAACGTTTCGCATCTGGAACCACAGCGAGGTGGGTGCTGCACTGTGTTTCCTTACTTCGTTGGGGATGTTTTGGAGATCCCACTCACTACAATTCAGGACTATGCTCTCTTCCATTACTTAGGTGAATACAGCCCAGCGTTATGGAAGTCACAGGTTGATGTGATCCGCTCACGAAATGGATTGGCATCCTTCTTGACACATCCGGACTACATCTTCGAAGGAAAGGGCAGGGCGGTATATCTTCAGCTCCTTGAGTACCTGTGCGAGCTGCGCGACTCTGAGAACGTATGGCTTACGCTGCCAGCGGAGATCAACGCCTGGTGGCGTGCCAGGAACAAGATGCAACTAGTCCTCGACGGAAGCAGATGGATAATAGAAGGACCGGGACATGAGCTGGCTCGAGTTGCGCATGCACGACTCGAAGAAGACAAGTTAGTGTTCGAAATAGAAGGGCAACCTCCTTTCAGATCACCTTTCGAGTCTATCGAGCAACCATCAAGATTTTTTGAATGAAAATATACGAGTTTGATCCCCTACGAGATGGCCGTTGGGCGAAGTTCGTGGACAGACATCCAGCGGCGTCCGTCTTCCATTCGGTGGGCTGGCTGACAGCGCTAAAACAAACTTATGGATATGAGCCGTCGGTACTGACGACGTGCAAAACCGACAGTGACTTATCCAACAGCCTTGTTTTTTGCCGAGTTCAGAGCTGGGTGACCGGGCGTCGGCTCGTCTCGCTCCCTTTCTCAGACCATTGCCAACCGCTCGCCGAGGATGGCGATACCGTTGCGACGCTCATCTCTGGCTTGCGAGAGGTGGCACGAGCGCAAGGGTGCAAGTACATAGAGCTTAGGCCCGTCTCTTGGTTAACAGGAGCTCGGCCGAGTTTTGCTCCCAGTCGAAACCTCTGCTTGCACCGGTTGGACCTTCGGTACGGGTTGCAGGAAATCTTCCGGCGTTTTCACGGAGACTGCATTCGACGCAAGATACGGCGTGCCGAGCGGGAAGTACTGACTGTTTTGGAAGGGAGAACACCTGAGATTGTTGGCCAGTTTTACGGTTTGGTTGTGCGCACTCGTAAGCGTCACGGACTACCGCCACAACCGCTCGGCTGGTTCAAGAGACTCGTGGAGTGCCTAGGGCCTGCTCTTACCGTTCGTATTGCTTACAAATCTAGTCTGCCCGTTGCTGGCATCCTCACACTGCAGCACCGGAACGCGCTCACTTACAAGTACGGCGCCTCCGATGAGAGGTTCCACAACCTGGGCGGCATGCCCTACCTTTTCTGGCTTGCCATCCAGGACGCGGTCGGTCGTGGACTCCATGAGTTCGATCTCGGTCGTTCCGATCTTGAGCATGCGGGACTAATTGCCTTTAAGGAGCACCTTGGGGCGTCACGATCGGATCTATCGTATTGGCGGTCTCCTGCCCCCGAAGTCATGCGATCAACTAGGCATTCATGGGGCTTGGATCTCATTCGCCACACTTGCGCGCACATTCCTGACAATTGCCTGACCACGCTGGGAACGTTGGTATATCGACATATTGGGTAGGACTTGTAGACAGCTACCGGCCTACAGTCTGGAAGAAATGGCCACTTTATCCTCTCAAGATGCTTCGTTAGTAGGGAAGTCTCTTCGCGCCGAGGATCTGCGCGTCGTTGAAATCGATGTTGTCGCCGATCCGCGATGGGAGCAGTTCGTTAACTCACATCCTGACAGCCTGGTGTATCACCATCCCTCCTGGCTACAAGTGTTGCAACGTGAGTACGATCAGAAATGCCTTGGTCTGGCAGTTGTAGGATTGGCGGGGGAAGTACAAGCCGGGATGCCACTTTTGTATACCAAAGGATTCCCACTGCAGGCGCGTAATCCTAGTGCAGGCCGGCGTTTGTCGTCGCTGCCCCGCACTCCGCTTGCAGGACCGCTCTCGCTGCGTAGGGAAGCTACGGTAGCCCTCCTTCGAGAGGCGGTGCGACGCGTTCAAGTGGAACGTGGTCTACACCTTCAAATGAAAGTGCAGGCGCCAGAGCTCGACAATCTTGTTCAAGGCATCGCACGAGTCCGGTGGCGAACCTCCTATGTTCTTCAACTGCCCGCCGCCTCCGCGGATATCCGCTTCGGAAATTCCAGCAACCATAGCCATCTGAAGTGGGCCATGAAGAAGGCCGTTGCGGAAGGCCTGCGGGTTCGGCCGGCACAAACGGAAACTGATCTCCGAGGCTGGTATGAAATTTATCTCGACACGATGCGGCGTAATGCAGTTCCTCCACGACCTTATCGCTTTTTTCTCGCGATCTGGAATCTTCTAGCTCCTCAAGGTCTAATGCAGTTGCTGCTGGCCGAGAGTAGTTCCAACTGTGGCTGTAATCCGATCGCCGGCCTGCTACTGCTCAAGTACAAACAGACAGTGTCTTACGCGTTTGGCGCATGCTGCCAAAGGGGACTATCCCAGCACGCGAACGATCTTCTGCACTGGGAAGCAATCCACGAGGCCTGCCGAGCAGGTTTTAGGCTGTACGACTTTGGGGAAGTGCCCGAAGGAGAGGACGAACTTGCTCGTTTCAAACGCAAGTGGAATACGCAGCCTGTTCTGATGCACCGTTACTATTACCCCTCTCCATCGGCACTGGCCGGGACTGCTTATCCCGCTGGCCCTCTGTGGGGCTTTGCAGCGGCGGTCTGGCGTGGCCTGCCCCTGAAGATGACGGCAGTACTTGGTGATTGGATTTACAGGTATTTATAGGGGACAGCGATGTTCGGGACTCAACTCACCGGTGCGTCTTTATCTAGTATCCCGTCGGCGGACGGGCTGGCAGCGGCTTCTCATTTTACGGTCGCTGAAATCGATTTTCGTTCCGATCTGCGCTGGGTGGCTTTCGTCACAAGTCACCCCGAAGCAGCCATCTATCACCATCCTGCCTGGCTCGTCGCTCTCGAGCAAGAATACGGCAAGAAGGTGCTGGGCCTCGCTTGCCTCGATTCTTTCGGCAAGGTCCACGGCGTACTCCCGCTGATGCAGACTCGTGGTCTGCCCTTCAATTTGGGTGCTCAAGTCGTTGGCCGCAGATTGTCTTCCTTGCCCCGTACTCCCGTCGCCGGCCCACTCTCATTGCATGACGAAGCAACCAGAATGCTTTTGGTTTACGCGGTCGATCAAGTTCGTGAAATCTCCGGCTGCCAACTTCAAGTCAAGTCGATGAGTCCGAATCTGACTGATCTGCAGGAAGGGTTCGCCGTCGCGGTCTGGAAAGAGATGTACGTTCTAGACCTTCCCGAGTATTCCGACGATCTGCGTTTCGGGGACCGAGCCACCCGGCACCGAGTCAAAGGTGCTGTCAACCGTGCTCTCAAGCTAGGTGTGCAAGTACGGAAGGCTGACACCGACAAAGACTTGCGAGAATGGTATAGCTTGTATCTGGAAACCATGCGTTGGCATAGATCGATTCCTCGGCCTTATCGCTTTTTTGCGGCGTTGTGGAATCAGTTGCACCCTACCGGCCAGATGACGCTCCTGCTCGCCGAGCATCATCGCGATCATCACTCTACACTTTTATCTGGATACATGCTGTTAATGTGCGGTCAGACCGTCCATTGTTACCTGAACGGCCGAAGACGCGATCAGCTCGGATTTCATCCCAATGACATCCTCCAATGGCATGCCATCCAAGATGCGTGCCGTCGAGGATTCCGCCGCTACGATTTTGGAGAAGTGGAAGAGGGCCAGGCAGGTCTCATTGCCTTCAAGGTAAAATGGGGCGCTCGGCCAATGCGTTCTTATCGCTATTACTACCCTGCGCCAAGAAAACTTCCGACTCTGGACGCACCCAAGAGCCATCTTCGGCAGGTCGCGCACGAGATGTGGCGAAGGCTTCCGTTGAAGGTGACAGAGTTGGTTGGTGATTGGATCTACGCCTACCTCTAAGGTGTGAACAGGACGAGAACCATTGCCGCATCGCTTACCAGGTCAGGCTTATCGCTAGGTTTGTTCACTCTGCTGTCGAGATCTACCTGGGCCGAAGGAGTCACATGCTTGTCAACCAACCTACTTGTCAGGATCATTCGATCCGATGGGCCGGCCTCCCCGTGTCCCGGATACGCGTCCTTGCAGGACGTGCCGCAGAGCAACTCCGTCAACGTGGACCCAGCGAAGCGGTGGCGAAGATATTGTCGTACTTGGTACGGTGGACACGGGACGCGATTGGTGTACAGCGCGTCCGGCGCGCTGCCGAAGAGACGGGCGAAGAAATCCTTAACCTATGGCCGGGAGAGACCGTTGAAGTGAAGTCGAACGAGGAGATTCGCCGCACGCTAGATAGTGGAGATCGAACTCGCGGCTTGGGATTCATGCCCGGAATGGCTCGGCACTGTGGAAAGAGGTACCGAGTCTACAAGCGAGCGCAAACCATCATCTTGGAAGGCAGCGATGAGGTACGGCGGCTGAAAAACACCGTACTCCTTGAAGGAGTACTCTGTGACGGTGAACATCTTGTCTGTGATCGCTCCTGCTTCTATTTCTGGAAAGAATCATGGCTGAGACGGGTATCTCGCGAAGGCACTTTAGAGGGCCCTGAGCGTAGTTCTGAGGCTGTCGCTGCATCCGGTGTGCAAAGAAGGCGGTCCACCGAAACCCTAGAACCATGAGTTCATTCCACGCACCTCGCAGATTTGTTGAAACCTCTAGAACTGAGACTGCCTAACGGACTTACAACCATCGTGAACACTGTCGAGCAACCATCCGTCGCTCTCGAAGAGACGGTGAGGGCTTATCCGCTCGTTCGTCGTGGCTACGCTATGGCAGCTGCGATTGCCATTCTCGGTGGCGTCATGCCGCGATTAGATCATCTCGGCCGCAGCCTTTGGGCGGCGGAAGCATGGGTAGCTAATTCTGTTCTGGCAAGCAGTTGGCACGGGATGTTTTATTACGAGAGCTGGCTGCAGACTACCCCTCCCCTGTTCCTCCTTCTTGTCCGAGCCTCAGTTAAGCTTTTCGGATTGTCTGACTATTCGCTGAGGGCGGTACCATTTTTGTTTAGTGTTGCAGCGCTCATTCTGATCGCTAGCCTTGCCAGGAAGATGTTTCTGGCGCCCTTTGCGGTACTGTGCATAGCTCTCATGGCAGTCTCTCCGTCTGCCATTCTCTTCTCCAAGGAGCTCAAGCAGTACTCAAGCGATGTCTTTGCGGCGTGCATGATATTGCTGGTCTTGTGGGAGTATCTTCACCAACCCGACAGGAGACGTTATTTCCTTTTGCTGCTTGCTTTTACCGTAACTTTGCCTCTTTCATATACGACAGTAATCTTTGTGCCACTGGCGCTGTGGGCAGTCGGGCTGTCAGAGCCGAAGGCACAATTGCATGTTGATCAGCGATGCCGGATTGTTCGATGTGGAGCACTCGCTTTGCTCGTTTCTGCAATTGCTGGCATCGATTATTGTCTGTTCATCAAACCCAATACGTCACCTTTGCTCCGTGCCTTTTGGGATCACGCCTTCCCCCACTTCGCGCAGCTCCGGGTTCTGGTTCGTTTCTATCTCGGGAACTGTTTGGCAATGGGCGTCTACTTCTACTTTCCGGCACAATCCTCAACCAAAGACACATTGAGGTCGCTGGTTCTGTCTCTACCGGCTGTCATTCAGTTCGCTCTTGGCATAACGGTCGTGCTTCTAACGGCCACATTGATCGTTGCTCTGCGCAGAGGCCGCACCTACCGGTTGGCGACTCTGTTTTTTGTCCTTCCATTTCTTACCTTGATCGCCCTAAACATGGCACGTCTGTATCCAGTTGGGTCCAGAAGACTAACGCTGTTCATGTTGCCAAGTGTCATCATTATTACGACGGCAAGCATCGAAGCCCTGTGGACACTAGTTCTTGTGCCACGGCTCCCTGAGTGTACTGCGCGACGGGTTCTCGTCATGGCTACCGTGTTGTGTCTTTTAAGTGTGCTGGTGCTTGGGTACCGGGCCGCTGGATGGGATGTTAACTGGACGGAGGACGAAGACACCGAATCAGCCTTTCGTTATCTCAGATCTAGTGTCCAAGCTGCCGATACGATCTACGTGCATGCTTCTGTCGAAGAAGCGGCGCGGCTGTATTTCAAAATGTTGCGGTGGAACACGGCACAGGTCCGTTATGGGAACACAGGACTGCCATGCTGCAAAAGGCAGCGAGAGGTGAGGCCCCAGGACTCTGTTGTTCTGCGTGCGTACGTTGTTCGCGGTTTCGAAAATGCGATGACAGGACGAACGCCGGGATCGGTGTGGCTCGTTTATACTGCACGAGCGGAACATTGGCGGTACCTAAACCTGAACGAAGCAAGCATAATTCAGGATAGGCTACAGGAAGCAGGCTGCACGAAACAGCACGAACAATATTTCGAGAACGAAGTGGTAGACAAGTATAAGTGTGTCAGCGTTTTACGATGACTAGCTCGCCGGGTGCCCCGGATGGAACGCCCACCGCAGTTGAGCAGCAACAACCTAGGAGCCGCAGAAGTCTTACGCTTTTGAAGCGCAGTCGACAGCGTGGGATGTCCAGCGGTCGTGATGAGGACGGGGCTGAGGTCCCAGCCTAAAAGAAAAAGACTCGTCAGACACCGCTATGTGGCCATCGAATCGCCGGGACGCAATCCAGCCGGCTTTCGACGCCCTGCTGGGCATCGTCGATCAGGTCCTGATCGCACGATAGTCGAGCGCGCCAAGCAGATTGTGCTGGGGTACAAACCCCTCTCTGCCCGCGACGCAGTCCATCTCTCGGTTATGGAACAAAACGGAATCAACCAAATCTTGAGTTTCGACACTTGTCGGAGCCCAACATCCTCGCTGCCGTCTCGATCGCCTGTTCGATGACGGGAACCTGGCTCTTGTAGATCTTGAAGTAGATCAGTTCCGACGGCTCCTCTTCCTTTCCCGTCAGTTCTTTCTCTACCTCCGCCTGAAATCCTCTCTCCGCATTTCCCGCACTTTGTGCACCCAGGGTGCACAATCGAAGTGCTGCCCGTCCCGTCGCGCTAGCTTTGCTAGTTCCGTCCTTTCGTCCAGCCGATTTCCTTGAGCTCCCTCCTTACCCGCGGCGGCAGGTGCTCGTGGATGGACATCACATAGTATGCC